>Ga0209691_1001132_pt1 | contig 16494 bp, 12 predicted proteins | sample YNPMSBMetaG_FD_187120 | JGI IMG/M metagenome (GOLD analysis project Ga0209691, IMG submission 187120) | Anoxygenic and chlorotrophic microbial mat microbial communities from Yellowstone National Park, USA - YNP MS-B MetaG (SPAdes) (version 2) ... | reverse complement strand
ATTCTAATTACTACTTTCACTTCATGCCCCCAGCGATAATGTGTTTTGGCTAAATTATTCACAATTTGATTGAAGCCACAGCTTACAAAATCTGCAAATTGCATTTCTACCATCGCTCTGTAACCTTCTAAACTCAATCCTAAACCACAACCAATAATAGCGGATTCACACAAAGGCGTATTTCTAACGCGGCTTTTACCAAATTCTTCTACAAAACCTTGCGTGATTTTGAAAACACCGCCGTATTCAGCAATATCTTGCCCCATAAGTATCAAGCGAGGGTCTTTACGCATAGCTTCACGTAAGCCATCCGAAATGGCATCAATAAATCTTTTATTTTCTCCGTATGGCGAAGGCTCTGTAAGAAAGTAGTTTACAGGAGCATAAACATCGTTCAATTCTTCTTGTAAATTCGGAATAATTTCAGGTTCTCGTTCGGTTTCATTCCAAGCTTCTTGAATTTTTTGCTTGAATTCATTTTTGATTTCTTGAATGTAGTTTTCTGTGATGATATGATGTTGCAAAAGGAATTGTTCATAATTAGTGACGGGGTCTTTACGAGCCCAACCTTCTAAAAGTTCTTTGGGGACGTATTTGGTACCGGAGGCTTCTTCATGCCCGCGCATGCGAAAGGTCATAGCTTCTAAGATAACTGGGCTACGGTTCTCACGCATCTTTTGGGCAATTTCTTTGACGGTTTTATAAACATGCAAAATATTATTGCCGTCTACTAAATAACCTTCAATGCCGTAGCCAGGAGCTTTATCAATAAAGTTTTTACACTTGAATTGCTCGGAAGAAGGTGTAGAAAGCCCATAGCCGTTGTTTTCAATTAAAAAAATGACAGGCAAATTCCATACAGCTGCCGTATTGATGGCTTCATGAAAATCCCCTTCAGAAGCTCCCCCATCTCCTGAAAAAGCAACAGAAATGAAATCATCTCCCGATAAATTAGAGGCTAAGGAAGTACCATCCGCAACGCTCAACATAGCTCCTAAATGAGAAATCATGCCTATAATACGGTACTCGGGGGCACCAAAATGAAAAGAGCGGTCACGACCTTTAGTAAAACCGTTTTTTTTACCTTGCCATTGGCAAAAAAGTTGTTTTAGCGGGATTTTGCGGGAAGTAAAAACTCCCAAATTTCTGTGTAAAGGAAAAATGTAATCTCTTGGAGAAAGTGCTTCGGTAACGCCCACTGCAACAGCCTCTTGTCCTATTCCTGAAAACCATTTGCTTATCTTATTTTGCCTCAATAAAATCAACATTTTTTCTTCAATCATACGAGGCAAAAGAATGGCTTTATATAAATGAATAAGCTCTTCATCCGAAATGCCCGTCCTATCATAAACTATGGGGTCATTGATTCCGTACATTTTAGTAAATAAATGGCAAAATTAGAGAAAAATTTCGGTCTAGATTTACAAAATTAAGTTTCATTCCATTTTTCCCACGAAAATAAATAGTTAACACCTTTCCATTTCCGTAGTAATTGTACAAAAGGGAATTTCCATGAATAAGGATAAGGAATTTTACCGTTAGGGTTTAAGTGTTTAGGAAGCTCTTTTTCTTTGTTTAGTAAGTTTTGGATGTAAGGTTTATAGATTTTTTGAATAAATTCTTTAGGAATTTCAAAACGACCGAGTTCAAGGTATTCATGATAGAGTTTTACATAATGGAAATGATAAAAAATAAGGGGAACATGTTTACCTGAATCATGAAGGACATAAAAATGATCTTGTAGGTCATATTGTTGGACGTTCCAAGGGGCAATTCCGCCGCCGAGATGCTGTAAAATATGAACAAACGGGAAGCGTTGTTGCCAGTCATCTAAATACTTTTGGTCTCCAAATTTACCATTTTCAAAACGAGCATAGCACCATTCTAAACAACGTTCTCGCCACCAGCGTAATGCGGTTTTTGCCTCTTCATTGTTTTTAAATGTCATAAATTGAACACAAAACCGTCCTGTTTTTTGTGAAGTATCATATTTCGGTGTATAACGGTGTTCAGTGAGAAGCACTGATTTATTAAAAGGAAGTTCATGAATAAGTATTTCAGGATTATGATAAAAATACAAATCAGCATCTAAATAAGTGCACTGCGGAATTTGAAATTTATCAAACAAATACAAAAGAGCAGAGGGGGTTGCTGTCCAACAGTATTCGGTGATTGTACGAGAATTTTTGACTTTGAGCAGTTCGGGGTCTTCAAAATCTTTTAAAGCAATAGGTAGAATTTGTTCGTTGTTTAAGGTAGAAAGAAAATCATAAGTTTCATTATCAAAGGCAAAAACAAAGATTTTACTATTTTGGGAATGCTGAAATAACGATTCCATCATGACTAAGCCCCGAGCTAAGTAATTTTTGTTGAAAAGCGTGCAGTAATGTTCCATGATTTATTTTTTGTTTAATTTGAGTACTCCCCGAATGATTTCATCAATTTTGTTTATACCTTGTTTGAGTAGTTCATCAACACGTTTTTCTACGTCTTGTTTTTTAAGCCCCATATGTACAAGCCCTTGGATGGCATCCATTTTAAGTTGTTCAATTTCATTTATTTTAGTTGATAGTTGAGAAGTTTTGAGGGTTTTTAATTTATCTTTGAGTTCTAGAATAATTCTTTGAGCGGTTTTTTCTCCGATACCTTTAATAGATTGAAAAGCGGTTACGTTTTGTTGCTCTAAGGCATAGTAAATTTCTTGGGTAGATAAACCTGATAAAACGGTTAGAGCAGTGTTTCCGCCGATACCTGAAATTCCGATAAGCATCAAAAAAATTTTTTTTTCTTCTTCACTCGCAAAACCGTAGAGCAGGTGAGCATCTTCACGAACTTGGAAATAAGTATAAACCAAAATATTCTGATGGAGTTTAGATTGTAAAACATCATAAGTAGATAAAGCGATTTTTAGCCCGTATCCGATGCCATTGCATTCTAATAACATGAAGGAAGGTTCTAATTTTATGAGGTTTCCTTTGAGATACTCAATCATAAAGCAAAAATAAAAAAATATTTTGAAAGTTAATAAATTTGTAAGAAACGAGTAGTTCCTTTAAGAATTGCATTGATTTTCACAGAAATAGCCATAAAAACTAATTGAGCATTAGCATTCCTTGAAATATAATGATAGGCTTGGTCTATTTCAGTGACGATGGGTTCAATTCCTTTGGTTTGTATAAATTTGCTAAATTTTCTAAGAAAATCTTTATCTAATTCGGTTGCAGAAGAGAATTCTTCAAGCCCATTCTGAAATAAAACAGTATCTCTGAGTTTTTGTAAAGCAAAATCTAAAAAGAGTTTTTGATTTTCACGAGAATTTTTAGTAATTTTTTCAGTGATGAGTTGTAATTTTTCAATAGAGCCTTCGTAGCAAGTTCTCATCCATTCAATGTAGAGCTCGGAAAAGGAAGTATTAGAATCATTTGCCATGTCAATTGCTTTGGATAGGCTACCATCTGCTAAAAAAGCTAACTCTTGGGCGTGTTGTGGTTCTATTTCATAATTAGTTTCTAAATAATTTTTGATAATTTCGGTTGAAAGTTTTTGTAAATATAAAGATTGACAACGTGAGCGGATGGTGGGTAATAATTGACTGACATCACTAGTACAAAGAAGGATAATAGTTTTTTCGGAGGGCTCTTCTAAAAGTTTTAGGAATGCATTTGCTCCTTCTACGTTAATTTTTTCTGCATGCCACATCACGATAACCTTATATTTTTGTTCAAAGGCTTTTAAAGTTAATTTTCTTTTGAGTTCACGAATATCATGAATAAATATACCTAATTGCTTATTTTCTCCTTCTAAGATTTGTGCCCATTTATTTAAGGAAAGATAAGGATTTGCAAAAAAATGTTTTCTAAATTCTTGGATATAATCATCAGAAGTAGTTGCTTTGCCTGCTTGTACCTTTGAAATGATTGGAAAAACATAATGTACATCAGGATGAATGCCTTTGGCAATTTTTTGACAAGATGGGCATTGCCCACAAGGTTGGTCATTGATAGGATTCTCGCAATTTAGATAAGCGGCAATAGCGTTCGCAAAAGCTAATTTCCCTACTCCTGGTGCTCCGTTCAATAATAATGCATGACTTAAACGATTTTCTTTCACCGCATGAATAAATGTAGACCAAGCTTTTTCTTGTCCTTTGGGCACAAAAGAGTTCATAACAAATCATTGCAAAATTATTGTTTTTCTGATTAAAAAAATAGCCCTGAACATTTGATGCTCAGGGCATTCATTAAAAAAATCTATAATGTTATCTTTGAATAACGAATTTGCCCGTCGAAATTACTTTGGAGTTTTTATCAAGGATTTGATAGCTGTAAATACCATTAGAAAGATTGTTTACATAAGTTGTGATTTGATTAGGTTGGACAAGCGAGGATATGTCTTGTTTTTGCCCGAGTGCATTATAAATGACAATAGTTTGGGCGTTAGCGAAGTCACCTGTAAAGTAAAGAACATCTGATGCAGGGTTGGGGTATACGTTAGTGATAGTAGTTTGAGGAGAGGATTTAGAAGAAGGGGTAGCATAGAATTCACGGGTTACAGCAGAGTCACCAATCTCATTCATAGTAACAGTTAAAACAGGGTAATTTTGCCCATTTACATACCATTCATAGGACAAATCCGTGCTGGAAGTTGGAGGAACTCCGAATGCCGAAGCATCTTGCCAATTTCCCAAAAAAAGAACAAAAATGGTATCAACCGATTGTTCAAGTCTTTTGTATCTTAGAGCATCTTGCCAGGATTCTGTATTTACAGTGAGGCTTCCTGAAGCATCAAAGTTACCTGTACGGACAACTTTTCTTTTTACTTTAATAGAATCAAAAGGAGCACCAATAATAAAGCCTGGTAATTTAATTTCACCATTTGCACTATCTACAAAGGAAGTATTTAATTGAGCAGGGAAAGGTATGAGTGTTAAGGGGGGGGTATATTTAAATTCAATATTGAGACCAGGTAATCCCACAGCTGCTGCATCTCCTGCAAAGCCTAGTTCTTCAGCTGCTGCGTTATCCACTTTTAGATAATCATAAAACCCCTGATCAAATTCAAGAGCTAATGTAGCAGTTGGATATTGCGCAGCATAAGGCGTTGAAGCAGGACTTACAAAATTATATGTAACTGTAGAGTCTGCATTCAAGCCACCGTAATTCCAAACGTTACCAGGTCCAGGAACTCCAGGATCAAATTCTACTTTGGTAGTGTCTACATTTCTTGTAATAGTTGTTCCCGCAGTAGGGAAATTACTTTGCGTAATTACCACCTGTGCTGATAGCTTAAATCCTAAAAGAACAAGCACTAATAAACTAATCTTTTTCATTTTTTTTGAATTTTAGATTTACTGCAAAAATAAATTAAACTACTTACATTTCAAAATTTTTTTATCATTTTTTGATACAATTGATTTAGCTTACTTAACTGAACATCCCATGAATAATTTTCCGTAGCAAACAAAAGTGCATTATTTCTGATTTGACTTACATTTTGAGGATTTTCTAAAGCCCATTGAATAGTACGGGCAAGTTCTATCGGGCGATTAGAACGGCAAAGTAAACCGGTTTCTTTGTGCTTAATGAGTTCACGGGTAGAAGGTAAATCAGAAGCAATTACTAAAGCACCGTTTCCCATGCTTTCAATCATTTTAAAAGGACAACAGCCTTGCTCGCTATTTCTTGCGCAGTCCGTCAGTGGAGCAATGACTGCTTGTGCACTTTGAATCATTGCGAATAATTCTTTTTGTTCTAATTCAAAATACCAATCTACTTTTTCTTGAAGATGAAGTTTTTCAATCAGTTTTTCATAAAATTTGAGGCTTTTTTTCTTTTGTGAAGCAACTATTTTTAAGCGAAGGTTAGGTTCTTGAATATACGGTAAAGCTCGGATTAAAATATCTAAGCCTTGCCAAGGTTGCAAAGCACCAAAATACAAAATATATGGATACTCTGAGCAATACGGCGTTGCATTTTGTACTAAATTTTTATCAAATCCATTCGGAATTAGGTATATTTTTTCAGATGGAATTCCCCTTTTCAGTACATAATTTTTTAGTAACTCCGAAACTACAATAATTGCGTCAGAGTGTTCTAAACAAAATTGTTCAATATCGTAAATCTTTTTTAAGGTATACGGATGAATATTGGTATATAAATGAACCAATTCAATGGAAGGAAAAGCATTAACTTCATAAATGGTTTTACAAGATTTATTTTTAACCTGTAAAATAGGAAAACCAGACCAGGGGTCTCTGTAATGAGCTATTTTTAATTGATTTTGAGAAGCAACAGCATATTGTAGAATATTACCGTAGGCTTTTACACGTTCTAAGTAGTTATCAAACAAGAATTTAAAGCGGTAAATTTCCAATGAATTTTCGTTATCATTTTCATAGGCAGAGAGCGCTCGGTCAGCAAGGCAAAAAATTGCTAAGTCTCCCATGAAATCATAAAGAGCTTTTGCAAAATAACGAATATGAGTTGAAGAACCTTTGTAACTTGGAAAAACATCAAAGACGGCATAAAGAGCTGTATGTTGCTTGTAGAAAAACATAAAAACAAAATTCGTAGCAAAAGTCGTATTTTTTTGATTTGTGAACTAATTAACTTTTATATTTGCGAAAATTATTAAAAAATGGAAGATAGTGTTAAAAAGGTATTAAGTTCAGCTGAAGAGGGCATGAAAAAAGCCGTAGAACATTTAGAAAATGAACTTTTAAAAATACGTGCAGGTAAAGCCAACCCGGCTATTTTAGAAACAATTAAAGTGGATTACTACGGCACATTAACTCCGCTGAATTATGTAGCTACGCTTTCTGCTCCGGATTCGAAAACGTTAACTATTCAACCTTTTGAAAAAAAAATGATTCCAATTATTGAAAAGGCTATTGTAGAATCTAATTTAGGTTTTACTCCCCAAAATGAAGGGGGCATTATTCGCATTAATGTGCCTCCTCTAACAGAAGAAAGAAGAAAAATACTCGTAAAACAAGTAAAAGAAATTTGTGAAGAATCTCGTGTTGCAATTCGTAATGTAAGAAGAGACCATAATGAGCAACTGAAAAAACTACAAAAAAATGGTGTAGAACAAGATACCATTAAAGCCGCTGAGGCGGATGTCCAAAAATTAACTGATAAATACATCAAAAAAGTAGACGAGCTGTTAGAATTGAAAGAAGAAGAAATTATGAAAGTTTAATTTTTGCTTACTATGATTCCGAGAACGATATTTACCGAAGAGCACGAGATGTTTCGCCAGTCTGCGAAACAGTTTTTTGAAAAGGAAGTGGCTCCGTATCATGAGGAGTGGGAAAAACAAGGTCATGTGCCACGAGAATTATGGTTGAAGGCAGGAGAAATGGGCTTTTTGTGTGTTACTATGCCTGAACAGTATGGCGGTGCAGGTCTTGATTTTAAGTATTCTGTCATTCTAATGGAAGAACAAACCAAAGTATATGCTTCTGGTCCCGGTTTTGCTTTGCATACGGATATCGTTGCTCCTTATATTTTACATTATGGTACTGAAGCCCAAAAACAAAAATTTTTGCCGAAAATGGCAACCGGAGAATGGATTGGTGCTATTGCTATGACGGAACCCGGTACAGGCTCAGACCTACAAGGTATTAAAACTACGGCTATCAAAAAAGGTGATAAGTATATTCTGAACGGAGTAAAAACATTTATTACTAACGGTTGGCATAGCGATGTAGTGATTGTAGTAGCCAAAACAGACCCTTCTCAAGGTGCAGCCGGAATAAGCCTGCTTTTAGTAGAAAATGGTATGAAAGGTTTTACTAAAGGCAAAAAACTCCAAAAAATTGGCATGAAAGCCCAAGATACCTGCGAATTGTTCTTTGATAACGTGGAAGTTCCTGCTGAAAATTTATTAGGACAGGAAGGAGCTGGTTTCATTTATTTGATGCAAGAATTGCCACAAGAGCGTTTGCTGATTGCCGTTGTAGGTACAGAAGCAATGGCTACTTGCTTGAAAGATACTATTGCCTACACCAAAGAACGTCATGCTTTCGGTAAACCGATTTTCAATTTCCAAAATACTCGTTTCAAGTTAGCTGAGATACATTCCAAAGTGCAAATGGCAAGAGTTTTTACGGATAGATGCATTGAGCTTTTATGCCAAAATAAACTTTCAGTAGATGATGCAGCTGCATGTAAATTACTTATTTCAGATATGCAGTGCCAAGTGATTGATGAACTTTTACAACTTCACGGCGGCTACGGCTACATTTGGGATTACAAAATAGCTCGTGCTTACGCAGATTCACGTGTACAAAAAATTTACGGTGGTACTAACGAGATAATGAAGGAATTGATAAGTAGGAATTTGTGATAGAATTGTTTTCAAATATTTTTTATTGTACTCTGATGATTTCTAAATCATCAAAATAAGCAGGATAATCTCCATAATTATAGCAATTTAATCTTAAGTTGATACCGTGTAATTCCTTAGGGATAGTAATTTCTTGTTCTATGGTTTGCCATTCAGAACCATTAATAGGTTTAAAATTTGAGCTAATAATATTGAATTTTGATAATGGAGAACCTGCTACTAAAATGCATTTTTGGTCTTTTGTTAAGCATTTAACTTTAATTAAAAATTTTTCACCTTCAAAAACATGTGGTAAAGTTATTTCAAACCCACCACGGCTGATAGTGTCCAACTTAATAGAATATTTTCCAGAGAATGCTTTTTCAGTTGTTTTTTGGGAGGCTTCTAATGCCCCATATTGTAGGTAATTAGTTTTTAAATAAAATTTGTTGTAAGGATGAATTTCTTCTGCATCAGAAATGATGTGTTGAATTTGTTTAAAAATATTATTACTTTCAAAGACATTGTAATAAAATTTAAGTTTAGCGGAATCATAATCAATAAAATCCAAGTCTTGCCAATAAGTTTCAGGCAGTTTTAATTTTAAGAAAGTTGACCAAAACACTTTTTTAGACATAGAATCATGATGAAGAATGTGATTCAAAAATTGACAAGATTGGAATATTTGAACAAAAATAAGAAAAAAACCTAGCGTAGTGATAAATAAAAATAATACTCTTTTTGAGTAAAGCCAATGAATAAAGGCGGCAAGAGGAATAGCAGAAACCGCAAAGGAGTCAATAAAAGCTCTATTTCCAAAGGATCCACCGTACCACCAGCACCACCATGATGATAAAATATACAAATTCAAACTTAAAAATATTATAATAGGCAATTTCCAATGAACTAAATCTTGATTTTTCCACATAAAGATTATACCAATATAGGCAAACACAATGATAGGAGTATATACAAATAAACCTTTACGGTAACTAAAAAGTACGTTTAGAATTTGAGGGCTGTCCCAAAAAAATACTTCATATTGATAACTATAATAATACCACTGCCCAGTAGCAATTTTCCAGTACAAAAATTGAGGTATCCAAACAAGTATGCACAATACAGTAATTATTACTAAATGATGAAAGTTTTTAATAAAAAACTTTGCTTTGGTTTTAAAGCTATTCAGATTATAAACAGCATAAAAAATGAAAAGTAAAACTACTATTACATTCGTTGCTCTAATTAAACTAATTAGCCCTGCTAAAAGACCTATAATAACACTTAAACGATAAGTAGGATTCTCGTGCCATTTGATAGTATAATGCATAAATGCAGCGATTAAAGCCAGTGAGTAAGTATGAGACATGACTCCATCAGCGGTGGAATAGTATAACCATTGTGTACCTAATCCTAAAAAAAACAATGTTAATGCAACTATCCATTCTGAGAAATATCTTTCTAGAATTTTTTTTAGGTAATAAAGACCTATAAAAAAGTAAAAAATTCCTGCTAAAATTAAAGCGTTAGAATACAATGGGGTATATCCCCCATTATCTAATCCTAGGAGAGTAGAGATGATATGAGCTAATAAGAAAAATGGCAAATAAAGAAAAGCTAATCCCATAGTAGTTTTTAGAACCCTTTTTCCTTCTTTTGTAAACAGTGTCCATATAATAAGTTTTTCAGAAGTTTCTTTCTGATCTACATACTTGAGGGTCCAATCTTTATATTTAAAAGTTGCGGGCAAATAAGCATAGTAATTAATAGCATCATACTTAATAACATTTTGAGGTTCATTCCATAATTTACTTATGATTGTAAAAAGCAAAGCGACAATTAAACACAATAAAATAACCAATTTAGTAACTTGATTATGAATAAAAAGTTTTAAAATCATAAAAATAAAATTTTTATCTAAAAAGGTTGTATTTTAATATACACCAAATTGCTCTAAATCCATCAGTCCATTTAATTTTTTTTCCTTGTTCATGAGTTCTTGCATAATAAGAAATACCTACTTCATAGATACGGATACCTTTGATTTTAGCGAGTTTAGCTGTAATTTCAGGCTCAAATCCAAAGCGATTTTCTTCTATGGTAATTTTTTTTATAATTTCTGATTTAAAAACTTTATAACAGGTTTCCATATCGGTTAAATAAAGATTAGTGAAAAAATTAGAAATAAAAGTTAATAAGCGGTTACCGTAATTATGCCAAAATGATGTAACTCTATGAGGTTTATCTCCAATGAAACGTGAACCATAAACAACGTCTGCATGTCCTTCTAAAATGGGCTTTAACAAATATGGGTATTCATTAGGATCTAACTCTAAATCAGCATCTTGAATGATTACATAATCACCTGTTGCTAATTCAATTCCTTTTCTGATGGCAGCTCCTTTACCTTGATTTTTTTCTAATGAATAAACTTTTATATCGACCTTAGGATTAGCTTCCATAAAATTTTGAATAATTTTTAGGGTATTATCTGTTGAAGCATCGTTTATAACACAAATTTCTATGGGAACACTTAGTTTAACATGAATAATTTTATTAAGTACTTGATAAATACTATTTTCTTCATTGTATGCGGGTATAATAACTGAAAGCATAAAAAGCAAACTTAGTGCAAAATTATATAAATTTAAAAATTTTTGTTGCTGCTTTCTAAAATATTATTTTTGCATTCATGTTAGATAGAACCCAGGCTCCGCCTTTAAAAAAATTTGAATACCAAGGTTTTCCTACGTATTATGCCCAAAAATTATCCAACGGGATAGAACTTATTTTGATTCCTTTTGGCGATATGCCCGTTTTAGAAATACAAATGGTTGTTCAAACCGGATACTGTTACGAGCCTCAAAATGCTGTGGCTCAATCTGCTTTTAAGTTACTTACTGATGGAACTCCTAAATACTCTTCCTCTGAATTAGCAGAAAAATTAGATTTTTATGGTTCTGAAATATCTTGTTCTGTCGGCTACGAACAATCCTCTATTACTTTGAGTACTCTTACCAAGCATGTTGAAAACACTTTGCCTTTGCTATTTGAAGTTTACACTCAAGCTAATTTCCCTGAGACCGAGTGGAAAACCTATCAGCAAAGGATGATTAAGAACTTAGAAATAGAAGAAAAGAAAACTCAAGCAATGGCTTCAAAATTTTTTTTGAAAAGATTATGGGGAAATTATCCGTATGGAAAAAAAGTCACCAAAGAAGATTTTCAAGTTCTTGATTTAGAAATTATTAGAAAGTACCATCAAACCGAGATTTTAAAAAGTCAAGTTTATTTGATGGTGGCAGGAAAATTTGAAGAACAGGCTTTATATGATTTGATAGACCGTTTTTTTGGGAAACTTGCATTACAACCATCTTCCTTTGTATCTTTATCTCAAACCTTAGTACCTGAGACTCAGATAGGCGAGTATTTACATAAAATGGAAAACCAAGTACAAAGCTCTATTCGCTTAGGTCATATCTCTATTCCGAGAAATCATCCTGATTATGAAGAATTACAGGTGCTTGGAACTTTGTTAGGCGGTTTTTTTGGTTCTCGGTTAATGAAAAACATTCGTGAAGAAAAAGGTTATACCTACGGTATTTATGGTGGATTTTATGGAATGAAAGAAAAAGGCTATTTTATGGTAGGTACAGATGTCGCTAATGAATATATAGACCTTACCTTAAAAGAAATAGATAAAGAAATTCAAAGATTACAAGAGGAGAAAGTTGATGATCAAGAATTGCAAGTGGTCAAAAATTACATGTTAGGGAATATACTTTCTTCTATGGAAACGCCTTTTCAAATTGCAGATATGCTCTCGTTATTAAAATTACATGGTTTTACTACTAATCATTTAAAAGAAACTTTTCATCTTATTCAAAATATAAATTCCGAAAGAATCATGGAACTTGCTCGTCAATATTTTTGTAATGATAGAGTAGTAGTAATTGCAGGAAATCCTTAAATATTATGAATACCAGAAATTTGATTTTTATCGTAGTAATTTTTTTTGTTTTAAGTTTAGCCTTTAATGCGTATTTACTAACAAAAGTGAATCGTATGGAACAATTTTTTGCGAATGCAGTAACTCATGAAGTAAAAAAAGAAGAGTATGAATTAGCTGAAAAAATGGCTTTATTTCAGCGTTATTCAGAGAAATTATATTTTGCAGGAAAGAATAAGAATTGGGATTTAGCTGATTTTTATTTAGAAGAGTTAGAAGAAACTGCCGAAAATGTAATAAAATCAAAGGTAGTAGATGATGGAATTAATGTATCTGTACAAATTCAAGAGATGCTACTTCCGAAGATAAAAGAGTTACAACAAAGAGTGAAACAAAAGAATGAAAAAGAATTTCAAACAAGTTACCAAGCGATGTTGATGAACTGCAATGGTTGTCATATGTTAACTAAACATGGTTTTGTAAAAATAAGAGAGCCCAAAGAAAATTTTTATTCACAAGAATTTTAGTGTAATAATGTAAAATTTTGATAATCAATTGATTATATTTAGAATGGTTCTAAATAGAAAAAAGTAAAAAAAAATAGAGAAGTAGTAAAATGAAAAAATTTGTATTAGAAAAAAAATATCTAATTTTACAGCGTTTTTTAGATTTGGTATATTCTATAAATATGGATACATATCTCAATATAAAAAAGCTCGTAAAGCATAAAGCTGTTTTAACTTTTTTGCTATTTTTTGCATTTTCATGGAGTAAAGCGGATGTAGAGAATGGCAAAAAGTTATTTAACGGAAGATGTGCCTCTTGCCATGCTGTTGATAAGAAAGTAGTAGGTCCGGCATTGGCAGGTATAGAAGCTCGTAGAGATGAAGCTTGGCTTATCAAATGGATAAGAAACTCTTCTGAAGTGATAAAATCCGGGGATGCTTACGCTGTTAAACTTTTTAACGAGTACAACAAATCTGTGATGACAGCATTTCCTGATTTATCGGATGATGATATCAGGGATATTTTAGCTTACATTAAGGAAGAGGCATCTAAAGGTGGGCAAGATAAAGCTTCGGGGGGAGGAACAGGAGACGGAGGAACTGCAGCTCAACCTCCTGTCGATATTGAAACTCTAAAGTTTTTACTTTTGTTTACCACCGGGTTATTGCTTTTTGCAGCCTTAGCTCTTTTATTTGCTGCTGCAATTTTGATCAATATTCTCAGAAGCAAAGAAGGTAAAGAACCTTACAAATGGTCAAATACCATGAAAACGCTTGGAAAATTAGTAAAAAATCCATACATAGCAGGTTCTATAACCTTCATCATTTTAGCAGTTGGTGGCTCTAAATTGGTTACTCATGCAAGAAGCGTGGGCTTACATCAAGGTTACCAACCTATACAACCCATTGCATTTTCTCATAAATTGCATGCTGGTGAGTATGGTATTGCTTGCAACTACTGCCATGTTGGAGTGGAAAAATCTAAGTCCGCTACTATCCCTTCTGCTAATATTTGTATGAATTGTCACAACTATATTGAAAAAGGTCCTCAGTATGGTACTAAAGAAATTGAAAAAGTAAAAAAACATTATGAACAAGGAAAACCTGTTGAATGGGTAAGAATACATAACTTGCCTGATTTTGTCTATTTCAACCATCAACAACACGTGGTAGCGGGCGGTCTGCAGTGCCAAACTTGCCACGGACCCGTTGAAGAAATGGAAGAAGTTTATCAATATAGTGATTTATCTATGGGGTGGTGCATCAATTGCCATCGTCAAACGGAAGTGGATGTTAACAAAAATGATTACTATTTAACCGTTCACAATGAATGGGTAGAAAAGAAAGAAAAAGCCATAAAAGAAGGTAAAGAAATTAAAATAACCGTTGCTGATTTAGGCGGGTTAGAATGTGCAAAATGTCATTATTAATTTTAAGTTGAAAGAACAACATGGAATATACAAACGATAAAAAATATTGGCGAGGTTTAGAAGAATTATATCAAGAGCCTGAATTTGTAGAAAGTGCTCAAAAAGAATTTGACCGAGACATTCCTGTAGATGAACTTTTAGAACAAGCGGCAAGTAGTGCTTTAACTTCTAACAGAAGAGAATTTTTAAAATATTTAGGTTTCAGTATAGGTGCAGCCACCTTGGCAGCCTGTACTTCAACACCTGTGAAATATGCTTTACCTTATGTGGTCAAACCTAACGAGATAATACCTGGTGTAGCAAATTATTATTCTTCTACTTTTTGGGACGGTTTAGAATATGTAGCTATACGTGTAAAAACGCGTGAAGGTCGCCCAATAAAAATTGAGGGCAATCCTGATTCTCCTGTATCTATGGGAGGAACATCTGCCCGTTCACAAGCATCCGTACTATCATTATACGATAATTTTCGATTAAAAGGACCCCAAAAAGATGGTAAGCCTGCCCAATGGTATGACGTAGACAAAGCGATTAAAGCTGCCTTAGCCAATGGCGGAGTGTATTTAGTTACAAGTTCCATCATTTCTCCTTCAACTCAAAATTTAATCAATCAATTTGCTGAAAAATATAAAGCTAAAGTTGTTACTTACGATCCAATTTCATATTCAGGTATATTAGAAGCTAATCAAAAATGCTTTGGTAAAAAAGAAATTCCACAATATTATTTTGACAAATGTGAAGTAGTTGTAGGTTTTAATGCAGATTTCTTAGGTACTTGGCTTTCTCCAACAGGTAACATCAGAAGATATGCAGACGCAAAAAGATTGTTAGATAAAAAGGATATGCTGATGCATATTCAATTTGAGACCAACATGACTTTAACCGGCGCTAATGCAGATAAGCGTATTCCTATGAAGCCTAGCCAAGAAGGAGCTGCTATTTTAGCACTTTATAACGCAATTGCTAGCCAACTCGGTAAACCTACGTTAAATGGTGATGGCGTAAAATTAGCCGGTAACTACATAGATATCGCTGCTTCTAAACTTGTAGCCGCAAAAGGTAAATCAATCGTGGTTTCTGGTTCTAATAATACTAGTATTCAAATCCTTGTCAATGGTATCAATGCTATGCTTGGCAACTATGGCTCTACCATTGATTTGGATAATTCTACTAATTACTTCCAAGGTATTGATTCTGAATTTGAAAACTTTATTGCTGATTTAGAGGCAGGTAAAGTTAAAACGGTTCTTTTTGCTAATGTAAATCCTGTTTATAATTACTTCAATGCCACTAAATTAGAAGGTTTACTTAAAAACGTAGAAACACGAGTTTCCTTTTCTCAGGTCAAAGATGAAACGGCAAGCTTATGTAATTACATTTTGCCAGATAGCCATTATTTGGAATCTTGGTCAGATGCACGACCTACAAAAAATGTGCTTGGCTTGCAACAACCTACTATTAACAAGCTTTTTGACACCAGACAGTTCCAAGATAGTCTTTTAAAATGGTTAGACGATAAAAGAACTTTTTATCAGTACATTAAAGATTTTTGGAAAGAAAACTTTTATTCAAAAGAAAAAGGAAATTTTGAGGATTTTTGGATTGAGTCATTACAAAGCGGTTATGCTGCATTAAAAACCTTAGAAAGTAAAGCATACGAAGTAAAAACAGAAGTCTTACAAAGTGCTGCAGCTGCAATCAATCAAATTAAATCCACGGGAACAGAAGTACAGTTGTATGTTAAAGTAGGAATAGGCGACGGTTCTGCGGCAAATAATCCATGGTTACAAGAGCTGCCGGATCCAATTACTAAGGTTTGTTGGGACAATTATGTTACTATAGGAAAGCCTTTTGCAGATAAGCTTGGGCTAAAAACGAATGATGTGGTCAACGTTGTTGCGGGAAATGTCAAAATTAAGCTACCCGTTTGGGTACAACCTGGTCAAACGAATGAGACTATCGGCATTGCATTAGGTTATGGCAGAAAATCAGCAGGTAAAGCAGGAACAAATGTTGGGGCCAATGCTTATGCGTTAGTAAGTTGGTTTAATGGAAATAGAATTTATTACAACACAGTTTCCATAGAAAAAACAGGTGAGACATATGAATTAGCAGCAACGCAAACGCATCATACTATAATGGGGCGTGGCGAAGATATTTTGCGGGAGTATACGCATGCGGAGTTCACTAAGCTACAAAAGCAAAAGCCTGTTGAATATGTTACGTTGTATCCTAAACATGAAAAAACAGGGCATTACTGGGCAATGGCAATTGACTTAAA
>Ga0209691_1001123_pt1 | contig 16653 bp, 15 predicted proteins | sample YNPMSBMetaG_FD_187120 | JGI IMG/M metagenome (GOLD analysis project Ga0209691, IMG submission 187120) | Anoxygenic and chlorotrophic microbial mat microbial communities from Yellowstone National Park, USA - YNP MS-B MetaG (SPAdes) (version 2) ... | reverse complement strand
CTTTGAACAGCGCATCTTTCGCCCGCATTCCGCTGATGCCTACGTCGCTGCATCAACCGAGCTGCTCAGCGACGCGCCGCAAGCGTTGGAATCGTTTTTGACAACACTGTTTGGTCGCGCCTACAGCGCACTGCGGGCGCGGTCAATGCTGCGCGGTACCGGCGCCGGCCAGCCGCGCGGCATCGTTGGCCATCCGGCAACGATCTCGGTTTCGCGAGCAACGGGCGGTACACAGGTGGAGAATGATACAGAAACAATTCTACGAATGATCGAGCGGTTGCTGCCCGGCAGCGCCACCGCCGTCTGGATCGCACATCCGTTCTGGCGCTCGCGGTTGATGGCGACGCGGTTGGCGGATACGTTGCTGTACGTCGCGAACGGCCAGTCGTTGGTGTACGGCGATACGCTGGCCGGTATCCCAATCGCATACAGCGAGCATCTACCAGCCGTCACCAGCGCGGGGTCACTGGTGCTGGCCGACCTCTCGTACTACGCAATGGTCGAGCGGGTCGGGTTTACGGTCGCGTTTAGCGAGCACGTGCACTTCCTCAAGCGCCAGGCGGTCTGGCTGTTTGGGGTGCGGATTGACGGCGCGCCGCTGATCAACGCACCTCTCATCCTCGCGGACGGCGCGGGTAGTAATACGGTTAGCCCATTCGTTCAGATCGCGGCTGGCTCGTAGTCGGGGGTGTCACAACACTGCGTATACATAAAAGATATTGCAGTGTTGTGACAGTGTTGATGAACAGCAGTGCAGCGCAAGTGTCACAACACTCTCTATAAATAAAAGATAACGAAGTGTTGTGACACTGCTGATAGCACAACCGCGAGCGCGGCGCGCTGGTTGTGGCGGGTAAAGAACAGTGATACAGCGAGCGTCACAACACTCTGTATAAATAATAGATAACGTAGTGTTGTGACGGTGCGGAAGGGGGATAGACAATGCTTGTTCAAGAAACAATTCAACCGCTGGCGCGGTTTTTCAACGCGAATGTCACAGCAGATACTGACACTGCAATTGTGAGTATCGCAGACGCGCATTGTGTGCGTATCACCGCACACACCGGAACGGTGACGGGCACAGCAGCGTTGCGGGTGTTGGTCAATACCACCAACAGCGCGAGCGGCGCGGTCGAGTTGACAGATAAAGCAATCGCGACGCTCGCTTCAAACAGTACATACGAAATCTTTGTCACCGGCGCGGAGGCGTATGCCGCGCTGGAACGCGCATCGCATCTGTTTGCGCGGGTTGATGTGACGGGCGCGGCGTCGGTACCAATCGCAATTGAAATATCAGCGTTTCCGGCGCGGAATATACCGGCGTCGCTACCGGCGAACTGGACGCGGATTGTGTGAGTCTAAGCGATGTACGCAACACTCGCGCAGCTCAAAGCGTATCTTGCGATCACTGCAACGACTGACGATGCACTACTCACCGATCTGCTGATGCGCGCAACGTCAGTGATTGAGCAGATGACGCGCAAAGTGTTTATCGCGACGCCAGCCTCCGCGCGACGGTTTGGGCGCGGGCAGATGATGTGGGACAGCGCGCTGAGGTGGGATTATCTGTTGTTGCCGTCCGGCTACTACATCGCGCAGTTAGTCAGCGCGACCGACGGCGACGGAAACACCATCCCGCTCAGCGAGATTGAGCTGCCGCCGGATGGCCCGCCGTACACCGTCCTCATCCGGCGCGGTGCGCGTTGGTGTTCGAGTTCGCAGACGGCAGAGATCACTGCGCGCTGGGGATACAGCGTCAGTCCGCCGGCGGATGTTGTACACGCAACAATCCGCCTCGCGGCTTGGATGTACCGCCAGCGCGGAACCGCGAACGATCCCGACCGCCCGACCGTTGCCGACGGCGGGTTAGTGTTGCTGCCGTCGGCATTGCCGGATGACGTTCGGCAGATAGTGGAGCGCTATCGCGATGTCATCTAGTACTGTCATCAATATTGTTGAGCTGCTGGCCGGTCTCGCGGTACAGTACAACAACGCGACGGTGTCGGTACGGCGTCTCACAACGCAGACGAACTGGGTAGACGCGGCACAGTTGCCGGTTCGGATCATTCCCGCGCTTGGCGGTCTACGGTTGGTAGACGGAGGTGTCTACACTGCAACGCGAGCAACGCGGGCGGTTTGGGAAATTGACGATCTGCTACTCGTTCGCGATGTCGGAATGGGGCGCGGGGTGGCGGATACAGCGACGGCGCTGGTAAGGTATATTGAAGAGTACGTCGCACTGTTGCGTTTCGCGTGGCGCGTGCGAGGGGATGTACAACTGATCAACGTTTCTGGAATGATCGATGTGGTTCGCTACGGAGAGCGGGCGTATGAAGGTGTAACGATGACGGTGCGCTTTGCGCATCTCGTTCGCGCGCCGTCGGCGTAGGGAGGGGTGTATGTCGCATACAGGTATTATTGATGGTCTTTTCGCAGGTAATTACGCAGTAGAAATATCAACGAATGGAACGACTTGGACGGCAGTCTCAAACGCGACGGTAAAGATCGATGATATTGAGCTGTCGCGGCCAAGCGGTGAGGCGTATGTCGGGGGGAGTAGCGACTACGCGACGGTGACAATCGGCAAGCGCGAGCCGGTTGAGATCACGCTGACGTTTTTATACAGTGAGGCGGCTAATTCAGCCGCGAACACTGTTTTTGACGCATTCCAAAGCGCGAACCCGCGTCTCGGCGTCCGCTGGTCTCCGCGCGGGTTAGTCGGCGGCGCGAGGGCTTACGCGACGAGCAACGACGGCGCGACGTTTGGTCTGGGGGTGATCACCGGCGTTACACACAGTGCACTTGATCCGAGCGATCCGGAGCCGTTCGTCGCGATGGTGACGGTTCGCGCCCCGGCTATCCGGCAGTACACACTGCCCGCGAACCCAACGAATTTAAATCCACCGGCATAGGAGGTGAGGGATGGAGAGGATACCGACTGAGATTTACGACATTGACGCCATCCGCGTTGACCGCAGCGCGCTGACGATTCGTCAAGCCGCAACCGTCCTCAACCGCGAGCTGACCGCGCCGGTGATCGCGCGGTTGGTGCGGAAGGCGATTGGAGATCAAGCAGATCAGTTTCCACTTCGCGCGTTGAAGAGCGTCTACGAGCGTATTCTCCCGCAAATTTTTGAGCCAGACGAGGCACTGCGGGCGCGGGTTGAAGGGATGGTGCCAGACATCTCGCGAATTACGCTTGGTGAATATCATCAGTTTCTTGATGAAAGCGAGCGAAAAATCGCGTTCCCACCGGTCGCGTCTACGCTGCTGGTGAAGGCATACGGTGAAGACATTCTGAACGAACCTTACGCCGCTGCCGCGCTACTACTCAAAAAGATTTTTGACGTAGTAAGCACAGAGGGAAACGAGTAGCGCGGGCAACGGCGCTAGGCTTATTTGGCTTAGCGCCACTGCCCGCTGCGTATGTTGAGTTAGTACTCTGTCGCGATGTCTATCACTGCACACCAGACCAGCTTGACCGCCTACCGCTCCAGCGCGTCGCGCAACACTTAGCAGCGCTGCGCGCTGAGCGTCACTATCAGACAGTCGTAGCTGAGCATCAACGTAAGAAACGCAGATGAGCGACGTTGTCATTAAACTGAGTGCAACCGATGCCGCGAGCGCGGTGATTGAGAAAGTCGCGAATAACGTTCGCGGGCTTGGCCGGGTCGCGGAAGCCCAGCGCGGTGCGTTCGGCGCGCTGGAGCAGATTGCCGTCGGCGCGCTGCGGCAGATCGGGGTTGCAGCAATCAACCTCGCGGCAACCGGCATCGCGGCGCTGGCGGATCAGGTGCGTTCAAGCATCAACGTCGCGGCCAACTTCGAGAGCGCGCTCTATGCGTTTCAAGCAGTCGCGGGTACTGCGTTAGAGCGCGCTGGCGTTTCGTTTGACGATGTCAAGCAGAAAGCGTTAGAGCTTGGCTCAACAACGCAATTCAGTGCGCAACAAGCATTGGAGGCGATGACAGAGCTGGCCAAAGGCGGCGTCGCGGTTGAATTGGTGATGGGCGAGGCGACAGACGCGACGCTCGCGTTGGCTGCGGCAGCTCGGTTGCAGTTGGCGAACGCAGCGGAGATTGTTGCGAAGCAGTTAGGCGTCTGGGGCGCGACGGGCGTCACAGCAGCAGAGGTTGCTGATCTGCTGGCGTCGGCAGCGAACGCGAGCACGGTAAACGTTGAAGAGCTGGCATTAGGTCTGGCCAACGTCGGAGGTAGTGCTCGCGTTGCGGGATTGACGTTCGCAGAAACAGTGCAGACGATGGCGCTGATTGCGCCATCCTTCAGCAGCGCTGCCGATGCCGGTACGTCGTTGAAGACGTTTTTGCAGCGTCTGATCCCAACCACCAAAGACGCAACAAAGATGATGATCGAGTTGGGCCTCGCGACAGAGGATGGAAAATCAAAGTTTTTCGACGCGGAAGGCAGCTTTGTCGGGATGGAGGCTGCTGCGCAATTATTGTACGAAGCGACAAAAGATTTAAGTGAAGAACAAAAGTTTCTGGCGTTAAACACAATCTTTGGAACAGACGCCATCCGCGCAGCAGCCGCAATCGCAGAAGCTGGCGCTGTTGGGTACAACGCGATGGGGCAGGCGATGTTGGAGACGGGCGGCGCGGCTGCGGCTGCGGCAACGATGCAGCAAGGTTATAAATTCGCAGTTGAACAGTTCAACGCGGCGGTCGAGACGTTACAGATTACAATTGGAAGCGCGTTCCTTCCGTACCTAACACAACTTGTGACCGCTGCCGCCGGTGGCATCAATACGTTCACGAGTTGGGCATCTTCTATCCTTTCTTCTAGTGACCCTCTCGCGGCACTGGCCGCGCAGATCGGTTTGGTGGAGGTAACAACAGAGGGGTTGCAGCAGACAATCGCGAGTGCGGCAGCGTTTATCTGGTCAAGCTGGAGCGCGCTGAGCGAGGCGTTGGGGCCGTCAACCGCGTCGGCCTGGGCCGCGATTCAATCAGTGATACAAACCGCACTGTCGGCGATACAGCAATTGATACAATTTGTAACTTCGTTTGTACTGCAAGTCTGGAATAATCACAGTGCGGAAATACTATCATTTGCGCGAAACACTTGGAACGGAATAATGAGCGTTGTCACTGCTGCCGCACAGTTTATTCAAATCGCGATCAGCGCGCTGGTGGCAGCGGTCAAATTTGTCTGGTCTAATTTTGGTGCTGAGATTGTGACGGTTGCGAAATTCGCTTGGAACGCAGTGAAGATAGCAACAGAAACCGCGCTGTCAGTGTTACGCAATCTGTTTAACGCTGCGACTGCCGCGCTGCGCGGCGACTGGAGTGGGGCTTGGACAGCAATTAAAAATATCGCGGAAGCAGTATGGAACGGGATACGCACATCAGCATCAAATCTGATGCAAACACTATCAGAATTGTTCAATTCGTTGTATCCGCGCCTCGAAAGCGCATTTCGATCAGCGCTTTCCGGCGCGTCGCAGCTCGGTGCGGCGCTGATTAACGGGATTACGAGCGGTGTGTCGCAAGCGGCGGGTAGGCTGGCGCGGGCGGCAGCAGACGCGGCTTGGTCGGCACTCAATGCAGCAAAGTCCGCGTTGGGTATTCAATCACCCTCTCGCGTCGCGGCTGAGGAGGTCGGCGTCCCCCTCGGCCAGGGGATTTTGGCCGGTCTCACCAAAAGCCTCACACCGCTCCCGCTCCTGACGCGAGAGGCGGTGCAGCAAGCGGGAGATGTAACAACAATCAACGTCGGGGGGATTACGGTCAACGCGGCGACGGGGATGGATGAGCGACGGGTTGCGCAATTAGTACGAGATGAGATCAACAGTTTAACACGCTTGGCGCGGCTGGGGAGGGTGTAGATGCGCGTTCGGCAAATTGGTTCTATTGTTTTCGGTAATAATGCTAATGTTGTTGTTGACACAACCGCGCTTGACGCGGTTGGAGGAGGTTTTCGCGTTGTTGACATTGACAGTCCGCAACCATTCTCTGCGGAAATTGCGTTTATTCAACCGACTCGCGATCTTGCGCTTCGCGCTCTCGATATTCTTGCACGTGATGTGTATATCAGATCGCGGCGACGTACAACACCGAATCAGGTAGGTGGTGCAGTTGTTCTTATTGATGATAGAGATGGAAATGCAACGTTACAATCATTGTTAACAAATGCAGCAATTACATTAATAGCAATCGAAAACAGTAGCAGAGGTGTCATTGCGCGCGCCCGTTTGACAGGCACGTTAGTCGGGCCGTTTGCGTCCACAACAGTAGCATCACAAACGTTTTCTTCATTACGAGCATACGAAGTTCGGGGAATGACTCTTGCAAATGTCGATTCAACAAAACTCGCAATTTGTAGTTTTTTTGCTGAAATTGGTGGTAATGCAAGTCTTCGCAATGCGTTTTTTGTATTCGAGACGCAAGAAAGTGGAACAGCATCGAGCAGAATTTACCGTAAAAACCCTTCTTCTGTTTCAAGTAATCTTGTTTTAGAAAGTTTCAATGCTGGTGGTTCAACAACACTACAACGAGCGCGATTCACAACAGCAGGAAACGGATCAATTACATACACGATAGGCGATAATGAGTTACCGCGTGATACATTTAATCTCTTTTTTGAAGTGTATTTACCTTCTGTACCGTCCTCAGATGTGTTTTATACAATCAACTGGACTGGTCAACCACCAATAACGGGTGTTGTCGATTTTTCGCAAAGTTTTATTAACGCTGGAATATATTCAAGACCAGGTGTCTATGCAAATGTAACTATTCAAATCAACAACGCGCCCGTGAATACGTACATTTCGCCACTTGTTTTCGTTCCTGTTGACGGTGTTTTTACATACAACGCGAAAGCAAACGATTTAGGAATAATTTCTGCACTCTATCCAGCGACAGAATCATCACTACCGCTATTCGCAAGCGACATATCTGCGGCGCAGATTGGTGAATTGCGTGGTTTACCTGGGTTTGTTACAGGAAAGTTTTTGACGATTTTTACAGGAATGATGACACCGACCATCGAAAATCTTAATGCTACTGTTGCACTTTTTACGCGACATATTGAACCTGCATCGTATATGTAGTGAGGATTGTATGTTAATCGCTCTTTCTCGCCCGCATTCAACAATAGCAATTCCGCTATCATATGCGAAAAGCTTTACTTTTTCTACTTCTCTTGACGGAGATGAAGAGGGAAGGATTGTGCTTTCACCGATTTTAGCGAAACAAGCAGTTCTTTTTCAAGTTGGTGACGATTTGAGTATTTATTGTACAAAACTATCAAAAACCATCTGGCGCGGACAAATTGAGCGGATTGAGGAAACAAAAGACGGGGAATTGATTATCGAAGCGTTAGGATTCGGCGCGCTTCAGCGCGAAGCGCGGATTTCGGCGGTGGTGAATGATATTTTTCCAAAAAATTGGCAAGTATTAGAAGTAAATGACTTGCCCGGAACCGGCTTTTCATCAAGACCGGATTTGTGGGACTTTCGGAATATTAACGGGTTAATCCAGATAAAAACAAAAACAACATTTACTATAAACAACTCTCGGCTGTTTTTTATCGCCCGTATTTTTGAACAGCCAGAGCGGTATTTTTGGATCGGAACAGGCAACCAAACAATTGATTTTTTCAACTTTACTTTCACCGGTCTCTCTTCCGGTGTCTGGGTTGCCCCGATCACCAGCCCTCCGCAGCCCAACACCACCGCGCTTCAATGCGGAACATTTGTGCTGTACGACGGAGGACTTCCAAACGTTCAGACAGCGGGAAATTGTTTCGGGTGGGTGATCGGCATCGCGGCGACGGGGAACGAGACGACGGCAGGGACAACAAGTGTTTCGTTTTTCGCGGATATTAATCTAGCGACGCTTGATGTCGCAAAACTTACAAACGCTTTTAACGCGCGCGGGGGAGTGTGTAAAATTACAAGCTCTACGACACTTTCTGTAATTAACACAAAACCAAACGTTGCTTTACCAGAGCTTTTCGCGTTACGTCCTGAAATGTACTTGCGAAAGCGGTTTATCCGCGACAATAATAAACCAATAATTCACTTTTTTGATAACGAACCAACGGTTTGGCTACTTTCAACGAGTAGAAAAGTTGATGATTTTTCACAAACACCTGGTCGATTTTTCGCAACGTATACAGGTACGCGAATCTCACACACAACAACAATACGACAAAACGCGATTGTTGAAAGTAGACGAATGCTCGCGACGCGGTTCAAAGAAGAAGGGGAGTTTTCAAACAGAGAAATTGCAGATTTTTTCTTAGACAAACTAGAAGTAATTTACAAAAAGAAAGAAGTTGCGTTTTCTATTGATCTCGATAACAGTAAATACGAACTTCGCACCGCAACCGGCGCGTTTGTACCGAATTGGGCAGCAGATGTTGGTGATTTAGCAAGTTCGCTCTACAGCTTTGCAAAATTACCAATTGTTTCTCGCGCTATCACAAAAGAGCGCACTACGTATACTGTCGAAAACGCACCAAGCGACGCACTGGCGCTGTTCAGGAGGTTATAAAATGTCGTTAAAACAAATTTTTCGTTACCCGGGTGGAAAACGGCGCGTGGTGCCGGTGATCAATCAGCGATTCAGTGATATAGATGTAAGAGTTGATGCATTCACCGGCTCGTCGGCCTGGATTTTAGCATCAGAACCCGTCAAACACGAAGTTGTCAACGATGCGGATGGTTACGTTGTAAACTATTTACGCGCAATTCGCGAAGCGCCGGACGAAGTAGCGCGATATTTAGACTTTCCGCTCGCAGAATTAGAAATTATGGCGACGGGAATTTTTCAAAAACACAATCTGTCTGAATTATCAGCGCGGTTAGGCGCTAATCCAGACTATTACGACGCAAAGACAGCGGCGCGTTGGGCGTACTTGATGGCGCACAAAATAACGCTCGCCGCGCCGGAGCCTGGCGCGTGGGGGGTTGTTGACGGAAAATTGACGTTTGGTGTAAAAGACGGCATCAAACGGTACGGTACAAACTTTCCTGGCTCGTTTTTAGCGCGGTTAGTAAAAGAAGGAAACGTATCAGAATATCTGAACGCGCTGGCGGCGCGGTTGAAGAATGTTACGATTTTGTGGAATGACTTTGAAGCGATTCTGAACAGTTTTGTTACACACCCACGTAACGGCAAAATTGGTATTTTACTTGATCCACCGTACACTTCGATGAAACGCGATATTACGTATTTTACCGAAAGCGCGGATGTCTGGAACCGCGCAGCGCGCTGGGCGGTCGCGAATGGTGAAAAACAACATTTGCGCATCGCGATTTGTGGGTATTTTACTGAAGAAGCTGACGCGATTTTTCCACAAAGTTGGGAACGGTATTTGTGGAAACAAGCGGGTTGGCTGCCACAACAACGACGCGAATGCATTTGGTTTAGCCCGCTTTGTGAAAAGGAGGAATAAATGCGTATTCTAAACGATAATTCAACGCTGTTTGGCGCGGGGGATAGTATCTCAAAAGAGACGTTTCGCAACGTCTTACAACAAACAAACAGCCCCGCGCTTGCGGAAGCAGACGCGATTTTGTCAATTCTGGAACGTTGGAACGCAGATCGAGGAATCGCGCTTGCGTTTTTCGCGGTTATCGGCGGTTACGGACGAACCGGTATCGCAGCGGAAACGAAAAATTGGGGGTTTTTACGGCGCGGAAAGCGGATGACCGGACAAACCAAACATCCGTTCGCGATCTACGCGAACTGGGCTGCGGGCGTTGAAGACTGGTGTGAACTGTTGAGCGTCCGCTATTGTCAGCAATTACAACTGTGTACACTACGCGAAATATTGAATCGCTACGCGCCTTCAAGCGACGGAAATAATCCAAACCGACTCGCGAACGAGATGTTAACATTAATTCGCTCGTGGCAAATGAGCGAAAAGCAAATACCATCATCAAACGAACACAAGCGACGCATCTTAAATGACAATCCAACGCTGTTTGGGGAGGGAGATAGTATCTCAAAAGAGACATTCCGCATTGTTTTAGAACGCGCAAAAAGTCCGGCATACGCGGAAGTGGATACAATTTTGTCAATTTTAGAGCGTTGGCGCGCTGATCGCGGTATTGCGCTTGCGTTTTTCGCTTACGAGAGCAGCTTCGGGCGCGCTGGCGTTGCAGTGGAAACAAAGAACTGGGGTAATTTGCGTTGGGGAAAGCGGATGATCGGACAAACAAAGAGTAAATTCGCGATATACGCGAATTGGGCAACAAGTGTCGAAGATTGGTGCGATCTACTCAGTGTTGTGTACTGCCAACGATTGAAGCTGTGCACATTACGCGAAATTTTACAACGCTACGCCCCATCATCAGACGGAAATAACCCGCGTACCTACGCGGATACAGTGTTACGACTTGTTAAAATGTGGCAAGCGATGGAGGATAGAGGATGGAAATCATAGATATTTTTCAACTTCTCATTGCTGGTCATCAACAACTTACGATAATCGATTATTTCTACAACGCGCTGGCTGGCGCAATTGGCGCACTGACGGCGTACTTGGCTAGCAACGAGGGAAAAGTGTTTTTACCACGCTACGACCACGAGCACCACAGTGTTGAGTTGGGCGCGTTGGGGCGGGTGTTGGTTGGCGCGGGGGCGGGAATGGCTGTTGGATATAGCGGGTTTGCTCCGTTTGCGGCGGGTATCGTCGCGCCGGTGCTTTTACCACTTTTTCTTGATATGTTAATGTCGCGATTCGGAAGGAGGAAACAATGAAGATAGAAGCTATTATCTTAACTATTACATCTACTCTTGCCCTCGCGCTCGCTCATTCAAACTTTGCACAAGTCGCACTCGCAAGCGCGTTTGTATTAGCAGCAAGTCGCATCGAGCAATACCGAAAGCAGCGCAAACAACAAAATGCGCCCCGGCGGATACCGGAGCGCTGAGGGAAAGGGGCGGTTAGCGGGCGGCCTTCGCGCTGGCGTCAATCGCGGCAGCGCGGATTGCGTCTGCTGGTGTCGGCCCGCGACCGCGCCCGCTGAAAACCTCGTCGCGGATAATAACATTGATATCCACTTGCCAGTCGCCGTTTGCAGCGTCGTAGATAATAACATCTACGACATCTTGCGCATCAAACAACCAGCACAGCGCGACGGCGGCGGGTGTCTGGTGCTTTTTCGGTAAATGCGTGTCCGCCAGCATACAACTGTTGACCGCCCGCGTCCATTTTGTGTTTGTTTCCGGTCTTTCGGTGCAGCGAGACCACACTGTCGCAGTGCCGGTACCGGGAAGTGGCTCGACCTTTACCGATAGCTTGTTTACCCAAACCTCGCGAACGTAGTATTCCGTCTTCATACGACCTCCTTTGTGTAACAGCGAATACGCTCATAGTATACCGCGCCTGGCCGGGCTTGTCAATACCCGAATCACAAAATATATTTGACAGTGTTTGGAGCGATATGCTATGATAGAAGAAGAGTAGAAGTTCACCCGCGAGAAGGAGGGGGTCTTATGAACTACGCGGAAGTTTTAGAACTGCTGTACAGCGATAGCGCCGAGGGTTATACAACGATTAGTCTTAAACACCCGTCCGGTCGCTTCTTCAACTACTCTTTCTCCCTCGCCGACCGCGCTGCGATTGTTCAATTCATCCAGCAGCATCTTCAATACGACCTCTACATCAAGCGCGCCTCACAGCGCAGAAAGCCCGAGCGAGGTTCATCTGGCCGCGCCGACCTCGCGCACTATCAGCGCGTCATCACAGCAGATATTGACATTCAGTCAGATGCGCACAAAGCGCAGACACTTCCACGCTCGAAAGACGAAGCGCTGCAACTGTTGGCCGAGAGCGGCCTACCGGAACCAACGTTGACAGTGCATACCGGCAACGGGCTGATGCCGGTCTGGGTTCTGCGCGAGCCGAGGCCGGTCGCGGAAGTGATGCCGGTGCAGGCCGGGATTGAGAGCGCGTTACAGTTGGCAGCAGCGCGCCACAATTGGATATTAGATAAGACCAGCGACGCGGCGCGTTCGATCCGCGTTATTGGAAGTTACAACTGGAAGCAGCGCCCGCACAAAAAATCAGTCACTGTTTTGTACCGCAGCGATCAGTACTACAACCTCGAAGACCTCACCGGGTTTACCCGTCGCCCACTCGTCGCACCGCGCCGGTCGGGGAGTGCCGCGACGCGCGAAACAATTGAAACGTTACTGAAATACATCCCAGGCGACGGGTTGGAATACAACCGCTGGCTTGCGGCAGTCTGGGCAATTCAGTCCGCACTTAGTGAGGATGAGGCGGCTGAGGTGTTGGACAACTGGACATACGACTGGCGAAAGCACCAAAAGCCGGAGGAAGCAGAAAGTGGGATTGGGGTGTTAGTCAACCTCGCCCGCGAGTACGGCTTTGATGGCGACATCCCCGGCCTGCGCGGGGGGTTTGTGACGTTACCAAAGCTGCCCGACGCGATAACGATCAACCAACGCTTTATCGATATTGACCTTCCCACTGCCGAGACCAGCCCGCATCCGCGCATCATCGTCATCCGATCCGCGAAAGGCACTGGCAAAACAGAGTGGCTACGACGGGTTGTAGCGCGGTATGATCGAGTGTTGTCCGTCGGCCACCGCGTTTCGTTGGTGCTTCAGACCGCGAAGCGGCTGGGGTTGCAGCCGTACTACGAGAACGGCAAGTGGATCACCGCCGCGCCTCGCACCGCGACAACGATTCACAGTCTCGATAAACTTGAACCAGAATCAGCGTATGAAGTTGTCATCGTTGACGAAGTTGAGCAAGTGCTCAAAGCGATTGTCAACGACGCGAATCTGAAGCATCGCAAAGTCCGCGCCGTCGGCGCGCTGCTTGAGCATATGCTGCGTGCCAAACTGGTTTTACTCGCAGATGCGGACGTTGGAGAAGCGACGTTGACAGTGTTAAACAACCACTTTGCACATTGCGACGTTTCATACGTTGAGAATGAGTACAAATTGCGTCTGATTGACTACGCTGTACTACATCCAACTGCTGAAGACGTTTTAGCCGTCGCGAAAGAATTTTACGACTACAAAACAAAAGTTGCTATCGCGTGCAATACCCGCGCTGACGCCGACAGAGCTGAAGAGTACTTCAAAGCGTTCGTTCCAGAACACAAAATACTCAAAATTACTGCCGAAAGCAACGAAGATAACAACGAAACGCTCGAAAATATCAACGAGCGCCTGGCCGACATTGACGTTTTCATCTATTCACCCTCTGTCGGCACCGGCGTTTCTATCGACATTGAAGGGTTTATGCTGTTCGGAATTGCGCGCAACGGGCCGGGTGTTGGCGACGTTGATGATTTTCGTCAGCAGCTTGGCCGATTCCGCAATCCACTTGACCGCGAAGTGCATCTTTTTGTTGAACAAAAACAGATGAACGAACCAGTTTCACCAGAAACGTACCGCGACCTCGCGCTGTTGCGAAAATTAGAGTCAGATTTTCGCGTTTCGCGGGTCAGCGGTACAGCGGAACCGGCGACAAACTGGGATCAGCTCTATCTCGATCTATTTAGTGTGGTAAAAGCGAAAACAGCAGCGCAAAAGAATCGTTTTTTTGACAATTTCATCGGCGCGCTGCTGGCCGAAGGCGTTGAGCTGTACGACGAACGCGATACACCAATCCTTCCACCCGCCGAGCGGGCCGCGCTTGCGAAAACACTCAAAGAGCTGCGCGCCATCCGCGAGCGCGAGCGGGCTGAGCGCATCGCCAACGCGCCGGAACCGGACGCGGCGCAAACAGAAGAAGAGCGACGCGCGGCAGAGCGGAAGGCTGAGCTGGCGGAGCGTTACGGGATTGAGGTTGATGCGCAACTAGTGCTGGACGATGAGAAAGGCGCGTACAAAGAAGCGCAGTGCTTTGCAGCAGTTGAAGACAGCGCGCTCGCGCAACATCTCGATGAGATTGAGCAAGTGCGGCGCTTCAGCGCGGATCGCAACTACTTTTCACTGTTCACATTCTGGGTTGCAACACTACTCACCGCGCTGCGTCTGAAGCTCGAAGAAGGCGCAGTGATCACAATCACTGATGAGTTTCTCGATCTCGTCGAGCGCAACGCGCTTGTGCTCCAAGCCGCGCTTGGTGTAAAAGTCCGCGCCGACTTTCGGCAGAAACCGATGCTCTTTGTCGCGGCGCTGCTGCGTCGGCTGGGCGTCGGTGTCAAAGGGGTACAGCACCGGCAAGATGGGCAACGGGTACGAACGTACTATCTCGTTAACGTTGACCGCGCGCGGGCGCGGGCGACGGGGATTCGCAAGCGGTTTGAAGAGCACAAAGCCGCACAAGCGCTAAACTTGTACTTTGTTTCACAAAGCGTCACAACACATCGTATAAATAAAAGAAAAGCAAGTGTTGTGACGGCTGTTAAGTAGAGAAAGGAGGTAATAGATGTCAGAATATCGCGAAGTGGTGTTGCGGAGCGGCGCGTCGGGTGGGGCGCGCTGCGAGGTGACGGTGGTGCGGGCGCGGCTGCTGGGGATGCCGGTCGAGTGGGTGGAAGAGGGGCTTTCGTCTGGTGGGATGATCGCGTTTTACGAAGAAGAGGGAAGCGGGGAAATTATAGTGTACGAAGAGGAGTGGTTCCGCACTATAGACTACTGGACGATCTATCGCTGGTGGCGGGCGAAGTCGTTTGATGAGATTCGTCGTAACGTTACGTATTCTGCAATTCTGACGCAGGCGGGTTTATGAAATCTTTTGACGAACAAGCCGCGTTTGGCCTCCCCTATGAACGTCTGATCGCACAGACTGCCGCGCTGCTGCTGTACCCAGATCGCCCCGATCTGGAACTGTTTCGCCTTCCCACTCATTCGGTGATTGATTTTTTCTTACTTGACCAACAAAAACCTGTCGCGGCGTTGGAGGTTAAGCGGCGTTCGGTGCGATCAACAGCATACGATACGACAATTTTGCCGCTCTCTGTCTACGTCGCCGCGCTGGAATTGTCGCGCTTGACAGTGCCGACATTTGCTGCTATTCTGTTCGTAGACGGACTATACGTCTTTGATGTGCTCCGCACTCCGTCGCGTATCTGCTATCTACGCGACCGCGCCGGTCGGCAGCGGGCGCATCGGGCGTATCCCGTCAGGGAGGTGTTATGTGCGAAACTAGAAAGGAACGAAGATGTTATATCGGTACATCAACTACAAGCCGGAAGCGGAAGCAGTAGTCAATCAATTGCTGAAGGAAGAGATACTTGCGTTTGACATCGAGACGCAACCGGCTTTTCGGTACCCGCGACTGAAGCGCACAAAGAAAGAGTATCTCGAACATTTTACATACTTAAAACGTAACAGGTGGGGATTGTCGAACAATCCCTCACTTGACGAGATCACTGATCCTCTTCCCTCGCCAGCTCCACCAGAAGAGCGCTGCAGATTGTTCAAACAGCTCGAAGCAGAGCGTAACGCGGTGCTGTTCTCGCGCTCAACGAAAGCACAAGCGCGACGGATCGCGGAGCTTGAAGACACGCTTGCGGCGATGAGTGACGAGACTGCGCCGGACTGGGTGCTACCGCACATCGCTCGAATCATCAAAGAAGAGCGATTTGCTGATGACCCCGTCCGGCCCGGCCTCGATCCGCGATGTTCGCGGGTGTTTTTGGTGCAGTTCGGAACGAAGGATCGGATGAATTACTGCTTTAACGTTGTGTGCGTCGGACTGGATGTCCTACGCCCGATCTTTGAAACCGTTCCGTTGATCGGCGCGAATCTGACGTTTGATGTGCAGTTTTTACTACACAATCTCAAACTATTCCCTCGAATAGCTTGGGATGTGATTGTAGCCGACCGCGTGCTGACGCTCGGCTTCAACATCGAGCACAGCCTCGCGGATGTGGCCGAGCGCTGGATCAAAGAGCGTCTGGATAAGACCGTTCGCAATACGTTTCTGCAACCGTTCCAGCTCGAAGCTACAGACCAACAAGTTCGCTACGCTTGTACTGACGTTGACGTTCTCTTTCCAATCTACGAGCACCAGCGACAATATGCCATCTCAACGAATCAGCTCGAAGCGGTTGAGTTGTTCGTCAGTTTGACGAACCCGACGGCGGCAATTGAGTACTGCGGGTTTAGGATTGACAAAAATCGCTGGTTAGAGCTGGCCAGCGAGGCCGAACGGCGCGAGCGCCAGGCCGCCGAGGAGCTGGCCGGATTGCTGAAGATCAATCCAGATGATCTAACGAAGCGCGCTGTTGTGCTCGAAGCCGCGAACGCGCTGGGGATCAAGCTCGATACGTTAGATCGCGTTGAGCGCGACGAGGTGCGGAAGCAGTATGAGAATGACGAACGCGGAAAGTTTTTTGAGTTATACGACCGGTGGGCGCACTGGCAGAAGCGGGTAACGACCTACGGGCGGGACTTTCTTACTCACATTCATCCGCTCACCGGCAGAGTGCACCCTCGTTTGAAAATCGCCGGTACCGACACCAGTCGGTTCGCGTGCAGTGATCCTAACCTCTTGAACATCCCTCGCGGTGAGGGTGATGACTTAGACTTCCGCAGCGCGTTCATCGCGCCGGAAGGCTTTCTGTTCGCAAATGCAGATTACGCGGCGATGGAGCAGCGAATCGCAGCAGATTTATCAGAAGACCCCGCGCTGCTGTCGCTGTTCAAAGCGGGCGGTGACAATCACAGTGTTACCGCTGCGTTGATGTTTCAT
>Ga0209691_1001120_pt1 | contig 16691 bp, 14 predicted proteins | sample YNPMSBMetaG_FD_187120 | JGI IMG/M metagenome (GOLD analysis project Ga0209691, IMG submission 187120) | Anoxygenic and chlorotrophic microbial mat microbial communities from Yellowstone National Park, USA - YNP MS-B MetaG (SPAdes) (version 2) ... | reverse complement strand
CAGACGCTCTAAACTACGTTGCTGACGGTGCCGCAAGAGCGCAATTTCGATGGCCGCACCGGCAATACCGGCATAGACAATCAGCGCCTGAATATCATCAGATGACGGACGTTGACCATTGAGCGGTTGATCGAGGAACAACACCGCCTGGACCCGCTGATCAGGTGCTCGCAGAAGCACGACCAGCAAATCATCAGCATTCCACTGCGTCGCCCCAAAATCGACGAGTTGTTCTGGCACCGGTGCTGGTAGGTCAAACAAAGCCGCAAAACTGGCCCTTCGCCGGTTGAGAAGAAAACAGCTCTCGCCTAGCGACCACTCGTGAGCCAGTATATCAAGTCGGTTAGCTGCCAGACGCAAACCGATTGGAAATTCAGCAGCGAGACGATCGGTAGCAACAACACACTCCAACGCCGGATGCAGACTCCGCTCGCGCCGATGAACAAACAGGGCTGCCGCCTGAAACCGTATCCGCTCACAGATCGCATTGATAATCAGGTGAAAAAGCTGATCGGGCGCTCGTTCGAGCAACAGATCACGACTGAGAGCTAACACCGACTGCAAGTCAGCGTTGCGCCGATCAAGATCACGGGCATGTTGGATGATCCCTGTTTCTACCTGCGTAAGCCGCTGGGCATGGTCAATGACCAGGCTCATACTTGCCATAATCGCATTGATGCGATCAATATCAGCATCGATAAACGGTGCTGTTTCTTGGCGATTGACATATTGCAAACAGGCACGCACACCACTCGGTGAGGTAAACGGCACGCTGATCAGATTGTGACACATCAGGCCAGTCATCTGATCTAGCCAGTGACTGCGTCGCGGGTCGCCAACTGCATCATTAACAATAACCGGTTTGCCGAGCGCCAACGATTGACCAAGGATGCCATGGCTCATTGGCAGACGCATCCCAACCAATTGCCGCATATGTTGACCGGCCACATAACGAAGAACCACCTCGCGCTGCTGTTCATCGACGATAAACAGACTACCTGCCTGCACATCCAACAACTGACAACTGATTTCCAACATCATTTGTAATGCCCGATCAGGATCAAAAATCTGCACACCGGCAGAAATCAACTCTTGCCACATCCGCTGTTGACGACTAGCACGCTCCGCTTCGCGGTGCAAGAGAATCGGTCGTAACAACTGACTGATCAGGTACAATCCTTCATTGACAATCTGCTGTTGCAGTTCGCCAACGGTTGATGGTGTCATTGTGTATGTGTAGACCATACCAATCGTTTCACCTTCAAAACGAATGGGAACCCCTGACCAGTACGTCGGAGCAAAATCCTTCCAGATGGTGTGTGGTCGAACCTGATAGTGGGCACAGTCGTGCAGGTATCTTGTTGAACTGATCGGCATACTCAGTTTCATCACAACGCTACTAAGATCGGTCTCAGCCGTCCAGAATTGCCGACCAGACAAACTATGGTTTCCTGCTTGCGGATCGTAGTGGGCTATTTGTTCAATCCATACACTACGTTGAAATGGGATCGCTACCCCAACATGCAATGGCCATCCCGCGATTTGAGACATTAACTGTCCGAATTGACGGCAAATCAGTTCAGGATCATGACAGTCGCGCAAAGCATCAAACTCAACCTGTAGTCGCCGTCGCCAATCTTGCCGATCCATGCGCTGTCGTACCCGATCATAAGCGGCAATGATCAGACGCTCGATAACGTTCAGTATCGCTAACTCTTCAGTAGTCAACGAACCTGGACGGATCGTTAACCAGCCATAGACTTCCTCAGCCGCGATCGGATGAACAACACCATCGTGCACATCCTGTGGATGCCCTTGAAATGACCACTGGAGATCGACATCATAATGCGGCAAAGCCATTCGTAGCGTAGCCAGAGCAGTAGCTTGCAAATCAGAAAATTGCTGGGTGTCGATCATCGTTGTTGCCAGGGTTATCCACTCTGGTAGCACAATGTGGGATGCATTTGTCATGATCGACTCTCCGTTTAGGACGTGAAATCTGTTGTATTGTACCGCGTTTCGAGCTTATGTAGAAGATCAGAAATGTAGAAAACAGAAGTGGTCAAGAGGGATAGGTTCTCTTCAAACCCCACTGGTATGTAAACGGATCGCTCTTTCCGTCCCGACGATGCACTCTCCCTTGCCTCAGTGGGCGGGTTGGGAACCCGCGCCGACAAGGCGGGGACGGGCATCATCGGCGAGATAAACGACCGGGTTGGGCAACGCACGGTCGGAATGGGAATTGCTCCATATTATCTCAAGCTTCATTCCGCTCCTCACGTTACCTCTACCGAGCACGGTGAGAACGTTGAAAACCCCTGGCCATCCTACGAAATAACTTGCAGGTTTGAAAAGTCATGTTATAATATGGCGCTCGTGCTATCCGCCATGACCTGCGGTGCACCAGGAAAGAGAATCTATGATACGCAGATATACTGTGCTGGCCTTGCTGCTAGCAGTTTTGTTGATCGGTGCGTGTGGATCGGCTGTAGCAAACGAACCTACAGCTACCACGGTATCTATCGAAACCACTGAGATACTTTCTACAGGCGTACCAACTCTCCTGCCTACGGCTACCCCCGAACCAACTGCTACACCCGAATCAACTGCGACCCCTGAACCGACAGCTACACCTGAACCAACGGCTGTCCCTGAACCAACTGCTACACCTGAGCCGTTGAATGCGCCACTGGCCGTACCACGGGGATCGGTCACTACTCGTCCTTTTGCCGTTATGTATGACAACCATCCGAATGCCTATCCCCAAACCGGTATGGATGGTGCCGCAATCGTCTTTGAGGCGCTGGCCGAATTCGGTATCACCCGCTACATGGCTGTCTTTATCCCCGGTATCTCACCTGAGATGTCGGTAATTGGCCCGGTACGCAGTGCTCGTCCATACTATGTCGAATGGGCAAAAGGACTGCGCGCCGTCTACGTTCATGCTGGTGGCTCGCCAGAAGGTCTCTTGCTGGCCGAAACTTCGATTGAGCTTATCAATATGGATGCGCTCCGTGGCAATGCTAGCCGCTACTTTTACCGAACCCGTGATCGGAGTGCACCGCACAATCTCTACACCAATAGCGCCAACATCGCTGCATTTGCTGCCGCCAACGAGCGATCAGTTGACGGTCTGTCAGAAATTGGGTTCCTCTATTCAGCCGAAGCCCCAATCGAGGAACGGCCTGCTCAACAAGAATTGCGCTACTTCTTCATTTACCGTGAATCCGCTGTAGGTTGGAGTTACGATCCAACCTCGAACAGCTATCGCTATCTACGCGGGAATCGGCCTCACGTTGATGCTGCAACGGGTACGCAATTACAGTTCAAGAATGTTGTAATCCTGGAAGTACCCGAACGACCGATTCCAAATGATCCAAAGGGACGGATTGAGCAAGATGTGATCGGTGAAGGACCGGCGCGCATCTTCCGCGACGGACGCATGATTGAAGCAACCTGGCGTAAATCTGCCGGTTACGCGCAACTGTATCTGATCGATGCAGATGGCAACGAAATCCCGCTTGCACCGGGATCGGTCTGGATCGCCGCCATTCCTAGCCTCGCTAACCTCACCGTTCAGGGCGGACGATAACGTGATACGCCGGAGCAATGGCTCCGGCTGCAACAGGCAGGCGTTGCACGCAAGCTGACCAAGTGGTCAACGTGAATTATTCCCCCATCCTGCCTTCTTTGCATCGTGCAACGCCTGTGCAGACGCATCTATCGCATTGTTCACGAGCACTAATCACGCGATCGATGCTCGTGAATGACAGACAACGCAACGACGGCTGCCTCGCGTCTGCCCGGCTTTCAGCCGTATGCCGTCAACACAAAGGAGACAACTGTATGATTGGAAGGATCGTTCGCCGCAGCTTGATGATTGTGGTACTTATCGTACTCGTAACGATCTTCGCACCTGTTCAGGCTGCCCCAACGACTTCACCACCTCAGCAGCAAACTCTCGCACCAACCTACCGCATCTTTGCCACCCGCGAAGGCCTGGTTGGTCACCGCACTGCCAACGGCCATATTATTCAACCCCGTGATCGCTTCGTAGCCCTACCCTGCTGGTGCGTACTCTCACCGAAGGGCACTGACCAATTCAAGGTACGTATTACCTACAACGGGCGTTCAGTTGTGGTTCCGGTTTGGGATGTAGGACCGTGGAACACCCGCGACGACTACTGGAATCCTAATCGGCGTTATAGTGATTTACCGGTTGGTATGCCGATGGCTGAGGCTGCCTATTACCACAAATACAACGGGGGCCGCGATGAATGGGGAAGACGGATCACGCTCCCAAACGGCATTGACATCGCCGATGGTACCTTTTGGGATGATCTCGGCATGACCAACAGTGATTATGTCTACGTTACCTTCCTCTGGCTTGGTGACGATCCCGGCCCTGCCGGAGCGGTTGAAGTCGGTTCCGGTCAAGTGGTTGATGATGCACAACAAGTACAGGTGACCGCGCCAGAAGGCGCAATAACGGTAGATAACACCGATCCAACATTTAACCCGGTTGGTAAAGATTGGTATAAAGAACCGTGCGGGCTGAACGGCCAGCATCAATGGACCTACTCAACGACTGATCCCGCGCAGGCAACGACCGCTGCCATTTGGAATGCACCTACGCTGAGTCCCGGTTTCTATGAAGTGAAGGCATATATTCCAGCTTGTGGGAACCCGGCAACAACCAGTGCTCGCTATCGCATCAGTCATGAGGGTACAACCACTGAGATAATTCTTGACCAACGTGCAGCCACCGGTCAGTGGGCTTCACTCGGAACGTATTACTTTGGTGGAAACTCCAACACGGTACCGAGCGTGTCGCTGAGTGATCTTACCGGAGATCGAGGTATGGCGGTACGTTATGACGCGATTGCCTGGGAGCCGCGTAGTGATACCACACCACCAGACACACAAATTGTCTCGATCACGCACGTTGACAACGGCTTCCAGATTCAATGGGGTGGTACCGACGATATGACAGGGATTGCCAGCTACGACATACAAGTTCGTTTGCTGCCAAACGGTGGCTGGACAGACTGGAAGCTAGGGACAACCGATCTGAGCGCCTGGTTTGGCCCCCACGAAGGAAAACAATTTGCTTTCCGTATCCGTGCTCGAGATTGGGCGGGAAATGTGGAATCGTGGGATGAGGCAGCGACGGCCGATACTACCACACTGCCGTAGGAGACTGAACGTTACGTGCTCAGGGCGGGATTGAAACCCGCCCCAATCATGCGCAACTGGGTATCAGCGGCGAGATTAGGAGCCTATCCGAATACTCGTTCGTCGCCGTACAACCGATAAACACCATCTCCGATTAGCTGAATGCTAACGGAGTCATATGGTGGGGAAAGACTGATGTACGGACACAGCGGCGCTGCACCCTGATCGATTTTCTTCTGCGGCAGGATGACTCGGATAGGCGCTAAGAGCCTTTTCCATCCATCATCACCTCACGACAGATGAACCTGGTCAGTAGGGGCGAGGTGACGCCACGTTCCTATCAGTACCCCGCCAACCAGCGCATCGACCGTGCCCACGCTGCCCACGCCGCAGCGCCGCCATCAGGTGCATTTTGTGCTCAGCATCGCAACAGAGCGGCGCTGCACTTCGACCTATCTGCTCATCTCGATAACCCATCCTAATGACTGAAATCGCCCTAAATCCCCCCCTATCAAGGGTTGGTGAGGAGACAGTCGTGCTGCTACGACATACACTGACTTCACGTGAATCGATCATTTTGCGCAAACGTGAAAACATCGAACCCACCAGAACATTCCCATCCCATTTGACAACTCGCTAGCGATTTCGTATAATAGCAAGGCGTTAAGCGCCCAGGTGGCGGAATTGGCAGACGCGCTAGGTTGAGGGCCTAGTGAGCTAACCACGCTCGTAAGGGTTCAAGTCCCTTCCTGGGCACCAGACGTTGGGGCGATTAGCTCAGCGGTAGAGCACCTCGTTTACACCGAGGGTGTCGGCGGTTCAAATCCGTCATCGCCCACCACAACGTTGTATGGCGGCTTGCCAAGATAGCTCAGTTGGTAGAGCATCGCGCTGAAAACGCGAGGGTCGCCGGTTCGAGTCCGGCTCTTGGCACCACAATGCATGATGCCCACTCGAATGATCGAGTGGGCATTGTAGTCTTCCAGTCCGCTATCGTGACCAGATTACAACGTTTGTTGTGTACCATTCTGCCACAATTGCCCTTTCGTCGCATACGATAGGTAAGCTAGCAGCTTACCGAAGCGCGGAGGTGCTTATGCGTGTACCTGCATCTGTACGTCCAACCGGATCGTTGTTCGCCGATCCCCGTATCCGTTGGGGAGGAGGATTAGTGGGAGCAGTCTGGCTCATCGGTATTCTCGGCGGGCTCACGGGCTTGACGGAATGGCCTGCACTCGTGGTTTACGTTATCGGCGGATTGGGAGTTGCCGTTATCTTAGGACGAACCCAAGGCTGGGCAACGCTAGGAGTAACGAAAGCCAACCTGCGTGCAGCAACGCTTTGGGGTGGCGGGATTGGTGTCGGGCTGATGCTCCTGGACTGGATTAACACCTTTTTCTACTATCGCGGTGGTGGTGCACCGATGGAAGCCATGGAGACCATTCTGGTTGGAATGGGCTTCCTGTACCTCTTCCCAGTGTTGGTACTGGCCGAGGAATTTCTCTGGCGTGGTGTACTGCTATTCGGTCTGCGCGATTCAGGTGTGAATGCCCATCTGACGGTTGGCTTGACAACGCTGTTTTACGCACTGAACCACCTGTTTGTAGCGCCGGTGCCACTGTTTGAACGCTGGTTGATGGTGGGAATGGCACTTCCCATTGGTGTAATCGGAGGCTATCTGGTACTACGCACCCGTAATGTTTGGGCAGCAGTGTGGTTACACGGGTTGAGTCTGGTGGCAATGGTCGCTGACATCTTTATCATTCCAGGACTGGCACGCGGATAACTCGGTCTGGTTAGAGCGCTGGTAGTACGATGACCATGTGATGTATCCACATTTTGTGGATACATGTGGATACAGGCCCAATATTTAGTATCTCGTTTGAGAGAGCAAGGTGTTGTTGCAATGACAATGACACCTGCATCATCGGTGGGGCGTAGCATAACTACACCCCACCAGCCCAGAAGGGATCTCCGCGAGTGGGTCAGTAACCCGCTGCTCCTACGGCGGCGGCAGCGATGATCGGCGAGCAATATCGTTGATCATCAAACGCGCCCTGAAACATCCCCATCAGGCAGCCACATCGCGACGGAAGATGACGCGCAATGAAGAGTCTTCAAAAAAGGCATCTTGCGCCCGTAGACGGGCCAGCGATTGGGGCAACACAATTCGGTGGCGATGCCACCCCACCGAGATAAGCAATTCATCATCACTTTGCGCTAGATGCACCTGATCCTCAGAGGCAAACGGCAGCGGGACGATCAGATCGTAGCCATAAGAGGTCTTCTCGACCCGTTGCGTCGGTCCCTGGTAGAGGAAAGTGGTCGGATCGCGATCAGCGAAGAGATGGTCGGCTAATTCATTAAGGAGTTCGGCACCGACGATCTCTTGCGAAAAATGGGGTGCCCGCAGGATTGGCAACGGCTCGAACATCTCTTCAACCAGGGGCGCGTATTGCTGCTGCATCGCACGCCATTGCGCAAAATGGGCATCAACGTCGGGAGGTAAAATCCGATTGACAATAATTGCATCGACCGCATAGCCAAACAAACTGAGGTAAGTCAGTGAGCGCTGGGCTTCGCGAATCACCATCTTTTCCAGGTTCATAACGATGCGGGCCGTGCAAATCTGGTGATTCGTCAACAACTGACGAACATCGATCAGGGCATCAATAGCCTGTTGGGCCGAGGCCAGCACGTCGTCGTCGGCAATCGGCATATCGGTGACTCGTCGTGCAACGGGTCGCACTACGCGGAGCAGCGCACGGGCAATCGGGAAGAGACGGGCGATCCACCAGCGCATCACATCAGGGAGTGACAATAAGCGCAGTGTTTCGCCGGTGGGTGCCGCATCAACGACGATCACATCATACTTCCCTTCGTCATAATGGCGCTTGATCTGGAGTAAGCTAAAAAGTTCTTCCGTACCGGGAATAACCGACAACTCCCCCTGAGCAATTGTCTCGACTCCTTGCCACGCCAGTAGATCGGCCAGATAGCGTGATACGGTACCCCAGCTTGATTCAAGCTCATGAAGGGCATTGATCTCTTGCGCCCACAAATTAGGTGCTACTTGAAGCGGCTCTGCCCGTAGATCAACACCGAGCGAGTCTCCCAACGAGTGGGCTGCATCGGTCGAGAGTACGATTGTTCGATATCCTAGTTGGGCGCAGCGGAGGGCGCTTGCCGCTGCAACACTGGTTTTGCCGACGCCGCCCTTGCCGGTGTAGAAGAGGATTCGCATACTCGACCGTTCATTCTAGGCAACTTTGCTTTATCATAGCGTTAGATTGTCTTTTATGCAAATGGTTATCAGGCCCATCCGAGATCATCGGGCTTATCGCCCGATTTCCGCACATCATCTTCATCCTTCTTCCCACTCAGCTCTTCTTCAAGCATCTGATCAACCATCTCATCCCAATCTTCACCAGCGTCTTCACCCAACTCTTTGCCCAGGCGCTTGGCCCAACGGGCAATCGAACGAGGATCACTCTCGTCCAAACCCATGAAATTTGACGGGTCGGCCAGTGACTCGAGACGTTCATCCTCGGACTTGAGAGTAGCGAAACGCGAGATTGCACGTCGCACTTCGGTATTCCCGCAACGAGGGCAGACTAAGCCGGGTGGATCGCTAAATCCACGTACCAGTTTTTGGAACTGACCATTGCAGGCTGGACAGAAGTATTCATAAATCGGCATGGCAACCCTCTATCAGATGTCACGAATAATGTCCTCGACTAGTGGTAACGATGGTGGTGGTTCATCATGAATAGTATAGGCAAAACGGATACGTTCAGCAATCTGCTCGACATCGACCTGACGGGCTGCGTGAATCGTCAGTAATGGCTCGCCGGCGGCGACCTTATCACCGACTTTAGCGTGTAACACCAACCCAACCGCGTGATCGATAATATCTTCTTTACGCGACCGCCCACCGCCCAACGCATTCACAGCCAGACCCAAGACCTGGCCATCAATCGCAGAGACAAAACCGCTACGTGGAGCCGGAAACGCCACCTGCACTGGGGCAGTAGGCAGATGTTCGGGTTCATCGATCACCGATGGATCACCACCCTGGTTAATAACCATCGCTCGAAACTTCTCCCAGGCCGCGCCACTTTGCAGGGCTTCAATGAGCACCGCACGTGCAGCATCAATATCATCGCGCAAACCGGCCATGCGCACCAACTCACTCCCCAGTACCAGTGATAGTTCGACCAAATCGGATGGGCCAGAACCACGCAGTGCAGCGATGGCTTCCCGTACCTCCAGCGCATTCCCTATCGCAAAACCGAGCGGCTGCTGCATACTGCTGAGAACAGCAGTCACTTTCCGTCCGGCCTGACGCCCAATCGCAACCATCGTTCGTGCCAACTGCCGGGCATCGGCGAGCGTCTGCATGAATGCTCCGCGCCCATATTTTACGTCAAGCACAATACAATCCGCACCGGAAGCCAGTTTTTTGCTCATCACGCTGGCAGCAATCAGCGGAATCGACTCAACTGTTGCGGTCACATCGCGAAGGGCGTAAAGTTTTTTATCGGCTGGCGCCAGATCACCGCTCTGCGCAGCAACTACCAATCCCAGTTCACGGACGGCACGCCGAAACTCTGCTGCACTCAGATTGGAGCGAAAGCCAGGAATGCTCTCAAGTTTATCAATAGTACCGCCACTGAAACCGAGACCACGACCACTCATCTTTGCCACCGGCAAGCCTACCGCTGCGACCATCGGCGCCACAACGAGCGTTGTCTTATCACCGACCCCGCCGGTTGAATGCTTATCAACGGTTATCGGGGCGATGTCATGCAGATCGAGTGTATCGCCGCTATTGGCCATTGCAATGGTCAAATCGGCTGTTTCGCGGTCATCCATTCCCCGCAGTACAATAGCCATTGCGAGTGCGGCCATCTGATAATCAGGAATATCACCGGCGACGTAATGTTTGACCACCCACTCGATTTCGGCGGTGGTCAAAGGGCGGCCATCGCGCTTAGCCGCAATTATTTCCACCATTCGCATGACTACTCTTCCTTTCTGCATCCTGGCCCGGTTTCTTAACCGGAGCGTACCTCTTGTATCACTAGCGGTAAGAGCGGCAACAAATCACCGGCAATCACACCGGCATCGCCAAAAGTAGCTCGTGCTCGTGCGCCAGCCGCACCGTGTAGATAGACACCCAACGTTGCAGCAGCGAATGGTGGACAGCCTTGCGCGATCAAACCGGCAATTACTCCAGCCAATACATCACCCGATCCAGCGGTTGCCAATGCCGGATTCGCCCCATCGTGGATCATCGTTCGCCCATCTGGCGACGCGATCACCGTCGTCGCCCCTTTAAGTACAACGGTTTGCCGCCAATGTTGCGCCGCTTCTGCTGCCGTCTGAACCAGATCGGCAGGCAATTCAGCCACACCTAACAGACGCCGCATCTCACCGGGATGTGGCGTAAGAACACAACGCTCAGGTGGTAAACGTTCAAACCATTGTGACGCACCGGCAAGGATATTCAGGCCATCGGCGTCGATCACGGTATGTGGCAATTCAACCGTTTGCTGTGCCGATTCTGGGGTCATTTCACCAATGGCTACAAAGCCGACGCGGGTCCGGCTCCGAGCCTGATCAAGCCCAAACAAACGTAATACCAGCTTGCGGGTGACTTCAGCCTGTCCTAAGCCTGGGCCGATCAGCAATGCCTGATAACGAGGTAAATGTTCGGCCAGATCGTCGATTGCAGCCGGACCAATTGCCCCCCAATCACCTTCGGCGACTGGCAAAAGCGTAACTTCTGGCGGCAAGGTCGCTAGCGATAATACCGTGCGACCGGTAGCCAGAGTCACCAAACCGGCGCCAGCGCGTTGGGCGGCTGCGCATGCCAAAACCGCTGCACCGGGATAATTAATGGAACCGGCCAACACCAGGACCTTACCGAATATACCCTTATGGGCATCAGCCGGACGGGGTGGCAATAAGGCACGTGCATGCGAAGTAGTTAACAATTCGCTCATCGTCAGTGCTCGATCGAGTGCAGATAATCCGATAGGAGCCACAACAATCTTGCCCGCAAACCCACGACCGGGCCAGAGCAATAATCCACGCTTCATCAAACCGGTAGCCACAGTCAGATCGGCTCGAATAGCAACGGTAGGTATCTGTCCATCATCGGCGGCTACCCCGCTCGGTAGATCGATAGCCACTACCCGCAACTCAGGACGGCGAGTACGTGCGGCATTCACTGCCTTAATAATCGTTGCCAGATCGTTCGTTGGCGGTCTCCCGCCGGTCCCTAATAGACCATCAATCACAACAGCCGCCGTCGCCAGCGCCGAAGCAAGCTGAGAACCATCAGAATCGGCAGTCGAATATAGCTCAGGAATATTGCGGGCACGACAGGCCAGGAGATTATCATCTGCACCAGTTCTGCGCCAGATATACAGAACAACCCTAACCCCTGCATCAGCCAGATGGCGTGCCGCAACTAACGCATCGCCACCATTATTGCCAGGACCGACAAAGACTAATACGTGTCGATCAGCCGGCAATGCAACATGTTGACGCACTGCCAGAGCGACACCGGCGCCAGCCTGTTCCATCAACGCAGCCCACGTCGTTCCCTGCGCAACAGCCGCCTCTTCTGCCGCACGCATCTGACTGGCGGTTACAACAAATGGCAATATCGTTTCACTCATACCTTCAACCTGCCCAACCAACCACGCTAGCGATAGCCAGTTCATTCGTATGCGACAGACTTACGACCAACGCTCGAATACCCAACGCGGAAGCAGTTTCAGCGGCCACCCCTGATAGCCGCAGCAGAGGGCGACCGGTAGCATCACGTATCACTTCGACTTCCTGAAACCCTGCACGTGGTTGATCGGTAACGGCCAACGCCCCCAGACCGCGCAAACCAATCCCCAGCGCTTTGGCACAGGCCTCTTTGGCCGCCCAACGCGCTGCCAGCGCTTCATAACGGATTCCCGCCGGGGCTGCGATACAATCAGCTTGTTCAGTTGCCGTATACACTCGGCACAAAAATCGCTGACCGTAACGCATCACCGCTCGACGAACACGCGCCACCTCTACCAAATCAACCCCGTGATACAGCATACACCAGCCTACTGTGTTCCTATCAGCGAAACTTCAGCCACCCGCGAGTCATAGTCGTGACCGTTGGCATAGATCTCAACACTGCGCAGATAGCGATAATCAGGTAACCAGTTTTCACCACGTAAATCGACCTGAAACCGGCTCCAGGTTGATGGCTCTACTCGCTGATAAAAGACCCCATCTGCACGCACGCGCAACGCATCATCACTGGCAGCAGTGTAGATGCACACAACTCGCTCCTCATCAGGATCGGACGGACTGCTACGACGAGCAATGATCCGAATCATGATCGGGCACTCAGTACCACGATCACCGGCTGCTGGTAATGATTGATAATCTACCCGTGCCCACAGCGAGAAGATGAGCGAGCGGAACTCGGACACGTCAATCCCTGTTCCCTGAACCCCCAACGCCTGACGAATGCTGGTGACAAAGCCGTTAGTCTGACCACCCATACGGTAAAACCAGGCCGCAGTACGAAAATCTTCAATCGGGCAAACGAGCGTATTATTCGGTGGACGACAAATCTGCGCCAACCGAAAGAAGCCGCGTTCGGGAAGAGGCAGACTCGGTGTACCCGAAACCTGCCATGTCGTTGAGCGCGGAAGGGTCGGATCATCGGTACGAGTGGTGTTATTGTACTCAATTTCGGAAAAGCGCGAAAAACCACCGTCACGGATCAATTCCCAGCGTGCCGGTACCGGCAAGCCGGGCATACCTGCTGGATCAACTTCAACCCGCTGCCCAGCCACCAGGTGGATTGGTTGACCAACCATACCTGTCACGATAGCCTGACCACTGCGTACCGCCACATCGGCCACCAGAGCAGGACGACCATCACTACGCATCACACGTCGCTCTGGTGGAGACAGTCCGATACTATAACTGCCACCAGGCAACAGTACAACCTGAGCATCACCAATCGTAACCCTTATATTCACGTTGTGAAAGGGCTGATCGGCTCGCACATCGTAGCGTACATAACCGTTAAGCTGCTCGATGGCAATTTCTAGCGTACCACTATGCCAGCGTGTCGTGCGAAGTGATGTTAGACGCACATCTGTTCCCGCCCAGAGATCGAGTTGACTCCCCTCAAACAAACGTAACGAAGCCACCTGACCATAGCCGGCATTGGGTAAAGCGCGCACTGCGTCGCCTTCATTCAACAGTTGTTGATCACGTACACCCTGAAAAATGGTACGACCGGCTGGTTGCCAGACAATGCTCTCGCTTGTGCCACGAACTACCAACGTTGCCGTCTGCGTATCAGTCGCCGTCAGATACCACTGCCAGACGCTGAACATCACGCAGGTAATGAGAGCCAGAAACAAACCAAAGAAGACGAAAAGGGTCAGCCAGGCAATCCGCAACGTGCGGCGCTGAGCGGCTAATCGGTCATCTGTGAATACCATTGATGTCTTCATACCTGCAATTATACTCGAAGCAATCAAGCGTGTGAGAAGGAGGTGATTCTGAGAGCGTGGTCAGAAACTCGTGGTTTTGATCAGGCGCTCAGCAGGAGTGTGAGCTGAAGGGGTGAGAAACTACGAGACTCATCAGACACTTGGTCTTGTGATGAGGCGCGACCATGACATCTCCAGAACGGTGAGAGGAACAGTGTTGAAAAGTTGAGGATGTAGAGCGATTTCAAGCATTGGGACGGGGTATCGATAGGTATGGTGATCCTGTCACCGCTTTGAGGCGTAGGTCTCAGGCACAACCACCAGCGGAGCCACCATCACCCGTGCGCCAGCACCCAGCGCCACGAGTGCATCCCCCACTAGCGCAGGCTGATCTCCCCCTGCGCCACCGACGACCGGGCGGAATTCCCGGCGGTTCGGCATTGTCGATCCGCGTGCCGACGGCTCCCATCTACCGCGTGACCACCGCCACCACCAGATCCTGCCCGACAACGGCAGTTGGCCGCGCTGCCCAGCCCAGCCCATCGACGTGCATTGGCGAACGCCCGCTTCGTCCCACGGGCACAGGAGGCAGATCGGTCAGCAGCACCCACGGTTCCGCGTGGTCGGCCCTCGCTGCCATCGTCAGCGGACCCGCCATCCGCTGCGGGACGTGCGTGACGGCGCCCCTGGTGCCCTACCCATCCACGCCGCGGTCCGAGTGCCAGGCGCTGCACCGGCTGGCGTGCCTGACCGGTCGGCGCGACGGTCGACTCGCGGCGCACGCACAGGAGGACGATGTCATCCCGTCGATAGGAGGCATCTAGGCCGCGTAGCAGCGGTTCGCCCGTCCCGTGCGTGTCTATCCAGCAGAGCATGGCGCCGCCGCACGCACGCGGACTGACCACCGGTGGTACCCCTGCCGCAGGTGGGTCGGTGGGGGGCTAAGCTGGGGCAGTGATCCAGGCGTTCCAGGCGTCCGCCCGCGTGCGGCGCGGGCGTTCCCGACGGTGCCGGTGACGGAACCCGCCTAGGAGGTCTGGATTCTGCTGCGGCACGAGCTGTTCCGGAGACGTGCGGACAATTCCTGCTGTGATGCTCTTGCTACCAACGGCTTGGTGCGCGTGGGTGGTAGCACGGAATTGCCAAGCGACCTGCCGATCCCTCCTTCCGTTCACCCCATCCCCCCGTGCGCGCAAAAATGTCGCCAAATTGTTACCGTTTTCCCCGCTTATTCCTGCTATTGTAGGTCGTATCAGGATCCGCTTCTTGAACACCGATTGGAGCACACGATGTCATCCCTGCCCCCGCACGACCTGATTGCCGCTATCCGGAATCGTGACCCCCACGCGCTGAGCTGGGTCTACGAAACCTACGGCCCACGCCTGTTCAGCTATCTCCTGCGTCGCCTCGGTGACCCCGACCTCGCCCGCGATGCCCACCACGATGTGTTTGTCCGCTTTTTGGAACGGGCCGATACCTTTGAAGACCGTGGTGTGCCGCTCATTGCCTGGCTCTTCCGCCTCGCCCGCAACCTCGCTATCGATGTGCGGCGCCGCCGCGGGCGGACCATTCCATTCAGTGCGATGGTCGTGGCCGATTACAGCGCTGACGACGGCCAGTCCCATCTCACCCTCTTGGCCGAGAGCCAGGCGCTGCGGATGGCGCTAGCGAGCCTGCCGCCGACCTACCGCCAGGTGCTGCTCTTGCGCTTTGAGTACCATCTTTCGTTGCCGGAGACCGCCCGCCAGCTCGGACGCACGCTGGGTGCCACCAAAGCCCTCCAGACACGCGCCGTGCAGCTCCTCCGCGAACGGATGGGCAGCGATGACCAGGACGGTGAGCGTCTCCCGTCGCCGCCGATGGCGTAGCGCCGGTTCGACATCTCCGGTCACAGCACGCGAGGGGTGGTGCGCGCACCGTCCCTCCGTGGATACCATCAGGTGCTGCCCGACAGCACCCGGCAGGATTGTGGATGTGAGCACGCGGCGAGTCACTCCCGATAGCAAGTGATGGGACTGTTCCGAGGTGCGTCCTGCCTCGGAGGGATACGCCTGGAACAGAATACACCGTCGGATGTGGTAGGGGCGGGGGCTCGATCCGCCCCTACCACAAGCGGGGGCAGGCAGGCGCTGCACGACGCACGACACCGGGATGGTCAGCGGCATCATGCGTGAACGACGCCCGTCCATCGCTGCATCGGCAGCCGGTGGCCGCGCAACCCGCCCTCGCGGCGCCCCGCACCCATCAGCACCCCTTGATAAGCACGGCCTGTTGCAACGTCCGGCACATCTCCGGCGAGCCGTTGCTGGCAATCGGTGTCATCGTCAGCCGATAGCCAATCCCGCGCATCGTGTGCACATAGCGCGTCTGCTGCGGATCCGGCTCCCGTTTCCGGCGCAGATAGTGCATCCGGGCTTGCACCAGGCATCTGCGATCAGGGTCACGCCGATGGTACAAGTGGACCGCAAGATCGCGATACCGGCACACCATCCCGTTGTACCGTGCGAGAGACGACAGCAGCCGGGCTTCTAAGAGCCTATCCGGAATACCCTGTCGCAGAAGAAGATCGGTTGGGGCGCAGCGGCGCTGCGTCCGTCCATCGATCAGGTTTCATCCGCTGTACGGTGAGACGATTATTCGGAGCGGCGCTTCGTACCGCTCACACCGGTATGCTCCACACCCGCAATTGCCGCGTTTTTTTCGTGTAACTTTTTGGTCGCTCAAACGGTTTCTTTATTGAGCACCGTTTTGAGCACCAGGAAGACACGATGAATGGGAAACACCACCACCCGCTGCCCGTTGCGCTGCCGCCGTTGCCCCTGCATCCTGCCCAGCGCTGTGCTACAATACCGGCAGACCCACCTACCACAGCAAGGAGGAACCGTGATGACCCATCCTACCGTCACCACACCGGCGCCGCCACCGGCCGACGACCCCTTCCGCTACGGCTGGCGCTACGTCCGTCGGCCTACCCCCGACGACCCCGACCACCTCGAACCGGTGCCG
>Ga0209691_1001116_pt1 | contig 16761 bp, 15 predicted proteins | sample YNPMSBMetaG_FD_187120 | JGI IMG/M metagenome (GOLD analysis project Ga0209691, IMG submission 187120) | Anoxygenic and chlorotrophic microbial mat microbial communities from Yellowstone National Park, USA - YNP MS-B MetaG (SPAdes) (version 2) ... | reverse complement strand
ATTGCAATTGGGACACCACTGGGTGAATTTACCAATACCGTAACCTCGGGAATTATTTCTGGTTTAGGACGCGGAATTACCGCTGGTTCACCATTTGAAGGATATGTGGAAAAATTGGATAACGTCATTCAAACTGATGCAGCGATTAATCCTGGCAATTCTGGTGGTCCTCTTTTAAATAGTCGAGGTGAAGTCATTGGCGTCAATACCGCTATTTCCCAAGAAGGCCAAAATATTGGCTTTGCCATCCCTTCCAATGTGGTAAAATCTCTTTTGGAAAAGTTTCAAAAACAAGGAGGCAATTTTGAAAGACCGTTTTTGGGTGTTCGCTACCAAATGATTGATCGGCAAACCGCTTTATTAAATGATGTGGTTGAGGGAGCGTATGTGGTTGAGGTGGTGAAAAACTCGCCGGCGGAAAAAGCTGGGATTGAAGTTGAGGATATTATTATTGAGTTTGCCGGAAAAAAAGTTAAAGGTGAAAAAGAAAATTCTTTGGCCAATTTAATTTTGGAAAAAAAAGTAGGGGAAACGGTTACCTTAAAAATCTGGCGAAATGGTGAGATAAAAACTTTAATGGTCACTTTGGGTAGTGCGGAATAAAAATCTACATTCGATAAAAATAGGTAGGAAATGGTTTCTCATCAATCTTTTTAAAAAGCTTTTTCTCCCAACCTAAAATTGCAAATCCATGGGAGACAACGACCGCTTTTTTGGGCAGTTCTTCTTCTAACTTTTTTTGCAATTTTTTGATAATCTTAGGCAAAAGAAAAAGATAAACATAGTCAACATTTTTATAAGAAAGATCTAAAATATTTTTTCTTTCAATAACAACGTTTTTTAAACCTTCTTTTTTTGCCAAAAACCTCGCCCAAAAACAAAGAAGGGGATTGACATCAAAACCAAAACCCAAAACCCCAAAGTCTTTAGCCGCTTTTCTTACCATTCTCCCATCGCCACAGCCAAGCTCAAAAAAGACTTTTCCTTTTTTGGGTTGAAGCTCTTTTAAAATCAAATTTACCTGTTTTTCTTTGGTTGGCACATAGGGAGAACCCATAAAAGAAGAGTAAAGAAGAGAAATCAAATAAAAAGACAAAAAAAATAAAAAGATTAAAATGAAAAAAACTAAAGAAAGATATAAAAAGTAAAAAATCATTATATAATTATAATACCAAAGCGCCCATAGCTCAATTGGACAGAGCGAATGGCTTCGGACCATTAGGTTGGGGGTTCGAGTCCCTCTGGGCGCAGGGTCCGTAGCTCAACTGGTAGAGCAGCGCCCTCTTAAGGCGTCGGTTGGGAGTTCGAGTCTCCCCGGACTCACATTTATTGACGGTGGTGAGACAAATTGATTGATTAGAGCAAAAAAAGGATTAATTCCCAAGTTCGAAAAACCAGAATAATGGTAAGAAACTCCAGCCGGGTAAATTAGCCTTTGTATTTTTGGCTTGTATTCGGGGGGTGCTTCATACCAAGCTTTCTCAAGAGTTCGAATAATTTCTAATCCTTTATTAAGTAAGGATTCAATCTCCAACCCTTCATAAAAATTTTTGTTTAATGAATTTTGAGTAAGAATGATTTTTTGTTCGTAATCATCGAGTATCTCTTTTAAAGTTTGGTCAGAAATAATTCCTTTTGCTCCTTTTATTACAATCTCCTTTTTTTCCTCCTTTAATCTTTCTAATTCCTCGATTTTCTGTAAATAATCGTTTTTAAACTCTTTTTCTCTTTCTTTATAGCGAGCAATAAAAATTTCTTTAAAAAGTGGTAAATATTTTTCAACCGGCTTCGTTTTTTTAAGATAGTCATAAAATTCATCATGAAGGTCCTTTTTCCTAACCATTTTTCCATATTTAATACAATTTTTATTTCTACAGTAATAATAAGGATACCGAACACCCATTTTCCCTTTTGAAAAACAAGCAGTCATCGGTTGATTGCAATAACCACATAAAGTAAAACGTCTTAAAGGAAATTCAGGATTTTCTCTTAAGCGATGATTAAATGAATGATTGCTTTTTTTATTTTGTAAATCTTGACATTTTTGCCATAAGGATATGGAAATTAATGGTTTATGCTTGCCTTGATAAAGTGGATAATCTTTAACTTTTAAAATGCCGATATAAAATTGGTTGTTAAGTATCCGCTGAATTAATTGTTTGCTAAATTTTATTGTTTTGCCACGATAATCTTTGATTAACTTTTTATTGAATAACGAAGCTAGGGAAGAAAAAGTATAAAAACCGGTTGAGTAAAGCTCAAAAATACGGATAATTTCTTTGGCACAGTTTAGATCCCATTCGCAATTAGCTAAACGAACGCCAGGAATTTTTGGGCGATAATATCCAAGTGGCGGTGTCCATGGCCAAAAACCCTCCTCCAACCGTCTTTTTTGCGATAGTTTAACCCTTTCAGCTCTTATTTTATTATCATACTCATTTACTGCAGCTAAAACTCATTCAATCAACTTTCCGGAGGGGCTTTCATCAATTCTTTCAGTAGCCGATCGAAGAATTATTCCTAATTTAAAAAGCTGTCCGCGTAGCCAGTGATGTTGCTCTTGACTTCGTGCGAAACGATCAAGTTTATAGACAACTAAAACATCAAACTTTGTTTTATTTTTTTTAACGAAATTTAAAAGCTCAATAGCCCTTTGAATATTACTTTCTTTTGCTGAAACCGCTTCTTTCTTAACTACGCTAACAACTATTAATTGTTCTCTCTCACAATAGGCGCGACAAATTGTCTCTTGCGAAGGGATACTTGTGTTATCTATTTGCCGGTCGCTACTGGTTCGCAAATAAATTACTGCTCTTTTCATAAGTTTATATATTCAAATAGCCGTCCCGGTGTGCTCAACCTAATCTCTTAGATTGTCCGAGACGGCTATTAAAAAAGAGATTAGTTGTTGAGCACAATTTAATTTTAATCTTTAAAAATTTATAATGCAAATCAATATTTTCGATTTTTATACTTCCAAACAAAATAACGCTTCGGTGATCTTACTGGTGTTTTAGTTGCTTTTTTTCTTCAATATCACTTTCAACACTTCTCATTAATCTCATAGCGTCTTGGCAACCTATTTTATTAACGACGTTTAAATAAAACGCATAATTTTCAAGGTCGTTTAATTTTGTTGCGATTTCCTCAGCTAACTGTGTTTTTTCATTATTTGGCGTAAATTTTGATCTATCGAGTTCATATCTCCCTTTTTTTTCTTTGCTATTAACGTCAATAACATTGTTGGTATTGCTTTTTTCCTTATTAGAATTGATATCATTAACGGGGTTTAAAATCTTTTTATTATCGTTATTAACGATAATAATAGATTTCTGCGTTAAAATTTTGCCTACAGGTTCCATAGTTTTATTATTGAAATGAAAATATCCGATGTTTTAATCTTGTAATAGCTTCGTAAAAACTTCTTGCGTTTACCTGTAATTCTCCGAAAAAGAAATCCGCCGACAATCTTTCACATTCTTCCTTATCTTCAAAAACAAACCAACATGTTTTTCCCTTCCGATCTATACGGATTAATTTCTGATCCTTTACTATCAATGCCCCTGCTTCTCCAAGATCTTTCGTTGAATATTCTGTAGTCATATAAACAATTAAAATTTATAAAAATCTTCAAATTATTAGCCTCAAAAATTTAAATATTTTTTTTGTTTCAACTTTCTGACTAGAGTATATAATCCCCGACTTTTTTTGGGTCGTAATTCCCATAAAGGACAATCAGCGATATTACAAAATAAGACTTCTTTTACTTGACAACAGCAGCAGTCTAAACATTTTAAGAAGATCGCTTCTTGGAGATTTCTAACTTGTTTTTTAAAAGAAAACTTTTTGGTTTTCATATGAATTTACGTATTTTTTTAATTTAAACTTATTAATTTCCATATCAATAATTAAATCTGTTATAGCCAAAAAAGTATTTTTCATCGTTTCAATTTCTTGATCACTTAAGTTTTTACCGGCATCGCCAAGAATTTTTCGACATTGGTTAATATTGATTTCCATTTATTTACATTTTAAAGCCATTTTTTGCTCTAAATTTCTTCCTAAGGTTTTTAGAAGTTTCTAAAAAAGGACAAAATTGAGGCTAATTTATTTTGTGAAGGTAGAGTTATTATATGTGTAATTTAATACGACTTAAGATGCCCTGGCTTTTTCATTTTCACTTGACAAAATTTAAAAGTATGCTTAAGGTTCTTTTTTTACTTGTTTATAGTGAGGTGGAATCTCTATATAACCAGGAAGCTTTTTTTGTAAAAGTTTAACTTGATCTGTCCAAATTTTTTTAATATCTTCAAGTCTGGTATTGGGACCAAACTCCAAGATAATCTTTCCTTCAACCGGCCTATCAGTTGTATATTTTTTTATTTTTTTAAAAATTTTAATACCAGTGTCTGTAATTGATCTCATATCTAATTTATTTGTTAAAACATAGTATTCAAATACTAAATACCAAGCATTATCCAATCCTATTTCTGCCGCTAATTCTTGAAGTTGTTTTTGAAAATGAGAAACGAAAATCCATTTCTTTCCTTTTCTGTTTTTAGAAGAAATTACTTTTGTTTTTGTTTTTTCCTCATCAAGGATAAATCCACTGCTTTTATAAGGTGTTATTTCCTCAATCCAACTTAGTCCTTTTGATTCTTTTTTTTGCTTGTTAACACTTCTTTTAAACCAGTTAATTATATCTTTTTTATTTTTAAAACCGTCTTTATCAATATCCCAGTCCAATCTAAATTTTTTAATTTTTTGTTGAACTTCTTCTTTTTTTTTAGAAATGATGTATAAAAACTTTCTCTTAATCTCTTTATTTATGTAATCATTCCAGTAATTATTAAATTTATCAAAAAGTTTTTTTCTTTCATCGGGCGAACGGGGAGGTTTGTGAAGACGAATTTTTGATCTCATATTATCTTCATTTACATCTATTAATTTAAAAAAAATTATATATCTTTTAGTGAAAAATAAAAATAGTTACTAATTCTACACAATCCAAATCGTGCCTTAGCAAAAAACCATTAATAATCCGGCCAAAATGTCAGCCGATCATTTATTAGCTGCCTTAAAAGTCTGTCAAAAAAAAATCATTTTTTTATGGATTTATATTCCGATCAAGAATCATAAAAAAATATTAAAGTTAAAGTTGATTAAAAATTGATCTCAAATTAGTAAAATAAAACACACAAGAATAACCAATCTATAACAAGAAAAACCTCGTGGAGGCCGTCTACAGGGCAAATTTTTATAGTTAGAATCCGATGATTCAGAAAATACTCCTAACCGAAATTAGGAAAAAATTTAAAGCTTACGTACAAACCTAACTAACAGATGAAAGTAAACATCTTACCTTCTAAAATAAAACAATTTTTTTTATTTGTTATCATCAATCTTTTTCAACTCTCAACCGCTATCTATTAGAAGAATAAATTAAATAATTCACAAAAGGATCTAAAGTAATTATGCCTAAAAGTCAAGTAAAAGTATAAAAATACGATTTATTTTCCCAAACCTAAAAAAAACGATACCCATTCGAGGCGGAATAGAATAGAGGACTGGATTAGAGCGGTTTTGGTAAACGAACTCGGGAATAAATAACATAACCAGAATAATAAGACAATTTCCGCCTAAATTAGAGTTATTGATGGCTATCCAACCGCTTACTACTCTCAAACGCCCGTTGACGCCACCGATAAAGCGAAGAAACTGGGAACAAAACGCAAACGGGAATTATTGTGAGGCTCGCTAAAGCGCGCCAGCCCGCGCGACTTTAAAAGGTTAAAAATTTTAATTTAATAATAAAAAAAATCCGCCAAAGCGGATAGTCGCGCGGGCTATACTCCGCTTTCGCGGAGATGTGCGGGTGAGCATGCTACCCTCCGCTTCGTTTTTAGGCACCCCCTAAAAACTCCGCTTCGGGTAGTTTTCTTGAGGAACGCAAGCGCATTTTATATTGTCGCTTCGCGACATTGTTGCGGTCATCGTAAAAATAGATTTTTACGACGCCCGCAATTATAAGGTGTGCGCTTGCTTGGTCATCGTAAAATGCGCAATTTTACGACGCCCCTCCTCAAGAAAAGAATTTTAATTACTCGACTTCCGCTGGAAGTCGAGGCTCGCCCGAACATTTTAGAAGACTTTTTTTTGACAAAAAAAAGTCTTCTGCGGGTGCCGTTTCAACTTGATAAGGTAAATTAAAAAAAATTTTTTAGAAAAAAATTTGATAATTTTTTTTTAAAGTTGAAACGGCATTCCGCACTAACCAGAAACAAACAGATACGAACGCGATAACAAGCAAAAAGCGAAAAAAAGGTAGGCTCTGAAAGGAGAAAATCTCATCAGCTTTGCCTTCTTAAAGTTTGGGCTTTCTGTCCTTGATTCCCATTATAAGGGTAAAAAAAGGTTTGTCAAAAGGTGGGTTTTTAGCCTGTATAAAAATCCTCCTTTGTATGATTTTAAAAAACAAACCATTTGTCGGATTTTTATGACAGGCATAAAAATCCTTTTTTTCGTCGCTTTGCGCCGAAAAAAACTTTTGACAACCAGAAAATCGTAGAGAGGTATATTTTAATTTTGCTACGCAAAATTTTTCACGATTTTCCTACCTTTTTTTACCCTTTACCCGTGACAATCTTTCCGTCATCTCAATCTTTGATGTTCTCCACGAGCATTTAAAAAATGAGGCGAAGGACAGAAAGCCCTGTTCAACATTATAAATTTTTCTGTTCTTCAGCAAGCCTATGTTTACTCATTTTCTCTCTTTTCTCGTTGCTGGTTATATATTCGCTTGGCATTACGGCCTAATCAAAGATCCCGAAACAGAGCCGGAATGGAAGCAGTTGAATAGAGTTCGAAAGTACATGCAGTCAAAAGAATTCAAGCGAAAGCATGAGAAATATATTAACAGTTTGGAAAAAAAAATTCAGAAAGGAGGTGAAAAATATGAGCGCGGAGGAAAAAATTCTTAAGGCCATAGACGAGGAGCTATTAAGCTCCTCGTCATTGACCGCCGAAGAAATGGCGGAAGAAATGGCTAAATATCAAGAAGATCTCGACCAATATTACGCTGAAAATCCAGTCGAGACCTCGAGATTCGCAGGACTGACTGATTGATTTAGCCAAGAGCTGAAGACAGGCTTGGGAAACTGCTTCAGACTCTATAGATAATTATACACCAGGTCCGGGCAACCGGGCCTGGTGTTTATAAGTTTTGCTTAGTTTTAATCATATGGTTATACATCTTAAAGATTCAAATACATTTGTTACCAGTCCAAAAACAGTCGCCAAGCTTCTGCAGGATTTACTGGCGGCTGAAGATGAGATTGACCGGGATAAAGAACACTTCTGGGTTTTTCATTTAGACAACCGGTTGAAAATAAAGTTATTGGAACTCATCTCACTTGGGACTTTAACCTCATCCCTTGTGCATCCCAGAGAGGTGTTTACCCGAGCCATTGCTGAACGATCAGCCAAGATTATTATTGCTCACAATCACCCGTCTGGCGAAGCAATCCCTTCTGAGGACGATATCATATCAACCAAAAGATTGGCTAAGGCGGGCAAGATTGTGGGCATTGAGTTACTGGATCATATTATTGTTACAAGCAACTCGTTTATGAGCTTCAAGGAGAAATCCTTGCTCTAATTATTAAAAATTAAATTTAAATCATATGAATAAATATCAGTTATCGCGATATTATCAGTTGAGAAGAAAAATTTTAGGGTATTATCTTGGAAAAACAGAGATTAGACCAACAGATGAGGAAAATAGCGAGTATGTCAAGCTGTTTAATCTCTATGTTTGGAATATTAAAGACTCAAACGAGTCAGAAAGGAGTAGCTATGGATACGCTTATTGATTACATTCTAATCCTAATTGGCTGTTTTTGGCATATTATAGTTTTGATTGTTGTTATCAGTTTTCTTGAAAGGAGGTTGAAAGATAAATAAATCTTAAATTAGCCGCTGGGGTAGGAAACAAAAACCCTACCCTGGCGGCTTTTTTTGTGGTCCTTTAATCAGAAATTATTATCTATCAGACTTAATTTAATATCTCCTCCAACTTCCAAAACAAATATCCAAATTCTCCCGCCTCTTCAATTAAATCATTGATTAGTTTTTCTGTGTCTTCTTTAGTTTCTTTGTTTTCGTATAAAATTTTAAAAATCTCCACCACCTTCTCATCGATATGAACATATTTTCCCTTACTTGCTTCCTTGGCTTTGTTTAAATAAAAAAGTTTTACTATATTAAAAGTTTTCTTTTTGTCTAAATCAACAATTTTATCTAAATTTTCCTCAAGTTGATAATCCATATCCAAATCACCACCGGTTATCTTAAGAACCTCTTCAATTAAATTTAAATAATAACCTTTTTCGAAAAAATGAACCTCAAGATTTATCCACGAGCTAAAAGCTTTTAAGTCTTTTCGATCTTGATGCTTATTAATTAAAAATTCGCAGAAATTTTTTATCTTTTCTTTAAGTTTTTTGATATCAATACCTCTATCTTTTATGAAATCAATATTTTCTTTTTTTTCAAAAATATGAACTCCAACCGTGTTGATAAAATGAAAATGAGCATTTTTTATCTCTTTATTCCAAAAGTCTTTAAAAAGATTACTTTTATTGTTAAACAAATCATAATAAACAAAAGCCAAGCCTAAATGAATGCCAATCCCTTCATCAAGATTAACAAGATAATCTCTTTTTGTATACTCATCTGGACTTTTTTTAATCAAATTACCATAATCATCTTGAAACTCATAAAATATCTCCTCATAAAGATTGGTCGATAAAACCCCTTCCCAAAAAGCAAAGTATAAATCTTTGTTTTTATTTTTTAGTATCTTTTCCTTTACTATTTTTTTTACAAAAGCACGATCTCGATAGTGAAAATAAGCTAAGTGTCTGCCAAAAAGCCAGTAAATCCCCATTGTCTTTTCCTTTTCAATAAAGTCTTGATAGATTTCTTTAACATCAGAAGCTAGTTTTTCTCCATCGGCGATGATAAAATAAACAAAAAGCTCAAAACTTCTACCTCTTGTTGTATTTATCGCTAAATCAAAAGGTCTTTTTGATTCTTTGTCTTCTTCAACTGTTGGGCACTTTGATTGTAAAAGGAATTTGATAATCTCAAGGATTTTTTGACGATATTTTTTAAAGTCAATTTTTAATTTTCCGTTTGAACCTTTTGTTAAAAGTTGTCTTAAAAGATCACTTAAAGCCGTATAAACCCCTCGCCAAGAGATAACCCAGCCGGTATAAAAGCCAATTTCTTGTTTTACTTCTTGTAAAAAACCTTCATTTTTAATGTTCTCAAAAAGTTGAAAAAGATTATCAAAGTTTACTTGTAAAAAATTGATTTTTTCTTCTTTTAAGATTGATTCTATTAAGTGTAAGAATTTATAAGTATAGTGAGGATGAAGTTTTTCTTTATCAAAAAAAAGATAAGCATTATCAATATATTCTTGAAACCGTTTTTCAATATTGATTTTTATTTCCAAAAACAAACCATCAGGAGTATAACGCTTAAAAAAATCATCTTGTTTTTTGTTAAAATCCTCAAGCGCCAAAGGCGACCATTCAGTTTTTAATTTTTCAACTATTTGAGGAATAGTTAAACCATCTAAAGTTTTTTGATCAACCAAAGGAATATCAGCTACTCTTCCATAAGTTACAGGCCCTATTAAAGGTTTTGGTTTGTAATTATCAAAAATTTTTATATTAAGATTTTTAATGAATTTTTGATATTGATTTTCAGAAAAATAATTTTTTAAAACCGATAAAACCTGCTGTAAAGAAATTTTATGAATATCTAATATTTCTTTTTTTGTTTCGATTTCTTTTTCTTTTTTATATAAATCAATTATTTTTTCAATAAACAAGTTTTTTTCCTCATTCGAAAGAATATCAAAATTCATTTTTATAAAAAACTGATATTCTGGAATACCAATTGAGGACCAAAAATCTTTAGATTTAAAAATAGCAAAAATTTCTTCTTTTATTTCTCTTTTAAATTCTTTTTTATAAAGACTAAGAAGATAAAGCTTTATTCGATAAGTGTTAAAAGTTATATTCATTTCTTTTATCAGATTAAAAAGCTTTTTAACTTGTTGAAATTCTAATTTAGTAGAAAGAGTCGCAATTATATGAAAAATATTTTCCATTATTGAATAAGGGTAGAAATAATTGCTTCTTCTTAATGAAGTTTCAAAAATATTGATTTGAAATGTTGGAATCTTATCTCTATCATAAATATAATTGCTATCTTTATTTTTTTTATCAATAAGCTTGCCAATAACTTCTTTTATAAAAAACTCAACTAATTCATAAATAGCTTCTTGGTCCTCTATTTTTAAAAGATATTCAAAAAATTCCGTCCCCTTAAAATTGTTAAAATAAAATGGTTTAGTTCTCAAATCCTCTAGATTATTACCTTTATAATTATCGTTGACTTCAAACAAGCATTTTGCCAAGATAATCACTGATTGATAATCTCTTATCTCAAAAATTTTTTTTATTATATTTTCAAAATTAACGCTAAAAAGAGAAAAGTTTCTCATCAAATAAAGCCACCGTTCTTTATACATTTTTTTAACAATTTTTTTAGTCTCAGAAGCTTTTAGTTGTGAAGTGATAAAAATAAATCTATCAATAACTTCTGGATTAAAATTATCTTCTGAAATTGGCGTGCTTAAAATCACTTTTGTCACCTTTTCCGGTACTTTTTCGGTTACTTTAGCTAAATAATTTAATTCTGGAGTTTTATATCGATAGCTTGAAGTATCTTCAGCCTTTTGTTTTAGCACTTCAAAAAAACCATTCTCAAAAAGCCAATCAATCCATTTTTCATCAATTAATCCATAAAAAAAATCTTTAAAATTAAATTGTTTTAAATTCATCAAAAAAATTAAATCCGGTAAGTCTTTTTTCTTACTTAAAGAACCTTTTTTCATTTTATTATCAAAGGATTTGGCTATTTCATGAAGAATAAGAGTTACTTTTTTAATTGTTGGGAATAGATTTTTTAATTCTTCTAAATCTGTTCTTATTTGTTCCAAAGAATAGTTTAGACATCTATTTTTATCATTTTTAAATTCTTCAAATTGTGGATCAATGCAGTAATGATCTAAATCACTTATTCTGCTGTATAAATTTTTAATCTCTTCTATTCTAGAAAGTAATAATGATTTTTCGTCCTCAGAAAAATACTTCGTCCCTATAGACTGAGCTATGTTCAAAATTCTTACCCACTCACTGCTACCCTTTTTTGATATTTCTTTGCTGAATATAGGATATAAAAATGCCCTAATTTTAGAAGCTATAGTCTGAACTCTATCTGTATCTTGAAGGTCTTTATTTTCTAAATTATAAAAAATACTTCTTAAGACTTTTTCAGGATTAAATTTATAATCTTCATAATTTTTATTGAAAAAATCTTCCACATCTTTTACAAAATCTATCCACTCTTGTTTTAAAAAAATTTGGTTTAAATTATTTTTTTCTTCAGAGTTTATCATTTTTTTCGATAACTTCTATCTCCTCAGATGATAAATCATAAAGATTATAAACTAATTGATCTATTTGTTTTTCATATTCGCTTGTTTCGGCTTTTGGGTTTTGGGCTTTGGCTTTTAAAATTTTATCAACTAATGATTCTATTTGTTTTAATAAATAATTATTAGATTGAGTAATAATAGGAATAGGTATTTTTTCCACATTTTCTTTAGAAGCATATGTATATTCTTCCTCAGATGAAAATAAAAATGTAAAATAATATCTTATTAGTTTTGAATTAAATATTGCACAAAAATATTTTGGGCTTTTTCCTGTAATCATAAAAACTGAATTGACAAAATAAATTCCAGAAGGCAATATTACAAAACTATAAATAGAATTAACAGGTGTCCACACTACTTTCTCCTTCTCAAACTCTTCATAATATGCAATTTGATCCTGTGTTTCAAACCATTTATTGCCCGTTTTTTTTCTAGCTTCAAAACCTAAATGAGGATATTTTTTTCCGGATTGCTCTAATTGTCTTATATCAAAATTGTCAAGAAAATATTTTTTTATTGCTGGATAGTCGTCAATATTTAAATTTAAAGCTGGAAATGTTCCTATAACCCAAAGCCCAGCCCATTCGTAATAATATCTTTTGATATCTCTTCCTCTTAAAATTGGTTTTATGATAGCCTCTGTTCTTTTTCGCTCTTCTTCATTTTTACAATTGGCTAAAATTTCGTTTCTTTTTTCTGTGGTTATGATAAAAGCTTCATTTAGACCAGTTTTGATACCGTAGTAAATTTTTACACCCCAATCTTTTAAAGGCTTGCCGATTTTTTCAATTTTTTCTTTTAATCTATACTCCAAATCCGAACCAACAAACCAAGCTGAAGAAGTGATTTTAATATAAGTATCTTTTTCCTCAAAAACATTAAAAAGATCGTTTTTCTCTTCCTTTTTAAGGGTGACGGCTTTGAATTTATCGAAATTACTTTTTTGCTTTTTTAAAATCAAAATACAGGTGTCAACGGTGGCGGTATCAAAAACATCAGGACCCAAATCAATAAGCTCAAGCGGTTGATATTGGGAAAAAAAGGTTCTTAATTTATCGCCATATCCTGCCCGCATCCATTTATTGGAGGTGATATAAGTCAAAAAGCCGCCGGGTTTTAAAAGCTCTATCCCTTTTTCATAAAAAAGACAATAAATATCACCCGTTCGATCAAAAGTCTTATAACCTTCATTCTTATACAAATCCCCATACTTTTTTTCTCATCAAAAGCCTTTTGAAGTTGGATATACGGCGGATTGGCAATCACAATATCAAAACCTTCTTTTTCATCAAAAACTTCAATAAAACGTAAGTGCCATAAAAAAAGATTTTTAGATTTATATTCGTCCAATTTTTTCTCATCTTTCATAAATCCTTCAATATCACTTTTTATCATCTCTAAATTTATTAATTCTTCTTTTTCTTCAGAAGATCTTAAATCCAACTGATTTTTTAAGCTTGATATTTTAGTTTTTATATTATTAAATTCTTCTTTCAATGACTCAATAATTAGCTTGTTCTCTAAATGATTAATCTCATTTCTCAAATTATTTTTAGTATTCACATCATAAGTGGTAAACAACTCCATCTTTTTTTCTTTGATTTCATCAATTATTGGTTTTATATTTTGTAAATGAACTTCTTCAAAAAGTCCTATTCTTTCATCTTTTTCAAATAAATTCTTCATCTTTTCACCATCTTTCTTTTTAAACCATTGATGATTAAAAAGTTTTATTGTTTTTCCGTTAATAAATATATTTTCAATTAAGCTATTGCCAACCATAATTTTATAATCAAGATTAGGTAAGGGCTCAATCTCTGAAAGATTATGATCAACCACCAAAGAAAGCCAAAGTCGAAGTTTGGCGATTTCCACTGCTCCTTCATCGATATCAACTCCATAAAGATTGTTTTCGATTATTTCTTTTTTTATCTCATAATCACTTTTTCTCTCAGAAACAGACGATGCTAATATTTTTCTTGCACTTAAAATCTCATGAAGCATCCCCACCAAAAAAGCACCACTACCACAGGCTGGATCAACGATTTTAATATCTTTTAGTTTTTGATATATCAAATCAGCCTTTTTTTTGATTTCAAAAGATAATGTTTCTTTTTCGTTACTTAAAGATCGATCAAGAAAGTTTTTTATCTCATTAAAGTTTATACCGGTTTCTTCAGAAAGATAATAAGCCAAACTTTGATGACACATATAATGGACAATTTCTCTTGGGGTATAATAAGTTCCTTTACCTTTTCTTAAGTTTTCTTCAAGAAGATTTTCAAAAACCTTTCCCAGCATCTCAGGATCAACCGCCACCTCTTTTTCGAGCGGCTCATCTTCTTTTACTGTAAAGTTATACTTTTCAAAAACAGAAAAAATATCGTCAAAAACTTCATTTGATAGATTGATTGATTTATCTAAGCTTTTATAATCATAATCTGGCTCAAAAAGACCACCATTTAAAAAGGGAATTTTCCCACCAAAACGGGTTGAATGATCAGGTTTTTCTCTTTTGGGATTATTGAGTGTCTCAAAAAAAAGCGGTTCTAAATAATCTTTAAAATAATTTTTTCCTAATTTTTTTGCTGCTTGAAACTGATTGTATAAAAATTTTTTATCACCACTTTGTAAAACATCTTTATAATTTAGCCAGCCTTTTTTTTGAATAAAATACAAAAACATCAACCTTCCTAAAAGTTTTTTACTAAAATTTTCGGTAAAACTTTTGATTAAAAAAAGATTGGTTTTAAGATGGGGGTTTTGATAAATAAGTGCTTGATTCACTCTTTCAAATATTTCTTTGTATTCTTTAAAAAATTTATTGGTTACCTTTTCAACACTAAAAGCATTTTTGAATTTTTGATAGATTTGATTTGGATCGGTAATCGCTTTATCAATTTTAAGACTGTTTATAATCTCTTTATCAGTATGATAAGGATTTCTTATATCTAAAACAAGCTTTGTTAGTCTTTTTTTAAAAACACCTGGTCCTTCTCTGATCTTTTCAACTAAAGTAAAAATATAGTCATTAAAATTAGAAGTAAAGATAATAAACGGATAGTCTATCTCACGAAGAAGTTTTTCTGAGACAGAACGAATAATCTCATTGTTTTTCTCTTTTAGTTTAAAAAGAAGAATTTGAAAACGCCGATTATAATTGGCAATCGCAAAAATTTTTTCAATTAACGATGATTCTTTGGTTGGTAATTGATAAATAGAAGCTGATGAACCTAATTTTGATTCTATTATCCTATAACCAAGAAGATTAAATAACTCATAAACTTTATCAATGCTATTCATTGAGGGGATAAAATTATCGAGATTAAGTTGGTCGCTCATATTTTATGAGATATAATCAACACAGATTAATTTTAGTTTTTTTTCATCAAATTCGTCAATCATTTCCGTTGGTGTTTCTACTTTTTCTGATAAAAACTGAAAGACTTGATTTATCAGTTTTTGCCAATCCTTATGGTTTTTTTATAATCAACCCATACCCGTCGCAAAAATTGTAATCGTTTTTTAGTAAAGTTTATTTCATTAATTTTTGTAATTATACTTTCAATTTTTTCTTTTCCTTTAATATCGTCTTCAAAAATATATTCGCTTTTTATATGATCCAACTCATCCCTCATATCAATTAAAAACTTTTCTTTTCGCCCTGAAGGAGAGCACATCTCTGTCTCAAATTTTGATTGTTGGAAAAGTTCCTCTATTCGTTGTTTAACTAATTCATAAATTTCATAAATATTGACATCATCGGGAATAAGCCGTTTTTCATTTTCATCACAGGATATATAATTTAAAATCTCTGTTTTATTGGTAATAAAATCTTGGGATGCAAAATCATAAAGATACCAAAAATGATAACTTTCTTCATATTTAAAATAAAAAAATATTCCCCTAAAACCTTTTTTAAGTCCACTTTGAATACCGTTGGGAAGATTTTTAACAAAATCAGCAAGCTTTTCCAAACCAAACTTCTTAAGCGGTTGAAAAAATAACTCACTACCTCCAAACTGTTCAACCTCCAGTAATTCAAGCGTCTTATCTTTCTTATCAATATCATCTGAATTTAAATCTCGAATTACACCAAAAACTTTGGGGTTTATTTGTTCTCCTAAAACCGAAGCATCAAGGCCAATTGTATTATTAATCATAATAATTTTTCTTTGAAGCGTTTGTACCAATTCAAGCAAAGTTTCTAGTTCATCTTCTGGATAAAAGTTATAAATCGTAATCTCTTTAAAAGGAGATCCAATTCTATCTATTCGACCAGCTCTCTGAATCATCCGTACCGGATTCCAGTGAAGATCGTAATTAGTGACTGTTTTTGCCTTTTGGAGATTTTGACCTTCCGACAAAATATCGGTTGAAATAAGAACATCTATATCTGAATTTAAAAATGCATCAACTATTTTTTGTCTTTGGCTGACTGAGTTTTTTCCAGTTATGGCAGCGATCTTTTTACCAAAATTCTTTTTAAATTCTTGATCATTTTCTAAACTTTTATAAAGATACTCAACTGTATCTGAATAATAGGAAAAAATAACTGCTTTCTCATTTTTTAAATTTTTTAAAAGATGATTTTTAAAGGTAATCAGTTTAGCATCTTTTTTTTCATCGATGTCTTTTATTGACTCAATTATCTCAGAAAAAACCTTAATATCTTTATCTATATCAGCAAAAAGTTTTTCTTTGTTGTAATCATTAATGTTTATATCTTCTAGCTGATTAATAAAATCATTAAAATCAAACGTTTCATCAATTGATTCATCAAGAAAATTTAGATATTTTTGAAAGTATTTTTTCCTTAATATCTTTCCTTTATTAAAAAATTCTTTAAACTTTTCTAAAAAACTTTTTTGATTAACGATGCTTTTTCTAAAAGCTTCAATTGAACTTTCCAATCTTTTTAAAAGAATTGTCTGAAAAATGCCAGCCAAAGCCTCGCCTCTTTGGATTTCTCTTAAATCTTTTTTACCAACAAGTTTGTAATATGCAATTTTGTAATAAGCTAAAGTTAGTTCTTTTTCAATTTTATTTGATATATTGGCATAAAGACCGTCATAAGTTTTATCTAATGAATAGTGAATTTGTTCTAGTTTTCTTTCAGGAAAATTTATTTTTTTATAATTACCATTTTCATCTTTAAATTTAGTCTCCGGATAATTTTTTATAATATA
>Ga0209691_1001114_pt1 | contig 16780 bp, 15 predicted proteins | sample YNPMSBMetaG_FD_187120 | JGI IMG/M metagenome (GOLD analysis project Ga0209691, IMG submission 187120) | Anoxygenic and chlorotrophic microbial mat microbial communities from Yellowstone National Park, USA - YNP MS-B MetaG (SPAdes) (version 2) ... | reverse complement strand
GGTGGTAATCTGATTAGGATGAACTCCATACTCAGATGCTATCTCTGCTGTTGTCTTCTTACCCCGGATGGCTTCAAGCACAACTTGAACCTTCAACGCCGCGTCAAGTTTTTTCCTCATTTTCCTCATCTCTCCTCCTCCCTCTGTTTTATTATATGCCACCCTGAATCAGAGGTGAACCAAACTAAAGGGGTTGTCCAGGATTTGGGGGGAATTATACTATGCACAAAATCCGGTCCCACTGGAAGAGGTGCTCTCGAAGTTGTCCGATCTGGGTTTTGATGGGATTGAATTGGGGGGATTCAAACCCCATGCCCATCCGGATCTCTATCCCACCAAAAATGACCGTAAAAGGCTCGTAGGAATGCTGGAGAAGTACAAACTGGGAGTCAGTGCTTATGTGCCGGATTTGTGGAGTTTCCCTTTTGCCGGTGGTGATCCGAAGGTAGCCAAGGCGTATGAGGATATGTTTGACCGGTCGCTGGAGTTCTGTGTGGATTGTGGATTTGAAAAATTACGGGTGGATACGGTAAGCGGCACGCCTTTTCCTGCCGACGGGGATTACCAGGAAACCTGGCAGCGGGTGGTGGCCATGTTTCAGAAGTGTGCCGACAAGGCAAAAGATGTGGGTAGAACCATTGTGTGGGAGTTTGAACCCGGATTCATTTTCAACAAGCCGAGTGAAGTGAAACGTCTCCACGAAGAGGTGGGGAGGAGCAACTTTAAAATCCTCTTTGATACCAGCCATGCCCAGATGTGTGCGGTGGTGGGTGCGAAGCAAATCGAACCCCGAGAAACCCTGAAGGGTGGAGTGCTCGAGTTTATTGAAATGTTGAAGGGGAGAATCGGGCATGTGCATCTCATCGATTCAGATAATACCTTACATGACAACGAAACCAGCACTCATGCACCTTTTGGTACCGGGTATATCGATTTTGCTTCGGTAATCCCTGCCCTGGTGAAGAATGGTTTTGATGGGGAATGGTGGTGTATTGACCTCTGTTTCTGGCCCAATGCCTGGGAAATTACCGCCGACTCCATCAAGTTCCTGCGGGAACTCTTTGCCAAATTAGGAATGGCATGAGAAGCAGTGTAAAAAGGGGGCACAAGGATATGATTCCGGACAAAATGAAGGCCTGGGTTTTTTACGAACCGGAAGTGATGAAGTACGAAGAGGTGCCGGTTCCTGAGGTCAAAGACGATGAGATTCTGATCAAAGTGAAAGCCTGTGGAATATGTGGCTCGGATGTAGCCTATTACTGGGGTGCATCACCCCTTGAGACACCGACCGGCAAGGGACCGCTCATTCTGGGTCATGAGTTTGCCGGGGAAGTGGTTAAGGTTGGAAGAATTCCCGCAGAGCGCAACCTCTTCCAGGTCGGTGAGCGGGTTACGGCAAACCCTGTCCAGTACTGCAATGCCTGTGAAGTTTGTTACCGGGGCTTTGTGAACCTCTGTGAAAACAAGAAAGTACTGGGTGTTTCCACCAATGGTGGTTTTGCCGAATATATGGTCTCTCATTATACCCATGTCTATAAGCTTCCTCCCAACGTTTCTTTCTCTGCCGGCGCTTTTGTAGAGCCCTTAGCGGATGCTGTGTATGGGGTGAAAAACCTTCAGGTTGGTTTGGGACATAAAGTGGTGGTTTTTGGTCCTGGCCCCATAGGGCTGGCGGTGGTGGCTCTGGTAAAAAAGAGTGGCGCGGGTAAGGTTATTCTGGTGGGAACACGGGACTATCGTTTGGAAATCGGCAAAAAGATGGGCGCCGATGAGGTCATCAATCCTCGGGAGAAATCTTCTCCGTATTATGTGGAGGATGTGGCGAAAAGGGTTTCAGAACTCACCGGTGGGAAGATGGCCGACCGGGCTATTGTGGTGACCGGAAGTAAAGAAGCCATGCAACTCGCTCTTCAGGTATCCGGGCGCAGATCCGTGGTGGTCTATTTTGGTTTACCGGGAGCGAAAGACGTGGTGGAAGTCCCGGCTCTGGAATCCATTCTCTGGGACAAGACCATCCGTTTTTCCTGGCTTGCTCCCTTTACCTGGGTGGAGGCTATTGAAAGCATCGCCTCCGGGCTGGTGGAGGTGGATAAACTGGTTACGCACTCATTCCCCCTGGAGAAGCTTCTGGAGGCTCTGGTGGTAGCTCGGGAAAAGAGAGGGAACCCCCTCAAGGTCATGGTGACCATGTGAATGATCCAATGGTTCGGATGGCCATACTGTGGAGGGTTCACGTAAGGTAGAGAGGCATGGAGGAGCGCAAACGAAGGAATGGTCGAGTAACCATAAGGGATGTGGCTAAAGAAGCAGGGGTTTCTCAATCCACTGTTTCTCATTTCCTCAACCGCACTGCTCCGTTACTGCCGGAGACCAAACAGCGCATTCGAGAAGCTATCAAGAAGCTCAATTATCGTCCACACCTTGTGGCTCGTAATTTCAAGCGAAGGCGAACGGCTTCTCTGGGACTTTTTGTTCCCGACATGACCAACCTTTTTTACGCAGAACTCTCTCGAGGTGTGGCAGATGCTGCGCAGGAAAGAGGGTACAGCGTTATCCTTTACTCCACTTCTTATCAAAAGGAAATGGAAAGGAACTTCGTTGGACTCGTTGAACAGGGTCAGGTCGATGGGGTCATCGTAGCGTATAGTCTCATCGAGGATAGCCTCTGGAACCGGCTATTCGGCTGTGGGATACCCCTGGTGCTCGTGGACATTTATCCTTTTGTTTCCCATTGTCCTTCGGTGGTTGTGGACAACGAAAAGGGGATGGAGATGGCTCTTGACTATTTGCATCGTCTGGGGCATACTGAAATTGCATACCTGGGGGAACCACCGTACGTTTTGACTCTGGTAAAAAGACAGAGAGCGTTTTTGAGCGGCATGCAGAAACGGGGTTTTCCGGTCAACAACAGGTGGGTTCTGGTAGAGGAAAGGACCCCGTTAAACCGGGTGGAAATCGGGTTTTCCCTGGGGGAACGTCTGCTTCAGGGTGAAACCTTACCAACTGCAATGGTGGCGAGTTCGGACCTTGTGGCCATCGGAGCGATGAAAGCTTTATTGAGCGCGGGTATCAGAATTCCGGAAGACATTTCGGTAGTTGGTTTCGATGATATTCTGCTTGCTTCCTATTTCCATCCTTCTTTGACCACGGTGCGGCAGCCTAAATATGAGATGGGAAGGATAGGAGTAGAGTTACTTTTGAAGCTGGTTGAGGGTGAGGGGAGCTTCGAGAATGTGCTCCTTGCGCCTTCCTTGGTGGAGCGAAATTCCTGTCGAAAACTCAAGTGAGAGGAGGTGGTGAGGGAAGAGGGAGATTGGAGACAACTCTTTGAGGCTACGTTTGGGATTTTCAAAGTGAGGCGTTGCTCATTTTTCGATTTTTAATTTGAAAAGGGAGGGTGTATCATGAAGAAACTTGCCTGGTTAGTAGTGTTCTGTTTGGTAGTCGGTCTGTGGGGAGGTATCGTTCTTGCCCAAGAGGTAACCCTCACCGTTACCTGGGCAGCCTGGGCACCTATGGATACGCTCATTGCTCTGGCGGAAGAGTTTACGGCGGAGACCGGGATAAAGATCAAGGGCGATCCGGTTCCCTGGCCCCAGTATCACGATAAGGTGTTCACCGAGTTTGCTTCTGGAAAAACCAGCTTCGACGTCGTGCTTCCGGATTCCCAGTGGTTGGGTGAAGCCGTGGTCGGTGGTCACCTGCTCGACATCACCGACTGGTTTAATAAAAAGGTGAAGAAAGAAGACTTTTACGACACTTTTATTTCCTCCTTCTGTGAGTATCCCGATGGAAGTGGCAAATACTATGGAGTTCCGGCTCTGGGGGACTTCTTTGGTATGTCTTACCGCACAGACCTTTTCAACGATCCCGAAGAGAAGAAGGCTTTCCAGGAGAAGTATGGATATGAGCTGAAAGTTCCCGAGACCTGGAGCCAGCTTCGAGACATTGCCGAATTCTTCACCCGTCCGGAGAAGAACCTTTCGGGTGTGGCGCTCTGGCAGGCGCCGATCCCCACTGCAGGATTGACCGATGAATTCCTGGCCTGTTTCTGGTCCTTTGGGGCAGAACTCTGGGATCCGGCGACTAAAAAGGTCAAGGGGTACCTCAATAGCGAAGCAGGTAAAGCTGCTGCTCGGTACTGGGTTGACCTTTATAAATTCTGTCCTCCGGGTTCGGCCAATTACAGTATGGACGAGGCCAATACCGCTATGCAACAGGGTTTGGTGGCTATGATGGGTACATATCTTGCCTTCTATCCAGGCCTTGTGGATCCAGACCTCTCGGCTTACTGGGACAAGATTGATTTCTTCCCCACTCCCAAAGAGAAGGACTGGTATGTCCAGCTTGGTGGACAGGGTCTCTCTATTTCTGCTTATACACCCCACAAAAAAGAAGCTCTGATGTTCCTGGAATGGTGGCTCCGTCCTGAAACCCAGTGGAAGTGGGCCCAGGCAGGTATGTTTAGCTGCATGAAGCCGGTGGTCGAGGATGATAAATATCTTGAGTGTGCTCCGGTGAATAAAGTTGCTCGGGCAAGTTATCCGCACCTCAAGGATTACTGGGAGATTCCGCAGTACAACGAAATGGGAACGGTTATGGCCGAAATCCTGAACGCAGCCGTTCTGGGCAAGTATACTCCGGATGAAGCCATGGATCTCATCGCCGAGAAGCACGAAGAAATTCTGGAGCGAGCAGGGTACTATAAATAATAAAGCATACTGAAAACTCAGGGCTACCCTGTGTGGGGTAGCCCGAAGGGGGAGATACGGTTGGGAGAAATTCAAAATACCTGGGCAAATCGAGTTTCTGATAAGGGGATGCTTTACCTTTTCCTTTTGCCCACTTTTATCTTGCTCCTTTTTCTGGTCATTTTCCCTCTTATCTGGTCATTGTATTTGAGTTTCTGTGATTATTCGGCAAATACCGCGAATCCTCCGGTCTTTGTGGGCATCAGGAATTTTTCGTTTATCTTCCAGCAAAAAGAAGTTTGGGACCGTTTCATCGTCACGGGTAAATTTGTCGCTATGGCAGTCATTGTGGAATTCTTTCTCGGATTTTTTATCGCCATGCTTCTCAATCGAGAATTTTATGGGAAGAGTGTTTTGACCACTCTTTTTATCCTCCCGATGATGTTTTCTCCGGCGGTCATTGGGAAATTTTTCCGTTTCATGATGGATACCAACTGGGGGATTATCAATTATATTCTGGGCAAACTCTTCGGGATGCCCAAGATTGCCTGGACCACGAGCTATGAATATGCGCTTCCTTCCATCGTGATTGCTGATGTGTGGATCTGGACCCCCTTCATCGTACTCCTGAGTCTGGCGGGACTTTCCAGCGTTCCCAAATACCTTTATGAGGCGGCGGATGTGGATAGGGCTTCAGGGTGGTTTAAATTTCGTTACATTACCTTACCGTACGTGGCACCGATTCTGCTTCTGGCGGTCCTTTTCAGAACCATGGATGCCTTCCGTTTCTTCGACCTGGTATACGTTATTACCGAGGGAGGGCCAGGGTATTCGACCCAGATAGTGCCCTTCTATATCTATAAATTAGCTTTTTCTTACTGGCATACCGGCCGTTCCTGTGCCCTGGCCTACATTCTCCTGATAATCATCATTGCTCTGAGTAATATCTATATCACCTATCTCAATCGTCTGCGGCGGGCGTGAGGAGGAAAAAACGATGAACGAATTTCAGCGGAGACAGGCGAAAAATCGGGTTATTGTGGTAATTCTCCTCGTTATGCTCTGCGTTTACCTTTTCCCTATTTACTGGATGTTTTCTACTGCCACCAAAACAAAGTTGGATGCTTTCTCGCTTCCTCCCAAGTGGGTATGGCGGCCGCAGAGTGAGAATTTCCTTAACGTATTTTATGTCGGGGCCGGTGGTGCCCTGGGAAGAGTCAAAGGAGTGGAAGTCAAGCCCAGACCATCTGCCTTTTTACGGCAGCTGGAAAATAGCATCGTAGTATCTTTTGTTAGCACCATCCTGGCTACTTTCCTAGGAGCACTCTCAGGGTACGTCTTTTCGCGGATGCGGGTGCGGGGAAAAGATGACCTGCTCTTTGTCATCCTGAGTAGCCGGATGTTACCACCCGTCGTTATTGCCATTCCCCTGGTCATGATGTACCGGGCTCTGGGGCTTTTTGACACCCTCTTTGGGCTCATCATCATGTATACAGTGTTTAACCTGGCTTTTGCGGTGTGGATAATGCGCAGTTTCGTCGATGATATCCCCATTGAGTATGAAGAAGCAGCTCTGGTGGACGGGTATTCCCGCTTTCAGGCCTTTTTCAGGTTCATCTTTCCCGAAATGCGGGTGGGAATGGTAGCTACGGCCATTTTCAGTTTGATCATGACCTGGAATGAGTTCACCTTTTCTCTCCTTCTCACCGGAGAGAGGGCTCGGACTGCGGTGCCATCCATTGCTCACTCTCTGGGAACCGCAGGGGTGAACTGGGGACACATTGCGGCGGGGTCTTTTCTGATGGTCATTCCGGTGGTGGTCTTTACCTTCCTCCTCGGTGGTAATCTCATCCGAGGATTCACTTTTGGAGCGATAAAGGAGTAGATGCCTATGAAATTCCTGGCACGGTTTAAGAGAACTATGGAGCCTCTGTCTATTGTGCTCATCGTTTTTGGTATTTTCAGCCTCTGCCAGCCTTTCACCTATTTCCTCTACCACTATGGCTTTGCCTTTCTGGGGATTGGGACAGGCCTTTACATTCTCTTTTCCCACATTCCTCCTCTTGAAGAGTTCGGTCAGGGTGAGGGGGTCTAAAGATGTCCGCGGTTCGGGTGGAAAATCTGTGGAAACGGTACGGTAAGGTAGAGGCGGTAAAGGGGATCTCTTTCGAAGTCAAGGAAGGAGAATTTGCGGTTCTCCTGGGTCCTTCTGGTTGTGGAAAGACCACCACGCTTCGCTGTATTGCCGGGCTGGAACTGCCGAACGACGGGAAAATCTATTTCGATAACGATGATGTGACCCCTTTGAGTCCTGCAGCTCGAAATATTGCCTTTGTTTTTCAGCTCTATGCTCTTTACCCCCACCTTTCGGTTTACGATAACATTGCTTTCCCCCTCCGGGCAGAGGGTATGCCCAAAGAAGAGGTGAGAAGAAGAGTAGACGAGGTGGTCCGTCTTTTGCAGATCCAGGATCTTCTGCGTTTGAAACCCCGGAAACTCACCAGTGGTCAAAAACAGAGAGTAGCTCTGGGAAGGGCGATTGTGCGCCGTCCGCGGGTGTTTCTCCTTGATGAGCCGCTTTCCAATATCGATGCGAAGTTGCGGGAAGTTACTCGGGGAGAACTCAAGAAACTCCAGAAGTCGATCGGTGCCACCACAATTTACGTCACCCATGACCAGGTGGAAGCTATGACCATGGCCGATAAAATCGTGGTGATGAATTTTGGTGACATTCAACAAATCGGTTCGCCCCATGAAGTTTATCATTATCCGGCTAACCTCTTTGTAGCTCGTTTTATCGGGAGTCCTGGTATGAACTTTATTCCGGGAGAGATTCACCAGCGTGAGAAACTGGGAATTCTTCTGGATGGAGACTCCTTTATTCCCTTAGAGAATGAACAGGCGAAAGCGGTTGAGAAAACGAGAGCTACAGTATCGAAGGTGGTGGGGATACGCCCTGAAAACATCCTGGTGGTACCGGAAGAAAAAGCCCTGGTACAGGGTGAAGTCTATGTTTTTGAACCCCTGGGTGCTCAGAACGTGGTAACATTCCGGGTTGGAACACATCTAGTGAAAGCTCTGCTTCCGGGAGATGTTTTCCTTAAGGTGGGTGAACGCGCTGGTTTAGGGTTCAGGGAAGTGCGTATCTTTAATGCTCAGGACCAGAAATTAATCGCGTAGGGTGACGAAGATGGCTAAAGTTTCCATTCATAACCTGGTAAAGAAGTTTGGGAAAAAGGTTGCCGTTTCTGAGCTCTCTCTGGAAGTGGAAAGCGGTAAAATCACCGTGCTTCTTGGTCCCACCGGAGCAGGAAAGACCACCACTTTGCGCTGTGTAGCCGGTTTGGAGAAAGCCGACCATGGTGCCATTACCATTGATGGTGTGGTGGTGAACGATATTCCTCCCAAAGACCGGGATGTGGCCTTCGTTTTCCAGAACTTCTCGCTCTATCCCCGCTACACGGTCTTTGAGAATATTGCTTCTCCCCTTCGAATCCGGGGATTTTCGTGGGAGGAAATAGTTAGGAAAGTCAAAGAAGTGGCGAACTTCCTCCACATTGACCACCTTTTGGATCGTAGGCCGATATTCATCAGCGGTGGCGAGATGCAACGGGTAGCCATTGCTCGAGCTCTGGTGCGGAACCCCAAAGTTTTCCTTTTGGACGAACCGTTGACCAACCTCGACGCTAAGATCCGTGAAGAGATGCGTACCGAACTCAAGAGACTCCAGGGCGAAATGGCAGCCACCTTTTTCTACGCTACTCCCGATCAAGCCGAAGCGCTCTCTATGGCCGATACCATTGCCATCATTAACCATGGACATCTGGTTCAGGTGGGAACACCGGCGGAAATCTATCAAAAACCTCGCAATCTCTTTGTCGCTGATTTCGTGGGTAGTCCGGGCATGAACTTTGTTCCGGCGGTATTCTCCGGAGAAACACTTCAGGTTGGTCCAGGTTATTTTTCCTTACCGCTTTCACTACCCATGGTGCAGGCCTGTGGAGAGAAAAACGTATCCGAGTGCTTTTTGGGGGTACGACCGGAAGATATTCTCTTGAGTTTTGAAGCAAAACAGGGTTTTTATCCTGCAGTTGTGGAAGTGGTGGAACCACTGGGGGTCTTGCAAATTGTGCGTCTGCGTCTTGATGGACATACCCTGCGGGTGCGAAGCGAAGAGAATGCGCGCTTTTCGCCGGGCGAGAAAGTGTTCTTCGGTTTTAAGGAAGGAAAAATATACCTCTTTGATCGCAAGACCGAAGAGCGAATCTGGTAAAAAGGAGGAACCACGATGCCATTTGGAGTGAATCTTTTTCTCTGGACTGCCGGATACACCGATAACGAAGTCGGTCTTCTTACCAAAGTCAAGGAGCTGGGATTTGATGTGGTTGAGATTCCCCTTGACCTTCTCGATGCTATCAGTGTGGAGAAAACCAGAAATGCCTTACAGGAAAGCGGTCTTGAAGTAACAGGCTGTGCGGTGGTGGGTGCACGAAGGGATCTAATCAGTGATAGCGCCGAAATCCGTAAAGAAGCTTTGGACTATTTTACCCGTTGCCTAAAACTTCTCGCCTCCTGGGGTGGCAAGGTACTCTGTGGGCCTTCGTACTCGGCGGTGGGAAAACTCACCGGGACTTCCAGGACCGCAGAAGAATGGAATCGAGCGGTCTCGGGGCTCAAAGAGCTGGGTAAAGTCGCTCAGGACCTGGGGGTCAGAATTGCTCTGGAGCCGCTCAACCGTTTCGAGACTTATTTCCTGAACACCGCCGAAGACGCTTTAGCTTTAGTGGAAGAAATCGATAATCCCTTTGTGGGGATTCATCTCGATACTTTCCATATGAACATCGAAGAAAAATGTCTCTATGAGGCGATCAAAAAGGCCGGTCCGTATCTCTATCATTTTCATACCTGTGAGAACGACCGGGGAACTCCGGGAGAAGGACATGTGGAGTGGAACGATGTTTTCCAGGCCTTGAGAGAAGTGAACTATCGGGGGGCACTGGTGATTGAGTCCTTCGTTCCGGGCGTCAAGGAAATTGCTCGGGCCGCTTCTATCTGGCGACCGCTGGCTCCTGATGGTGACTACATTGCCAGAAAGGGTCTGGAATTTTTGAGAAAGAACTGGCAGTAAAAGTCTTTTAAGGGGTGGACGCTTCCAAGAATGGGTACCCACCCCTGTTTTTAACTAATTTCGCTTTACGTATATCCTTAGACAAGGAGGCCGATCCCATGAAAAACCTTGAATACCATAATCCCACCCGGGTGTTCTTTGGAAAAGGAGAAACCGATCGAGTCGGTGAGGTCTGTGCGGAGCTGGGAAAAAAGATTCTCCTCCTCTATGGAAGTGGGAGCATCAAGAAGACTGGTCTTTACGATCGGGTGCTACAACGACTCCGAGAGAAAAACCTGGAGGTATTCGAAGTTTCTGGGATTCAACCCAATCCCCGCATCGATAAAGTCCGGGAGGGAGTAAAGCTCTGTAAAGAGAAAAATATTGAAGTAGTCCTGGCAGTTGGTGGGGGAAGTGTTCTCGATAGTGCCAAAATCATTGCTGCTGGTGCGGTCTACGATGGTGACCCCTGGGACTTCTTCATCGATAAAGCTCAGGTCACCGGAAGGATCAAACTGGTTACCGTCCTCACCCTGGCAGCGACCGGTTCGGAGATGAACCACAATGCCGTGGTGAGTAACGACGAAACCATGGAGAAACTGGCCGTCGTGGATCCCCATATCTTTCCCGATGTTTCCATCCTTGACCCCGAGAATACCCTGACCGTCCCCCGAGATCAAACCGTCTACGGTATCGTGGATATGATGGCCCACGTGTTCGAGCAGTATTTCCATCCCACTCCGGAAACTCCCCTGCAGGACCGGCTCTGTGAAGCCATCATGAATACCGTGATTGAATATACTCCCCGAGTCCTCGCCAACCTCACAGACTACGATGCTCGAGCCACCATCATGTGGTGTGGAACCCTGGCCCTCAACCACCTCATCGAAGCCGGAGTGGAAGGCGACTGGTCTACCCATCGCATCGAACACGAGTTGAGTGCTTTCTACGATATTCCCCACGGAGCAGGGTTGGCTATCGTCTTTCCCCAGTGGATGAAGTATGTTCTGGATATCATCCCCGGTAAATTTGCCCAGTTTACCGAAAGAGTATGGAAGATACCCCGCAACGGCCGCAGCGACAGAGAACTCGGTCTTCTGGGTATCGAAGCTACTCGTCAATGGTTCTCCGAAATCGGTGCCCCGATAACCCTCAGAGCGGTGGGAATTGGAGAAGAACGCCTGCAGGAAATGGCTGAACGTGCTACCAGAAAAGGTCCCCTTGGTTCGGTGAAGAAACTCCATAAGGAGGATGTTTTCCAGATTCTCAAAATGTGTCTGTAGGGTTGAGAAAAAAGTTTCTTATAATGAAAAATTGATAAAACCTCTACTGGCAGGAGTTATTGTCAGTAAATTTTCTTATATTACCTTGGTATTTCTCTTGAACTTCGAGAAGTTCTAAAAAAATTCTCTCGAATTCTTCATAGGGGTTGACAGAGTCATCCGATTTGTTCCATAATTTATTTGGAATATGAAATTCATATTTCAATTTTTGATGCTTCTCTAAGGAGAGAATTTAATGAATGCAAATATTGTCATACCGTTGGCTCGGGGAATCAAAATTATGGAGATGCTCTCGAAAGAGGGTTCTTTGACTTTGGAGGAAATTTCTGCCGGAACAAAAATCCCTCGATCCTCTACATTTCGCCTCTTAAATACCTTGGAGCAATTGGGGTACGTGGAACGAAAGAGAGATAGCGAAGGAGATCTTTGGAGCTTGGGCTTAAAAATTTTAACTCTAGCTGGTCGAAAACTCTCTCGTCTAGACTTAAGGCGAGAGATCCGCGATATCCTTGAAGAGTTGGCCCGTGAGACTGATGAATTTGTTCAATTAGGAGTATTACACAATGGAAAAGTTACATATATAGATATGATTCGGCGACCGAAACCATTGGCATTTTTTGCAGATGTTGGGGCTAGACTTCCCATAAATGTCAGTGCTGCGGGCCTTGTGCTCGCTGCTTTTCTGAAAAAAGAAGATTTGGAAGAGCTTCTTCTTAAACAGGAGTTGCCCAAGAATACTCCTTATACCATCGTGGATCCCGTGGAACTCAAAAAATTGCTACTAAAAGTGGCTAAAGAAGGGTATGCAGTCGATGATCAGATGTACGCCATTGGAATTCGGTGTATTGCAGCACCGGTTTTCAACCATGGAGGACATGTGGTGGCGGCGATTAACATTACTGGCTCTGTGTCGAGCATGACGGACGACAGAATTGGATGCCTTATCAAAAGTGTAAAAACTGCGGCTCAAAAAGCTTCTGTGAAGTTGGGTTATGATGCTGAACAGAAAGAAGCGTTGGTCGTACCGCATGTGGATCTTTGATTGTGATCTGGTTACGTAGATAGAAATTGAAACATTGAAGGAGGGATAGTGGTGCATAAGCCGAAAATAGGGATAATTGGCTTTTCTGATGGTGATGCAGTTGTACATGATAAACTTAAGAACATTGTGGAAAAACAGGTAAGCATGGTTGCTGATGTTCTGGAACAAACCGGAGTATTAGAGGTTGTCAAAAGCAATTGTCTAGTAAACTCTGTTAAAACAGCGCAAGAGGAAGCTCGGAATCTTTTGACCCAAAGAGTAGATGGAACGATTTTCGTTTACGCCGTATTTAGTTATCCCAATTTTTCAGCCATCGCTGCCAAAAATGGCCAAAAGCCATTTTTGCTCTTTGCGAATCTCAATCCTGATTGGCCAGGTATGGTTGCTATGCTTGCCGCTGGTGGAGCACTTCATCACTTGGGCATTAACCACTTTCGAGCCTTTGGAGATATTCACGATGCTAAGGTTCAGGATAAGATTATCAGATTTGCTCGGTGTGCAAGTGTTGTGAACAGGTTAAATGGTCAAAAGTATGGTCAAATTGGTGGACGTAGTTTGGGTATGTATAGCACGGTGGTGAGCATGCAGGATTGGCAAGAGATTTTTGGCGTTGATATTGAACATATCGATCAGTCCGAGATCGTGAGGATAGGGTCCTTAATTCCAGAAAAAGAGGTTAACGGGGCGTATCAGTGGCTTCAGGAGAATGTTGGAAACATTGTGTTTGATGGAAAACGGCTAACACCAGAGAAGCTCCGTACCCAAATTCGACATTACGAAGCGATAAAACGAATCATATCAGAATATCAGCTTGATTTCGTTGGAGTAAAGTGCCATTACGAGATGAGCGGACACTATTGTACCGAATGCCTTGGTGCTGCTTTCATAAACGATCCTTACGATTGGTATGGTCCCAAGGAACCTATCGTTTTTTCATGTGAAGCCGATGCTGATGGTGCTCTGACTATGCAAATCCTCAAGCTCTTAACCGGAGAACCGGTGGCATTCATGGATGTCCGACACTATGATAAAGAGGCGGAGGTAATGGTCTTTTGTAACTGTGGTTCGCAATCAACTTACTATGCTGGAAGATCTTTGGAGCCGAAGGAAAATCTTAGTAAGGTAACATTTTACCCTTGTCTCGATATTTATGCTGGTGGTGGTGCACATGTAAATTTCATGACCGGAGCAGGGAAAGCAACAATTGCAAGATTACAGAGAAGTCATGGTGGAAAGTACCGCCTGACAATTATCCCTGCGGAATTTGTTGAATTGCCAAGAAGTAAAATGGATGAAACAACTCCCGAATGGCCTCATGTCTTTGCCAAGATTCCCTTTGACCACGAAATCCTTTTAGAAAAGCTTGATGCTAACCACTGTCATGCTGTCTACGGCGATTACCGAGAAGAGCTCATCATGATCTGTCAAATGTTAGGCATCGAGGCCGAGGTGTTGGGGGACAGCTGAAAAGGAGGTGGTTTATGCGTCGGTGTATTATGGATGGAGACCGTGTGGAAGCACCAAAGGATTAGCCTAATTGAATGGGGGGTTTGGATATGGTTAAGAAGGTACGTTTTGTGAGGGTGATTGTAGTTTCTCTTGTGTTTTTTGGTTTGTTGGCTGGGATGGCGTGGTCGCAGGAGAAACGGATGTTTGAAGGTGTTACCATAAGCATCGGGGTTCTGGCGGCAGGAAACCGAGGACCTATCTCTGGAGCCCTTTATTACTGGCGTGATGAATGGGAAAAACAGACTGGGGCTAAATTGAACATTATAGAGGTGCCCATTGCACAAATTAGAGAAAAGATATTCACCGATCTTTTTACCGGAGGGGGCACCTTTGATGGTTTTGATGGTCCTATTTGGATTACGGGGGATTTACTGGCGGGTGATTACATTTATGACATCGAACAGTGGTATGATGATCCCCGTTTTCCCAAGTGGAACAAAGATGACGTTGTGCCTGGATTAGCTGATGTGGTGAACAAATGGGGTAATACCTGGTACTATGCACCCAACGATTATGATTGCCACACTCTAAACTATAGACGGGATATCCTTTTAGATGAAAAATGGCAGAGTGCGTTTGAGAAGGAAAAAGGTTATCGCTATAATGTGCCACCGAGAACCTGGGAAGAGCTGGCGGATATAGCCGAGTTTTTTAATGGTAAGGATTGGAACAACGATGGTGAACCAGATTATGGTATCTCGATGGCCTTGCAAAAAGGGCAGCAAGCTGGGTGGCATTTCATCTCCTTGGCTTCGCCGTATATGATGGTACCAAGCGCTGACGGCAAGCCCACACGGTATAAGGGCGTTCTCTGGTTTGACCCAGAAACGATGGAACCGCTCATTAATCAACCTGGGTTTTTAAGGGCTCTGGAAATGTTGATTCGCCTCTATAAGGCAGGCAATCCAGCTCAGTTGGGCTGGGAACTTGGTGGTGCATGGAATGAGTTCCTTGATGGGAAATCGATTTTCAACTATGGATACGGAGACCTTGGGCCTTTGGCGCAGGACGAAGAACGATCAAAAGTGAAAGGTAAACTCGGATGTAGTATTCTTCCTGGAACTTTGGAAGTATGGGATCGAGAAAAAGGGGAGTGGTTGAAGCTTTCGGAACCAAATTTCATTACGAACGCTATTGGTCCTTCCTGGAGCATTATGATTTTTAAACAGACTAAGCATCCTGAAGTAGTTTATCATCTGGCTGCTTTTCATGCTAGCAAAGAAATATCTTTCTGGAACGTCACCCATGGATTTACCGGTATCAATCTTGGTCAGACTTTCCAATTCTTTACCAATCAGAATTTTGGAGATAAAAAGGGTGAAGCAACGATTGAAGACTGGGTAAAACAGGGATGGGATAAAAACGATGCAGAAGAATATGTGAACGCTTTCTACGAAAACTATACTATGAGCAAGACTATTTTGCCCCAGTTACGAATTCCTGGGATGCAGTCGTATTATGATGCGCTCGATGATCAAATCAACGCCGCAGTCTCTGGTCAGGTAAGTCCAGAAGTAGCTCTACAGCGGGTGTACGATGAATGGCAGAAGATTACTAAGCAATTGGGTGTTGAGAAACAGCTGGAGTACTACCGAGAAGCGATCGGTTACAAAAAGTAGAAAACTCTGAGGAGTTGAAATCTTTGCTGGGGGGTGAAACCACCCTCCAGCAAAGAGGGGAGGGCAAGTAAGTGTTTTTGGGATTGAATGTGCGGAGCTGGGTTCTAGGGGGGCTTATTATTCTCGGAATATACCTTGCTGCACGATTTCTCATTTCAGAAAAAACGAGACAAAAGCATTTACCTACCTTTCTCCTCTTGCCATCTCTACTTGTCATTCTCGTCATGGTAATCTATCCCTTGGTCTATGCATTTCGTCTCGCTTTCCTAGATTGGCATGGATTCACGCCCCCGACCTTCGTCGGTCTTAGTAATTTTCTAAATATGTTTCTCGATTATAAGTTTTGGAGCGCACTTTCAGTGACAATGAAGTTCGTTGCAATTGCAGTGCCTGTGGAAGTGGTTGTGGGATTGCTCGTGGCGGTACTCCTGAACCGTGAAATCAGAGCAAGAAATTTTCTACGCACAATAATAACCTTACCTATCTTTGTGTGTCCTGTAGCCCTTGGATTTGTGTCGCTTTCACTTTATGACACGAATGGACCGATTAATGCTCTACTTAAATTTTTTGGCTTTCAGCCAATTGCTTGGCTTGGAACACCTAATACTGCCCTTATGTCCATTTTGTTCCTTGATATTTGGCAATGGACGCCCTTTTGTTTTCTGGTTTTCTTATCAGGGTTACAAAATTTGCCCAGCGAAGTTTACGAAGCAGCATACCTGGAAACAAATTCGTCCTTTGCCATTTTCCGTAGTCTTACATTGCCTATTATTAAGCCGGTGATTGCAACAATTACTATGCTTCGATTACTTGAAGCTCTGAAAGTTTTTGATTTACCTATGAGCCTTACTAAGGGAGGGCCAGGCTTTGCGACCGAAACCTACTCTATTATGACATACAAGATAGGTCTCCGCCAGTTTTCTTTTGGAGAAGCGTCAGCGAGAGCGTTTTTCTTTCTTTTCTTGCTACTCATTATTTTTACTATTCTTTTTAAGATCGGAAAGTTTTCGGAAATCTATGATTGAAGAGGTAAGATGAAATGAAGAAACGAATCAGATGGTTTGTTTTGGTGTTACTGTATCTAACTATTGCAGTGGTGGTTGTTTGGGCTTTCTTTCCTTTTTACTGGTTTATCACCACATCTTTCAAGTTTCCCTTAGATGTTATGCGTGCCACTTGGCTCCCTTATGTGGACTTTCGACCGACTCTTAATAACTGGAGTTCCCAAATCGTAGGTCGATGGCCCGAACTCTCTCTCGGACTCAAAAACAGTTTTACGATTTCAGCCCTTACGGCATTTTTTTCTCTCCTTTTAGGATCTTTTGCGGCTTATGCTCTGGCTCGTTTTACTTTTACTCGTTGGTCCAACCGTAACATCATGGTTTTCTTTCTCTCCCAGCGAATGTTACCTCCGGTAGTCTTGGTCGTTCCTTTTTTGATAATGATGAAGACTCTCTCCTTAACGGATACTCAGATTGGTCTTATCTTGATTAACACGGCCACAACCATGCCTTTTACCGTACTCATCC
>Ga0209691_1001110_pt1 | contig 16834 bp, 17 predicted proteins | sample YNPMSBMetaG_FD_187120 | JGI IMG/M metagenome (GOLD analysis project Ga0209691, IMG submission 187120) | Anoxygenic and chlorotrophic microbial mat microbial communities from Yellowstone National Park, USA - YNP MS-B MetaG (SPAdes) (version 2) ... | reverse complement strand
GATTTCGCTTGTGGTTACAAGCCCTGACAAGCCACGCCGCAGTGCCAATGATGACCCCGAACCCACGCCCATCAAAAAAACGGCGCAAACTTTCGGACTGCGCGTCTTGGAAGTGGAAGACTTGAAGTCGCCTGATTTTGAGCGTGCAATTCGTGAGACAAACCCTGACGTGATAGTCGTTGTAGCGTTTAGAATTCTTCCAAAAGAAATTTTTACGCTTGCCACAAAAGGCGCATTTAACCTTCACGCTTCACTCTTGCCAAAGTATCGCGGTGCGGCACCCATCAACTGGGCAATCATCAACGGCGAAACAGAAACCGGCGTCAGCACTTTTTTCTTGCAAGAAAAAGTCGACACAGGTAACATCATTTTGCAAAAGTCGTTGCCGATTGAGCCGAATGAAGTCGCTACCGAACTTGCCACACGGCTTTCCGAACTTGGCGCAGAAGCCGTCGTTGAAACGCTCCGCCTGATTGAGCAAGGGAATTTCTCGTTAATCCAACAAGATAACTCACTTGCAACCAAAGCCCCGAAGCTCACCAAAGAGAACACACGCATTGATTGGTCAAAATCTGCAAAGGAAGTCTTTAATTTCATTCGAGGGCTTTCGGAACGACCGACGGCATGGACAACCTTGAACGGCAAACAAGTCAAAATCTATCGTGCCGCTCTTTTTTCCGAAACCGAAACAGGCGAAGTTGGCAAGTGGATTCTGGGCGATGAAACGCTCTATGTGCAATGCCAATCAGGCATAGTTGAACTTCTCTCGCTCCAACAAGAAGGCAAAAAGCGTATGCGCACGAGCGACTTTTTAAGAGGCTATCGCCCAACAGGCTCAGAAAAATTTGTGTGATAAACCAATGCCGATAGAATTTGTAGATTTTGACAGTTGTTACAGAAAGCACAACTTGAATGGATTTACACGGCACACCATACCATGAAGAAAACTTATTTTTTCAGCGACGTCCACTTCGGCTTGCAAGAGCGGCACATTGAAGAAGCCAAAACCGATTTGATGCTCAATTTGCTTGATGAAGTCAAGCGTGAGGGCAAACGGCTCTACATGGTTGGCGATATTTTGGATTATTGGATGGAATACAAGCAGGTTGTTCCCAAAGGGCAGTATCGATTTTTCGCCGCGCTCTACGACCTTGTGCGTGCAGGCGTTGAAGTGCATTACCTTGCAGGCAATCACGATTTTTATCTCGGCAACTACTTTGACGAAGAACTCGGCGTGAAAACGCATTACGGCGCACTTCGGCACGAAATCGATGGCAAACGCTTTTACATCATTCACGGCGATGGCGTTGGCAAGGGCGATACAGGCTACAAAATTTTCCGCTCGCTCGTGCGCAACAACTTCAACCTTGCATGGTATCGATGGCTTCACCCGGATTTTGGCGTTGGCATGATGGATTACCTTTCTAAACTCTCACGCAAACACACCTACACTGAAAAAGATTACGGCGAAAAAGAACGCCTCATCGTGTTCGCCAACGAGGAACTTCAACGCAACCCGTTTGACTATTTCGTCTGCGGACACAGGCACGTTGTCAAACTGCACCGACTTCGCAACGGCACAAGTTTTTATGTGAATTGCGGCACATGGATTGGCGGCACGCCAACTTACGCCGTCTTTGACGGAGCGGAAATGAAACTCATCAAAGCCAAAACGCGCGAAGTTCTTTATTCAGAATTACCTGAACCCATCACGGCATAACCAAATGATGCTTGAATCAATCAATCCGACAACCGAAGAATTGATTGCCTCTTATCAAGAACATTCATCTTCGGAAATTGAATCGGCGTTGAAGCAATCGCACAAAATTTTTGAGCATTGGCGTGGCATATCGTTTCAGGCACGCGGTGCGTGTTTCAAAAAACTGGCTGAAAAAATGCGCGAAGGCAAAACGCGATTAGCAGAATTGATGGCATTGGAAATGGGAAAGCCCATCACGCAAGGCGTTGCAGAAATTGAAAAATGTGCAACTACATGCGACTACTTCGCCGAAAATGCCGAAGCGTTTTTAGCCGATGAAGTTGTGCCAACCGAAGCCGTTAAGAGCAAAGTCATTTTCCGACCACTCGGCGTGATTTTAGCGATTATGCCTTGGAACTTTCCGTTCTGGCAAGTGATTCGCTTTGCCGCACCGACGCTGATGGCAGGCAACACGGCACTCGTTAAACACGCGCCAAATGTAACAGGGTGCGCGCACGCCTTAGACAAACTCTTTCGCGAAGCAGGCTTTCCTGAATCTGTGATTCACTTTCTTGATATTGCGCCCGACCATGTGCCTGAACGCATTTCAAAACTCATTGAACACCCGCTTGTGCATGCCGTTACGCTGACAGGAAGCACTCGCGCAGGAAAGTTCGTTGCCACAAAAGCCGGCGAAGCCTTGAAAAAATGCGTGCTTGAACTCGGCGGTAGCGACCCCTATCTCGTGCTTGATGATGCTGATGTTGACCTTGCAGCAGAAATTTGCGTTACTTCACGCTTGCAGAACTCGGGGCAAAGTTGCATTGCGGCAAAGCGATTTATCGTCGCCAAAAAAATTCGCGAAGCCTTCGAAGCAAAGGTTGTTGAAAAAATGACTGCCAAAAAAATTGGCTCGCCGTTGGAAGAGACAACCGAAGTCGGACCGCTTGCACGAAAAGATTTATTGAAGAACCTACATCGCCAAGTGATGCAAAGTGTTCAGGCGGGAGCAACCCTCCTGTGTGGAGGCAAACTTTATGAAGGCAAAGGCTACTTTTATCCGCCAACCGTGCTCACAGGCGTAACACAAGGCATGGCAGCGTTTGATGAAGAAACTTTCGGACCTGTGGCGGCAATCATCATCGTCAAAGATGATGATGAAGCCATTGAACTTGCTAACGCCACGAATTACGGATTAGGCTCTGCCATTTTTACAAGCGATGTGTGGCGTGCCGATAGTGCCATCACGCGATTGGAGTTTGGAAATTGCTTTGTCAATGCAATGGTCAAAAGCGATGCGCGGTTGCCCTTTGGCGGCATCAAAGAATCAGGGTTCGGACGCGAACTCGGTCGCTACGGCATTAGGGAGTTTGTCAATGTGAAAACCGTTTGGCTCGATAAAGCGTGATGAATCTATGCCGATGGCTTTTCTTTTTGTCGGAACTTACGGCGATATTTCTTTCTGACTTCTTCTAACCATTTCCAAAATTCAGTCGGATTAGAAACATACAATTTGCTCAATGCTTCGCGTCTTTTCCTTTGAAAGGCTACTGCCTTAAACTCTTTCTCTTGTTTTTTCATATTTCTACGATTTCCATTGGACTGCGGATTTCTATCATGGTGTAGCCATGCTTCAAATTTACAGAATTGTATTGTCTGATTCGGTTGAGATTCACAATATGCTTAAAGTGCCAACTTACTAAGACATCTACTTTGTGGATTGTCGCAATCGCAATGTGCAGAGCGTCTGAACAAAATTTTCGTGTTACAATTTTTTCTTTCACATACTTTTCGGCAAGGTCTTTGTCAAGTTCTCCCGCAGTTACAAATTCCGAATTTTCAGAAATGATTTTGTCTGCTAATTCACGCACTTGCTTTGGTGCTTCTTCAAGTTCAGCAAGAGTCATATCTGAAACAACCGCTATGTATTGACCTTCAAAAATCTGTTCAACAAGTTTTTTTGTCCAAAGTTGAAACTCTGTTCCAAAGAAACCGCCAAAGATGGAAGTGTCAATGTAAAGTCTCATGGATTTTTGAATTGCAATTTCCATCGGCGATTCACTCTACTTCCACGACGGTTACGCCTGTGCCGCCTTCGTCCCAATTTCCTAATCGAAACTGCTTAACGCGCTTATCGGTTTTGAGGTAGTCCGTAATGCGTTTGCGGAGTGCGCCGGTGCCTTTGCCGTGAATGATGTCGAATCTGTGCAAACCGTTGGCAATCGATTCATCAATAAACTTCTCGACGCGCAAAATGGCTTCATCGCCCATCAAGCCTCGTAAATCCAAGCGTGTCGGGACGTCTTTAATCTCTGTAAGTGAACTTGAAGTCACTTGAACGGTTTGCTTTCGCTCTATGTCGCGTGCTTCCTTGTTTGAGATTTTTTCAAGATTTCGGAGTGAAGTTTTCATGCGGAAGTTGCCGAAAGAGACCATCACATCATCGCCTTTGATGTCAAGTACCTCGCCTGTGGCGTGCGTATCGAGCAATTTGACTTTGTCGCCAACAGCAATTTCAAACGATTCAAGTTCCTTTGATTTTTCCGTGCTGATTTTGGTTTCTTCGTTAGCAAGGTCGCGACGCATTTTTTCAACTTCTTTGCGTGCCGACTTAATTTTTTCTGAATCGCCTGCGCTGTCTTTAATTTCTTTGATGACTTTTTCAATGAGTTCGCTGGATTGCGCCAAGAGCCGCTTTGATTCTTGAAGCGATTGGCGACGGAGTTCACGCTTTTCGTTCTCGAGGTCGCGCAATTTTTGTTCGTATTGTTCTTTCAGGCGTTCTGTCGATTCGCGCTCACTTTGCAATTTCTTTCGCTCTTGGTAGGTGCGTTGGAGTTCGGCGTTCATTTTTGCAATAAACTCCTCGAGTGCGTGTTTGGATTTGCCCAAAAACTTTTTCGCATTTTCCAAAATGTGTTGTGCAAAGCCCATGCGCCTTGCCATTTCCAGCGCAAACGAACTGCCGGGAAGTCCGATTTGAAAGTGATACGTCGGTTGTAATTCTTTCGCATCAAATTGCATCGAACCATTCACAACGCCCGCACGCTGATAGGCGTAGGCTTTGAGCGAGCCTTGATGTGTCGTAACCATCGTGATTGCTTTGCGCGTGAGCAGACTTTCAAGAACGGCAGTTGCAATCGCCGCGCCTTCTTCGGGGTCAGTGCCAGAGCAGATTTCATCAATCAAAACAAGGCTGTCGCTTGTGGCATTGTCTAAAATCGCTTTGAGATTTTTCAGGTGCGAACTGAATGTGGAAAGGTCGTTTTCAATCGATTGCTCATCACCAATTTCAACGAAAATGTTATCGAAGAGCGTGAGCGTTGAGCCTTCACTACACGGAAGCAAGTAGCCGTATTGAAGCATCAAGGAAAGCAAGCCAACGGTTTTCAGCGCGACGGATTTCCCGCCTGCGTTTGGTCCTGTAATCACCAACACGTGATTTTCATAGCCCAATTCAAGCGAGAGCGGCACAACAGGTTTCCCCGCCTTGCGATGCGTGAGTAGCAAATAGGGGTGAAAAGCGTTTTCTAATTTGAGCTTCTTTTCAAGCGAAACAGTTGGACGAATCGCATTGAGTTCGATTGCGAATTTTGCCTTCGCATAAATGGCATCGAACTGGGTGAGAATTTCTTGATTGGAGAGAAGATTATCTAACTCTTTTCGCAAGGCACGCGCTAACTCGCGCAAGATGCGTTCAATCTCGCGCACTTCTTGAATTTCTAAATCGCGAATTTCATTCGAGAGCGAAAGCGTTTCGGCAGGCTCAATGAAAACGGTTTGTCCCGATTGCGAAAAATCGTGAATGAAGCCCGGCACTTGATATTTGTAAGCCACATGGAAGCCCAACACCAATCGCCCGTTGCGAATCGTGATGCCTTCGTCCATCAGCATATTTTCGCTGGCGTATCGGCGTTGGAGCGATTCGAATTTTCGGCGGAGCGCATCGCGCTTTTTCTGCAAGTCGCCCCGAATGAATAAGAGAGCGTCAGAAGCCGTTGAACGCACCTCGCCAAACTCGTCAATCTTTTGCGAGATTTCATATTGAAGCGATTTTTCCATCCACAAATTTTCCGTCAGCGCGTTGAGCGTTGGGTAAATGTCTTTGCGATTAAAGACAAACTTTTTGAGTTGCGAGGCGGTGCGAAGCGACGCGCCCACTTTGAGCAATTCAGAGGGTTGAAGGAAATTTTCTTCAATCGCAAGTTTCTTCAAGATGTCGCGTGTGTCGTGCAAGGTTGCGATGGGCAATTCTTCGCCTGATTCCATGAGGAGTTTGAGCTCGCGCACACGCTCCAATTCGGTTTCCAGCGCAGGCAAAGTGAGGAACGGTTCGGACTCTGAAAGCCGCGCACGCCCCATCTCGGAAAGACACAGTTTGCCCACGTGCGAAAGGATTTTATCAAACTCTAATTTTTCAGCAAGATTCATTCGTATTTTCCATTGGTTTGTAGAGCCGCAAACTTACAAAGAGTGAAGAAGGTTTCACATTTGCACTCGGAACATCTTTCTTCTACTTTCCAAGAAATTTAGAGAGGTGCTATGGAAATTAATTCTGTAAGAGAACAAGCCATAAAGCGAGAAGTTTTGCGACATCATAACATAACGCTTTATCAAGGTGATTCCACCAATCCACACTTGTTTGACGAGCCGTTTATTGACCTGATTGTAACCTCGCCGCCTTACAACGTTGGCATTGAATACAACTCGAATCACAATGAACTCAATTATGATGATTTTTGCGCTGAAATTTTAGAAGTTTTTGAAAAACACAACATCAACGGACATATAGAATGGAAAAGGTAAAAACATTTATCAATCTGAAAACCATCAGGGAATTTTTGAAAGAAGAATCTGAAAACTATTCAGAGCAACAGTTGCAGGAGTTCGTGGATTATTTGGAAATTGATTTTTATGATTGGCTTAGAGGTAACTTAAATTACTTTTTATTGAACCGAGAAGAATAAATTTTGTTCGCACTTAAATCTGCAATGGTATTGGCGATAACTTCACAAGTCAAAACGATTCACTACCGATGCAACAGATTGCCACAAAAAAGACCTACTCGCTTGAAGAATACTTCGCCTTAGAAACGGCACTCGTCGAGACCAAACACGAATTTTTCAACGGCGAAATTTTCGCAATGGCGGGCGCACACCCCAACCACAATACGCTCTCTGTGAATTTGATTCGTGAAATCGGAAATGAACTTATCAAAAAAGGACGACCATGTCGCGTCTTCAATAGCGACCAGCGCGTGCGTGCCGAGCAACCCTCTGCTTCACGCATAGGATACTTCTACCCTGATGTGTCTGTCGTCTGTGGCAAGCCTGAATTTTCAAGCGACAATCCGCCCACGCTTCTCAATCCAACCCTCATCATTGAAGTGCTGTCCGATTCCACGCGCGAGTATGATTTTGGAAAGAAATTAGACTACTACCGTGCGATTGCCAGCGTGCAGGAAATTGTGTTTATGAGTTTTGATAAAGTGAGGGTGTCTGTATTTCGTCGCCAAAACGACGCATGGATTCTGCGCGATGTGCTTGGGTTGGAACAGATGCTCACACTTGAATCGCTCGAGATTTCCATTCCACTGACGGAACTTTACCGTGATGTGATTTTTGCTTAAAGACAAGTCTCATTTCTTGGCATAGACAAACAAATACCAGCCTATCGTTGACGCCAAAAATTTTTCTATCCAAAAAGGCACAAACTTTCCGATGCGATATTTCTTGATGGGGAAATGCGCTACTCTGAACTCCACGCTTTGCCAGTGAGAAAATAGTTTAGCAATATCGCTTTTACTGAACACAAAAGCGTAAGGACATTCTGGTCCGTCGGTGCAATGATGCACGAAATTTTCCGGTTTCAGGTAAGACCAGCCTTGCCGCAGGAATTGCTCATAGTGCAGTTGCCACACGCTTTTATCTTCATTTCCTCTCACGCCCTTAATGCGGTTGTCTATGATGTTCAAATCTTGTTTCCACTTGCCAAGCCGCTTGAGAATTTTTAGGAGCACACGCAGCCGCATGTATCCAAGTATGCGGACATAATAGTTGAAACTGTGCTTGTGGTAGAGCATCAAAACAGCGGTTCCACCTTTTTTGAGCACGCGATAGACTTCTTGAAATGCCTTTTGCGGATGAGGCGTGTGGTGCAGAACGCCATGCGAATAGACGATATCGAACTGCTCATCTTCAAACGAGAGCGATTCTGCATTTTCCACTTGGAAGGTGCCGGGTAAATTCAAAATCTCAAAGTGCCGGCGTGTCGCATTGACAGCGGTTTCCGTCAAATCGACTCCTGTGTATCTTGCGCCGTGTTTTGCCCACTGAACGCCATCGGCACCGTTGCCGGAGCCGATTTCCAGCACCGATTTGCCTCGCCCTGACTCAAACGGTACCAAAAGGGGTAAATGCCATTCGGTTTTGAATCGGTAATCACTGTATTTGGTGTAAAACTCTTTTTCATCTATCGCATTTTGCACAAAATGACTGCCACAAGCTTCTGTTTCCCAGAAAGACTTTACTGGCTCAACACTATTCTTCGTCATTGATAGGATGATTATGCGTTACAGGGAAATTAGCAATGCTTCACTTCAAATGTAAGCAAAGTGAGCAAGTCTGCAATGTGTTTGAGTGGCAAGTGTAGCAATTATCATTGCAAGCGTTCAGCATTGCGCGTTTTCAATCGCCGATTGCGGAAGACTTGAACCGCCGTTCCGAAAGGGCAGAGGTAGTGACAGGCACCGCGTGCGCCAAGCACCGTAACCGAAAGCCCGACCAACATCAGCACCAAGAAATGCCCGGCTTGCACGAGCAGATTTTCCGTTGAGGTAAGCGGATTGTGAATCGGCGACTCCGACATATCCAGCACGGCTTCGGAATGAACTGCCCACGCGAGCGGCACCCACACAAAGAGAATCACAAGCATAACCGCTTGCGAAATTTTTGGATTAAAGTTCACGCGCTTTTTAGCGATGCCGTAAAAGAGGTCTTGAATGCCGCCGAGCCAGCAGAAGGTTGAGCAGACCCAGCGTCCGCTCCGCGCCGCCAGCACGATGAGCGTTCCCCAAAACGCCAAGCCAATGACTGCCCAAAGCACATTTGGAATCGCAAATTTGATGAGCGCAACATGAATGAAAATAAAGGTCAGTTGAATCGCCATGCGTTTCCAGACGATTTTCGTACGCTTCTTCCCTGCGCTTGACGCGCTCTCAACAGGCGCACGTGCAAGATGAACTTCCATAACACCCTCACGCAATTTTTCTTGTGGCGCGCAGTTTGTTCAGCACGCCTTTATTCACATTGCTTAATTCTTGTCGCTCTTGCGGCTGTTCTTTGAAGAAAATGCGGAGCGTATCGTTATCGCGCACGAAGTTTTCCATTTCTAATGTGTAAAGCACACGCGGCAAGGTAATCAGGCGTTGATTGCGGTCAATCGTAACGCTGATGTCCGTCCCCATGCGCACCACGCGCACATCTTCGGCTTCTTTGAGGAAGGGAATACGAATGCAGAGGACTTCGCGATTTTGATTCGGCACGCTTTCCCGCTTGCTTTCAATCCAGAAATTTTTGCCTTGTTGGAAAATCTCATCAGCCGATTTCTCGCCGAAAATCTTTTTAGAAAGCACGTCTAATGCGTCGCACCCAATCGGTTCGGTGCGTTGCATTTCACAACGGAAAATCGGCGTGGGATAGAAGGAGTTATCGATTTCCATTAAATACTTACGGTGTAAATCCGACCAGAACTCAAAGTATTCGCCGACGGTGTTGCTTGTTGGCAGAACTTTATTGACCACGATGGAATCGATATTGATACCGTAAAGATGGACGAAAGTATAAGCGCGCTTCGTTTCCAAGATGGAAAGTTTTTCAGGATTCAAGACGAGGCGGAAGGTTACTTCGGGCTTCAAGATGAACTTGTTGATGTCTTCCATTTGCTTCAGGAGCATGTTGACTTCTTCAAAGAACTCGGGTTCGGGCATATTTTGATTGCCTAAGGAGCGTTGAAGCGACGCCATGTTTTTGTAGAGTTTGAAGAACTGTTTGCCCATGCCGCCGCCGATGATGATTTCAGGATAAGCGAGCAGGCGAAGCGTGTTGCCCGTCGGCGAGGTATCCAAAATCACGACATCATATTTGCCCGATTGCGATTCATCGACGAGGCGAGCGAGCGAGAAAATTTCGTCAAGCCCCGGCTGTGTGGTCAGTTCAGACGCAACGCCTGAATCGACCCCGCGATTTTTGTAGGAATCGGCGACGAACTTTTGAAAGCCCGACATGTGCTTTTTGAGCTCGTAAATCGTGTCGATTTCAAGCCCATAAAGATTTGGCTCAATTTCAACCGGTTCATTGCGGCTGATTTTGAAAGCAAAGACATCGGAAAGCGAGTGGGCAGGGTCGCTTGAAAGGATTAAGACTTTTTTGCCTTGTCGCGCAAGTTGAACGGCAGTAGCAGAGGAGACTGTGGTTTTGCCTGTGCCGCCTTTGCCCGAATAAATAATGACACGAGGCGATTTCGCCGCGTCAAGTCCTAAATCTCTTGTGAGCATACTTCTTTCTCCTTTTTCAATTCAGCATGTTTTGCCAATTAAAACTGCAACGAAATACGCAATTCTTTGCAAAGAAAAATGCACAAAAGCCGTTGAAGACGACAAAGAGAAATTGTTGTGAAAACAGGAAGTTGAGTAGAATTTCGGCTAAATCGGTTACTTTTGACAGTGCCTTATGGCGAAAGGCGGTCAATTTTCCAACTGCCGTCAGGCTGTTTAAGGTATCGGAATCGGTCGTGAAGGCGAGAAGGCTGTCCTTGCCAGAATTGAATTTCGTCAGGCAGTACGCGATAGCCGCCCCAGAATGGCGGAAGTGGCACGTCGCCTGTGGGGTGCTTCAAGCCGATTTCGGCAACTCGTTTAAGCAATTCGCCGCGCCCTGAAATTACCGAACTTTGTTTTGATGCCCACGCCCCAATACGACTGCCTAACGGACGAGTTTTGAAGTAGGCTTCGGATTCTTCGGTCGAGAGTTTCTCGACGCAACCTGTAATGCAAACCTGCCGCTCCAAGAGTTCCCAATGAAAACACAAGGCGGCATGCGGATTTTCGGCGAGTTCTTGTCCTTTACGGCTCTCATAGTTAGTGAAGAACACAAACCCACGCTCATCAAGTTGTTTGAGCAAAACGGTTCTCGCCGAAGGTCTGCCATCTTTTGTGGCAGTTGCCAGTGTCATGGCGTTGGCTTCGAAGTAGGTTGCATTAAGTTTTTTCTGCGCACGAAGCGCGTCTTGAAACCACTGTTCAAATTGCTTGAACGGGTCGGGATTGAGGTCGCTCTCTTGCAAGCCGCCCAGTGTGTAATCTTTACGAAGGTCTGAAAGTGACAGTGACATGAGTTGATAAAAAATTTCAAATAAGAATTGTGCGATATGATGCAATGAGGTCGAGCGTTTCGGCAGCGAAGAGTGCAGAGCCGAGCATCACAATAACGAGTTTCAAACTCATACGGTTTCGCAGACGAATGATGTGCCGCTGAATCTCATGTTTGCGGCGCATGGCACACTCGTAATTAGAAAGCACAACAACTTTAAGCACACACGGCGAGTAGCGGATTTTTTGGGGCGAGATGACATAGCGCGCCTGCATTTCTACAAGTGCAACATCATCGTTGTAATCAACCGCATACAGTCGTTGCTTGCTGAACGGTGTCCAATCTTGGTTGTAGTGAAACCGAAATCGAACATCGCAATCAGGATTGAACTCGAAGAAATGCGAGACGCTAAACACTACGCGACGTGTTTTGTAATTGACGCGTGTCGAGAACGAGAGCCACTTGAACGTGTTTAAGTCTTGGGGTTGCGTTTGTGTGAGCGGGTTGATGGGAATGCCGTTTTTGAGTAATTCTTCGACGGTAACTTGACGCTGTTTCGGGCGTGCTTTGTTGGTGAGTTTTTCCCAACGACGTGGAAAGCGTGCTTCAAAGGTTTTGTCGTATTCGGCTTTGAGCGAAGGTGTTAAAAGAATCCGCTTGGCTTCGAGAATAAGTTTGGCACGCTCTTCGGCATTGCGTTTCGTGAGTGGGTCAGCGTTGGCGAAACGGTCAGGGTGCCATTGTTTGATTTGTGCAACAAATGCGGCTTGTATGAGTTCGGGCGAATCATAAGGACGGACTCGCAAGACTTCATAATAATTTTTGAACCGTTCTGATGAGAGAGAATCGCTCATAATACTACACTGCGAAAAAACTTACGAACAGACATTGCCTGACAACTTGGATTAGAACGATTTGGTCGGTTTTAGAGCAAAGATAACGTTGCGCGTGCAACGAAAACAATGCCGAGTAGTTTGCAATGATGATAGAAGTTTATTGGCACAGCGGTACTGCGAAAGGCACGGGTAGTAAGTGCGGGAAAGTTATTTCTTCAACTGCCCTTTTTCAGCGCAGGCGATGCTATCGCGCACTTGTTGGCGGCGAGCATAATAAAGTTGCGCATAGTGGCTATGTTCTTCGTAGGTGCGCGAGAAATTATGCCCGCCGTAGCCTGTGGCAACAAAGAAAAGATATTCTGTCTTTTTGGGGTAAAGTGTTGCAAGAATAGCCTCACGCGTGGGATTGCCAATAGGACCTGGCGGCAACCCTGTGTATTTGTAGGTGTTGTAAGGCGAATCGCGTTCACGGTGTCGTGGGGTGTTCGGGTTGCCATCGTAGTCATTGGCAAGAACGGCGGCGTAAATAAAAGTCGGGTCGGCTTGAAGTTTCATGCCTTTTTTCAAGCGATTGAGATAAACTCCGGCGACAATCGGCATTTCCTCTTTTGAACTGGTTTCGCGTTGCACAATCGAAGCGAGCGTCAGCACTTCAAGTTCTGTTAAGCCCATGCGCTCAGCGCGGGCGCGGAGTGAATCGTTGTAGAACTGTCGAAATTGTCCAACAAGAAAGCGCAAGGCATCTTCAGCCGTCGAAGCCCAAGGCAGGTTGTAAGTATCAGCAAGCAAGTAGCCTTCGAAGTTCGGCGCATCTACGCATAGTTCTTTGAGCAACTTCGGGTCGGTGAAGGCTTGCATAAACGAGGCTGAATCTGTGTCTAAATTTTCGCCAATAATTTTGGCAACGTCCCACCCATAGCAACCGTCAGGGATTCGGATTTTTACCTCATCTTGTTTGCGGGAATAAAGATACAGCACCAATTCTGAACAAGTCATGCCACTGGGCACATAGTAGCGACCAGGCTTTATGTGGCGTGTTTCAGGCATCAATCGTGCTAAAAACAGCATCGGTGCTTTGTGTTTGATAACGCCTTCTTTGTGCAGTTCATTGACCACATCACGATAGGAATACCCACGATGAATTTTAATCATCTTCGGCTCATCGTATTGATAGGTATTGAGTGATGATTTGAAGAGATAAATGTAACCCACTGTGAGCGCAGTCAAGGCAAGGGCAAACAAGACAACAACAGCGCGAATCACATAGCGCACCGGCATAGTTGAATAAAGGTTATGTTATGATGACGGTCGGCGTTGTCTCTCGGTTTGAATCGAGCGAGAAACATCTAAAATGACAGCAAAGATTTGACGATGCTGTTCAGAAGGCAGTCGGCTCAGAATTCCTGCTTCGCGTTCAGGCGAGTAAATCGGCAAGGCGGCAAGGCGTTTAAGGTCGGCGATAGATTCAGCCAAGTCGAAGCGTTTGGAAAGCAACGCAATCAGTTCATCATCAATTCGGTCAATCTCTTGTCGAAGTTCATCTAATCGGTGTTGGTAATCGGTCATCGCAATCTTTATCAAACAATGCTTCTAAGTTCTTCAAGCGCATGGATTTTTCGGATATGCGTTGGAAGCCGTCTCGTACTGGTGCGTTTTGTCAGGAAAACTTTCATGGAGACAATATCATGAAGTGGCAAAATATCGCGGTCGTAGTTGGTGCCGATGATAACTACATCCTTTTCCTTAATGCCCATAGAGTTAATAGCAAATCTGAACATATCTTGACTGGGCTTGAAAACGCCCATATCGTTGGAAGTAATAATGGTTTCAAAGTAGCCACGCAACCCTGATTGGATAAGAAAATCCATCAAAAAACTTGCAGGTAGGGGAAGATTAGCAACAATGCCAAGCATGTGACCTGTGGTGTAGAGCAGTTCAATGATGCGTTTGTATTGGGGAGATATAGACATTTGCTTGTAAATTTCAGCGGCGATTAAGCCAATAATCTCTTGTGTCTCTTCAAAATAAGGGTCGCGGTTCAAGACCGACTTCAAGGCTCTTTCTACAAGCGGGTTGATGTTTGGCGGACGAGAGTCGCCGTTCAGGGCTTGCTCGACAATCGCATTGTAAATCAAAACGACGCGCTCGGCAACAGTTAAAATTTCTTCTTGTTTGAGAGAGCGAGAGAGTATCGGACAAGTGGTGCTAAGTGGCAATTCCAAATGCACATCTAAACTTTCACGCTCAGATTTTTGCTTGGTTAAAACATCTAAACTGAACAGGACGGCTTTGTTGTTTTTAACACTCATACTTCTTATGCAGTTATGGTTGTTGGTCGCTTCAGAGTGAAGAATAACACTTGCCCTTAATAATTTTACTCAAAAAGTTTTTTCCATCTATCAAGGTCTCCTAAATCGGGATTATCAGGTTTCTGGTCATCGTTACCAGTTGGCATGGAAGGATTGTCAGGTTTTGCGTTTAACTCCGCGATAAAATCTTCCGAGATCATCGTTTTAGCACGCGAGACTTTGGCATAGTTTAGGATTTCATTATCCGAACTGACCACGCACAACGAAGATTTGTTCGGTGTTTCGTCTATTATCCTCTTAATTCGAGTGTCCGCATTTTCGCCGCTGGTTGAAAAAACCACCTTGACGTAATCATTCTGAACAACATTCTCCAACACCCATTTTCCGTCAAAGACTATCGTTGCGTTGCACTTTTTTCGTGTGGCGTATTTTGAAACCAAGTGCTGAACTTTGTCGCGCACCTGTTTTAAAGTTCCTTTTGTGATTTTGAGATTGAGTTTGTGTGCGAGATTGTAACCATCAATAACGACATGTTTAATCATCTTTAAGAAAGCAGTTAGCGTTTTTGCGGGTACTTCACGTTGAGCAATGCAACAGGGCTTTCGCCTAATATACGAAAGCATTTTATTCAAACAATTTTCTGTAAATTCAACAAAATTAACCGCCACTTTTAAGTGTGCATTCACACCTAAGGTTAATCACATCAAAAAAGGAGAAGTAATATGGCATTTGATTTTGAAATGATACACGCCTTGTATCAACGCCTTCCTGAACGCATTGCCGCTGCGCGCAAAGTTCTATCACGACCGCTTACGCTGACCGAGAAAATTCTTTATGCGCATCTGTGGCACGAGCAACCGCTTCAAAACTTTGAGCGCGGAAAATCATATGTGGATTTTGCACCCGACCGTGTGGCTATGCAAGACGCAACTGCGCAAATGGCGTTGCTTCAATTTATGCAAGCAGGACGCGCCAAAGTGGCAGTGCCTTCCACAGTGCATTGCGACCACCTGATTGTAGCAAAATCAGGCGCAAAAGAAGATTTAGCCCAAGCCATCAAGGATAATCAAGAAGTCTATGACTTTCTGGCATCGGTTTCCAACAAATACGGCATTGGCTTTTGGAAACCAGGAGCAGGCATTATTCATCAAGTTATTCTTGAAAACTACGCCTTCCCCGGCGGCATGATGATTGGCACCGATTCGCACACGGTTAATGCAGGTGGCTTGGGAATGATTGCTATCGGCGTTGGCGGGGCTGATGCATGCGATGTGATGGCAGGCTTAGCGTGGGAACTCAAATTCCCAAAACTGATTGGGGTTAAACTCACGGGCAAAATGAACGGGTGGACTTCCGCCAAAGACGTGATTTTGAAAGTCGCCGGAATTTTGACCGTCAAAGGTGGAACAGGTGCCGTGGTTGAATACTTCGGCGAGGGCGCGAAAACGCTTTCCGCCACAGGCAAAGGCACGATTTGCAACATGGGTGCGGAAATCGGTGCAACCACCAGCATTTTTGGCTACGATGAAAAAATGCGCAACTACCTTATCGCCACAGGCAGAGCCGATGTCGCCAAAGCCGCCGATGCGATTGCCGAACACCTCACAGGCGACCCCGAAGTTTATGCAAATCCTGAAAAATACTTCGACCAACTCATCGAAATCAATCTTTCCGAATTAGAGCCGCACATCAACGGACCGTTCACGCCTGACCTCGCTACGCCGCTCTCTAAATTCGCTGATGAAGTGCGCAAGAATAATTGGCCCGAAAAACTCGATGTCGGTCTTATCGGCTCTTGCACGAACTCTTCTTACGAAGATATTTCACGTGCGGCAAGCATTGCAAAACAAGCCGTTGAAAAGCACTTGAAAGTGAAATCGGAATTCACCATCACGCCTGGCTCGGAACAAGTGCGCTACACGATTGAACGCGACGGCTTGCTGAAAGTCTTTGAAAGCATAGGCGGCGTTGTATTAGCCAATGCCTGCGGACCGTGCATTGGACAGTGGGCGCGACACGGCGCAGAAAAACAAGAGAAAAACTCAATTATCACATCGTTTAATCGCAACTTCACAGGGCGCAATGACGGCAATCCAAACACACACGCTTTCGTTGCCTCGCCTGAAATCGTTACGGCGTTTGCCATCGCAGGCAGATTAACCTTCAATCCTATTACTGATACATTAACCAACGAAAAGGGCGAACAAGTCAAACTCGATGAGCCCAAAGGCTACGAACTGCCACCCAACGGCTTTGATGTCAAAGATGCAGGTTATCAAGCCCCTGCTGAAGATGGCTCATCGGTTCAAGTGATTGTCGACCCGAAATCCGACCGTCTGCAACTCTTGGATTCTTTCCCAGCGTGGGAAGGCACTGACCTCTTGGGCTTGAAACTCCTTATCAAAGTCAAAGGCAAATGCACCACCGACCACATCTCAATGGCAGGCAAATGGCTGAAATATCGCGGACACTTGGATAACATCTCCAACAACCTTCTTATCGGTGCGGTCAATGCGTTTAACGACAAGATGAACTCGGTGAAAAATCAACTGACGGGCGAATACGACGAAGTGCCGAAAGTGCAACGCGCCTACAAAGCCGCGGGCATCGGCTCTATTGTTG
>Ga0209691_1001097_pt1 | contig 16974 bp, 9 predicted proteins | sample YNPMSBMetaG_FD_187120 | JGI IMG/M metagenome (GOLD analysis project Ga0209691, IMG submission 187120) | Anoxygenic and chlorotrophic microbial mat microbial communities from Yellowstone National Park, USA - YNP MS-B MetaG (SPAdes) (version 2) ... | reverse complement strand
CCTTGTCAAGAAAGCGGGGGTCGTAGCCACGCAGAGTGCTGATATCGGTGATATTACCGCCCAGGCTGAATTTTTGGCTATCTTGGGCTGTTCCTAGAATGGTGCCAAAGGAAAGGCGCAGACCCAGAGCCTGACGGGCGGACTGGTCCAGCTGGAAATAGGTTCTACCCGTTAGTATCACTGGCACGTACTGCGTAGCGCTGTCACCCCTGGGGAAGGTGATCCCATAGCCGGTGTTGAAATTAAGCGAGAAGCCCTGGGTAGGGAAGTTGGGGTTATTGAGCGTAGAGTAGGTAGTCCCGAGGGTGAGGGTCAAGGCCTGGAACTCCCGCACACTTTGCTCAAACCTACTCTGAGCATCTTGCAACAAAGCCTCGCTGCAGGCCGTATCCTCAGCCACTGGCGGGTTAGCCTTGTTACCCGAGTCCGGCACCCTAACCAAGCAGCGGGGCCGGTTAGCGTCATTCACCTCCAACACTGGAATACTCCATTCCCAGCCCAGCCCCGCTGAAATGCGAAGGTTGGGCAGCTCGCTGCTCAGGGGGCGTGAAATGGTGAAATTGATACCGGTTTTGCGCTCAGTGTACTGCCACAGCGAGGTCCTGTCCCTAGCATCAATAACCCCGTCCCCGTTCAGATCCGGAGTGTTGCCGTTGTAAAGCTGCTCGATGGGGAAATTGATGTTGGCCTGGGGCTGGCTGTAAACGCTTATACTAAGTGAAGTACGCACCTGCTTGAAATCGGCAAAGTCAATGTAAAGCCAAGGAATTCGATACGAGGCACTAAAGCTAATGGGCTGGCCAGCGTCGTTAGGATTGATGCCTAGGGTTATGCTGTACTGGTGGGCCAGCCCCCACAGGTTGGTATCGCTGATGCTGACGCTGCCCTCCCAGCCCGTCAGGCTGCTCCAAGAGATGCCCGGGATGAAGCTACCTGTCTGGGCCTCGCGGAAGCTCAGTACGAGTATCAGGTCTTCTGGCTTCTCACCCTGCTGAGGGCGTATCCCCGGTGGTTCGCGCAACAAGCCCGTGCGTAGAATATTGGTGATTCCCTGCCGCAGCGCAACCACCGAGAAGAGGCTACCTACCGGCGGCATCTCGCGCAAAAACACACTGGGGTCGGTGCGGCTTAGCGGCGGATCAATGCGGTAGCCGGCTATCCGCAGCTCACGAATCCGCTGCACATAGACCCCGTCACGGAAGGTAATCTCAGGCTGGGCTACCAAGTCATAGCCCGCATCACGGTATTCCCGCAAAATTCGACCAAAGTCCTCGTTGGCTAAGGCTGGGTTGTACTCATCGCCTGGCCTAAGCCGTAGTAGGGCAAGCAGCTTGTCGCTTGCAATTGCGGTATTTCCCTCTATGCGCACCTCGCGTATGGTGCCAAAACGTTGCTCACCCACCTGAAAAACCAGGCGCACCCCCTCCTGGCCCACCCGTTCAGGCCTAAACTCCACCACCCGACCGATGTTGCGGGAGAGTACGTTTATCCCATCCAGAATCCGGTCGAGGTTGAAAGGATCCCCTACCTTAAGGCCCAGGGAACTAATGTCCACCCCTCGAGCGCTGATCTCTGCAATTTTCAGCTCAGTAAAGACCACCTTCAGCACACCATCCACCAGGCTGGTGCGGGCCAGATCTACCCCACTGCCCCTGAAGCCGGCCGAGGCATACACATCTGCTGCCCGACCCACCGCGTCGCGGAAGCGCTCGAAGGAAAAGCGCCCGTTCTCGATGACTGGCTGAAAGAGTGGCTCCAGGCGCTCTTTGGGAACATAAGTCACTTGCCCTACTTCCACCGATTTGAGCGCAGGGCTTTCCTCAATATTGAAGAAAAGTTCTACCCCACCCGCCACATCCTTGGCTTCTGGCGTTACCCTAGGTTCAAAAGGAAATCCCTCGTTGCGGTAAATGCGTGCCAGATCCAAAGCCGCTTGCGTGGCCTTCTTGGGGTTGAAAACCGAACCCACCCCGATGGCCTGCTCAGTTTCCAGGTAGCGCAGGATGCTGGCCTCGGGAAAAGCCTTGGCCGAGGTGGCAACTTTGCTAATGGTGGGGTTGGTGGTTACCTCAATCACCAGTTTACTGCCTTCCAGGCGGATGCGTGCGTCGCGAAAATAGCCGGTATCCAGAACCGCTGCCCGGGCCTGCTCGAGGTCGCCGGGTTCATCTCCCACCCCAAAAGGCAGGGAAATACGTACCAGGGCTGCCAAAACAGCATCGGTACCCCGCACCTCCACCTCCTGGATAGGAGCTGCCCAGGCCGCACCTAGCAACAGCGCTAAGGTGAACAATGGCTTCATGGTGCCAACAATATGCGCAGCACGTGAAGTAAGAGTGAGAAAGCCTCCATGGGAACTGAAGACTTAGAGGGCCTACCTCAGACCCCTGTCTCGGCCTTGTCTCGCAGGATGTGGCTTAGAAGCGGAAGTTAAGGCCGATGCCAAACCTGACCCCGTCATTGCGGAACATATCACCGACACCAGTAGCCAGATCAATGGATAGGTCGGCCCCGATGGGGCGAATAGTCCAGGCAAAGGAAATTTCAGGCCTTGGCTGGGGAAAGACTTCCGTGTTGACACGTAGGCGAAAATCGCCCTGCTGGTATTCGGCAGAAAAAGCCTGCTTTCCCCGCAAGTCTACCGAGTAGGCGAAGAACAGCTCGGGCAAAAGATAACGCCCAATGGTAAAGCGGGTCTCTTCAATGGTTCCGCCGTTGAGAACTGGAATCTCCACGCGCACCTGATCCAGCCCCAGCGCCTTGGCCAGCTCACGCTCGAGCTGGCCCACAATAAAGTTTTGCACCACCGCCTGAAGGCCAGTCTGTGCGATGTCGCTCGGCAAAGCCGACAAGTCGGAACGGCCCAGCAACAGCAGGGCATAAATCTCAGCATCGGAGTAGGGCTGGCCATCGTTTTTGCGTGCAATCTCGCCATTTTGGCGGGCTATGAAGGTAGGGGTGAGGCTGAGTTTGATACGCCCGTTCTGTCGCACAAACACTCCCTTGAGAGTGAGGTTGATCTGGATTCGCTGGTTGTCCTGAGCGCGATCTTGCACCTGAGTTTCGGCCACTATGTTTATATCGGGCAGAATGCCGTTGGCAGGGCTAAAGCGCGCATAGCTGCGCTCCTCGGGGGAGCGGTCCTTGATAGTAAAATCGCGGTCCCACAGTTTGAAGCTTCCCCTAAGCGGTACCACCTCCCCGGAGAGAAAGGGGTTGGCGAGGTTACCGTTGAGGAAAACCTCACCTGCCAGCTCGCCTTGGGCCAGCGACTCTTGAATCAAGATGCCGCGGCTAGCCCTGAGCTGAACATTGGCAAACTCCACCGGAACCGCATCCGCTGGGCGGGAGGCCCCTTCTGTGGGAGGGGCAAGGACGACCTCGCGCTGGCCTTCAGGAAAACCCAGCCGAGCCCGGATCACGTTGGCAGCCCCCTGCACGATGTATGTCCCACGCGGGTAGCGCAAAATCAGGTTGGTCTCCAGCAACCCCTCGAGCAGGAAGTACTGCGGGTAGCTAACCGGTACCTGGCCCTGCAGGGTGAGGATGAGCTGAGGGAACAGCGTTCCATATAAACGGGCATCCTGCCTTTGCAACCGGGCATCCACGGTGTAAGCGGGGTAGCTGAAGCTCAAGTCAAACGGCTCATTGGGGCTCAAAAGGGGCAGGTTGAGCGACCCCCTGGCCCGCACTGTGAAGCCGCTGAGGTCACCTTCACCGGAAAGCTGCGCCTCAGCGGGGTAGGGCGCAGTCAGCCTGATGCGCCCCTCGGCGGTGGTGGTGTTGCCTACCCGCAGCACCACGCGGGGGGTTTCGGCCCGCACCGGGCCTAGCTTGAAAGCGAAATTTTCCAGCGTGAGGTCGAACAACTCTCCGCTGATAGCCAGGCGTAGGGTGCCGCTGCCTTCGGGAACCAGGGGCTTGAGGTTAGGCACCACCTGTAGCACCGGTGTAAAACTGGTGTTCTCCAGGCTCAGACGGAGGTTACTGCCGCGTCGGCCGTAATACCCAGAGCCGGTCCAGGTGCCCTTGCCTGTGAGTCCCAGCTGATCAATGTACAGGCGCTCCTGCTCGAAGCGTAACACGGCTGTGCCCACCAGGGTATCACCCCCGCCCTGAAAACGCAGGTGCTCCCCAACCCAGATGCCCCTGGACGACCAGGGATCGCGGGTGTTGTAGCTAAAGCTGACTCGGCCTGTCCAGAAGGCCTGCCCGGCCAGATCACCTGCCCAGGTAGAGAACAGCCAGTGCAAAGGGAAGGAAGCTGCCGTGGCCTGGCCGCTTATGATGCCGTTTTCTAGGCGAACACTGGCGGTGGTGCGGTTAAAGCCCAGGCTGCTGTTTCCGGGCTGATCGGCCCGCTCCAGGCTGATCTGGGCCTGGAGCAAGCCATCGTTGAAAGTACCCTCGGCGCGGGCAGCCAGCGCCAAGTCGTCACCTTTGACCTGTAAACCCGGGCTGCTCAAGCTGAACTCGAGCCGACCCATACTATACTCCACTGCACCGCTGGCCCGCCCCTTCAGGAAGGGCAGGCGGCTGGCAACCTGAGGGATCTCACTGAGGGCCAGATCCTTGAAGCCTGCGCGCGCCCGGAGCCCATCTCGGGCCAGCTCTCCACGTACCTCGAGGTTGCCCACATCGCCACTTAGGGTACCCATCGCGACTAGGGTCTGCCTACCCTCCAGCAGAAGCTCCAAGCGGCTAGAGAGCGGCTTCAGCGCTAGGTCGAGTTGCAGGCGCCCCTGCCAATCCCCTGCTGCAAGCTTAAGCTGTCCTTCAGCCCAGGGCCCCTTAGCACTGACGGCGGCTTCGAGCAAGCACCCCTGGGCTTCAAGCTGTTGCTTTCGTTCAGCGTCTTGGTAACTCAGCTGCCAACCCCCATCCAGCCCGATCTGCCCAACCAACACACCGCTTTCCCAAGGCAACCAAGGTGTCTCAGGATGGGTAACCCGGAGGCTGGCCTTTGCGCCCATCCCTTCCAAAGTCACCTCCAGCCCGTAGGCACTGAGGTTGAGGCCACCATCTAGCTGGCCTTCTTTGAACTGCAGCACCCCGCTACCCAGCTCGGGTGCCTCCAGCCGCAAGGCCAGGGTCTGCAGATCTGCGTTTGCCAGCAAACGTCCCCCTGCAAAGGGGTAGACCGCCTCGAGCAGCAGCCCTCGTCCCCGCAGCTCGAGGTTTTGCAGCTCCAGCTCTCCCGCGGCACTACGCTCAACGAGGTTTAACGTTAGACCACCGGCCTGCTTGAGGCTCTCGCGGCTGACCGCTACCTGCAAGATGGGGTAGCGCAGGCGCAGCCCCAGGCCCAGCACCTCCCCCTCCACCAGCGGGATTCCGCTTCCCGAAAGCTCGAGGTACCCCTCAGAAAAACGCAGGCCTCCCGACCAAGCTTCGGCATAGCGCAGTGTGCCCTCCACGTCGCCGCTCAAGCTGGCCTGTAGCTGGCCTTGCTGCCAGGTGGCCTTCAGCAACCCTTTGCGGCCAAAGGCATCCCATTTTAGGTCGGCACCTAGCGCATTCCAGGGCCCTGTCACCCGCCCGCTTAGGCGAAGACCACTAAGGTTATACTCCTCTAATTGGGCCTCGAGCCGATCTGCGCTAAGGGCAGCCTCTAGACCCGAGGCCCACACCCGCAAGCGGGCCCCTTGGCCCTCAAGATCCAACGTCTGATCAGCAACCTGGTACCTGCCACTGAGCCAACGACCCGGGTAGGCACCACGGGCCTCAAGCTGCCCCAGCCCGCGCGGCAGAGCCCCTACATACGACCAGCTAAGCTGCAATGGATCAAGCTGTATGCGCCCCCTCAGCGGGGCCAGTTCGGCTAGACCGCGCAGTTCTACATCACTACCGCGGGCACTAAGCCCCACTGCCCCCCACTCCGGCAACTGCAGCAGTCCTTCACCCTGCAGTGCCAGCGGCGCTACGTCGAGTGCAAAACGCCCCTGCAGCCTGAGCGGGGTGCTCTGGCTGGGAAGAGGGCTTTCTATATCGGCCTCGAGCTGCCAGCGGCTCGGCTGGCTCCAACCCTCGCGCAGCTGGGCACGCAAGTCGCCCCGCCAACCCTCGCGGCCCCTCAACACCACCTGCCCCGCATCCAGATCGGCTTGCCCCACCAGCCCCCCGCCCGGCAGGGGGAGCTCAAGCTGCAGCACTCCACTGGGCGCATTGCTCACCCAACGAGCCGTACCGCGGGCGTAAGGGCCATCCAGGCGCATTTGCAGTACGCCATCGTAGCTTAGATCAAAGCGCTGCTGCTCGTAGCGACCGGCCAACTGGGCCTGCACTCTGGCAGGAACAACCACACCGCGGGCCTCTAGGTTAGGCCCGCGAAGCGTTATCGGCAGGCGCAAGGAGGCCCAAGGACCTTCCCCCTCAGCCTGAAGGTGCAAGGGCAACCCCAGGAAGGGTTCGAGATCGCTGTCCATGCCGAGCTTCAACTCGCCCTGGAACAGGCGGAGCGAGAGACCTGCTCCTTCGGCCTGGGCCCAGAGTGCTGACAAAAACCCAGCGGGCTCACGCGGGCCTGAGGCAGCCGGCTCGTTCCAAGGCGGAGGCACGCCATAGCCAAAACGAAAGGAAACCGACGCTCCCCGCCCGGCCAGGCTGCCCTCCCCCCGCAACGCTGGCTCGAGCAGGGTTCCTCCTAAGCTGCCGCGGGCTTGCAGGGTGCTGGGTCCTAAGGTGCGGACATAACTCACCTGGCCGCCCAGGTCACCTTGGCGGTTGGTCTGGGCCTCCAAATAAACCCCAAAGACGCTGCCCTGGGCCACCAGGCGATCCCCTGCACCCATCAGCTCTAGGGCAATCTGCTCGCCTCTGGCCTGCATCTGCCCGCTGAAAACCCCGCCCTCGAGGGCCAGACTGCCCGAGAGGTCAAGGCGACGCTCTGCCAGCTCGAGGCTGCCCTGCCCCGCCAAGCGCAGGCTTTCCAGGAGGGTGGCCTGGCCCTGGGCCTCCACCCGCATAGGGGCGGCCCAGGTGAGTTTCCAGGACGAGCCTTCGCCACTCAAGCGCAAGGGCCCGCTCTGCCTGAGGTACTGCAGGCTAATGGCCTGCCCTATGGCCTGGTAGCGGCTGCCCGCACTAGAGAACTCTAGGCCAGCCTGGATGTAGCCACTCTCGAGCTGAAGCTGGGCCCGCCCTTGGGCCTGCGAAAGGTCGTAACTGCCCCGGGCCAGTACTTTGAAGGCATCGGCCTGGGCTTGCAGCAAGAATTCTGGACCCAGGCGTGAACCCATAATCTCTGCTTCTAGATCAAGGCCTGGCACCCGGTAGACCAGGCGGCCCTCGAGCCGCTCACCCAGACGAAGCAGGCCCTCGAGGTCACCAGTACCGATCAACTCGGGCTCGCGGCCTGGCTCAAGCTCCAGCACCACCCCAACCCCGTACTCCGGCAAGAAGGCCGAAAGAGAACGGTTTTTGTAGTCCAGCTCGAGCCGCTGTCCATACACCTGCAACTGCCCCAGGGCCTCCCCATCGGGCACAGGGATACTCCCTTGGCTCGAGCGCGACAGACTCGACAAGTCGAGACGGCCGCTCAGCCGACCCTGCACATTTGCCTCCCAGATGGCGGCTATAGGAGCGGCTTCGAGGTCAAAAACCACCTGCTGGCCCACCAACTGCACCTTTCCTTCAGGCAGGGCCAAATCAGCCTGCAAACGCGACAGGTCGGCCCCCTCGGCTTTTAGGGTGGCGCTTAGGGGAAGACCGGCAATGCTGGTGCGTAGGCTGGCCTGCACAGCCAGCCCCTCCCCTGCAAGGCCGCCCTGCAAGACCCCCACTTTCCCTAGCCAGCGGTAAGGCCAGCTCAGGCTACCTTGGTAGACCAGCCCCTTGCCCTGCAGCGCCAAAGGGCCCTCTAGCTTCCAAGTCTGCTGGGATACATCCGCGCTAAAGCGCCAGGGTGCTGGCTCGAGGTAGGGCAGGTTGTAGCGGCCCTGGCCTTGAGCCTCCAGGTTGTTCCAAGGACCACGCACCAGCAGACTTCCACTCAAATAGGGCAGCTCCAGGCTGCCCTGCAGGTCCACAGCCTCGCTGCTGAGCTGCCCACGCAGCACACCATAGGGGCTTTGGAACTGCAAATTTACCGGCCCCAGCAGACCCGCACCACTCATCTGGGCCTGTCCAAAGGGGGTCTTTAGCAGAAGACGCCCCCCCTGCTCCGACCAACGGCCCGTGAGGATTCCCGGCACCCCCCAGCGGCGCAGATCGTAGTTGCTGGCAATGAGCCGTAGGCGCAAACCCTCCGGCGCTCTGTCCGGCTGGTAGTCTCCCACCAGGGTCAAGCGGCCATTCTGGAAACGCCCTGCGTAGCTTAGCGCGGTGCCACGTCCCCTGAACTCAAGCCCCCCCTCCAGCTCCGGCAACAGCAGCCGTCCCTGGTAGGCTAGGTTAGGTACATCAACCTGGCCCATCAGCTGGCCCTCGTAACCGGCGTAGCGGAGGCTACCCATAACCGACAGGCTGCGCCAGGCACCCTCAGCGTTAACAGTTCCATATGGGGTTCGCAGTTCTATGCTGCCGCGCTCGAGGTTCCCCCTGAGCTCTACACTTCCGGGCTCCTGGTTCACCTGCAGCGGAAGTGTACCCTCAAAGGGAAGACCCGCTTCTAGCCTCACCCGCCCCCCTGGCCAGCGAACCTCGCTGCGGCTTACCTCCAGATCTACCGGCGGCACCTCTACCAGACCCGAGCGCGGCAGGGTCAGGCGCCCTTTGAGGGAGGTGTCGGGCCAGAGCGGGCCAGAGAGCTGGGCATAGCCACTGGCCGTGAGCCACAGGGTAGCCCCACGCCCCTCTAACCTGCCCCACAGCCAAGGGGTCTCAAAGCGCACCTGGCCCTTGTAAAGCCCACCCTGCAGGCCCAGGTCGGCTTCCAGGTAGAGCTGTGGCCCGAGCCGAAGTGGGCCTTTTAGCAAAAGACCGTTGCTTCCATCGGCAGTGATGGCCAGGGTCTCGAGCTGGGCCTGGAGCCCGGTAGCATCGGCACTTCCGCTGAGGGGCAGTACCCCCAGCGGGGTGCGCACCTCACCCCGGTAGCGGGTGGCTAGGTCGTAAAGCTCGCCTTTTACCCAGCCCCGCTCACCCCGCAGGCTCCAACTGCCTGAAAGCCGGTCCTGCTGGTAGCGCACATCACCAGAAAGCTGGAATGAGTCTAGGATCTGCACTGGCAGCCCGCGCACAGCCAGGGTGAATACCCCATCACGGTAGACCCCGCTGGCCCAGCGGTTGCTTAGGCGCCAGACGGAGCCGTCTTGTACCAGCAAGAGGGGAAAGCGGGCGTAGGGCGAGTCGTAGCTGAACTCGCCGCTGAAGCGCCCCGCCCTCAGCCGGGCTTGGCCGCTGAGCTGGCCTACCAGCAGCTCGAGGCCTGAAAGCCGCATACGAAGGTCCTCCCAGGTTCCCCCCAGGTCCAGCGCTCCCAGACGGCCCCGCACCGCTATACCCTGACCCTCTAGGGTGCCCGACAGGCTAAAAGGTTTAGCCGCAGGAAGAGCCACCTGCTCCGACTGCACCCTCAAGCTCCAACGCGGCCCGCTGCTGGAAAAACGAAGCGCAGCCTTACCCAGAAGGGGCCGAGGCCAAACCAAGGTGCCCTCAGCCTGGGTGTTGGGGCCCTTGCCCACCAAGCGCAGGCTGCTCTGCCTCGAGTCACGTAAGCGGAGGGTGTACGCATCGTTGCGCAGGGAAAGTGTGGCCTGAAAGTCTCGGTCGAAAAAAGCCCCCTCCACCTCCGCGTCAAGTCGGAAAGCTTCATCAAAGGCCAGCGTGCCCTGGTAGGCAAGGGGTTCGCCCAGCAAGCGGCCCTCACCGCTGTAGCGCCCGCGTAAGACCAGGTTCTGCCAACCCCGCCCCTCCAGCACCAGCGGCCCGCCCCCGCTTAGCGGTAAGCGCAGGCCGAAGTTTTGTGCCAGGGCAGGCAGGGTGGGTTTGCCCTCAACCCGAAAACGGTACTCCTGGTTGGGCAAGTCCACTGTGGCTGAGCCCTTCAGAGGGCCGTCCAGACCACGTCCGACTAGGTCGGCGCTAACGGTCTTGCCGTCAAAGCCTATGGAACCGGAGATCTGGCTGAGGGTGAAGCCCACAATCCTGAGGGTGGCATTTTTGACCTGATTTTTGCCCAGAATACCGTTTCTCACCCCAGGGCCAATAGTCCAAGAGCCCTCGAGCTGGCCGGACTCGATTCCATCGAACCAGAAGCGGGCCGCACGCAGATCACCCTTTAGCTCGATCTGCCAGGCCTCAAACTCGCGCCCAGTACGCCGGGCTATGGCGCTCAGCCTCCCATCAGGCAGCACAAGTGCAATCTGATAGGGATTACTACCCCGCACTGTGGCCCGCAGGGTAGGCAGGAAAAACCTTTGGCTTTGCTCTATCTGGAATCCTACGCGGTTGAGCTGCAGCTGCTCCAGCCTCAGGGCCAGGGGCGCAGGTGTCCCCGGCTGATCACCCTCGGGAATGATGGCCTCCCAGCTCAAAAAAATATTGCCATCATCGAGCACAATTCGCAGCGGCAGCTCGCGGCGCCAAAGCGCCAACAGGTCGTAGCTAACCCGCAGACGTTGGGCCTCGAGCCGTACCCCAGGGCCTTCCAGTCGCACCCCCCGCAGCTCGAGGCCGCCCAGCAGATAGCCCTCCACGGCCTGCCACTGCCCCGTAAAATTCGCGGCTTTGAGCCCCTCCTGTAGCACCTGCGTGACCAACGGAGGAAAAGCTGGCAGTCCCGCCAATAGGAGGAGCAAAATTGCCACAATCCAGCGCCCCAGCCGCACAGGGCCAGTCTAAACCACAACTCTGAGTGCAATCTAGGAGAAAAGCGGTTGGGCACCTAGCAAACCGGGCTTCTGAAGGACAAGCTTCGGCACAAGCAGGTGGCTTTAGCAAACATTTAGGTTGTAGATTGGAATAATGCAGCGAATTACCGTGTTGGTCAGTGGACGCGTGCAGGGGATAGGCTACCGCAACTTTACCCGGAAGAAAGCCCTCGAGCTGGGGCTTTCGGGTTACGCCGAGAACCTACCCGACGGACGGGTCGAAGTGGTGGCCGAAGGCGGCAGCACCGAACTGGAACATCTGCTGCATTACCTGCGCCAGGGGCCCAGGGGGGCTAAAGTAGAGCACCTAGACGTGCAGTGGAGTGAGGCTACCGGGCTGAAAGGGTTTCAGATTTATTAGTCAACCCCAAAAGGCACAGGAAAATCAGCCAGTCGCCTCAATCGGTTGAAGCAGCCATCGCCGCTGCAGGTTGTGGGAAAGCGCCGGCCCAGGCCGCTGGCCGCACCCCTTGGGCCAGCAGCACCTCAGCCAACTGCTGTTTGAGCTCCTGTAGGCCAAAGCCTCGCAGTGCTGCCACAGGTAAACCGCCCAGACGTTCTTTGAGAAACTCGAGGTCATAGCCATCCGCAACATCGGCCTTGGAGAGCACCAGCAAGCGACGGGACTCAACGCCCAGCTCAGCCAGTAGGTCCTCGACCACCGCGTAGCGCTCCAAAGCCCCTTCCTGTGAGGCATCCAGCACATGCAGGAGCACGTCTGCATCGCGCAGCTCTTCCAAGGTTGCACGGAAAGCCTCTAACAAATCCCCCGGCATGTGGCGAATGAAGCCCACGGTATCGGTAAAGATCTCCTCACCAATACCTGGCAAAAAGCCCCGACGGGTCAGCGGGCGCAGCGTGGCAAAGAGCTTGTTCTCGCCTTCGTCGCCTTTTTTGGCCAGGGCGTGCATAAGGGTGGTCTTGCCAGCATTGGTATAGCCTACCACCCCCACGATGGGCAAGCCCGATTTATCCCGCTGGCGGCGGGCTTCCTGTCGGCGGGTAGCAATCTCGTGCAGCTTGCGGGTGAGCTCGGAGATGCGGTCTTGCAGACGGCGGCGGTCTACCTCGAGCTTGGTCTCACCTGGCCCTCGGGTACCAATACCACCCCCCAGGCGCGACAACTCCTTGCCCTTACCCACTAGACGGGGCAGGAGGTACTTGAGCTGGGCCAGCTCGACCTGCACCTTGGCCTCGGGGGTACGGGCATGCTGGGCAAAGATATCCAGAATCAACTGGGTACGGTCGAGAATTTTGAGTCCGGTAATGGTTTCAAGCTCACGGGCCTGGGCTGCACTCAGATCGATGCTGAAGATCAGGGTACCTGCGTTCTGATGGTAGGCGTGGGAGACCAGCTCCTCCACCTTACCCCGACCCACCACATAGCGGGGATCAAGGCTGGGGCGGAAGACCAGCTCCTTGTAAGCCACCACCGCCCCAGCGGTGCGGGCCAGCTCAGTCAGTTCAGCCAGGTCCATCTCAGCCTGTACACCCTCACCCCGGTCTATACCCACCAGCACCGCGCGCTCACCAGAGCCATCCCGCAGATCAAGGCCCCGTGCCTGGCGCGATAGCTCTTCTTCCAAAGCCGCTACGGCCTGGGCCAGATCCCATTCCAGGTATTCGTGATAAGGCCTAGCAGGGAAAATCCGCCAGTCCTCTTCGTTGGCTTTAGGAGGGGACAACTGGGCCAGGTGCAGCCTTCCGGGATGGCCCTGATCCACCTCGAGGGCACCCATCGCATCCAAGCGGTGTAGGAACAACATCGAAAGATCGGGCCGCGACAGCCCCCCAGGACCCAGGTGGGTATGCAGGACACGATAGCCCGAGAGGCGGGTTTCTACCAGGGCTGACTCGGGCATGGGCAGTTCCTTAGCATCCCCCACTGCTACACGTATGACCCGCCCTCCTCTGTCAAAGAGCAGGCTGATGGGCTTTTCCAACTCTCCTGACAAAGCCGCTAGGGTGCGGGCCAGCTCGGCGGAAAGCAGCCGGTTGGCCCCCACACGGCGGTTGTAGAGGTTGGCCAGACGCTTCTTTCGCTAGGCTTCAAACCGTTGGTGCGACCAAAGATTTTCTCCACTAATCACCTAAGCTGAGCAAAAAACAAGCGCGCTCCGTCCACCGCTACAGGCTTCAGAAAGCGCAGCTTGAGGTCTCAACTTAGACAAAAGTATAGCATCGCGGAGGCTTTGGGAAAAGTTGGTGGAGGTCACAGACCACGCCAGGACAGGCCGGTTGGAAGTATCCTAAATACGAATACTCGCGCTGTTGGAGCCGCCAAACAGCGTGGGCTGACCACCACCTAGCCAGCCAGTAACCACATCACCCGCGCAGCTCGAGCCTAAAGCCCTGTTTTAGATAGCCTTAGGAGCCAGTGCAACTTCTATCGGAGGTAAAATCTAAACCATGCCTTGGTGGGTCCTGTTCATCTTGGTCCTCACTTACCCCACAGCTGTGTCCAGCACCCCACAAAGAGCCGACTGGATCGTGGTGCTGGGCGCAGCACAGTACAATGGGGAGCCTTCGCTAATCTTCCGCAACCGGCTCGAGGCCGCCTTGCGCCTGTATCAGCAGGGTTATGCCCCGCGCATCGCCGTTACTGGGGGCCGCCGTCCGGGCGACCGCTTTAGCGAAGGCCGGGTGGGCTGTCAGTACCTGCAAGCTCGAGGGGTTCCTCGCCTGGCCCTTTATTGCGAGGAAAAAAGCCGTCGCACAATAGAGAACCTTACTAATATCGCTCCCATTGTGGGACAATCAAAGGTCATTATCGTTACAGATGAACCACACCTACCCAGGGCCCTCATCCTGGCTCGGCAAATAGGCCTTCAGGCCAGCGGCTTTGCGGTACGAGGGCAGTTCAAGGAGTCCTACTGGCAGCGTGAAGGCTGGCTGGCGCTTCTAGCCCGGCTGGGTGTGCGCTAACCTTCCCTGCAGCAGAGCTAGGAGGCTAGCGCTTGAACCTGTCGAGTGAGGCCAAGTAGCTCTCTAGCAAGGCACGGAACTGACTCACAAACAAGTCGCGCTCGTTGCGCAACTGCTCAATATCGCTTTTGACTCGCTTCATCTGCTCGACCAGCTCTTGCAAAGCAGCCTGGCGCTCGGTTTCGGTTTCCCGTCGGATGAGCTCGGCCTCGCGCTCGGCCTGGGTCTTGATCTCGCGGGCGATGCGCTCTGCTGCTACTACCGCCCGCTTTAGCTCAGCCTCACCCTCTCTGCACCGGGCCAGTTCGGCCTCTAGGTTGCGGATTTGCTTGCGCAGGCGCTCATTTTCTTCAATCAATGCGGACTGCACATCAGCCACCCGGCCTAGGTACTCCCGCACCTCGACTACCGAATAGCCCCGCAAACCCTGACGAAACTCCTGGTAACGGATGTCCAAAGGGGTCAGGTCAGCGCGCTCCATCCGAAACCCACCTGTTGTCCGCTCATCCACTGTTCTAGATTACAACAGCCTGTACCCTTAAACCGCACCCACAAGAGGCCCGTCTAGGCCCCTGCAAAGACGGCACGCCCCACCCGCACCAGGGTTGCCCCCTCCTCCACTGCAACCTCGAAGTCGCCCGACATGCCCATGCTTCGCTCAGGCAGCCGGTACTGATCGGCCAGCTGCGAGAGTCTGGCAAATAATGGCCGCACCGCCTCTGGATTCTCCGAATATGGTGCAACGGTCATCAGACCTTCCACCTGCAAACCCTCCATGGCTTGAATCTGGGCCATAGCCTGGGGCAGCTCTTCCTCCAAAAAACCATGCTTCTGGGGTTCACGACCCAGGTTCAGTTCCAGGAGCACCCGCTGCACCTTGTTATTTTCTCGCGCTTTGCGGGCCACCACCTCTGCCAAACGCACCGAGTCGATGGAGTGAATCAGGTCGAAGCGCACCGCAAACTTGGCTTTGTTGCGCTGCAAGGGGCCGATAAAGTGCCACTCGGCCTGGAGTTCTTGCATCTTAGGTAAGGCCTCCTGAATGCGCGACTCACCCAGGGGAAAGTGGCCAAAACGCAGTACCTGCCCGCGGATCTCCTCCAGGGTATGCCCTTTGGTGACCACCACCAGCCGCACACCACTAGGGTCGCGCCCTACCCTAGCGCAGGCGCGTTCGATGCGTGCGAGAACGTCAGGCAAGCTCATGGATGTTCACCCGCGAAATTTGGCCTGCGGGAAGTCTTCACATGGCAGATAAAATTCCCCGCACAAACTTGCGGAACAAGGCCCCACTCCTGGCGGCTGTAGCCAGCACCTCTTGCTCAGTAGCATGCTGCTCACGTTCGGGTACTGCCATATCAGTAATGGTGGAAAGGCCCAGCACTCTGGCTCCCAAATGGCGCAGAGCAATCACCTCAGGTACCGTGGACATCCCAATGGCATCGGCACCCAGGGTACGCAGCAGCTTGAGCTCAGCCCGGCTTGCAAACTGCGGTCCTGGCCACCAGGCATAGACCCCTTCGCGCAGATGGAAATCCTGCGCTCTAGCTACTTTGTGGGCCAGTGCACGCAGCTCGAGGTCATAGGCATCGAAGGTCACAGGAAAACGCGGCCCCAGTCGCTCATCATTGGGTCCGGTTAGGGGCGAAAGGCCAGCATAGTTGATATAGTCGTTGTGCAGCATAAGCTCCCCCGCGCACCAGCTCGGATTGAGCCCACCCGCTGCCGAAGTGATCAGAAAAGTCCGGGCCCCCAAAAAGAAACCTACCCGCTGTGGAAACACCACCTGGGCTGGAGTGTAGCCCTCGTAACAGTGCACCCGACCCTTGTAGGCCAGCACGTTTTTGCCCTCGAGCCGCCCCAAAATGAGCTTCCCTTCATGCCCCGGAGCTGTGGAGTGGGGAAAGTTGGGCAGCGTGCTGTAAGGAAAGCTCGCCACTATCTCGATCTCGTCGCCTAGGGGCCCTAGGCCCGAACCCAGCACAATACCCACCTCGGGTACAAAGTCGGTCTGCGCGCGAATGTGGTTTACAGTCTGCTGTATCTGGTCGTAGGTCGAACTCATACGCCCAAATCTACCGCAAAACCCAGCTTAGGAAGTAGAGCACCTGTTGAGCCGGTTATCCTCAAAACCCCGACCTCAAGAACATTTAGTAGGGCGCTAGTCTCGGGCGTTGCTCCGCATCTGCTATCTAAAGGCGACAGGTTTCGCTACAAGCCTTGAGTCCTTCTCCACCTGCAAGGCCTCGAAGGCGACGTCAGTTTGACGGCGGCGGGCGTCCCAGTTGAGAAGCCCCCCTGCAAAGCCAAAAATGGCGCTGACCAGCTCCACACTACTCCTTCAACGACTTCACGACCAGCAGCACGACGGCCACCCCGCCCACGCCCGTGGTCGTCCAGGCGGCTGCGCTTGGCGATGATCAGGTCGGAGTCGGGGGGAATCTGGTTGCCCGCGTTGTCGAACAGCTTGGCGATGATGGGCAAGGGGTTGGGCAGCACCCAGGTGGCTCCGCGCGGCACGGTAAACTGGCCGATTTTTAGGCGCTGCTTGCCGGTATGCACGGAAAACTCCGGGCTGGTGAACAGCACGCTGATGGGTCGGGCGGCGGGGTTGATCTGTTTGATGCGCTCAAAGGCTTCTTGCATGGTCTCTCCTTAGTCGATCTGAAAAATGGTCGTGATCAGGTTGGCGAACGATCCGGCGGCTACCCCCAGGCCGATGTAGTCGGCGGTGGCATCCTCGATCAGGGTGTTGTTGATGAGCAGGGTGCCCAGCACTACCCCGGCCAGGTTCAACAGGATGCGGTTGGTGTAGGCGTTCTGGTGCTCTTTTCCTACAATCGGCCTACCATCCTTGCCCACTTTCCAGTACACCACCCGGCCATTCTTGCGGTCGGCCCAACCAAAGATGTTGCGGCGCTGGGTGTAGGCGGTTTTGCGGGCCCAGTAGGCCCCCAGAACCCCCAGGCTGGTGTTCACCACAATGGGGTTCTGCACCACTTGCAGCGGGTTGGTGGCACTGGCCAGTTTCCGCATATCGCTGGTTTGCGTGTTTTCAGCCATAAGCCTCCTAGCTCACAGGCTGGGAGGCCCCGACGCAAAAATCAAGGCCAAAGCGGACGGCTGAGGCGGACGGCTAAGACAGACGCACGAAAGCCCGGCCGCCGGTAGCGGTGCGCACCACCAGGCCGGCCTGGTCGTTGTCCAGGTTTTTCACACCGTACTCAGGGGGAAGCCC
>Ga0209691_1001095_pt1 | contig 16993 bp, 16 predicted proteins | sample YNPMSBMetaG_FD_187120 | JGI IMG/M metagenome (GOLD analysis project Ga0209691, IMG submission 187120) | Anoxygenic and chlorotrophic microbial mat microbial communities from Yellowstone National Park, USA - YNP MS-B MetaG (SPAdes) (version 2) ... | reverse complement strand
GGCGGCTGTCTCCACATCGTTGAATGTAGAACGATTGCTTGTGAGAAACCTGTGCAACGCTTTTCCATTTTGGAATTGCTCTCGCCATTCATAGACTTTTTGAATCACTGCTTCCACATCGTTTTTACATATCTCCCAAAACTTGAAAAGCGGAAAGTGCAAATCGTTTACCCAAAATTTCCTGTTAGGGAATTTTTGTTTGAGATAGATAAACACAGAGCCGCCGCCAAGAAACGGTTCGCGATACTCTTCAAATTCAGGCACGATTGAGGCAATGAGTTTCACTGCACGACTTTTGCCTCCTGGGTATCTGAGCGGACTTCTAATCATTGGCTTGTTGCACTTTTACCTCGAAATTATTGCTTCTTGCTTCTGTAAAGAGCAGTCTTACAAAGGTCTCTTGAACTTGATTAAAGTGATTCGTTTGAAAGAAGATTTCAAGTTCTTCGCTTGAAGATTTCGAACTGATACTGCCTTTTAATTTTTCAGATGTCAGTTTCAAGATTGGATTGCACACCACATCTACCCCTTCTAACTTTGTGTCAGATAGATTGGAATACAAAATCATCTTCAATAGTCCGTCTTTGATGTCGCTTTTACTTGGAAGCAACGCACTTGCACTATGCTTGGCTTCAATTAGTGAAACTGTTTCAGCCAACTGAATCTCGTCAACGGTGAAAAAGTACTGCCCTCCTAAATAGTTGTTGATAGTCAGTTTCGCTTTTTTCAATGCTATCACTCTTTCTTTCGGCTGGATTGTTGCATACTCTCTTGCTTGTGCTTTCTGAGCCTTCTCCCTTGAAAATGCCATGAATCGTGAAACATCTTCACCAATTCTTTTCTGAAACTTTACTATTCCATCAAAACTATGCAGTTTGACTCCAGTTTTCCTTTCAATTTTGTCGTAAGCGATTTTTGCTCTGTCTATTATGTGGTTCAGGTTATCTGTTAATTCTTTCAGATTCCAATGCAAGGCAGAACTATGATACTGCTCAATTTCTCTGATTTTCGCCAATATGTATTCGTTATTGAATTGCTGGTTGGTGATTTTCTTGCCTTTCTTTTTGGCTTTGTCATAGTAGGCGAGAATGACAAACACATCGAGCAAACTCATCAGCGAGATTGTATCCCATTGGACGAAATCTCTGTCGCCTGCCGCGCCTTCATCTTTGACGATTGGAATCACCGTTACCTTTCTTGGAAAAGCTAACGTGTTGTAGACTCTCTCATATGGGTATGAACGTGTGCGTTTCGGAGAGACCCATTTTGAGACTGCAAAGGTGTGTTTACCATCTTTGATAATACAAGCAGGCGGAGCATCGTTGATGTCAAATGTTGCGATTTCAATTTCTTGTAAATCTTCTGTAAGATAAACTTTGTAAGTGATACCTGTAATTTTCCCTGTGATGTCCATTCGTCAAGAATTGGTCGCTCTTTTTTACGCTTCTGCGTTTTCTCCTTTTCAACCTTGAAATGCCGCAAAGGCAGGGTAGTTGTAGCGCAAGTTCTTTTCAAGTTGTCCGCGCTCGGCTTTGAGTCGTGCAAGCGTGGCAATCATTGCCGCGTTGTCGGTTGAGTAAATCGGCTTTGGAATATGCAAGGCAAGATTTTTTTCAGTGCATGCTTGTTCAAACTTTCTTCGCAGTTCAGAGTTTGCACTCACGCCGCCGGCAACTGAAACCGTCTTTACGCCAAACTTCAATGCGGCTTGAATGGTTTTCAAGACCAAGACTGATGTAATTGCTTCTTGAATCGAGGCGCAAATGTCGGCAAGGTGCATATCAATAAATGCTTGGCTTTGGTGGGAAAGGTAAGTTTGCACCGATGTTTTCAATCCTGAAAAACTGAAATCAAAATTTTCGTCATAGCCCTTGGTGAGGGCTTGTGGGAACTTGTGAAAATTCGGGTTGCCGTCTTTGGCGAGTTTATCGATGAGCGGTCCGGCGGGGTAAGGCAGTCCGAGCATTTTGCCTGTTTTGTCGTAGGCTTCGCCTGCGGCATCGTCAATGGTGCGACCGATAACACGGTAACTTAAATTCTCATGCACAAGCGCAAGAAGCGTGTGTCCGCCTGACACCGTGAGCGAGATAAACGGAAAGTCTGGATAAGGCTTTTCAATAAAGGTTGAAAAGATATGCGCTTCAATGTGATTGATAGGCACAAAGGGTTTTTGAAGCGCGAAGGCAAAGGCTTCGGCAAAGTTTAAGCCGACAAGCACGGCACCGATAAGTCCCGGTCCCGCCGTTGCGGCAACAATATCGAGGTCAGATTTTTTTATATTCGCTTCTTCGAGTGCGCGTTGCACCACCGAGACAATAAGCCGCTCATGTTCACGCGAAGCGATTTCAGGCACTACGCCACCAAACTCACGATGGGCAAGATGTGATGAGATGATGTTGGAAGCAACCCTATCGCCTTTAAGCACAGCGGCGGACGTATCGTCGCAACTGGATTCAATCCCAAGAATGTTCATGTTTAACTTCACTATGTCATCAGACAATCAAGATAAGAAAGGCGCACGGCCTGTTCCAAAGTTTTCACGTGTGCTTTTGTTTTTACTTGGAATGAACCTTGCGATTCTATTTGCACCGCGTTTCGGCATTATTCACGACATTGTCAAAGTGGATACCTTTCTTTCGTTGCTCTTGACGATTGGCGGAATTGCCTTGCTCGTTTGGGCGTTCAGCACCATGTATTATGTTCCTGGTCAAGAAGACAACAAACGATAATCTTCACTGTACCAATCATCATTTAATCACTATCCATGCTCGATACATTCAACATCGAAGAACTCAATGCGCGCATTCGCGCTGAATCTGCATTTGTCGAAAAAATCCGAAACGAAATTGCCAAAGTGGTTGTCGGACAACTTTATGTGGTTGACCGCCTTTTGATTGGACTGCTCACGAATGGACATATTTTGCTCGAGGGCGTTCCAGGACTTGCGAAAACGCTGACCGTGAGTTCGCTTGCCAAAGTGCTTAACTTGAAGTTTCAACGCATTCAATTTACGCCTGACCTTTTGCCTGCCGACCTTATTGGAACGATGATTTACAATCAAAAGACGATGGAGTTCACAACAAAGAAAGGTCCGATTTTCGCAAACATCATTCTTGCCGATGAAATCAACCGTTCGCCTGCCAAAGTGCAATCGGCTTTGCTTGAAGCGATGGCAGAAAAACAGGTTACGATTGGCGAGCATACCTACAAACTCGATAATCCTTTTTTAGTCATGGCAACGCAAAATCCGGTCGAGCAAGAAGGCACATATCCACTGCCCGAGGCACAAGTTGACCGCTTTATGATGAAACTTAAAGTTGGCTATCCTTCGCCCGAAGAAGAGTTGGAAATTATGCGCCGACAAGCCCGCACCGACAAAAGCGACCCAATTCAGCCCTGCGTTACGGTTGAAGAAATTTTTCGTGCGCGCAAAGTCGTCAATGATGTGTATTTAGACCCGAAAGTCGAGAAGTATATCGTTGATATTGTTTTCGCCACACGCGAGCCGCTGAACTACGGCTTGAACGAACTGCGCAACCTGATTGCATATGGTGCTTCGCCGCGTGCAACCATCAATCTCAACCTTGCGGCGCGTGCTAATGCGTTTCTCAACCGCCGCGGCTACACCACACCCGAAGACGTTAAAACCGTTGCTTATGATGTGCTTCGACATCGCATCATTCCAACCTACGAAGCCGAAGCCGAAAACATTACGTCCGAAGATATTATCCGAAAAGTGCTTAATGCTGTAAATGTGCCTTGAAATTTAACTTGCTTCAATTTTGGACGTATGTTGAAGCCTGACTTGACAGAAATTTTCAAGAAAATTCGTCAATTAGAAATTCGCACGCGTGGCGTCGTTAATAACATTTTCGGAGGCGAGTATCACTCGGTCTTCAAAGGTAAAGGCATGGAATTTGCCGAAGTGCGCGAGTATCAATACGGCGATGATGTACGCGCAATTGATTGGAATGTGACCTCGCGTAAAGATGATGTGTTTGTCAAAGTCTTTGAAGAAGAGCGCGAACAAACACTCTTGATTCTTTTCGATGGCTCTGGGTCTGGATTCTTTGGCACGCACACACAGTTTAAGCGTGATTACGCCGCTGAAATTTGCGCCACACTGTCGTTCAGTGCAATCAAAAATAACGACAAAGTCGGGTTGATTATCTTCACTGACCAAGTTGAGCTGTTCATTCCGCCGCGCAAAGGTAGAACCCATGTGCTTCGCATTTTGCGCGAAATTTTCTTCTTTGAGCCCAAAAGCAAACGCACGAACATCGCTACTGCCGTTGAATTTGCCTCGCGCATCTTAAAACGCAAAGCCATCGTTTTTCTTGTCAGCGACTTGATAGATTCCAACTACGAAAAGCCACTTCGCATGATGAACCAAAAACACGACTTCGTTGTCATTCAAATCACTGATAAATCTGAATTCGAATTGCCGGCTGTGGGCTTGTTAGAATTAGAAGATGCAGAAACAGGTGAGCATTTTATCGCCGATACGTTTGATGAGCAATTTCGCTTGAACTATACCAAGCGTATGGAAGAACTTCAACAGCGGCGCAAAACCGCCCTTCAAAAATTGCAAATCGACATGGTGAGCGTCTCGACCGATGAATCCTACATTCGACCACTTGCTACCTTCTTCAAACAACGCGAACTTCGTCGATAACTTCATAAACGCATGAAAAGGTCATCACTTACTTTTCTCATTGCTTGTTCCTTGCTTCTTGCCCCTTGTGCTACTGTTGCGCAAACGCCCAAAGTCTCGGTTGAAATCACCCCTGATACGTGCCTCATTGGCGACCATGTGTTTTATTTGCTGTCGCTGACCCACAGCGATACCCAACTTTTCTCACTTCCTTCCGACACTGATGAAGTCGCATTTTATCCGTTTGAAATTCGTGAGCGCAAAAAACTTTCAGAAGAAGAACGCGATGGATTTATCACTGAACAATGGAAATACACGCTCACCGTTTTTGATACAGGCTTGCAAATTATTCCGCCACTCGACTTGCGCTATATCCAAGTTGGACAGCAGGATACTATTGTCTTGAAACTGGATTCCAAGTCGATTTATGTGCGCTCGGTGCTTGATACCACAATGAAAGATATTGCTGACATTAAGCCACTTCAAACGCTTCCAGTGCCGATGTGGGTTTATGTGGCATTTGCGTTTGCACTTGTGCTGATTGCAGGCGCAGGCTATTGGCTCTTTATGCTTTGGCGAAAACATCGAAAAAAAACGCCGCAACCCCTTTCACCTCTAAAACCGCCGTATCAACTTGCACTTGAAAAACTGGCTTCGTTGGAATCTTATCGACTCGAGTCGCAAGAAGATTACAAGAAATTTTATAGCGACCTTTCCGACATCTTGCGCGAATTCATTGAAGACTACTACCGCATTCCTGCAATGGAACAAATCACGTCCGAAATTCTCTATGCCCTTCGCACGAAATTACATTCAGAACTGATTGAACAATACCGACAAATTTTTGAGCGTGCTGACCTTGTCAAGTTCGCCAAGTTTTATCCAAGCAAAATTGAGGCTCGCGAAAGTTTAACTCTTTCAAAATCGGTTATTGAAGCAACGATACCCAAACTTGAACAAGTGCCAACACCATCTAAAACTTTGAACTAAATCCGAAAGCCGATTGTGTTTGACCTTTTTTCAAAATCCAATTTTGCGTTTCAGAACAAAGAGTTTTTATGGCTTTTGCTTCTGATACCGCTTTTTGTTGCGCTCTACCTGTGGCGTGAGCAGAGAGGCAAGCGTGCGGCACTTGTTTTTTCTGATGTCAGGCAAGCCATAAACGCGCGGCAAGGTTGGCTCAAAGAGTTTCGGCATGCGGTGTTTGCATTCAGAATGATTGCACTTGCGCTACTCATCTTGGCGTTGGCGCGTCCTGTCTTGGAAAATCAAAAGCAAACGGTCTATTCCGAAGGCATTGATATTATGTTGGTCATGGATTTATCAGGCTCTATGCTTGCCGAAGATTTTGAGCCAAAAAACCGAATGGAAGCGGCAAAAGAAGTCGCAATGGATTTTGTGCGAAAGCGCATCAGCGATAGAATCGGCTTGGTGGTGTTTGCAGGCAGAAGTTTTACGCAGTGTCCGCTCACGCTCGATTATCCGCTTTTGCTCTCCATGTTGAGCAAACTTCGTGCTGGCTCGTTACAAGAAGATGGCACGGCGATTGGTATGGCGATTGCCACTGCAGTCAATCGTTTGCGCACCTCTAATGCTAAAAGTCGCGTCATTGTGCTTCTGACTGATGGACAAAACAACGCAGGAGAAATTGAGCCGGTTACAGCGGCAGAACTTGCGGCGGCTCTCGGCATTAAAATCTATGCAGTTGGCGCAGGCACACAAGGCTACGCAAATTATCCTATTATTGACCCGATTTTCGGCAAACGTTACATTCGCCAAAAGGTTGATGTCGATGACGCCACACTCCAACGCATTGCCGATGTAACTGGCGGCAAATACTTCCGTGCCACTGACTACGAAAGCCTGAAACGCATCTATACCGAAATCGACTTGCTTGAAAAAACAAAAATCGAAACCGAAACCTACACCGAATACAAAGAAGAGTTTTTAGTCTTTCTTTTTCCTGCACTCTTATTGCTTGGCTTGGAGTGGCTTTTAGCGAACACACGATTTAGAAAAATTCCTTGATGAAATGTTGAACCTTTTTAGGCAGAAACGCAACCCTGCTTGGTCGTTCCAAAAACAAGGCACGATTTGGCTTTCGCAATTTTTAGATAACGGCAATTTGATTATTGAACATCGCACGGGCGAACGCCGCGCGGTTTTCAGTGAACGAAAGGTTAGGTTTCTTTCGCTTGATACGAACACAGGCAAACCGCTTTGGGAAAACTTCATGCTCAAAGATGAACAAGGCAATGAAATTGGCGAAGGGTGGTGGGTTGGATTGGAACTGGTCTACGACAACTTATTTTACTTGCACGGCTACGTTGCGCCACGTATTCCCGAACATCGCGGGTTGTGGGCGGTTGATGCAACATCGACTCGGCTTGTATGGAAAGATGAATCCATCAGTTTTGTAGCGCGCTCCGCACATGAATTACTCGTTTATCGCCCTGTGGATAGCGATGCGTTTTCAGAACGACACTACTTCATTCTCAACGCTTTGACCGGTAACAAACTCCGTGATGTCTCTACACGCGAAGCCGATGCGTTCCGCAATCAATCGCAGGATTTCGCTACTGCACAAGGCGTCGTACTCCCAACACGGCACAATCACTTTTCACCAGATTTCGAGCGTATCAAATCGCTTGCTCAAAAAGCCAACTCGGGGAAAAACCTCATCGCAGGATATGATTGCATTGAACTTGGTGCAACAACTATTCTCGGTTATCACGAGCAAACAGAGAAAATGGTATTGGCTCAAAACGGCACGCCTGTCAAAGCCTTGACATACATACTCTCCGTGATTGAAGATGGTGAAGTCATCTATCGTGATATACTTGGCGATTCAATGAGCGGCTTGCTCACCGATGGATTTTTTGTGCGCAAGAATCGGCTTTATTACACCAAAAATCAAGATACCCTCGTTGCCTTTGACCTTTCACTCTGAATCAACGCATTTTGTTTCTCGAAAAATAAAATCACCGCGTGAATTTTCTCGGGAATCGCTGCTGCTGCCCCAGCGACTCAACCTATCAAAACTCAAGCGGTGAAATTTTCGTGAAGCGGATAGTCAAAGTTTCTTTTATCCCTATGCTTTTTGCAGGTTCTTTTTTTCTTACAACTAAACTCACTAATCACACATAATTAAAAACCGCTGAATGCTCTCGGGAATCGCTGCTGCTGCCCCAGCGACTCAACCTATCAGCATTCAGACGGCAAAGAACACAATTCTGCAACAATAATACTTGAAGGCACTTTACTTGGATATGATTCAAATCACAAGCACATTATCACTTATCATCATCGCCGCTCACGCTTTTGGGGATTCGTGAGACGCTGCTGCCCCATCTCCGACTCAACCTACTCAGCGTAAGCGGCTTAACCCTTTCACCAAACGACGCTCGAATGATACGACATTGCACGACGGGTGATGTTGCGCTACGCAATACCTTGTGATAAACACAACTTGTGAAGCACGCCACAACGATTGCAATCACACCTCGAATGCGTAATTTCATCTAATCATCAACAACACTATGAAGCGGTTTCTTTTGTTTCTTGTTTTGCTCTTGCTTCCTCAAACATTTTTTTCGCAATCCAAGCCGATTGCCTTTACGGGCGCAACGATTTATCCCATTTCATCGCCGCCGATTCAAAACGGCACGCTTCTGATTCAGAACGGAAAAATTCTTGCAGTTGGAAATGATGTTGCAATCCCTTCTGATGCCACGCGCATTGACGCCAGCGGCAAAATCATTACGGCAGGATTTGTTGATACGCACTCGCACATCGGCGGCGGCGATGGTGGCGATGCTTCTGCACCCATTCACCCCAGCGTGCGCATTTTAGATGCGATCGATGTTCGAAACGACACTTTCAAAAAAGCCCTTGCAGGCGGCATTACAACGGTCAACGTGATGCCTGGGTCAGGACATTTGCTCAGCGGTCAGACCGTTTATCTCAAACTCCGCAACGCCAATACCGTCTCCCAAATGCTTTTCTGCAACGATGAGACAAAGGACATTTGTGGCGGAATCAAAATGGCAAACGGCACAAACCCGATGCGCGGTGGCGTTTTTCCCGGAACACGCGCAAAGTCAGCCGCGATGATTCGCAGTATTTTTATCAAAGCCCAAGACTATCAAAAAAAACTGAAAGACGCGGCGGGCAATCCTGACAAAATGCCAAAGCGCGATTTAGAGTTGGAAGCGTTAGTTGAAGTGTTGGAAGGCAAACGCATCGTTCAACATCACACGCATCGCGCTGATGATATTCTCACGGTGCTTCGCATTGCCAAAGAGTTTGGCTACAAAGTCGTTCTGCATCACGTCAGCGAGGGTTGGAAGGTAGCAAATGAAATCGCCGAAGCCAAAGTCCCTTGCTCTATCATTGTAATTGATTCCCCTGGCGGAAAATTGGAAGCGTCGGAACTACGCTACGAAACAGGCGGCATTTTGGAAAAAGCGGGCGTTGATGTTGCTTTTCATACTGATGATGGCATTACGGATTCGCGGCTGTTTATGCGCTCGGCGGCGTTTGGCGTGCGTGCAGGAATGTCCGAACAAAAAGCCCTCGAGGGCTTAACGCTTGCAGGTGCGCGTATGCTCGGCTTGGAAAAACGCATTGGCTCGCTTGAAGTCGGCAAAGATGCTGACTTTGTGATTCTCTCGGGAAGTCCGTTCAGTGTCTATACCAAAGTGCTTGAAACTTGGGTTGAAGGCGAGAAGCGATTTGACCGAAGTAATCCTGATGATTACAAGTATGCGGTTGGCGGCTATCAAGTGTATCGTGGCGAAGTGTTTAATCACTATCAAAGCGTGATGCAAAACGAAGGAGGCGAGCGATGAACATTCAGCGGCTTTTGTTCTGCACGCTGTTTTTCTCCTATCTCTCGTTTCAATCTTCGCTTGCACAACTTGCTGTAAAAGGCGATGTGATTTACACGATGGCAGGCGCACCGATTCAAAACGGCGTTGTGCTAATCAGCGGCGGCAAAATTGAGCGCGTCGGTTCAGCAACCGAGATTTCGATTCCCACTCATTACAAAGTCATCACGGCAAAAGTGGTTACGCCTGGACTGATTGATGCGCATAGCGTTGTTGGGCTTTCAGGCATTTTCAATTACAATCACGACCAAGACCAGTTGGAAAAATCTGACCCCATTCAGCCTGAACTTCGCGCCGTTGATGCTTACAATGCCAATGAAAGTCTTGTTGGGTTTTTGCGCGACTTTGGTATCACAACACTTCACACAGGGCATGGCACAGGCGCGCTGATTTCAGGTCAAACCATGATTGTTAAAACACATGGCTCGACCGTTGAGCAAGCCCTTGTCAAGCCTGTCTCTGCTGTTGCCTTTACGCTTGGTGCAACGGTGCAGGATAATTTTCAAAAGCCCGGCACACGTTCAAAAGGTGTTGCAATGCTTCGCGAAAAGTTCATTGAAGCCCAAGACTATGCTCGAAAGATGAACAGCAAAGACCCTTCAAAACGTCCAACAAGAGATTTAAAGTTGGAAGTCCTCGCCGATATTCTCGATAGAAAAATTCCTGCGCTGGTTACGGCAAATAAAGCCCCTGACATTATGACAGCACTTCGCCTGCAAAAAGAGTTTGGATTCAAGATGATTTTGGACGGCGTGGCAGAAGCCTACCTCGTTTTAGATGAACTCAAAGCCGCTAATGTGCCTGTGATTCTTCACCCAACAATGGTGCGCACTTACGGCGACACGCGCAATGCTTCGTTTGAGACAGCGGCAAAACTCAAACAAGCAGGGATAAAATTTGCGCTTCAATCAGGCTACGAAAGTTATGTTCCAAAAACTCGTTTAGTGCTTTATGAAGCCGCACTGGCAGTTGCAAATGGACTTTCTCTCGAAGATGGACTTCGCACCATTACGATTGATGCGGCAGAAATTCTCGGCATTTCTAATCGAGTTGGCTCACTTGAAAAAGGCAAAGATGCTGATGTTGTCTGCTTTGACGGCGACCCGTTTGAATACACCTCTCATGTTTGTCAAGTCATCATTAACGGCATTCTTGTCAAAGAACATTGTAATTAACAATTCTCATAATCAACTCACAGAAAGGAATTGCACTATGCCATTTCTTCAAGAGTTCAAAAACTTTGCTTTGCGAGGCAATCTCATTGACCTTGCAGTTGGAGTCGTGATTGGCATTGCATTTGGAAAGGTTATTAACTCGCTTGTGGTGGATGTTATTACTCCGCCGATTGGTCTGCTTATTGGAGGGGTTGATTTTTCCAGTTTGGTCATCAACCTCAATGACCCGATTGGCGATGCAAAGCCTGTTACGATTAATTACGGAAAGTTCTTACAAGCCTTGTTTGACTTTCTTATCATTATGTTTGTGCTTTTTTTGCTTATCCGCACCATCAATCGTTTGCAAACAAAGTCAGAAGAACAGCCTGCGACTCCGCCTGAAATTCCTGCTGATGTTAAACTCCTGACGGAAATTCGTGACCTTCTGAAAAAATAACTTTGTTTCATTAGTTATGCTCTGTAAGTTTTCTTGTTGGATTTTGATTGAAGGGGAGATTCAACCGTTCCTTTTTTGTTACAAGTCAGTAGCCAGCAACATTTGAATTTCGCGGAAGGTCAGTCCTGAAAGGTCGGCAAGGACTTTTTTCGTGAGATAGCCTTTGTAGGCGTAAGCCCCATTGCGGAGACTCGTGCTTTTCCACAGTGCGTCGGAAGGACTGGCGTATTGACCGATTTTGAGAATGAACGGAATCAGTGCATTGGTGAGTGCATATGAGGCTGTTCGGGCAACAGCCGAAGGCATATTCGGCACACAGTAGTGCGTTACGCCGTATTTGACAAACACAGGGTCAGAGTGCGAGGTTCGGCGACTGGTTTCAAAGCACCCACCTTGGTCAATCGAGACATCAACAATCACTGAGCCTTTGTGCATCGTCATAACGATTTCTTCGCTAACAAGTGGTCTCATCACTTTACCGCGCGGATTCATTGCACCAATCATTACGTCGGCAATCTTTGCGGCTTTTGAAATGTAGTGGTCATTGGCAATCGCTGTGGTTACGCGGCGATTGAAGATGGTTTCGAAGCGGCGCAATCGGTTGAGTTCTTTATCAATAACCATGACGTGTGCGCCGAGTCCGAGTGCGGCTTGCGTGGCGTAGTGTCCAACCGTGCCTGCACCAAGAATTACAACCGTCGCGGGCGGCACACCAGCACAACCACCAAGAATAATGCCTCGTCCGCCATTGCCTGTCTCTAAATACTTTGCGGCTGTTTGAACCGCAAGCGCACCTGCAATTTCACTCATTGAACGCACGACTGGCAATTCACCATCACGCGTTTCAATGAACTCAAACGCCAATGCGGTAATTCCCTTGCGAAGAACACTCTCAATCAACTCTGTTCTAACACTCCCAAGATGAAGTGCAGAAATGAGCATCTGGTCGCGCTGTAAAAGGTCATACTCGCTTGGCAGTGGCGGTGCGACTTTCACAATCAGGTTTGATTTTTTGTAGACTTCTTCGGCAGAACTTACTACGATTGCCCCAGCTTCAATGTATTCTTCATTGGTAAAGTTGCAGTGAATTCCTGCGTCTCTTTCAACAACAACACTATGTCCTTGCTGAACGACAATTTTCACGCCTGAAGGGGCGAGTGCCACGCGCTTTTCATCTGGCGTTATTTCTTTCGGAACACCCAAATCGATGTGCATCTTTTTCTCGCTCTTCATGACGATGCGCTCGAGGGTTTCAAGTCCTACATCAAACTCCTGGTATCCGAAATCGCTTGTGTATCCCATTGTGGTTTTCAGTTGATAGATATCGAAGCAAAAAAGACTATCAGAGGCAATGAAACTCCGATAGCCTTTAGAACCTGCTCTTTACCCGCTTACGATAATGCGTTGATTCAATCTTGATGTTAGTACTGCTCGCTAACGACTTTTCGCTTCAAGGCAGAAATGTGCTTGGTAATATCAATTTCTTTTGGACAGGCTTGAACGCAGTTAAAAATGGTGTAGCATTTCCACAAGCCTTTGTTGTTGTCAATAATGCGTAGGCGTTGGTCGGCGGCTTGGTCTCGGCTATCAAAGATGAATCGGTAGGCTTTGAGTAGTGCGGCAGGTCCCAGATATTCTTCATCGCTCCATGTTGAGGGGCATGAGAATGTGCAAGCACCGCACAAAATACAGCGTGTTGATTCTTCAATCAACTCTTGGTCTTCAGCACTTTGGTATCGCTCTGTCTCTGGTGGCGGGTCATCATTACAAAGATAAGGCATGATGGTTTCGTAACTTTTCCAAAACCGTGTCATGTCAATCACTAGGTCTTTAATGACCGATGCACCAGGCACAGGTTCAATTTTCAGTTTTGTTGTTTTCAGGTCTTTGACCAGTGTTACACACGCAAGGCGGTTTTCACCGTTAATCATCATTGCGTCGCTGCCGCAAACGCCGTGCGCACATGACTTGCGATACGTGAGCGTGCCATCTTGTTCCCACTTGATTTTATTTAGAACATCAAGCACGCGCTCCATTGGGTCAGCCTCGACTTGATACTTTTCCCAGTGGGGCGCATTGTCTTTTTCAGGATTGAACCGCTTAATGGTTACTTCTAACTGCATACTACAACACTACCTTTCTACAACTATTTTTTGATTTCAACTTTCACAGGCGTTACTTCTTGTGCCGACGCACTCGTGCTTTGTGTTGTGCTTCCAATCACTTTTGCAACGGTATCGGTTAATCCTTTGACCACACCAGAGACGCTGTTGACGACTGGTTCAAGTGATTTATTCAAATCGGTTGATGACACTGCGTTGCCGATGTTTTTCAGCAAGTCGCCTGTGCTGTTGATAACAGGCTCCAAGCCTTTGCCTAAATCACTTGCGATTTTCGGGATATTGCTTGTGATTTCCGTTACGATTTGATTGATTTCAGGGAAGCGTTCATTGGCGGCGTTAATCGTGTCACTCACAGCTTGCAAGGTGAGTTTGCCATCAATAACGCGCTGAATCACATTCACGCTTACAAACGGCACCGCAGAAAGATGCGAGAGCGTTTCAATGCCCAGCCAAGTAAAAAACTCTCCAACATAACCTTGTGGGTGCGTTGACGGTTCTTTCGGCTGTTCTCTGAATGCACGATTGAAGACTTGGCGTGCTTTCTCGGCGCGAGTCAGCACTTTGATGGGTTTATTCGCAACAATTTGGCATTGGCACGCAAGGCGATGTCCATTCTTTTGTTTTTCCGCCGTGAGCCATGCTTTTTCAACATCGTTCATTGGCGAGAGTGCGTCCATTCCGCTTTCTACAATCACTTCACAGGTTTGGCATAAGCCGTTGCCGCCGCATGTGTAACCAATGTGTGCTTTGTTTTTGCGTGCAACCGCTAACAGCGATTCGTCAACAAACGCCTCGTAGGTTTGTCCGTTCATTTCAAGTTTTGGCATGGTCGTGAATGTTTAAAGGTGTTGATTAGCCTTTGTGAATTGTAAAATTGCACTGATAAAAATGGAACTGCTTACTTTCTCAAAGTGCAATCCAACTTAAAAAAATTCCTTTGCTTTGCCAAAATGAATGTTGTCTAGTTGAATATGCCCGACTATATTCCAGACAACAGTTATTCCAACTTCTGCTTGTTATGAAACGCACCATCGACACTATCCTTCTCTTGCGTTGCGATTTTTACCGCAGAGCCAAACACCTTGCCCGCACTCAACCTTACAAAACGCTCCGCCGATGGCAAGCCATGATTTCGCTATTTGATTCACATTACCGCAACCTCTTATCTGTTGGCAAGTTGCCGCTTTGGAAATTTCAACTTTACACCGCCGAACTCCAACGCAAAACTGATTTATACGCCCAAGCGATTGACTTTCAGGGCTTCCCACACGCAATTCCAAACTGCCTGCGACCCGACTACTACGACCCGCCTGAAAAACTGCTCTCGCTTGTTACTGCGCCTCTGCCCAAATGGCTCTTAAACATCGCTCCGAAACTCAATTTGTATGTCTCAATGTCCCCCTGACTTCGCATTGCAGAGTCTTTCTTACGTTCGTGAAAAGGGGAAATCACATTGAGCGCGAACATATCTCATCAATTACTTGACACACGCCTTCAAAATTTTCCATCACCTCACGATTACTGAACCGCAAAACACGAAGCCCATACCCTTCGAGTATTTGGGTGCGGGCTTCGTCATATCTTTTACCATCATCAGAGAAATGATGTGCGCCGTCGACTTCCACAACCAACTTGAATGATGGACAGTAAAAATCCGCAATGAAGTTATCTATCGGGCGTTGGCGCAACCATTGTTCAGGACGGCGACGCAAGAATTGCCAGAGTTTCTTTTCCGCATCGGTCATGTTTTTTCGCAATGTGCGGGCGTGCTCTTTCAAATCAGGATTGTAGGGCAGGTGATACGGCGTTCTGACCAATCGCTTTTTCATTGACTTGCTCCTCTCGTTTAAAGTTCTGCGGAACAGTGGAATTCCCCCTTTTCACAAAAGGGGGAAGGAAAATCGCATTGCGATTTTCAGGGGGAAATCACACAGAGCGACAAGGGGGAATCACCCCTCGACGAGTGCAATTTCCTCTTCGGTCAAACCGTACAGCACATACACGGCTTCATCAATTTGCCTATCTAACCCTGCCGCCAATCGCTCCAACCGCAACTGCTCTTGCTCCGACTTCGCCGCCGCATGTCGTTCTTTCACTGACATCATTTGCTCAACAAGTTTTACAATTCGGTCATGCACGGCTTTTTCAGACGGCTCCGATAGGTCACGCACCGGGATAGGAAGTTGCTCTAATTGATAGACTTGAATTTCAGGGAAAATGTCTTCCTTTTTCGTTGTGAAGTACGACTTAAAAAAGAATTGCAACACTTTTGAGTTTATCAACGCCATCAAATACTTCATAGATACATCTTCTGAAATCACCGAGTAGAGATTTTTGGTGAACAACAATTTTCGGCTGTCTAATGCGGCAATTAAAGTTGGCGCAACACGGCGAATGAGGATTTTTTCGCTTCTATGCTCATGAGATAGCCGTTTTACCTCTTTGTGATTTGGTGGTGCCACTGTGCCTTGATAAGCGATGTGATAGCGATTTGTATCTTCTCCAATCAACACGGGAACACCGTTTTTCGTGCTACGGATTGTGCTTTTGCCTATCTCCATGCCTCGCTTTATCCTTGCCACCTCTTTGAGAGAATTTCCTGCATGCAAAATTTTTTGTAATACTCTGAACGACTGTTGAGTCAAACGCACATTGAAAATCTTGTTCGGCAGTGTCTTAAAGACTTTGGGGTAAATGCTTTGAACAAACGAAAACTTCTCATTGTCTCTTTGATAGATTTGGATTTTGTAGCCATCCACTGATTCTTTTTTGACTGTTAGAATACAGGCTTCGGTGTCCACATTTTTGAATGCTTTTCCTGCCTCTACAATTTTTTCCACATGGAGTGAAAGCAGTTTCTCGCGCAGCCTTTGCGAGTCCAAATTGAACATTAGAAATCGTGGCACAATGTATCCCAGATACCCTTTTGCTTTTATCAGCGAAAGCGCACGGTCAATAAACACTGTGTATAAATCGAACTGACCTACGGCAACGTCATAATGCTTCGATAGATATTGCTTCACGGGCTCATCAATCAAAGCCGCGCGCACATATGGCGGATTGCCGACAATCGCATCGAAGCCGCCGCGCTTCATCATGCGTGGAAAAGCATCTTCGAAGTTCATCGGATTGAGTTTGCGTTCTGCTTCGGGCTCAAAGAGCGAGTTGTCTAAAATGTCTGTCTCAATCAGTGCGTTGCCGCAAATGATGTTGCGATTCAAATCGGGCAAGATTTTTTCTTTGAGCAAACTGAATTGATACGCATCGTTGGTGGTCGCATCTTCCAAGAGTTTGAGGTAGAGTGAAAGTTCCGTGACTTCGATGGCTTGGTAGTCGATGTCGCAACCGAAGATGTTGTTTATCAAAATCTCGCGGCGTTTTTTGAGTGAGAGTTTGAGTTCGCCGTTTCGGATTTCGGTATCGCCTTTTTTGATTTTATCAGGGTGTTGCAAATAATACCGCTCGTGATACTTGATAAGGCAGTCGTAGACTTCAATCAGAAACGAGCCACTGCCACAAGCGATGTCAGCAAATGCCATGTTGGAAATTTCATCAGGCGTTTTGCCCTCAATGAGTTTGCCGACGGTTTCGGCGACGATGTAGCGCACAATGTATTCAGGCGTGTAATAGACGCCGCCTGCTTTTCGCACTTCGGGCTTTTCAATCACTTTGGCGCGCTTTTCCGAAACGCTCACCACCTTGCCCAAGAAGCGTTC
>Ga0209691_1001094_pt1 | contig 17004 bp, 17 predicted proteins | sample YNPMSBMetaG_FD_187120 | JGI IMG/M metagenome (GOLD analysis project Ga0209691, IMG submission 187120) | Anoxygenic and chlorotrophic microbial mat microbial communities from Yellowstone National Park, USA - YNP MS-B MetaG (SPAdes) (version 2) ... | reverse complement strand
GCAACAGATAGAGATGAAGAAGGAGAATTATTTAGCATTTTTAAAATATCCAGAAGAGATAAGAAGGCATATATACACAACAAATATAGTGGAATCAATAAATTCAGGGATAGAATTAAGGAGGTTGTTTTATAATGTCTTACACAATTTTAGAGAGAAGCCTGAGCGCTGCGAAGGATATCCACAAGAGACCCTTCGGCTTCGCCTCAGGGGGACAAAGTAATGGAGTCATCCTGATCCTCCTTTTTTTGTCATTCTGACCCTGAGCGAAGCGAAGGGAAAGAATCTCATCCTCCTATTTGTCATTTCTTCGCTTTGCAGAAAAGCGTCTGAGGGAGCATAGGCGACCGAAGAATCCCTTTAGTCTATTTGTCATTCTGAACGAAGCAATAGCGAAGTGAAGAATCTCATCCTTTTAAATGAGTTCCTTCGCTTTGTCAGGACAACGCCTCGAGGTATCGAGTTCCTCATAATGACAAAAAAGAAATAAATTCATTTGGCTTATGCCTCAGGACGACACCTTAGACAAATTTTTTTCCCACTGCCAGGCTTTTTTTATGATAAATTCAAGGTCATCGTACTGAGGTTTCCAGTTTAATTTCTCTTTAATCTTTGATGAATCTGCAACAAGCTTGGGGGGATCTCCAGGTCTTCTGTCTGCCTCTATCACTTTAAAATCAATTCCTGTAACTTTTTTAACAGCAGAAATCACTTCTCTTACAGAGTAACCATGCCCGTATCCGCAGTTAAAAACATCACTTTTTCCATTATCTAAGAGATAATTTAAAGCAATTAAATGAGCATCAATAAGGTCAGATACATGAATATAATCCCTGATACATGTTCCATCAGGTGTTGGATAATCTGTTCCATAAATTTCAATATAAGGAATCTCTCCTTTGGCTGCCCTTAATGCCCTTGTTATTAAATGGGTTGATTCTCTGTATGCCTGTCCGATTTTTCCTTCAGGGTCTGCACCTGCTACATTAAAATATCTTAATGAAACATATCTTAATCCATAAGCATATGAAATATCCTGAAGAATTTGCTCAACCATTGCTTTTGACCTTCCATAGGGATTTATTGGATTAAGCGGAGCTGTTTCTTTAACCGGCACTTTTTCAGGAATTCCATAGACTGCAGCAGTTGAAGAAAATATAAAGTTTTTAATGTCCAATTCAATGAGATTTTTGAGAAAATTAAGCGTATTTTCAGTATTGTTTTTATAGTATTTAATGGGATTCTGGACGCTTTCGGGAACAATTATTGAAGCTGCAAAATGAATAACTGCATGAGGATTAAAATTTTTCAGGATTTCTTTTACTTTAGCTGGGTCAGAAATGTCAACGACTTTAAGCTCACCGTAAAGGACTGCCCATTTATTTCCATTTGAGAGGTTGTCAATTGTGAGCACTTCATACCCAAGCTCACCAAGTCTTTTTACACAATGACTTCCAATATATCCAGCACCACCTGTTACAAGTATTCTCATAGTTAACTATTATAACACACTAAATTCTGGCTATGGATTGGGAGTATAATAAGAATTATGTCCATTAATGGATTTTTTAGTTAGTGGATAAAGTAAGGCTTAAATAGGATAACATAGGAAAATGAAAAAAAGAAAATTAAAAAAGGAGAATTTGGACAAAATGGGGGATTTGAATTAGACAAGGTTTTAGATGAAATCCCAAAGATTGACTGGGACTGCTTAATAAGAAAGACAACTATTTTAATTACAAGAAATATCCTGAACAGGTTCGGAAATATATTTACACAACCAATGTAATAGAAAACATAAATAGCAGGATAGAACTAATAAGAGCAAATACAGGAGGGTATTTTCAATCAATAAAGAAAGCATAGGTAGCTATATATGTAACAGTAAGCATGATAGAAAAGAATAAATGGAAAGAAGCGCTTCCTTTGGTTAAATCTGCTTTATATGAATTGAAGCAAATTTTCGTGAAAAAATTTTATGGACAGACACAATTCTCTTGACAAGTGTAAGCTTTTTTGGCTACAAGGTTCATTTTGAACTCCCTCAGGGAGCATTTCCTATCCCTGTTAGTGTAAAAGTTACAGAGGGTAATAAATGGGATGGCATTATCTTGTAGAACTTACAGAGTCTGCTTGTAAACACCTTTCTGCTAAAGGAAAAAATATAAAAGAAGTTTCCGCAGATGCTGGATATGACAGTGTAAACACTGCTAAATATCTTCTTCAGAAAAACATTACACCAATTATTGCTTAAAACCCCAGAAGCAGGAAAAACTCTATAAATACAGGTCAGGTTACAATTACTGCTCAGGGTAAACTGCTTTGCCCTGCAGGAATTGAACTTTGTTACTGAGGCAGAGAGCATAAAATATGTATGCAGACTGATAGCATCTGTAAAGCTTAAAAGAGAGCTTTTGCCTGTATAGAGAATGAAAAAGTATTTTATAGAGATTTAAAAGAAGGGATTTTATTGAGCTTATGTGGGTAATAAATTGATTCTTTATTAAAATAAAGACAAAAATAGGGTGAAATGAAGAATTATGAACTGATAAATTTTTACTTAAGCCTTTTAAAATTTTCTCAACCCTGCTTATATACATAAATTTCTCCTGTTATTGAACAGCCTTATAGGTCTATTGAGTGAACAATATAGGTTAAATGGATGGTTGCCTTCTTTGTCAATTCTGAGGAAACAATTCTTTTTTGAAGAGATTATTTTTGAGGAATGTCGTTAGGTTGACACTACCAATGCGAAAACATTGAATTGAAATTAAATATTTATTTTTGTTATGATTATTTTATGAAAAGCTATATTGAAGCAATAGATAATCTTCCAGATGAGTTTAGATGGCCTCTTGTTAAAGCCTTTGAAATTTTCAGAGAAGAAATAGCAGACACAGTAAAGAAGGCTGATTTTGATGAGCTTAAAGCAATTGTAGCAGACCTTGCAGAAGCACAAAAGAGAACAGAGCAAAGAGTTGCAGAGCTTGCAGAGGCGCAGAAGAAGGCAGAGGAACGGCTAACAAGGCTTGAAATAACAGTTCAGGAACTTATTGAGGCACATAAGAAAGCAGAGGAAAGGCTAACAAGGCTTGAGGTAACAGTTCAGGAACTTATCGAAGCCCAGAAAAAAACAGAACAAAGGGTAAATGAACTTGCTGAAGCACAGAAGAAGGCAGAGGAAAGGCTAACAAGGCTTGAAATAACAGTTCAGGAACTTATCGAAGCCCAGAAAAAAACAGAACAAAGGGTAAATGAACTTGCTGAAGCACAGAAGAAAGCAGAGGAAAGGCTAACAAGGCTTGAGGTAACAGTTCAGGAACTTATCGAAGCCCAGAAAAAAACAGAACAGGCAATACAAAGGCTTACACAGGAACAAATCAAAATAAAAGAAGAGCTTGGTGGACTTAGTCATACTGTTGGATATCGTCTTGAAGATGAAGCAATGAAGGCAATTCCAAAGCTACTTAAGCAGGATTTTGGAGTAGAGGTTGTTGGCAGACTTAAAAGAGATTTCATAGAGATTAGCAAAAACAACTACATAGAAGTAAACATCTTTGGTGAAGGTAGAAAAAACGGAAAAGAATATGTAATCTTAGGAGAAGCAAAGAGCCAGCTTAAGAAGAGAAACATCGATGATTTTCTTAAAAAAGTGGAAACTCTAAAAAGACACATAGGCAAAGAGCCAATACTTCTTTATGTAACCTACATATCCCATCCACAGGTAAGAAAATACGCAGAAGAAAAAAACATAAAGATATATCACTCCTACGAACTATAACTCTGAATTTGCTGTGGAATTATAACTTGGGGATAATGAAAAGCATTTGACATTTAACCGTCTTTAATGTTATTGTTCTAAATATGAACAAAATAAATTCATCTGATGAAATATCAATGCGGATTCTTGAACACATCAATGAAAACCCTACAATTACGCAGAGAGACCTTGCGTCAAAGCTTGGCATTGCCCTTGGACTTACAAATTCATACATAAAAAGACTTTACAAAAAAGGCTGCATAAAGATTAAAAATCTTGATGGCAAAAGAATAAAGTATATTCTCACACCGAAGGGATTTATGGAAAAAGCCCGTCTTACCTGTAATTACATGGCAAGGTCTTTTAATTATTTCAGAGAAATTAAACAAAAAATAGACCAGACATATAATAAAATGATTGAATCAGGAATAACTAAAATTATCTTATGGGGAGATAGAGAGCTGGCAGAACTGTGCATAATTTCATCAAAAGGGCTTCCGATTACAATTGTAGGAATAGTTAGCTTTGATGGAGAAAATAAGAAAAATTTCAACTACAGTTTATATACAAAAGATGAAATAAAAAAAATAGATTTTGATGCAGTGCTTGTAACAACCTTTGATGAGGAAGAGATTGCTCAATTGAAAAATACAGATGCAAAGGTTTACTATTTATGGCAGAATTAACTTTAAACTGGTATTGTATATATGTAAAATCAAGGCATGAGTTTAAGGTGTTTGAAAGGCTTTCAAATCTTGAAATAGAAGTATTTTTACCTGCAGTTGAAAGGCTTAGAAGGTGGAAGGATAGAAAAAAGCTTGTTAAATTCCCTCTTTTCCCAGGATATCTGTTCGTTAACATTCAAAAAAGCTATGATTTGATATTAAGGGTGCTTAAAACACCTGGAGTTGTTTGTTTTATAAAAAATCCTTCTGGAGAACCTGAAGCTGTACCTGAGGAGCAGATAATACCATTAAAAAAGGCAATAGAAAACAAAAAAGAAATAGATCCTTATCCATACTTAAAAGAGGGGCAGATAGTAAGAATAAAAAGAGGGGCTCTTGAGGGAGTAACAGGGATACTTAAGAGCAAAGAAAAAAAGCATTGTCTTATTATTAATATAGATATACTTCAGAGGGCAGTAAGTGTTAAAATAGAAGCCTCTGAAGTAGAACTGGCTTAATTTTTTTATCCTGCTCAGTTACATTTGCTTTTATGCTTATGTAACTGAGGAGGCGGAGCATTGGGAAAAGCTACCTTGAAAAATATCTAAAGATAAAAATGCAAGACACCATCTATGATGAAATTAAAAGGATTAACGCTTTAAAAACTGATTGAAACGGGGTAAAACATTGTGAAAAAAACATTAATAACAGGCATTACAGGACAGGATGGATCTTATCTTTCAGAGCTTTTGCTCTCTAAAGGATATGAAGTTCATGGTATAATTCGCAGAAGTTCTACATTTAACACACAACGAATAGACCACATATATGTTGACCCCCATGAACCAAAGGCAAGGTTATTTTTACATTATGGAGATTTATCAGACCCGGGCATTCTTACAGAGATAATATGGAAAATAAAACCTGATGAAATATATCATCTCGGTGCACAATCTCATGTAAGAGTTTCCTTTGATATGCCAGAGTATACTGGTGATATTACAGGACTTGGAACAACAAGGCTTCTTGAAGCTATAAAAAGAAGTGGTATTAAAACTAAATTCTATCAAGCTTCTTCTTCTGAAATGTTTGGAGCATCTCCTCCACCACAGAATGAGCAAACTCCATTCCATCCAAGGAGTCCCTACGCAACTGCAAAAGTATATGCCTATTGGATGACTGTAAACTATAGAGAAGCTTACAACCTTTTTGCCTGTAATGGCATTCTTTTCAACCACGAAAGCCCACGCAGAGGAGAGACATTTGTAACAAGAAAGATAACAAGAGCCTTAGCAAACATGATAGCAGGAAAACAGAAAAAACTTTATCTGGGCAATCTTTATGCAAAAAGAGACTGGGGATATGCACCAGAATATGTTCATATGATGTGGCTAATGCTTCAGCAGGATGAGCCAGATGATTATGTTGTTGGTACAGGTGAGAGCCATTCCGTTAAAGAATTTGTTGAACTTGCTTTCAGTTATGCAGGGATAGAGTTAGAATGGAAAGGTAAAGGTGTAGAAGAAAAAGGTTTAGTTAAATCAATGGAGTCACATCTTACTTCTTATCTCTCACCCGGAGACATAGTTATAGAAATAGACCCAAGATACTTTAGACCAACAGAGGTTGAATTTTTGCAAGCAGATATAACAAAGGCTAAACAGAAGCTTGGATGGGAGCCAGTTGTAAAATTTGAGCATTTGGTTAAAATCATGGTGGATTATGACTTTTTTCAAAATGGAATAAAACCAAAAGGAGAAGGGATAAAGATTTCCAAAGAGCTTGGTTATGGATGGACTAATCACGAGTATTCTTTTTATGAAAAATTATGTGAAAGATAGATTATGATTAATAATAAATGATATACGATGAATTATTAATGAAAAATTATACGTCGAGTGGGAAGTTGGTAAATTTCATAAAATTTTAAAAGAGATCCTTCGGACTTCGTCCTCAGGATGACATGAAAGTCTGATTATCGAGCATTAGAGAAAGGATAGCATACTTTGTCATTCTGAGCGAAGCGAAGAATCTCATAATTTCTTTAATTTTTCATTCGACATAATTATATGTGATGAATTATAAACTATGAATGACTACAATACGAGGATATCTTAGATGGAAAAAGATGCTAAAATATTTGTTGCTGGACATAAGGGATTAGTTGGTTCTGCTATTGTTAGAAAATTAAGAGAAAAAGGCTATACAAATATAATAACCAAGGATAAATCGGAGGTTGATTTAAGAAGACAAGAAGACGTCGAAAGATTTTTTGAATCCGAAAAACCAGAATATGTTTTTCTTGCTGCTGCAAAAGTGGGAGGAATATTAGCAAATAGCACCTACCCTGCTGAGTTTATTTATGATAATTTAGCAATAGCTTTAAATGTTATTAATTCGGCATACAAATACAGAGTAAAAAAGCTTTTAAATTTAGGCTCTTCGTGTATTTATCCAAAGTACGCTCCGCAGCCTATGAAAGAAGAGTATTTACTAACAGGAAGTTTAGAACCAACCAACGAAGCTTATGCCATTGCCAAAATTTCTACTATAAAACTTGTTAGATATTACAATCAGCAATATGGTACTAACTTTATTTCTGTTATGCCCACAAATTTGTATGGTCCAAATGACAATTTTAACCTCGAAACATCTCATGCACTACCGGCTTTAATAAGAAAATTTCATTTAGCTAAGTTATTAGAACAAGGAGACATTGAAGGAATAAAAAAAGATTTTAGAAAATATCCAATAGGCTTTGGTTTGGACAAGGAGATTGATTTTAATGATAATGATAGTATTCTAAAAGTTTTATCTAAACTTGGCATAGTATCTATTGCCTCCAAGGTTTCACTAACCATTTGGGGGTCTGGTGAAGTTTATCGTGAGTTTTTATATGTTGATGAACTTGCTGATGCTTGTGTGTACTTGATGGAAAATGTAGATGCTCCTGATATGGCTAAGCTGTGTAATGATTACTTTGTAAACGTTGGAACCGGAAAAGATATTAGGATTAAGGACCTTGCTATCTTGATTAAAGATATCGTAGGATTTAAAGGTCAGTTAAAGCATGACTTAACTAAGCCAGATGGAACTCCAAGAAAGCTTTTAGATGTGAGCAAAATTAATCAGCTTGGTTGGAAAGCAAAAACAAGGTTGGAAGAGGGGATTTTAAAGACTTACGAGGAGTATGTTAGAAGGTAAGAAGTAAGAAAGTGAGATGTGATGAGTAAGGAGTTTAAGGTGGTTAAGACGCATAGGGATTTGGATGTTTGGAAAAACGGAATTGAGTTAGTAAAGAAAATTTATATCTTAACTAAAGATTCTCCAAAAGAAGAAATATATACACTGACTTCTCAAATAAGACGTTCGGCAATTTCTATACCAAGCAATATAGCTGAAGGTGCAGCAAGAAATAGTAAGAAGGAATTCATTCAATTTCTTTATATTGCTTTAGGTTCTGCTGCAGAATTAGAAACTCAATTAATTGTAGCAAAGGAATTGGGCTATATAAAAGATTTGAATATATTTGATGATTTTGAGAAATTAAAAATTCAATTAATTGGTTTAATTAAATATCTAAAAAACAAAGAGAAAACTGCATGAAGCCCGCAAAAAACAACTTCTCACCTCTCACCTCTTACCTCTCACGCCTTATGTTCCATCCCGGCGTTCGTCGTTATGGTATAAATACCGCATGGCTTTTTTCGGAGCAGATTTTACGATTAATTGCTGGATTTTTTGTTGGTGTTTGGGTTGCAAGGTATTTAGGTCCGGAAAAGTTTGGATTGTTTAGTTATGCTTTGGCTTTTGTATCTATTTTTCAGGGGATATCCAAGTTAGGGCTTGATGGAATAGTAGTTAGGGACTTAGTCCAAGAACCAGAAAAAAGAGATGTATATCTGGGGACTTCATTTTGGCTAAAACTCCTTGGCGGCATAATCACTTTCCTAATCATTACAATTATTTTGGTCGTCCAATCACTTCTTACTTCCCACTTCTCACCTCTCACCTCTCACTTCTCACTTCTTACCTCTCACCTCTCACCTCTTACCTCTCACTTTTTCACTGAAACAAACATTTATATTTTAATAATTGCTTTTGGAATTATTTTTCAAAGCTTTGAAGTAATTGATTTCTATTATCAAGCGACAGTTCAGGCTAAGTATATTTCTATAAGAAGAATTATTCAGTTGATTTTATCTTCTATTATAAAGATATTTTTAGTTTTAATAGGTGCTGATTTGATATGGTTTGTTTTGGTTAGTCTTTTTGACATAATATCTTTATCTATAATGGGATGGTTAATTTATAGATCTCAGGGATTACCAAATTTTGTAAGGTATTTTGATATAGAGATTGGAAAGAAATTATTAAAGGATAGTTGGCCATTGTTATTAAGTGGTATAGCGATTATGATACAAGCAAGAATAGATCAGATAATGTTAAAACAATTTATTGGATTAAGAGAATTAGGAAACTATGTTGTTGCTTTAAATATAATAGATGTATTAGGTTTTGTTCCAATGATATTACATCAATCTTTATTACCAGCAATTGTTGATGCAAAAAAAAAATCTAAGGATATTTACTATAACAGGTTATTAGATTACTATAGATTAATGTTTTCCTTATTTTTAATAGCGTTCATAATTTTATTTTTTTGTGGAGATATAATCATAAGACTTTTATATGGAAGCAAATATGAAATTGCTTCTCAAATTATTAGTTTAATAGCATTTAGACTTTTTTTTGCCAATATGGGTGTTGCAAAAAGTGCATTTATTACTACAGAGAATTTATTCAGATACTCTCTTTTAACTTCAATAGCAGGAGCTATTTTAAATGTAACACTAAATTACATTCTTATACCACAATTTAAAAGCATTGGTGCGATTTTATCTAGTTTTATTTCCTTTTTTATTACAATCTTTTTGTTTGATTTTTTTTATAGTAGAACAAGAATAAATTTTATACTTATGATGCAAGCAATTTTAACTTTTTATAGAATAAGATTTAAGATTTAATATGGGGTATTATAGCTATGTTTAGAAAAAAAATAATATCTCTCATAAAAAAGTCAAAATTTCTTTACAGTTTATATTTATTACTGATCCCTATAAAAGATTATTTTAATTTTAGGATTTTTTCTTTCGTTAAGGATTATTACTGGTTCTTTTCGCAGATAAAGCAATATAATAGATTAAATAACAATCCTAATTTTAATTCTATAATACTATATCCATGTTTGATGGACAAAACTAATTATACACCTGTTGAGCCTATATACTTTTGGCAGGATGTATGGTTTGCTAAACATCTATTTAAGTATAGACCTGAAGTTCATTGTGATATTGGAAGCTCCTACAAAACAATAAGCATTATTGCACAATTTACAAAAGTTATTTTTGTAGATATAAGACCTCCAAGCATAATAGCGCCTAATGTAGAGTTTATAGAAGGCGATATTTTGAATTTACCTTTTAAAAACGAGTCATTTGATTCATTATCGAGTCTATGTGTTATATAACATATAGGTTTAGGTCGTTATGGAGATACCATAGATCCTTACGGATCAGAAAAAGCTATAAATGAATTAAAAAGAGTTTTAAAGAAAGGTGGATTACTTTACTTAAGTATTCCTGTAGACAATGAAAACAAAATTTATTTTAATGCACATAGGGCATTTACTCGAGATTATCTTATTGAGCTTTTTAAAGGTTTTGAAATTTTAGATGAAAAGTACATTTATGGAAATAATCTGTATGATATATATCTACAGGAACGTGGGTTTGGAACAGGTCTATATCTATTGCGGAAAAAAGGAGGCTAACGATAATGTTTCATAAATTGCCGATGTATAAAAAATTTTTAAGAAGTATAAGCTGGAAAGTATTTAACTATCTAGAAAATAATAATAACGCAAATATAGAAAAAAATGGAGAACTAACTTTTATAAAGAACTTTTTAAAATTAAATCAAATAAAAGAACGTAAGAATTTGGTTATTTTTGATGTTGGTGCTAACATGGGTGGTTATACTGATATAATTATAAAAGAATCTAATAAATTAGAGCTTAGCGTTTTTGTTCATTTGTTTGAACCACAAAAAAGTTTATATGCTATATTACAAGAAAAATATAAAAACCTAAATAACATCCACGTAAATAATTTTGGCTTATCAGATGAAAACGCCATTACTCACATATTTTATGATAAAGAAGGAAGTGGTTTAGCATCTCTTTATAAAAGAAAGTTAAAACACTATAAAATTAATTTTGATAAATCAGAAAAAATATTACTAAAAAGAGCTGACAGTTATATACAAGAAAACGAACTTACTCATATTGATCTTGTAAAAGTTGACGTAGAGGGTCATGAACTTAATGTTTTTTGGGGTTTTGGAGAATACTTAAATGGAGATTTTATAGACTTTATTCAATTTGAATATGGTGGTGCAAATTTGGATTCAAAAACAAGTTTGTTAGATATTTATAGCTATTTAGAGGATAGGGGTTTTATAATTGCAAAAATATATCCACAGGGGTTAGAAATAAGAGATTATAAACCATTTATGGAAAATTATTGTTATTCAAATTTTGTTGCAATATCTAAAAAAATCCTTGAGGATATAGAAAGATGATAATATATTTTTCTGATGGCAGGTTAGGGAATCAAATCTTCCAATTTGTATTTTTGTGTAGTATTTCAAATTCAAATGAAAGGATATTGACTTTTTTTATGAATGAATTTTTTGAAATATTTGAGATCGATAATTGTAATATTATGAATTTTTCCGTAAAAAATAGATATGTTAGATTTTTAATAAGAAAGGCAATATTTCCCGCGGTTGATAGAATTTTTAAATGTTTAGCAAAATTCAAAGTTCTAACTTTATATGAACAAAAAAGAGATATTAATAAATTTCCTCTACCAGAATATATAGTCAAAAAGGGATATGTCCCAATTAAATATGTTGCTCCAGATTTTTACCAAAGTGAGAAGTTATTTAGGAAAGAAATCTTGGGAAAAATGAAAATTAAAGAAAAATACGTAAAAGAAGCGGAAAATATTATAAATTCTTTTCCAAAAGAAACTGAAAAAGTTTTTATTCATATAAGGAGAGGTGATTATGTTGATTTAGTATTTTTAGGACAAAAGGGAATAGTTTTACCAAAATCATATTACTTAAAAGCAATTAGTGAACTAAATAAAGAGATTAGAAATCCGTTTTATATATTTGTTTCCGATGATCCTGATTATGTTAGAGATTGTTTTGAGAATATTGAGCCAAAGTACATTTCTAATAATTCTGTTGGGGTTGATTTAGCCTTAATGAGTTTATGTGAATATGGAGTATGTTCAAATAGTACTTTTTCTTGGTGGGGTGCTTATCTAATGAAGAATAGAAAAAAAGTTATTTTCCCTAAGTATTGGTTTGGTTGGAAACAGAAAATTGAATCACACCCCGGAATTTATCCAGAGTTTGCAACAATCTTGGAGGTAGAATAAATGAGTTCTATCAAATCTCCCATAGTTCTTTTTACCTATAACCGCTTATGGCATACAAAACAGACAGTTGAAGCTCTGCAAAAAAATATGTATGCAGAACAAAGTCATCTTTTTATATTTTCAGATGGTCCAAAAACAGAAAAGGATGAGCAGAAAGTTAAAGAAGTTAGAAAATATTTAAAAACAATAAAAGGCTTTAAAAATATTGAAATAATGGAAGGAGGTAAAATATGAAAGTAGAAAAATTTATTCCACCTTCTCCATTAAAAACTCCAGTTTTGTTTTTAATATTCAACCGCCTTGAAACAACAAAAAAAGTCTTTGAAGAAATTAGAAAAGCAAAACCGCCAAGATTATATATAGCATCAGACGGACCAAGAGAACATAAGGTAGGTGAATTAGAAAAAGTTAAAGCTGTTAGAGATTATGTACTGAATAATATAGATTGGAATTGTGAAGTAAAAACTTTATTTAGGGAAAAAAATCTTGGTTGTGGGAGGGCTGTTAGTGAAGCAATTACATGGTTTTTTGAAAATGAAGAAATGGGTATAATTTTAGAAGATGATTGTTTACCTTCACAAAGCTTCTTTTGGTTTTGTGAAGAACTTTTGAAAAGATATAAGGACGATATGAGAATTTGGCATATTGGAGGGTATTCACTGCAACATAACTTAATTAAAGAATCTTATCGTTTTTCAAGACTTATACCTTGTTGGGGATGGGCTACATGGAAAAACAGATGGGATAAATATGAATTTGATATGCAATCGTTCGATCCAAAAGAAGAAGAGATTTATAAACCATTTTTAAAATACGGAAAGTATGTTAAAAATACATTTGTGGTGCATTTAAAAAACTTGAAAAACAATGTTGATATCTGGGATACACAGTGGGCATATACATGTGTAAAAAATAAAGCATTGAGTATTATTCCAAAAGTAAGCCTTATTAAAAATATTGGTTTTGGTAGTGATGCTACACATACCTTAGTTGAGGATAGTATAAATAATTTGATAGAAAATAATGAATTGGCATTTCCTTTAATTCATCCAGATGATAAAGTTATAGAAACAGAAGTACTTGACGAGCATTATTTGTCCATTTTTTATAAAAAGTCAATTTTGTTAAAAATAAAATATAAAATAAGGTGGTTAACTAAATGGTTGAAATAGATTATTCGATACAGTATAGAAATTGGCATAATGATACTATCGAACACTATGAGAGCCATGTCAATTATTACAAAAGAAATTTTGGATATTTATTACCAAACGATAAAAATATTAATATTTTAGATGTAGGTTGTGGTTATGGTTTAGCACTTTATGCATTTAAGAAAATGGGATATCAAAATTTAAAAGGTATTGATATTAGTCCACAACTAGCAAAAGTTGCTCAGAGCAAAGGTTTAAATGTTGAACTTGTTGAAGATTCTATAAAATGGTTAGAAGAACACAAAGAAACTTTTGATGTAATATTTTGTTTAGATGTTCTGGAACATATAGAAATCGATTCTCAAATAAAGTTTTTAAAAGCAATTAACGCTGCCTTAAAAATAAACGGATTATTTATCTGTACTGTCCCAAATGCAAACTCTACATTTGCCTCACGCTGGTTATATAATGACTGGACACACAAAATAAGCTTTAGTGAACATAGTTTAGAATTTTTAATTTTAAATAGTGGTTTTTCAAGTGTTAGTATAAGCGAAATTGAATTTATGCAAAGACCAAAATACCCTTGGCTTATAAGAAAAAGTGTTTTACATTGGCTACTTTTTAAAACGTTTAGATTTATTAGAAGATTAGAGGCAATTGCAGAACTAGGAAGTGAAGGAAGAAGTATACCTTTATCATTAAATTTAAAAGCAGTCGCTAAGAAATGAGAAAAAGTTTTGATATATTTGATACTTTAATTACTAGAGATGTTTATAAGCCTACTGATATTTTTATTTTTTTGGGGAAAAAATTAAGAGACAAAAAAATTATCGAAATTACTCCTTTTGAGTTTATGAAAAAAAGAATAGAAGCTGAAAAATTTGCAAGAATAAACTCTAATTTTGAAGAGATTACTTTGGATGAGATCTACTTAGTATTAAGTAATTTAGTTTCTTTTAATCTCGAAGACATTAATGAAGTCAAGTTTTTAGAAGAAGAAATAGAATTTAACTTTTCAAGTCCTATTGAAGAAAACAGAAGACTCACTTCATACGAATCGATTCTTATAAGTGATACCTATTTTAAAAAAGAATTTTTAGCATCATTACTCAAAAAAAATAATATATCGTATAGAGATATTTTTGTTTCATCAGAATTTAGAAAAACAAAGCATCATGGTTCTCTTTATGATGAAGTTATAAAAGCATATAATGACTTAATACACTCAGGGAACGATCTATATTCTGACTATATGATCCCAAAAGCCAAAAACATACCTGCTATTCACTACTCAAATAGTTCACCATCACGTTATGAAAAATTAATCTATGAAAATTCTCATATTCCATTTGATATTAAGACTTTAATCGCGGGTTGTATGAAGTCAACAAGATTAAGTCGGCACTATGAAGATGAGCATTTGCAAGCCATTCATGAACTATCATCGAATGTTATTGCTCCATTCTTGTTTCTATATACTTATTGGGTTATTAAGCAAGCGCAAATTATAGGATTAGATAAATTGTTTTTTATTGCAAGAGATGGTCAAATTCTTTATGAAATAGCCAAACTAATAAAAAAAAGGTTTAATCTTAATATAGAAATTAGTTATTTATATGGTTCAAGAAAAGCATGGCACTTACCCGCGACTACACAAATAGATGAAGAAGCTCTTGACTGGATTTTGGATCCTACTTTTTTTCTAAGCATAAATGATATTTGTAAGAGAGTAGATATAAATTATGAAGATATAAAGTCAGAAATAAAAACAAGCGTTCAGCCAGATAAAAATTTAACATATGATGAAAGGGAGGAGATTAAGAAACTATTTTTTAGCAATTTACGTATTAAAAATTTAATATTAAAAAAAGCTAGAGAAAAAAGGGAACTTGTCATTGAATATTTAAAAAAAGAGGGCTTTGAAAAAAACAAAAATATTGGAATAGTTGACGTTGGTTGGAGAGGAAGACAACAAGTTTCATTAAGTAAATTACTACAACTTGGAAATATTTATCCAGTAAATGGCCTTTATGGATTTTATATTGCTCTTACAAAATCTGTTAGTCCATATAATAAAGATACCTTTATAACTTTTTTTGATAAAAATAAATATTCAGATATTTTATATTATCCTGGACTTTACGAAAGTTTTGTTGCATCTACACATGGAAGTTGTATCGGATATAATAAACAGAATGGGGAAATAGTACCTATTCTGAGAGAAGAAAAAAATAAAGATATACTTGATTGGGGTTTGGAAGTTCAACATTTAGCAATTAAAATTTTTGCGGATAAAATATCTAAATACATACATGAGTTCAACATACATATAGATAATGAACAAAAAATATCTTACTTATTACTGGCTGAATTTTTACAGTTTCCTGATAAAAAATATTCAAAAGTTTATAAAAAACTTAGAGTTTACGAGGATCAAGAGGAATTAAGATATACGCATCTGTGTGTTAATTTAAGCGTAAATCAAATCTTTAAAATTATATTCCTGAGAGATAGAAGTATTAATCACAACATATGGATAGAAGGCTCTATATCTGCTTCAGTAAATAATTATTTTGATAAAATATTTTTAAAACTTCTAAAAATAAGAAAAAATATCAAGAAGTTGATTAGGAAATTGAAAAAATGAAAATCCTAATTGTAAACACATACGATATATTGGGTGGAGCTGCAAGGGCTGCTTATAGGTTGCATAGATCTCTTCTGTCAGCTGGTATAGATAGTAAAATGCTTGTTCAAATTAAGAAAAGTGATGATTATACAGTCGTTCCTGTATATGGAGATAATAAAATTGGTAAAGCTTTTTCTTTAATAAGGCCAACATTAGACCAAATCCCGTTAAAATTTTACAAAAATAGAATAAAAACACCTTTTAGTCCAGCGTGGCTTCCTTTCAATAAAGTTATAGAAAAAATAAACGAAATAAATCCTGACATAGTTCATTTACATTGGGTTGCAGGAGGTATGATTAGAATAGAAGATTTAGCTGAAATTAATAAACCTATAGTTTGGACTTTACATGATAATTGGGCTTTTACGGGGGGATGTCATATCAAATGGAGTTGTGAGAAATACACGAATTCCTGTGGAGCTTGCCCTGTTCTTGGCAGTGATAAAGAACATGATCTGAGCAAAAAAGTTTGGATTAGGAAAAATAAGGTTTTTAAAAAAATAAACATGGTAATAGTTTGCCCAAGTAAATGGCTACATGATTGTTCTAAAAAAAGTAGTCTATTGAAAGATAAAATACATAAAATAATACCAAATCCTATTGACACAGATTTATTTAAGCCTATTGATAAAAGTATATCAAGAAAAATTTGGAATTTACCACAAGATAAAAAACTAATAGCTTTCGGAGCTGTAAGTGCTACAAACGATATTAATAAAGGATTTAAAGAACTTAGCGAAGCTTTATATAAAATCGCCGACAAAAAAAATATTGAACTTGTAGTTTTCGGTAGTAGCAAGCCAAAAAATTCGCCAGATGTTGGATTCAAAACCCATTATTTAGGACATTTACATGATGATATAAGTCTTATAATTTTATATAATGCTGTGGATGTAATGGTGGTCCCAAGTTTACAAGAGAATTTGTCTAATACGATAATGGAGAGCTTAGCCTGTGGAACTCCCGTTGTCGCTTTTAATGTGGGCGGTAATAGTGATATAATAGAGCATTTGAAAAACGGTTATTTAGCAAAACCATTTGATATAAATGATTTAAGAAACGGTATTGAATGGGTTCTAAATACTCCGAATTATGATGAATTATGTAAGAATGCAAGAGAAAAAGTTTTAAGAGAGTTTGATAGTAAAATAGTTACGAGAAAGTATATAGAGCTTTATAAAGAACTATTGGAGAATAAATTATGATTGCATTTCTTATTATC
>Ga0209691_1001093_pt1 | contig 17007 bp, 14 predicted proteins | sample YNPMSBMetaG_FD_187120 | JGI IMG/M metagenome (GOLD analysis project Ga0209691, IMG submission 187120) | Anoxygenic and chlorotrophic microbial mat microbial communities from Yellowstone National Park, USA - YNP MS-B MetaG (SPAdes) (version 2) ... | reverse complement strand
ACCCGTGAGGAGCCCTTTACCCGCGCGGTACGGCGGCACCTGAAGGCCTCGGGCATCCCGGTCGAGAACTCCAAGGGGGAGTGGGGGCTGGGCCAGCACGAGGTGAACCTGCGCTACGCCGAGGCCCTAGAGATGGCCGACCGCCACACCCTCTTCAAGCAGTGCCTGAAAGAGGTGGCCGAGGCCATGGGCCTCTCGGTAACCTTTATGGCCAAGCCCCACCACGGCCAGGCGGGTTCTTCCTGCCACATCCACCTTTCGCTGTGGAAGGACGGCCAGAACGCCTTTGCGGGCGAGGAAGAGTACGGGCCGGTGCAGGGCTCGAGGGTCTTCGGGCAGTTTCTGGCGGGCTGGATAGCCCATACCCCCGACTTCATGCCCTTCTACGCCCCCACCGTCAACAGCTACAAGCGCTACGAGGACGGCTCCTGGGCCCCCACCCGGCTGGCCTGGAGCTACGACAACCGCACCGCCGGGTTCCGCGTGGTGGGGCGGGGGGCTTCGTTGCGCATCGAGTGCCGGATTGGGGGGGCCGACCTGAACCCCTACCTGGCCCTCACCGCCGCGCTGGCCTCGGGCCTCGATGGCCTGGAACAGGGCCTCACCCCGCCCCCCATCTTCCAAGGCGACATCTACCAGGCCCGCCACCTGCCGCGCGTACCCTACACCCTGGGTGAGGCCGCAGAGGGGTTTGCCAGTAGCGCTTTTGCCAAAGCCACCCTGGGCGAGGCCGTCCACGAGCACTACACCCACTTCTTCCAAACTGAGTGGCAGGCCTATAACCGGGCCGTAACCGACTGGGAACGCAAGCGGTATTTCGAACGAATTTGAGGGAGGTTTAAGGTGCAACTGGCCGACAAGGTAGCTCTGATTACCGGTGCCGCCAGCGGAATTGGCCGTGAGGCCGCGTTGCTCTTTGCCCGTGAGGGGGCCCGGGTGGTAGTGGTGGATATTTCGGAAAAAGGCCAGGAGACCGCAGAGGCCATCCGGCGCGCAGGGGGCCAGGCCCACTTCGTGCAGGCCGACGTGTCGAAGGCCCAGGACGCCGAGCGGATGATATCCGAGGCTGAGCGGGTCTTTGGGCGGCTCGAGATTCTCTTCAACAACGCGGGCATCTCCCACGCCGAGGACGACGACGCCATCCGCACCAGCGAGGCGGTCTGGGACCTGACCTTTGCGGTCAACGTCAAAGGGGTTTTTCTGGGCTGTAAGTACGGCATCCCGGCTTTGCGCCGGGCCGGGGGCGGCAGCATCATCAACACCGCTTCCTTCGTGGCCTTCCTGGGGGCCGCCACCCCCCAGCTGGCCTACACCGCCAGCAAGGGGGCGGTGCTCTCCATGACCCGCGAGCTGGCGGTGATCCACGCTCGCGAGGGCATCCGGGTCAATGCGCTCTGCCCGGGGCCCTTGCAGACCGAACTTTTGATGAAGTACCTGGACACCCCCGAAAAACGCCAGCGCCGGCTGGTACACATCCCCATGGGCCGCTTCGGCCAGGCCGCCGAGATTGCTCAGGCGGCTTTGTACCTGGCCAGCCCGGCCTCTTCCTTCATGACTGGAGCGGCCTTGCTGGTAGACGGAGGCATCACCGCAGCCTACGTCACCCCGGAGTGAGGCCATGGCGATTCAGCGAACCATCAGCCCGGTGGACGGGTGCATCTACGTAGAGCGAACCCTAGCCGGGCCAGAGGAACTCGAGCACACCCTGGCCCAAGCCGCTCGAGCCCAAAAAGCCTGGGCCCAGACCCCCCTGGACGAGCGGCTGGCCATCGTAGAGCGCATGGTCGAGGTCATGCTGGGGGCGGTGGAGGCGGTGGCCGAGGAGCTCACCTGGCAGATGGGCCGGCCCATCCGCTACAGCCCCAAGGAGATCCAGGGGGGCTTTGCCGAGCGGGCCCGCTACATGGCCCGCATTGCCCCCACAGCCCTACAGGACATCCCCGCCGAAGAGATGCCGGGCTTCACCCGCTTCATCCGGCGGGAGCCGCTGGGGGTGGTGCTGGTGTTGGCCCCCTGGAACTACCCATACCTGACCTCGGTTAACACCATCGTGCCGGCCATCATAGCCGGAAACGCGGTGGTGCTGAAGCACTCCGCCCAGACCCCCCTGGTGGCCGAGCGCTACGCCTGGGCCTTCCAGGAGGCCGGGCTGCCGGAGGGGGTTTTTCAGTACCTGCACATGGACCACGACCTTACCGCCCAGGCCATCGCCGACCCGCGGGTGGCCTTTGTGGCTTTTACCGGTTCGGTGGCGGGGGGCCGGGCGGTCGAAAGGGCAGCAGCCGGGCACTTCAAGGGGGTGGCCCTCGAGCTCGGCGGCAAGGACCCGGCCTATGTGCGGCCCGACGCCGACCTCGAGTACAGCGTGGTCAACCTGGTGGATGGGGCCATGTTCAACTCGGGCCAGTCCTGCTGCGGGGTGGAGCGCATCTACGTGCACGAATCCCTCTACCAGCCCTTCGTGGAGGCGTTTGTGGCCGAGACCCTAAAGCTCAGGCTGGGCAACCCCTTAGACCCCGAGACCACCCTGGGCCCCATGGTACGCACCGAGGCCGCCGAGTTCGTGCGGGGCCAGATCGCCGAGGCCATCGCCCAGGGGGCGAAAGCCCTGATTGACCCCAAAGCCTTTCCCGCCGATGCCCCCGGCACCCCCTACCTGGCCCCCCAGGTGCTGGTGAACGTAAACCACCAGATGCGGGTGATGGTGGAGGAAAGCTTTGGCCCGGTGGTGGGCATCATGCCGGTTAAAAGCGACGAGGAGGCCCTTGCCCTCATGAACGACTCCCCCTACGGCCTCACCGCCTCCATCTGGAGCAAAGACGAAGGGGCCGCGCTCCAGCTTGGGACGGGCCTCGAGACCGGCACGGTCTTCCTCAACCGCTGCGACTACCTCGACCCGGCCCTGGCCTGGACCGGGGTCAAGGCGTCGGGGCGGGGCTGCTCGCTCTCGCTGTTGGGCTACGAGCAGCTCACCCGGCCCAAGTCGTATCATTTGCGTAAGCTATGAGGCTCGCCGTACTGGTCTGCGACGAACCCCCGGCAGGTCTGGAGGGGATCGCCGGCGATTATCCGGCCATGTTCGAGCGGCTGCTGGGCCAGACCCTCACCCCCTTCGACGTGCGGGCAGGGCAGTATCCGGCCCGGGTGGAGGACTTCCAGGGCTACCTGATTACAGGCTCGAGGGCCTCGGTCTACGACCCTCTGCCCTGGATTCCCCCTTTAGAGGCGTTTGTACGGGCGGTAGCGGCTTCCTCCAGCAAGCTGGTGGGGGTGTGCTTCGGCCACCAGATGATCGGGCAGGCCCTGGGGGGGCGGGTGGAGCGCTGGCCTTTGGGCTGGGGGGTGGGGGTGCACCGCTTCTCGGTCTACCGGATGGCCCCCTGGATGGAGCCCCCCCTACAGGAATTGCAGCTCATCCTCTCCTGCCAGGATCAGATCACCCGGCTGCCCCCTGGGGCAGTGGTGCTGGGCGGCAGCGCCTTTAGCCCCCATGCTTTCATCCAGGTGGGCCCCAACGTGCTGGGCCTGCAACCCCACCCAGAGTTCCCCAAAGCCTTCGCCCAAGCCCTGCTGGAAGAGCGGCGCCTTCGGGTGGGGCCGGAGCGCTACGCCGAGGCCAAAGCCAGCTTTGCCCTCGAGCCCAGCGCCAAGGAGGTGGCGAGCTGGATTCGGAATTTTCTCGCTACCGGGCCTTCTTAAAGCAGTACCCCCCCTTCGACGCGCTTAGCGAAGCCGACTGGACGGGGCTCGAGGGGGCCTTGGTCATCTGCCATTTTGCCCCGGGGACGGTGATCCTCGAGCCCAGCCAGACCGAGGCCGAGGGCCTGTATGTGGTCTACCAGGGTGCGGTACGGCTGGAACAGGACGGACAGGCGGTGGCCTGGCTCGAGCCCGGCGAGGCCTTTGGCTACCCTTCCCTGCTGGGTCAGCAGCCCCCCAGCCTTACCGTGCGGGCCGAGGGTGAGACCGCCTGTTTGCGCCTAAGCAAGGAGGCCTTCCGTGGCCTGCTGCAAAAACCCAACTTCGCCCTTTTCTTTAGCGCCCGGCTGGCCGAGCGGCTGCGGCTGTTGCAGCCTATGGCCCTGAACCTGCCTGACCTGGGGCAGCCCGCAGGTGAGGCAGCCGAGGCCGGGGTATGGCTCGAGCCCGCGGCCACCGTGGCCCAGGCCGCCCGCCTGATGCGCGAGCGGGGCGTGAGCGCCTTGCTGCTTTGGGAGGGCGAGCGGCTGGCCATCCTCACCGACCGTGACCTGCGCAACCGGGTGCTGGCCGAAGAGCGGCCCTACCACACGCCAGCTTCCACCGTAGCCAGTAGCCCGGCCAAAACCCTGCCCGCCAGCACCCCCCTCCACGAAGCCCTGCTCTTCATGGAGCAGCAGGGCATCCACCACCTGCCCCTCACCCAGCAAAGCCAGGTGGTGGGCCTCCTGACCGACCGGGCCTTCCTGCGGCGCTGGCTGCAGACCCCCCTGGCCTTGCTCAAGCGGCTTACCGAGGAAGACCACCAAGGCATACTGCTGGATTACCGCAAGCAGCTCGAGGCCATCGTGCAGCAGATGTTTGCCGCGGGGTTTGCGGTGCAGGCCATCACCCGCCAGGTAAGCCTCCTGAACGACGCCCTGACCCGCACGCTTCTGAGGCGCGCCGAGCGAAACCTGGGCCCCCCGCCCTGCCCCTACGCCTGGCTGGCCCTGGGCTCCGAAGGCCGCACCGAGCAGGCTTTGCTCACCGACCAGGACAACGCCCTGGCCTACTTTGACCCGGCCGCCAAGGGCTATTTTCAAGCCCTGGCCCAAGAGGTGCTGGAAGGGCTTTTGCAGGCGGGGTTTCCTCCCTGCCCCGGGGGCTTCATGGCCGACCGCTGGTGTTTTTCCCTGGCCGAATGGGAGGCCCGCTTCGAGCAGTGGCGGGCCGTTCCCGAGGGCGAGGGCCTGCTGGAAGCCCAGATATTCCTCGACTTTCGCAGCATTGCCGGAGGGCTTTCCCTCGAGCCCCTGCAGCACCGCCTGCGCCAGGCCTCTAAAAACCGGCCTTTCCTCACCGCACTGGCCCGCTCGGCCCTGGTCTTTACGCCCCCCCTGGGGCTTTTGGGCCGCCTCCGCTTCGAGGAGGGTACGGTCAACCTCAAGAAGGGGGGCCTGGCGGCCATCGTGGGGCTGGCGCGGGTGTATGGCCTCGAGGCCAGCAGTCTGGCCCGCCCCACCCTCGAGCGCCTGCGGGCCGCCGCCCAGGCCAGGGTGATTCCCCAGGAGGAGGCCGAAGACCTTGGCGAAGCCTTTTTGTTTTTGTCCCACCTCCGCCTGCGCCACCAGCTCCTGGCCCTGGCCCAGGGCCAGCCCCCCACCAACCGGGTGGCCCAGGCCGCCCTCAGCCCCCGCGAGCTACAGGTGCTGCGCCAGGTCTTTTTGCGGGTGCGCCAGGCCCAGCAGGCCCTGGCCGCGCGGTTCAGGCTGCAGGTGCTTTAGGGAATCTCTGACGATCTGGACGCAAAAACCGATAGCGGTTGCCCGCTACCGGCCCAATCCTTACAAGAAATCCGCTTGATCTGTTCTGATTTTTGAGGCCCCCACCCGAAGCGCGGGTAGCAACAGCCCGAAAAACGATGGTGCTCCAGCAATTCCTAACGAAACGATTCAAGCGGGATTCATATGATACCAGATTCGGTTAGTTCGTCACCGTTCGGTGACGAACTAACCCGACCGAAGGGAGTGCTCTAGGATTCAAAAAGATAGCCTCTTAGCGCTTTTTGTTTGAAGATTATCTTTTTGAATCCGGTATGAGCTGTTGCGAGACTTGGCAGAACGCTTCGGGTGGGGTTCATATCAGTGGAACTGGGCTTCCTCGGTCGAACCCGCCAGGGCCGCGGTGGAGGCCTGTCCGGCGGTGATGGCCATCAGCACCTCGTCGAAGTAGCCCGCGCCCACCTCGCGCTGGTGTTTGACCGCGGTAAAGCCTTCTTTCTCGGCGGCGAACTCGAGCTGCTGCAACTCCACGAAGGCGCTCATGCCGCGCTCCTTGTAGCCTTTGGCCAGCTCGAAGGTGCGGTAGTTGAGGTTGTGCCAGCCGGCCAGGGTGATGAACTGAAACTTGTAGCCCATGGCCCCCAGCTCCCGCTGGAACTTGGCGATGGTCTCGTCGTCGAGGTTTTTCTTCCAGTTGAAGCTGGGCGAGCAGTTGTAGGCCAGCATCTTGTCCGGATACTCGGCATGCACCGCCTCGGCAAACTTGCGGGCAACCTCCAGGTCGGGGGTACTGGTCTCCATCCACAAAAGGTCAGCGTAGGGGGCGTAGGCCAGGGCGCGGGCGATGCAGGGCTCGAGGCCATTGCGAACCCGGTAGAAGCCCTCGGGGGTGCGCTCACCTTCTTTGACAAAGGGCTTGTCGCGCTCGTCAATGTCGCTGGTGAGCAGGGTGGCGGCCTCAGCGTCGGTGCGTGCGATGATAAGGGTGGGCACCCCCATCACATCGGCCGCCAGCCGGGCCGCATTCAGGGTGCGGATATGCTGCGAGGTGGGGATCAGCACCTTACCACCCAGGTGCCCGCACTTCTTTTCACTGGAAAGCTGGTCTTCCCAGTGCACCGCAGCCGCGCCCGCCTCGATCATGCTTTTCATCAGCTCAAAGGCGTTCAGAGGGCCGCCAAAGCCAGCCTCAGCGTCGGCCACGATGGGGGCGTACCAGTAGCGACCCGTCTTGCCCTCAGCACGCTCGATCTGGTCGGCCCGCATGAGGGCGTTGTTGATGCGCTTGACCACCGCCGGCACCGAGTTGGCCGGGTAGAGCGACTGGTCGGGGTAGGTTTGCCAGGCCAGGTTGGCATCGGCGGCCACCTGCCAGCCTGAAAGGTAGATGGCCTCGAGGCCGGCCTTCACCATCTGCACCGCCTGGGCTCCGGTATAGGCCCCAAAGGTGTTCACATAGGGGCGGGTATGCAAGAGCTCCCACAACCGAAGGGCTCCCGCTTTAGCTAAGGTCTGCTCGGGCAGAAGGCTGGGGCGCAGGCGCACCACATCCTCGGCGGTATAGTCGCGCTGAATACCCTTCCAGCGGGGGCTGGTTTCCCACTCGCGGCGAAGTTTTTCGGCTTCCAGTTTCATTTCGGGGGATAGTTTAGACATCACACTTCCTCCTGCTTTGAGTATGGCTTGGGCAGCGTGGATCTGAATGGTGTATATCAAGCAGGAAAACACCCATAAAAATGTGTACAACTATTTTGAGTACACGTTATAAAAGATTACACAAAAAACGCAACCTATCCTGAAACGGCCTTGTGGGCTAGGCGCCCTGGCAAACAGCAGCCCAACTGGGCAGATTTCTGCTTAGGGCTGGTAGGATGAAAGAGATGGAGCGGGCGATCCCACAAGCACTGCGCTACAGCCTGCGGTATGCCGGACATGCAGCCGGCGAGCAGCGCCTGACCCTCGAGCCCCGCCGGGATGGCCTGCGGGTGGTGCTCGAGGCTAACGTAGAGCTACCGTTGCCCAAAACCCGCCAACGCTGGGAGAGCGAGCTAGACCACCAAGGGCTGCCCCGCCGCTACCGCGAGCGGGTTGAGGGCCACGGAACCCGGGTGATGGAGGTGGCCTTCTCCCGCGAAGATGGCCTAGTTGTGGTCAGCCAAGGCAAGGAAGATCTAGCCTTGCCCTACCTGAGTGAGACACACGACCCCCTCTCGCTGATTTTGGCCGTAGGGGCCCTCAACATTGAGGTGGGTCAGGTAGAAAAGTTTGCCCTGGTGGGGGGTCGGGCCTATGTCGAACGCCTGCCTGACCAGACCATCGAGCTGGGGGTAGAAGGCCAGAAGAAAGCGCAAAGCGTGCGGGTCTACCGTTTGCGCCCAGGCCTTAGCCTGCTTTATTTTGATCAGGAGGGCTATCCTGTGCGCCTCACGCAAAAGGTGGGCGAGCACGTCTTCGAGGCTGACCTGATTGAAGTGCAGCGCCTCGAGGGTGGTGCACCGCAGGAGGCTGTCCTACCGAGCTCGAGCCGCCCTCGAGCGGTTTCGGGGGCACGCAGGGCCCCAAGGCGGCGGCGCAGGCGGTACAGCTAAAAGGGTAGCCTGGATTTAGGCCACACTCCCCAATGGCAGTAGAGGGGCGCTTTTGAGAGGGCTGCTTATGATCAAAACCCCTGAGGAAATTCGGGAGCACTTCAAGAACCGTCGCTTGACCGTAGGGTACGGCAATGCGTTAGAAACCGTGCGCTCCATCCTGCACCAGATCGAGCGCGAGGGCGATGCCGCCCTGCAACGCATCAGCCTGGAGATCGACGGGCAGATGGTGGAGGAAATTCCCAAGCGGGCCTGGCGCGAAGCCTACGAGAACCTGGATGCAGATTTGCGCAACGCCCTCGAGACCGCTAAAGAGCGCATCGAGGCCTTCTATCGGCGGGAGCCGGTGGGCGGGTTCCTGGAAGCTGGGGCCGAGGGGGTGCTGGGCCAGCTGGTGCGCCCGCTGGATCGGGTGGGGATATATGTGCCGGGGGGCTCAGCACCGCTGCTTTCTACCGTCCTAATGGCAGCAGTTCCTGCCAAAGTAGCGGGGGTGAGCGAGATTGTGCTGGCCTCCCCTCCTCGAGTACACCCAGGCATTCTGGCTGCGGCCTGGGTGGCCGGCGCCGACCGCCTGTTCGCCATGGGCGGAGCCCAGGCCATTGCCGCGCTGGCCTACGGAACCGAAACGATACCCCGGGTGGACAAGATCATGGGCCCCGGCAACCGCTATGTGGTACTGGCCAAGCGCGAGGTATATGGAACTGTGGGCATGGAGGGCCTACCAGGGCCCACCGAAACCCTAATCATCGCCGATGTCTCTGCCGACCCCAGGCTGCTGGCCGCCGACCTGCTGGCCCAGGCCGAACACGGCCCCGACTCCGAAGCCTGGCTGCTCTCGTCCTACTGCGAGCTGCTGGAGCGCGTAGAAGAGGAGCTTGAACGCCAATTGGCTGACCTGCCTAGGGCCAGCATCGCCCGCCAGGCCCTAGAGCGAAGCGGACTGGTACAGGTAGAAAACCTGGAGCAGGCCCTTGAGCTGGCCAACCTATACGCCCCCGAGCACCTTTGCCTCTCAGTGCACGACCCCCTGGCCGTGCTGGGGCTGGTGCGCAACGCTGGAGGGGTTTTTCTAGGCGAGCATTCCTGCGAGGCCATGGGTGACTACATCGCGGGTCCTAGCCACGTGATGCCCACAAACGGCACAGCCCGCTATGGGGGCGGGCTGTGCCTGCGGGATTTCCTCAAGGTGATCCCGGTAGTGGGTCTTAGCCAGGAAGCAAGTCAACGCCTAGCTGTACTCGGGGCCCGTATAGCCCGCGAAGAAGGCCTGGAGGCCCATGCCAGAGCCCTCGAGCTTAGGGCCAAGAGGTAGCCTCCTAACCCAGGCAGGAACGCCGCCAGCCAAAAGTCGCGGCGTGGATCCCCGCACCGCTCACAGGCCCCTTTAAGAGGTACCTCTACTCGGGCAAACAAATCTGGCCGCGGGCAGCTGCCACCGCGAGTTCCTGACCGAGCGCTTGGCCCACCTGCTGGTATGCCCTGGCCCACTCTTCATTACTCATTCCTTTGTCAGCCACTAGCCTAAGCAGCAGGTTATAGGGATGGGTGCCGCTGGCCAAAGCCAAAAACGTCTCGTCTAGGTCGGCCCTCTCTCTTTGCTGGCGCAGCATGCCCAAGGCGTCAAACTGCACGCTCGATAGGGGCAGAAACTCTCCGCCACCCTGGTAAACTAGGCCACTTACCCGCTCCAGCACATCCAAGGCCTTCTGGCGTAGAAGTGCCCCTTCCAGCACCTTATGCCGGGCCTCGAGGGCTTCTAGTATGCGGGGCAACAAGGGCTCGATGGGTACCTCTCCCAGAAGGTGTTGGGCCCGCTCAAGCAGCCCTTGAAAGGCTTGCGAGAGCCCAGCTAGGCCAGCAACCAGCTCCGGCGAGGGGGGATGGCCCTGCTCCAGCTCAACAGCAGCCTGTCGTAGCTGCGCGCCAAGCTCGGCTAAACGGCTTTGCAGGCGGCGGCCTTCTTCCAGAAGGACCCCCACCTCCCTCATGCTGTTTGCTTCTAGCGGTGTAGCGAGCATAGAACCCCCAGGAACGCAAACGGGTAGCGGTGACGAAACCTGCTACCAGTCTACCCCAGGCAAAAGACCCTTCCCTGCTAATTTGAACCTCACGCCCCAAAACAGGACGGATCCAGCATGCCCTATAGAGGCGCGCTAGTCCTTCAGCTTCTTGGCTGCATCAATCAGGGCGGGCAGCACCTGGTGCACATCCCCTACAATCCCATAGTCGGCAATCTTGAAGATGGGGGCCTCAGCATCCTTATTAACTGCTACGATGTACTTGCTCTTGTTCATACCGGCCTGGTGCTGCACCGCCCCCGAAGCCGCCAGGGCGATGTAGAGGTTGGGCTGCACGGTCTTGCCGGTCTGGCCTACCTGCTCACTGTAGGGCCGCCAGCCCGCATCCACCACGGCACGGGTAGCACCCACCGCCGCACCTAGCGTACCTGCCAGCTCCTCCACCCCCGAAAAGGCCTCGGGGCCGCCTAGCCCGCGCCCACCCGTTACCACCACGCTGGCCTCAGTAAGCGAAACCCCTTTCTTCTGCTCCTTCAAGCGCTCGAGCACCTCGACGGTTGGGGGTAAGGGCACCTCAAGCAGCTCCACCGTGCCGCTGCCGGACGGCTCGGCTGGGGGCGTGGTGTTGGGTTTTGCGGTAAAAACCACCGGTAGAGCAGCTTTTTGCTTCTCGGTAACGCGGTTTAGAAAGCTGTAGCGACTGCCGATGATATGCTGGCCGTCAGTGCTGGTCTCGAGGGTATCCTCCATCAGAGCGGCCTTCATTCTGTAAGCCAGCCGGGCCGTCCAGGTACGGCTCTGCCGCCCTCCGGTAGCCACCACCACCCGAGCCCCGCTTTTTTGCACTGCCACATAGGCCGCCTCGGCCCACTTTTCCGCGGTGTAGTCCCCTACCTCGGCAACAAAGACGGTGGGCAGGTACTGCGCGGCCTCCTGGGCCACAGCCTGGGTGTTTTCGCCAATCACCACCCCGGCAATAGGCCCCAAAGCGCTGAGTTGCCGAGCCCGGCTGATGGCTTCCAAAGCGCCCTTGCGCAGGCGCTGTCCGTCATGTTCCAAGACTACGAGTATCACGCTCACCTCCTAAATCACCTTAGCTTCCTCGTGCAAAAGCCGCACCAGTTCATGGGCGGCGGCCACGGGGTCTTTAGCATCCAGCAACTTGTTTAGGCGGCTCTTTTCCTGAATGGTCTGCTCCAGAATCTCCACCTTACTCCCTGCGCTCATGGGCAGCTTTTTCAGCTCCTTACGCTTAGCCTTCATGATACCGGGCAGGGTGGGGTAGCGGGGCTCGTTCAGGCCCTGCTGGCTGGTGAAGACAGCGGGCAGCGGCACCCGCACCAGCTCGGCGCCCTCATCGAGGTCGTGGCGGGCTTTAGCGTGAGTCTGGCCCTCCAGTTCAATCATGGTGGTCCAGCTTACCACCGGCCAGCCCAGGGCCTCGGCCAGCGCCGGCCCCAGGGCTTGGGCATCCCAATCGGCCTGCTGCCCCCCAGTAAAGACCAGGGTGGGGGCCTCGGCCCGGATGACCTCGGCCAGGGCCTCGGCCTGGGTGATAGGATCGGTGTAGCCCTCAACCACCAGGTGAATGGCCCGGTCTATGCCCATGGCCAGCGCAGTACGGATGGCCTCCTCGAAGCGCTCGGGGCCCAGCGCCACCACCACACTCTCGCCGCCGTGCTTTTCTTGTAGTCGGATGACTTCCTCCACCGCCCACTCGTCCATCTGGTCGAGGATCATGGTGACCCCACTGAGGTCTACCCTACCTCCCTCAATCTTGAGGCGGGACTCGCCGTCGGGTACCTGTCGTATGACTGCTATGAATTTCATGTGTTACCTCCCGTAGGCTTCAGTAACAATAGCCGATGGCTTCTAGCTTATGACGAAGAGGTGTTACCAGACTGCTCTTTGCTTGGGAATGCACCAGCTAGGTCATAGACGGCAGCCAGCTCTGAAGCAAGCTGATAGCCCTCGAGGTTCTCGAAACCGAAACAACCCTTACCCATACTTGCCTTTGGCTTCACCTCAGCTACTGGCTTAATATGTGCCGCGCAATAATCAGTCGCTGGATCTCGTTGGTTCCCTCGTAAATCTGGTTTAGTTTTACGTCGCGCAAGAGCTTCTCCACTGGGTATTCGTGCATATAGCCAAACCCACCATGAATCTGAATGGCCTGGTTGGCGGCCTCGAAGGCCATCTCGGAAGCGTAGGCCTTGGCGATAGCTGCCGCGTGGGAATGGGGCTGGTGGGTGTCTACCAGCCAGGCCGCGTAGTAGGTGTAGGTACGGGCGGTCTCGAGGCCCATCAGCATCTCGGCCAGCTTGAACTGGATGGCCTGAAACTCGGCAATGGGCTTGCCAAAAGCCTCGCGCTCCTTGGCGTAACGGGTGGCCTCCTCGAGGGCCCGGCGGGCCACCCCTACGCTGCCCGCTGCCACCGGGATGCGGGTCTTGTCCAGGGTTTGCATGGCAATCTTGAAGCCATCCCCCTCCTTCCCCAGCAGGTTCTCAACAGGAACCCGGCAGTCTTCGAAGACCAGCTCATAAGTGCCACTGGCCCGCTGCCCCATCTTGCCGCGCAGTTTGTGGGCGCTAAAGCCAGGGGTGCCTTTCTCCACCACCAAAGCCACCACCCCTTTGTGGCGCAGCTCTGGGGCAACAGTGGCAAAAACCACTACTATTTCGGCCTCGCCGCCGTTGGAGATCCAGGTCTTGGTGCCGTTCAGCACGTAGAGGTCGCCATCACGCACAGCCCGGGTACGCAATGCGGCGGCATCCGAGCCATTGCCTGGTTCCGAGAGGGCAAAAGCTGCCAGGGCCGGTTTCTCGGTGAGCTTTTTGAAAAAGCGCTGCTTCTGCTCGCGGGTTCCGGCCAGCAGGATGGGGGTGATACCTAGGTCAGAGGCCATGGGGATGGTATAGATGCCCATGCAACCCCAAGCCAGCTCCTCACCGATGATGACCTCCTCGAGCATCCCCAATCCCAAGCCACCGTATTCCTCTGGAATGATGGCGTTGAGCAGGCCCACCTCGTAGAGCTTTTCCACCACACCCCAGGGCACTTCCTCTTTGGCGTCGTACAGGGCGGCAATTGGCGCGATCTGCTCTTTAGCAAAGCGCCGTGCCAGTTTTTGCAGCTCCTTCTGTTCTTCTGTCAGAGTGAAATCCACGGGCATAAGCGGATAACCCATAGCGTACAGCCCATAGCCCGCAGCGTAAACGCTCAGCGAGCGGCTGTTGGCTTTTAGCTATTGGCCTCACATCACCTCCTCCCAGAGATTCTTGTACTTAGTATAACTTTTTCTCCCATATCTCACCTACAGTATCACTTACTGAACCAAGAAAAAGCGCCATGTATCAAAGTCCACAAATCAGGCCAGTCCAGGGCGTAGAATCCGCGCTATGAGCTTGCTCCTTAGCCCCCTTAGGCTACGCTCTGTAACCCTCAAAAACCGCATCGCCATGTCGCCCATGTGCCAGTACTCAGCCCAGGGCGGACACGTTACCGACTGGCACCTGCTGCACTACCCCACCCGGGCCATTGGCGGTGTGGGGCTGATCATCGTCGAAGCCACCGCGGTGGAGGCCCGGGGGGTCATTAGCCCAGAAGACCTGGGCATCTGGTCGGACGAGCACACCGCTGGCCTGCGAGCGTTGGCCGAGCGCATTAAGGGCGCGGGTGCTGTGCCAGGGATCCAGATCGCCCATGCTGGCCGCAAGGCTGGGACCGCTAGCCCCTGGCAGGGTGGCAGGCCCCTCCACCGCTGGACACCGGTAGCTCCCAGCCCCCTCGCCTTTCAAGAGGGCTGGCCGGTGCCCCAGGCGCTGGATGAAGCCGGGCTCGAGGAGGTACGCCAGGCCTTCCAGCAGGCTGCAAGGCGGGCCCTCGAGGCCGGTTTTCAGGTACTCGAGCTGCACATGGCTCATGGCTATCTGCTGCACTCTTTCCTCTCGCCCCTCACCAACCAGCGCACCGACCGCTACGGAGGTAGCCGTGAGAACCGCATGCGCTTCCCCCTGCAGGTGGTGGAGGCAGTTCGGGAAGTCTGGCCCGCCGAGCTGCCGCTGTTGGTGCGGGTCTCGGCCAGCGACTGGGTGGAGGGGGGCTGGGACATCACCGACACACTGGTCTTTGCGCTCGAGTTGTGTCAGCGTGGCGTAGATTTGCTGGACTGTTCTTCGGGAGGAGCTATCCCAGGGGTAAAAATTCCTGTGGGGCCCGGCTACCAGGTACCCTTCGCTGCCCAGGTGCGGTTATCCACAGGTTTATCCACAGGCGCGGTGGGCCTCATTACCGAGCCCTTACAAGCGGAGGGCATTCTTCAGAAAAACCAGGCCGACCTGGTGCTGCTGGGCCGGGTTTTGCTGCGGGAGCCATACTGGCCCTACCGGGCGGGCCAGGCTTTGGGCAGCCGGGTTTGGCCGGTGCAGTACGAGCGGGCCTTCTGAGGCCCAGACAACCATGCCCAGCAGCAGTTTAGAGGGAATGGCATAGGCTGTGGACCCTTAGGGTAGACTGGAAAGCGAGGAAAACTATGAGACTAAGCAAGGGTAAGTTTGAGCGGCTTCAGGCTTGCGCCGATGAGCGCGGGGTTATTGCAGCGGCTGCCATGGACCAGCGGGGCTCTTTACGCAAGGCCCTCAGCAAAGCCCGCGGTGGGGAGATAAGCGATGCTGAGATGACCGAGTTCAAGACCGCTGTGGTCAAAATCCTCACCCCCTACGCCTCAGCCATTCTGATTGATACAGAGTACGGCCTACCTGCTCTAAAGTACAAAGCTCCCCACGCTGGGGTTCTGCTGGCCTATGAGAAATCCGGCTACGACAGCAGCACGCCAGGCCGCCTTCCTGACCTGCTGCCCGACCTCAGCGTGCGGCGCATCCAGGAGGCTGGCGGCCAGGCAGTGAAGGTCCTGCTTTACTACAACCCCGAGGACGACCCCAAAATCAACCGGATCAAGCACGCCTTCATCGAGCGGGTGGGGGCTGAGTGTGCAGCCTTAGAGATGCCCTTTTTCCTCGAGCCCATTGCTTATGACGACAGACTCGGCGACGGGATCGAGTTCGCCAAGGTCAAGCCCCGCTACGTGGCCAAATACATGGAAGAGTTCTCCCAAGAGCGCTACGGCGTGGACGTGCTCAAGGTCGAGCTACCCTTCAACATCGCATATACCAGCGGAACCCTAGGTTTCAAGGGCGAAGCAGCCTACACCCGTGCCCAGGCTTTGCAGTTCCTAAAAGACGCCGCCAACGCTGCCGGCAAGCCCTTTATCTACTTGTCGGCAGGGGTGAGCGACGCGGTCTTCCGGGAGTCGCTGGAGATGGCCGCCGAAGCCGGGGTGCCCTTTAGCGGTGTGCTGTGCGGACGAGCCACCTGGCAAGACGGTATCCCCATCTATGCCAAGCAAGGGCTCGAGGCCCTCGAGGCATGGCTGGCAGACCAAGGCGTCAAGAATATCCAACTGCTCAACCAGGTGCTGGCCAAGGGGGCCAAGCCCTGGTGGACGTTGTACGGCAGCCTGGAAGCAGTCCAGGGCTAAGCAGGCGGCATTCGCATCCCAGGCTTGAGCTATTGGCATGCTGAAGGCTACACAAGTAAGGGCGTTTCCTTTCATTGGGGCTTCCTCCTCGCATCCGGTCAGCTTAGAGTTGTTCCAAACACAAAACCTAAGGTGGGGTTTGTATTACCGACCCACGCTCCAGTTTCTCCCTAAGACACAGAACCGGTTTTTCAGAGCTCTCGAGGCCAGCCCTAGCCGACCCTGGTTGCTGCGAGGGAAGCAGGCCCACCCGACTGGTCCTGCGCGCGGCCCGGGCTACTACTGCTGGTGTGCAAAAGCCCCTAAGTAGCCCCTCTATTGCTTCCATCGCTTTCCATGGAAGCAAACCTGCGTTTCACATTCAGCGATTTCCCGCTAATATATTGGGCGTTATGCGCGTCATTGTAATTGGGGCCAGGGCCAGCTTACTGGCACAAGCCCAGACCCGCTGGGTAGTGGAACGCCTGAAGGAAAACTGGCCCGAGACCGAGTTCAAGATACGCACCGTACAGTCTAAAAACGCCTCGGAGAGCAGTGCAGCAGAAGCCTTGCGGCAGGCCCTGGCCAGGCGGGAAGTGGACATCGCCGTGTACTCCCTCAAGCACCTCCCCACCCAGGAGGTGCCAGGCATCAATCTGGTCGCAGTCCCAAAGCGGGTTGAGCCCCGCGAGGCCCTGGTAGGGCGCACGGCCAAGCGCTTGGAGGACCTGCCCAAGGGGGCCACAGTAGGGGTCAACAGCCTGCGCCGCAAAGCCCAGTTGCTGGCCTACCGCCCCGACCTGAGCTTGTGCGATCTTGGGGGCGATGTAGACGAACGTCTAAGCGCGCTCGGTACAGGCGAGTACGACGCCGTAATCATCGGTGCAGCCAGCCTGATGCGGCTGGATTTGAGAAACCGCATTGACCAGCTTATTGATCCCGAAATCATGCTGCCCGCGCCCGGCCAGGGGGCCCTGGGCCTTGAGGTGCGCCAAGGCGACGACTGGGCCGAGGAACTGGCCTACAGCCTCAACCACCGGGCCTCCTTCGTGCGGGTCACAGCCGAGCGAGCCTTCTTGAGGGCCCTAGGGGTCGGCGACGAGTGCGCTGCCGCCGCGCTGGCCACCCTGGGAAGCGACGACACCTTGCTCTTAGAGGGCGTGGTCGCCCGGCCCGATGGCCGCGAGCTTATCCGCGCCGAGATCGAGGGCGAGGCTGAAGAGGCCGCTGAGCTGGGTCATGACCTGGCCCAGGACTTGCTGGCTGAGGGCGGACGGGAGCTGCTAAGCGTACTAAAAACCCCCTAGCCACTGCCTTAGATTGCTCACCAACGCACTTTTAGTCCGGGCTTCTGCAGTAAACTTGAGTCGGTAGGTCGGAATTGTTGAAAGCCATAGGGATGAAACGTCTAACCAAGC
>Ga0209691_1001087_pt1 | contig 17049 bp, 16 predicted proteins | sample YNPMSBMetaG_FD_187120 | JGI IMG/M metagenome (GOLD analysis project Ga0209691, IMG submission 187120) | Anoxygenic and chlorotrophic microbial mat microbial communities from Yellowstone National Park, USA - YNP MS-B MetaG (SPAdes) (version 2) ... | reverse complement strand
CGAGGAAGTCCTCGTAGAAATGCACCACGGGGTCTTCGCGTCCTGCGCGTTTGCCGAAGTCTTGCAGGATGGCGTACATCTCGGCGCGTTCCAGCAGGCTGGCGAGGTCATCCAGCAGCCACTCCAGTTCGGGTTCCAACGTGTGGGTGGTCAGCGTACCCAGAAGTCGCTTGAGGAAGGGGATGGCGTCGGGGATGATGCGTGCGGCGTCGTGGCGGGTGAAGCGTGCGGCGTTGGGCGCGTAGCAGCGGGCGGCGAACAGCCCGTAGGCGAGGGTCTGCGCGTACAGGTCGGCGAAGTCGGCAGGCTGAAGGTCGGGCAGCAGCGCGTGCTGCAGGGCGCGGTACAGGTTGCGCAGCTCCAGCGACTGGTCGGGCGGCTGTTTCAGTTGGGCGTGCAGGCTCTGCTCGACGGTGGCTTTCAGCAGTTGGGCGCGCTGGGCGAGGTGGCGTGCCAGCGTGTGCGCGTCGGCGACGGGCGCGGGCGCGTAGTCCAAAAACGCCTGAAGCAGCGCGAGGCAGTCGTCGGCGTCGCGTTGGGCAAGGGCGATTTTGCCGTGCGGGGGCGGTTGTGACAGGCGGGCTCGCAGCACTTCCTCGCCCGCGCGGTACAGCCGAAATTCCAGAAAGTTGGTCAGTAGAAAGTTCTCCAGATGCTGGCGGAAGGCGTCGGTTTGCGCTTTGGCGTGCGGGGGCAGGTTGTCGAGGTCGGCTGCGTATGCTTCGGCTTCCACATAGCCCACGGGCGCGTGCTGATGCAGCAGGGCGAAGTCGGGTCGTCCGACGGCGGTGCGGGTCGGCTCGTGGACGATGTTCAGGCCGGGGCGCAGGGTGTGCAGCAGTTGCTCCAGCGCGCTATGGTAGGACAGTTCGCCTGTGGCGTGCGGCTGTTGCACCAGGGTGCGAAGCTCTTCCAGGTATTGCCTCAGCGCACGCACATGCGTTTCAGACTCCTGCGTCATAGCCGAACCCTCAACTTCCTCCCCGCTTAGCACAGATGCCAAACCCACTTTGGGATACGACGCATGACGGGTCTCTCCTTCACCGGCTTCGCAGCAGCACGTCGGAGAGATGCAGCAGGTCATGCGCCACGCACAGCTGCACCTGCTGGAAGATGCTCCACTCGCCGAACTCGGGGTGGATGCCGATGCGGTCGCGTGCCTCCACAGGCAGACTGTTCAGAAACTCTAGCGAGCGGTTGCGTGCCTCGGAGAATAGCTGCAAGCCTTCCTCCACGCTTCCCTGCGTGAGACGCCCTTCCTGTGAGGCGTCGTGCGGGTCGTAGACGGTCAGCGTGGGGCGATCCTGTTCGGCAATCAGGCGGTAGCGGGCGTAAAACGCCTCTTCTACCTCCGCCAGATGATAGAGTAGCTCCTTTGGGGAGTAGCGGTCGGGCGAGGGGCGGTGTTCCCATCGTTCTGGCGGTACCAGCTTCGCCAAACGCTGTAGCGCGAGGGGCGTTTTTGCCAGCGCCTCCATACACTCTTCCCAGATGTACGGATGATGCATTCTACCACCTCCTAAGATGTTCCAGGCGTTTACCTCTGTGTGCTGTGCGGAAAAGGCTCCTTCGCTCTGGGTGTGGGGACGTGGTTACGCCCACGCCCCCTGTGCTGTTAGCACCCGGTGTCTTCCGAATCGGTGATGTTCGTGCCCGGCACGCCGTGCAGGTCGTTGTAAGGGTCCTGGCGGGTGCTGGTGACCGCTTCCAGCGCGGCCTCGCTGTTTGCGAGGGGCTCATTCGTGCGCCAGCTGTAGTAGGTGGGGCGCAGCGAACCTGCAGGCGTCGCTCCCCCAGTGGGGATGCCGCTGTAACGGAACCATTTGGCGTGTCCGTCTGCGAAGTTCAGCACCAGCCCTTCCTTGTGCCGCGCATAACCGAGGAAGCTGTAGAATTCGAGCTGCCCTACCGAGCGTATCTGTCGCAGGTAGCCATCATAGAACATGACGGTCTCGGCAGGCACTGGCATACCCCCCAAGGTGGTCGGAGGTGTGCGCTTGGGAAGGTACGGGCAAAAGCTCTCTCCGAACAATCCGAGGTTGGGAATGTAACCCGTGAAGCGGAAGGTGCCGCCGTAGTTCAGCCCCAGTGTGGCGAGACGGCTCTGCCAGTCCACCCCCGGACGGTAGCTGGGACACACGAAAATCTCGGTGTTCTTTAAGTAGGGTGCTACCATGTCATACACGGCGATTACGGTCGTGGGGTTCGCCAGGTACGCGCTCATCGGGAAGGTTTCGTCGTAGTCCTGCGCATACATCAACACTCCCAAAGCCAGCTGCTTCTGGTTGCTGGTGCAGCTGGTTTGCCTTGCGCTCTCCCGCGCCTGCGAGAAAACGGGGAACAGGATCGCTGCCAGTATCGCGATAATCGCGATAACAACCAGCAGCTCAATCAAGGTAAAAGCGTTGCGTCCAGTCATTCCTGCCTCCTATAAGTATTTTCCTCCGAAGCCTGATGTCGTATCGGCAAACGGAGTTGCTATAGTATAACGATTTCACCCGGCTGTTTGCAAGAGCTAATAAGCCCAGCACTTCGGGCACGTATTGACAACTCCTCTGATGCAGGCTATACTGGAACAACAGGGAGAAAGCGCGGAGACCGATGCAGGTTGCAAACCCGGTATACACCTTCACCCGGCAGCTAGCCCAGCTGGTGTTATTTGTGGGCGATATCGGCATCCTGCTGGCGCAGGCGATGGGGTTTGTGTTTCGCGGCCGGTGGGAGGCGCGCGAAACGATGGTACAGATGGCGATTATCGGTGCGCAGGCGGTGCCGATGGTGGTCATCACGAGCGGGTTCACGGGAGCGGTTCTTGCACTGTACTCGGCGAAGCTGATGTTGCAGTTCGGCGTGGGGTCACTGGCTGGGGGTGCGGTCGCGCTGGCAATGGCGCGCGAACTGGGTCCGGTCGTTACGGGTGTGGTGGTGGCAGCGCGTTCGGCTTCGGCGATTGCAGCCGAAATCGGCAGCATGAAAGTCACCGAACAGGTAGACGCCCTGCGAGCCCTTGCCGTACCGCCCGTGCAGTATCTGGTCGTGCCGCGCCTGATAGCCTGTCTGACCATGCTGCCCGCGCTGGGCATACTGGCTTTCGTGACGGGTATTTTCGGGGGATATGCGGTGGCGGTGCCTATTGGCGTGTCGCCGACATCCTATTTGCTGGGTGTTCGGGAACTGGTGGAGACCTATGATGTGTTCGCGGGGCTCTTGAAGACAGTGGTGTTCGGAGCGATTATCGCGCTGGTCGGCTGTCGAGCCGGACTGAGGACGGAAGGAGGCGCGGCGGGGGTAGGGCAGGCAACCACCAACAGCGTGGTGGTGGCGGTGTTGCTGATTTACATCGCGAACTTCTTTCTGGCGTATCTGCTGTTCGGTGGGCGATGAGCGGACCACCAGATGCCCAAACAGTGGTACGTGTCGACGACGTATGGTACGGGGTAGACTCGCGATGGGTGTTGCAGGGCGTTTGCCTGGCTGTGCGTGAGGGCGAGGTATTCGCCATCATGGGTCCCTCCGGCTGCGGTAAGACGACGTTGCTGAAGCTGATTGGGGGATTGCTGAAACCGCAGAGGGGGGAAATATGGATTGGTGAGACGGAGATTTCTCGCCTGCCGGAAGCAAAGCTGACCCCGGTGCGCAAGCAGGTCGGGCTGGTGTTCCAGTATGCGGCGCTGTTTGACTCGTTAACGGTATACGATAACGTGGCTTTTGGGGTACGTCGTCACATCACCCGGCGCGAAGAAGAGGTTGCGCGCATCGTGCGGGAGAAGCTGGAGATGGTGGGGATGGCAGGGACAGAGCATCTTTATCCCGCGCAGCTATCGGGTGGGATGCAGAAGCGCGTGGGGTTAGCGCGCGCGCTGGCGATGAACCCGAAAATCGTGCTGTATGACGAGCCGACTGCGGGTCTGGACCCGATTGTCGCGGAGACAATTGATACACTCATCGTGGACACCACGCGCCAGCTACGGGTCACTGCGCTGGTCGTGTCGCATGACCTGACGAGTGTGTTCCATATCGCGGACAGGATAGCGATGCTGCACCAAGGTCAGATTATCACCTGCGGCTCGCCACAAGAGGTGCGTGCGGACGGCAATCCGGTGGTGCGTCGCTTCTTGCAGGCAGGCGGCATTTCGCCAGTTGGCGAGACCACGAGTGCTCAGGAGCCAAACCGATGATGACACCGCGTAAGGCAGTTTTTCTGGTGGGGATGACGATTATTCTGGCGGGTATATGGGTCGCAGTCACCGTTATCTATCTGCGCGGTACACTGGCGGCGCGGCGCATGTACCATGTGGAGGCAGTGTTTCCCGATGCTCTGGGTATTCGGGAGCAGGCGAGGGTCTATCTTGCAGGGGTGGAGGTTGGCGAGGTTCAGGAAATATGGTTAACCTCTGACCTGCAGGCGAGAGTGCGACTGGCTGTACGGAAGGAGGTCAGAATCCCGGAGGATAGCGTGGCAGTGGTGATGTCACCAGGTATTGCAGGCGTGGACAAGATGATAGCTCTTGTTCCGGGCAAGTCACCTGTGGAGGCGCAAGAAGGAACGGTGCTGCGGGGCACAAAGGAACCGGGAATTAGCGACCTCGCACCCGTGGCACAGGAGACCCTGCAGGAGGTGCAGAGGCTGGTTCGCTCGGTCAACGCGCTGATTGCCGACCCCGAGATGCAGGCGGGCATCCGTCAAACGCTGAACAACGTCGAGCAGGCATCGGCGCGCCTCACCGTGCTGTTAGAGCAAGCCCGAGCCCTGCTGGCGAGCACAGGGCGTTCTCTGGATGCCGTGGTGCAGGATGCCCGACGTTCCACCAGAATGTTGCCAGAAGTCGTGGCGGACCTGGAGGCTTTGCTGAAGCAATCCCGCGAACTGGTGCGCACCGCGCAGCGCGCTACGGAAAGCCTCGACCGCCTTGTAAGCGATGAGCAGCTCCAGCAGAACCTGCGCGATGTCGCCAGAGAGATGAACGCATGGAGTGCGAGACTGAATCGTATCGCCGAAGACATCGGGAAATACACGGGTGATGAAGAGCTCAGGGAGAACGTGCGGGGCACTGTGGCCGAAGCGCGAGCGACCCTCACGGAAGCTCGTCAGGCAACGGAGAGGATCAATCGCTTTGTGGAGCGGCTGATTCAACCCGGCAGGCTGTCCATCAGGCCGACCGAGGTCTCTCTGGATGTGTACGGCTTGCTGCGTGACGGCAGTTTTCGCACCGACCTGACGCTCTCCTTCCCGTATCGCGATAATCGCTTCTTTTATCTTGGCGTGTTCGATGTTACCGAAAGCAACAAGTTCATCCTGCAGTATGGTTCACAGTTAGCGCCAACGCTGGATTTACGCTATGGACTCTACGCCTCCAAACCGGGAGTAGGGGTGGACTGGAGGTTCACACCCAGACTTCATCTGCGGGCGGATGTGTTTGACCCCAACGACCTGCAGATAAACACACGGGCGAAGATACAACTGAACACGGACTGGAGTCTGTGGGTGGGTATCGACAGCCTGTTCGGCCAGAACCAGCCGGTGTTGGGGGTGCAGTTGACACGTTAGGTTGATGGGAGGAGGCAAAAAACGATGGCGATGAAAGTGATACTCACGCAGGACGTGCCCTCGCTGGGCAAGCATGGCGAGGTGGTCAACGTCTCAGAGGGGTACGCACGGAACTATCTGTTCCCGCGTGGGCTGGCGATTGCTGCCGATAAGGGCGCGATGAAAAACGTTCAGCTTCGCCAGAAGCAGGAGGCAATGCGAGCCGAAAAAGCGGCGCAGGAAGCACGCCAGATTGCGGATGTGCTGAGAGGCAAGACAGTCACGGTGAAGGCACATGCCGGTAAGGGAACTACCAAACTGTTCGGCGCGGTAACTTCGCAACACATTGCAGATTCCATCGCACAGCAGTACCATGTGAAGGTGGACAAGCGTAAAATCGGTTTGCTGGAGCCGATTAAATCGCTGGGAGAGTATGAGGTTACACTGCACCTCCATCACGATGTGAACCTGACGCTGAAGGTGGAGGTCGTACCTCAGGAGGCTTCTGCATAAAGCTGGGTGCGGGGCGATGAAAAGAAATTCGGACAGGCAGGGCAAGCAAGAGTCACGCATGAGTGAGTTGCTGCGCGCCCTGCCGCACAATCTGGATGCGGAGATTGCCACGCTGGGCTCGATGATGATAGACGGAGCAGCCATCGAGCGGGTGAGCGAGTTCCTTGCGCCCGACGATTTCTATCGGGAAGCGCACCACGTGATTTACGATGCCCTGATAGCCCTTTCCGGCCGCAACGAGCCGGTAGACCTCGTCACCCTCAGCGAGGAACTGCAACGGCGGGGGAAGCTGGAAGAGGTCGGAGGTATCGCTTACCTGACCACTCTCATGGACAGCGTGCCCAGCGCGGCGAATGTGGACTACTATGCCCAGATTGTGGAAGAATATGCCATTCGCCGACGGCTCATCGAGGCAGCCCAAGAGATTATCCACATGGCAGCGGTGACCGGGGATGAGGAAGAACCGCTGTCTATTGGCGAAATAGCCGACCGGGCAGAGAGCGCGGTTTATCGGGTAGCGCAGCGGCGTATCGGCAGAGGCTTTGAAAGCATCCGGCCGTTGCTGGGTGAGGCGTTTGACCGTTTCGAAGCCTTTTATCATGAGCGAAAGCTGGTAACAGGTTTAAGCACGGGCTTTCGCGAACTGGACTATGTCACGGCGGGGCTGCAGAAGTCGGACCTCGTGATTATTGCGGCACGCCCCAGCATGGGCAAAACCAGCTTGTGCCTGAACATTGGGGAACATGTAGCCCTTCGTGAAGGCAGAACGGTGGCTATCTTCAGCCTGGAGATGTCCAAAGAGCAGCTCGTGCAGCGCATGATTTGCTCGCAGGCGGAGGTAAACGCGCATCGTTTGCGGCTGGGGATGCTGCCCGACACCGCATGGCAAAGGCTTGCCAGAGCGGTGCAGGAACTCTGGAATGCCCGGATATTCATCGATGACACGCCGGACATCTCGGTTCTGGAGATGCGGGCAAAGTGTCGCCGCTTGCGTGCCGAACACGGGTTAGACCTGGTGATTGTGGACTACCTGCAGCTGATGCGCAGCCATCGGCGAGCAGAGAACCGCACGCAGGAGATTTCGGACATCGCCCGCGCACTGAAGGGTCTGGCGCGCGAGCTGGCAGTGCCCATCATTGCCCTGTCGCAATTATCCCGTGCTGTAGAGCATCGTGAGAATAAGCGTCCGATGCTTTCGGATTTGCGCGAGAGCGGTTCAATCGAAGCAGAAGCCGACGTGGTGGCATTCATTTACCGCCCCGAGTATTACGCAATGAAGGAGGCGGTGTCTTCGGATGACGTGGAGGCAGGCACGATGCCTCGCGAAGAGGGGCGGGTCGAGGAAGCCGAGATTATCGTTGCCAAACAACGAAACGGTCCAACGGGTACCGTGCGAGTCGGCTTCAAGCCTGATTATGCGCGGTTTGTCCCGCTGGAGCGACATCGGGAGGAATGAGCCTTGAAGGTACTGGTGATCGGTGGAGGTGGGCGCGAGCACGCGCTGGTGTGGAAAATCGCGCAGAGCCCAAAAGTAACCAAAATCTATGCGGCGCCGGGTAACGCGGGCATTGCTGAACTGGCGGAGTGCGTACCGATGAAAGCCACCGACATCCAAAGTCTGGCAAGCTTCGCCGAGCGCAACCGTATTGACCTGACGGTTGTCGGACCCGAGTCGCCCTTGATTGCGGGTGTCGTGGATGTATTTGAGACGCGCGGGCTGGCGATATTTGGTCCCAGCAAAGAGCCGGCGCGTCTGGAAGGCAGTAAAGTGTTCGCGAAAGAGGTCATGCGCCGTTATCGTATTCCCACCGCTGATTTCTCGGTTTTCAGTGAACCGCATGCGGCTGCGGAATACGCGCACCGTCGTTTTCAGGAAGGTGCGAAAGGGCTGGTGATTAAGGCGGATGGCGAGGCGGGGGGTAAGGGTGTTTTCGTTGTGCATCACTTGGACGAGGCGCTGGAAGTGATACACTCGCTCATGGAGGAACGTGTGCTCGGAGAGGCGGGCGCGCGAGTGGTGATTGAAGAGGTTTTAGTTGGGGAAGAGGCTTCGCTGATGGCGTTTAGCGATGGAGCCACTGTACTGCCGATGCTGCCCGTTCAGGATTATAAACGCGCACTCGACCACGACCGCGGAGCGAACACCGGTGGGATGGGCAGTATCTGTCCCCTGCGCCTTGTTACGCCGGAACTGCATCAGCAAGCGATAGAGCAGATTATCCATCCTGCCATCCGCGCCACGCGCGACGCGGGTATCCCCTTCCGCGGTGTGCTGTACGCAGGCACGATGGTTACCGAACAGGGCATGAAGACGCTGGAGTTCAATGTGCGATTCGGTGACCCTGAAACGCAGGCAGTCCTGCCCTTGCTGGAGAACGATATAGTGGAGGTGATGCAGGCGGCGGTCGAGTGCCGTCTGGATGAGATTACCTTGCAGTGGAAACCGCGCTATGCGGTGTGTGTCGTGGTGGCATCGGGGGGCTACCCGGGCAAATATGAGACGGGTTTGCCGATCGAGGGGCTGGATGAGGCGGCGCAGGTGCCGGAATGCGTGGTCTTCCATGCAGGCACGCGCAGAGATGGTGATCAGGTGGTAACCGCTGGCGGGCGCGTGCTGGGAGTAACCGCCCTGGGCGATACGCTTGCTCAGGCGCGTGGGCGAGCCTACGAGGCGGTACGGTGTATCCGCTTCGAGTATATGCATTACCGCACAGACATCGGCATGAAGTGGGTATGAGAACTCGGTAAAAAAACGAAAGGAGGGATATGGATGCTAACCTGGCGGTATGTGGTGGCGGGCGGTTTGCTGCTGCTGATGTCTCTGGCGTGCCTGCAGGCGCATCCGCAGCCACCGACTGTGTTTCGCACCCAAGTGATCTATCGGCATACGAACCCTGTACAGTCGGTACACATCAACAACAACGGCTGGGTTGTCTGGTCGGAGGGGGACTTCACCCGCAGTGATGTGTGGCTGTACGATGGCTCAGCAGTCCGTCGGCTGAGTGCAGGTGAACAGCGGCGTCTGAACACCTCTCCTCGTCTCAACAACAGAAACCAGATTGTGTGGCGTTACGATGATGGAGAGGTGTCTGACGTCGTCCTGTGGGACAGCGGGATACTCACCAACATCACCCGCAGCGACGGCGCTGTGGGCTTTGGCGCGCCGGATATCAATGACTCGGGCTGGGTGGTCACTACGGGAACGGATGCCTTCACCGGCTATCAGGATATTTACCTCTGGAAGCCCGGCTATTCCGACCCCGAAAACCTGACCTACTGGGCGGAATTTGACAGCCAGAACCCGCGCATCAATAATCTGGGTGAGGTGATATGGAACGCAGTGGATGCCGCAGCCAACCCGCAGATTTATCTGGCTCACGCCGACGACATGATGAACTACCGCGATCTCACGGGTAATACCGCCGGCGATGACTACTCCTCGCCCGACCTGAACGACAACGGGCAGGCAGTGTGGATGCACCATAACGGCAATAACTGGAACATCGAACTGTGGTCGGAAGCGACGGGCGTGGTTGCGCTGACGAACAACACGGGCAATGCCGCCAGCATGTTCCCAGCCATCAACAATTTGGGCTGGGTGCTGTACGAGCAAGCCATCCTGTTCCGCAAGTACGATGTGCAGCTGTTTGCCAACGGGGAAACCATTCTACTGACCGATAACACCGACCCCGTGCGCAGCTTCCGTGTGGCACTGAACGACCGGGGCGAGCTGGTGTGGGTGACGCGAGAGGACATCGACGGGCAGCGATACTGGAGCATCATTCTAGCTCAGCCTGTGCCGGAGCCTGCGAGCATTGCCGTGCTGCTCAGCGGTGCGGGATTGCTGGTGTTCATGCGGCGGAAGAGGCGGTAAAAACTTCACCACAGAGGGCACCTTTTCTATGTGCTCTCTGTGGTGAATCCCGAGATATTTCGTCTCGTGCGGCAGCGTTTGTTGCAGGAAGCTACGGGGCGGTGTATACTCTTAAGCGGTATGCTGAGGTTTTACCTATTGCTGCGCAATCGGGAGCTGAGGACGAATGAGTTCTGTATCCAGCAACGAACGGGTTATCGAGATGGTCAAGCAGCTGCCCCCAGCAGTGAAACGAGAGATCGTGGCGATGCTTGAGCAGGAGCTTGCAGAGGAACGTCGCCAGCGGCAGAGGGTGTTTCAATCCGTTTTGCGTCGGATTGCCTGCGAGACGGGCAGGGACTGGGAACGGCTCACGCCTGACCAACAGGCAGATCTCATCAGCACCTACTATCGGTCTATTGCGTCCACGGACGATATGTTGAGCAGCATTCGACAGCGAGTCGAGCCGTTGGTGCGAGAGGCGGCCCAGCGGCAGGGATACGACTGGGATGCGATGGATGAAGATGAACGCCTTCATTTCTTTGCTGAGTGGCTCGAGGATTGACGGGACCCCGCGTGGTTTTCGATACCAACGTCCTTCTGTCCGCATTCGGCTGGGGAGGCAACCCGCTACGTTGCGTGTTACTGGCTCGGGCGGGCTTAATCAAGGGTATGACCTGTGCGGAGATACTGGAAGAGGTATACGAGAAGTCGATTGAGAAACTGACAATGAACCCGTCTGATGCTTTCGCTCTTGTGCAGGAATTAAAGGAGTTTCTGCAGGTTGTCCCAATTACTGGGGCATTGCGAGGTGCAGCACTTGCCCCCGAAGACGACAAGGTACTGGAATGTGCCCTTCTGGGCAACGCAACACACATCGTCACTGGAGACCGCAAGCATTTACTTCCGCCGGGCACTTTTCGTGGAATACACATTGTGTCGCCGACAGAGTTGCTTGAAGAGTTCGGTAGAGAGGAGCATACGTGATGTCTGAGAATACCGCTACACTGGCGAGGTACTCTTTGAACCAGCGCGACCGCCTTATCCTGCGGGAGCTGGCGCAGCAGGTGGCGGAGCTGGCAGAGCGCCCTGTTGAGAAAGAGAAGCGCGAACTATGGTATCGCCATAACGCGCTGGAGTCGACGCGCCCGCTGGTGTTCTGCGATCCCGAGAACGGCTGGAACGAGATTCTGACCCCGGATACGTTGCAGTGTGAGGGCGGTCTGGCTCGGGCATGGGAATGGCATCTGCGTCGAGAGGTTTTCTGGGGCGCGCACATGCGCGACGACAAGGTGATCGAGGCTGTTTTCAACGTCGGGCATGTGTACACCGAGACCGACTGGGGTCTGCGCGAAACGCGGATCGGTGGGGAAGGCGGCGGCTCGTGGCGCTGGGAGGCTCCGCTAAAAACCTACGATGACATGGACAAACTGCGCTTCCCGCAAATTACGGTGGACTATGAAGCCACGCAGGAACTTCTGCAGCTGGCACAGGAGACCTTCGGCGACATCCTGCAGGTGCGGCTGAAGACCGTCTGGTGGTGGTCATTCGGCATGACGCAGACGCTAGTATACCTGCGCGGGCTGGAGCAAATCATGTACGACATGGTGGATTGTCCCGAAGGTGTGCACCGGCTGATGGCATTCCTGCGCGATGGGCACGCCGCCCGTCTGGACTTTCTGGAGAAGAACGGGTTGCTGTTTCTCAACAACGATGGTACCTACGTCGGCTCGGGCGGGTTCGGGTGGACGCACGAGCTGCCGCAGCCCGATTTCAGCGGGCATGTGCGCCCTATCGACATGTGGGGCTTTGCGGAGAGCCAGGAGACCGTCGGCATCTCCGCCAGTATGTTCGAGGAGTTTATCTTTCCCTACCAGCTGACGCTGCTGGAGCGGTTCGGACTGAACTGTTACGGCTGCTGCGAACCGCTGGATAGCCGCTGGCACGTAGTGAAAAAGTTTCCGCGCTTGCGGCGGGTGTCGATGTCGCCGTGGGCAAACGTGGAGGTGATGGCAGAGCGCCTCGGCAATCGCTACATCTTCTCGTGGAAGCCACACCCGGGTGTGCTGGCAGCAGATACCTTCGATGAGGAGTTCGTGCGGCAAACGCTGCGGCAGGGCTTGAATGTTTTGAAAAAGAATGATTGTCGTGTGGAGATTATCATGAAGGACTGCCACACTATCCGCCACGACCCACAGCGGGTGACTCGCTGGGTGCAGATTGCCAAGGAGGAAGCGGAGGCGATATGACGCGGTGGTTATTCGTTGTGGTTCTATGTCTTCTGCCCGCATTTGCCACACCGAGCGGGGAGCCTCAGATGCGGGCTATCTGGGTGGACGGCTTCAACGAGGGCATCAAAACCCCGGAGCAGGTGGATACTTTGCTGGCGCGGGTGCGTCAGGCGGGGCTGAATGCGGTGGTGGTGCAGGTACGCAAGAGCGCAGATGCCTACTACAACTCGCACTACGAGCCACGCGCATCGGACATCGCGGAGGGATTTGACCCGCTGGCGTATCTCATACAGAAAGCGCATGGAGAGAAGCCATATATTCAGGTGCACACCTGGCTCAACACCTGTGCGGTGGGAAGGAACCAGCACCCGCGCTCTCTACAGAGCCGTTTCCCCAATTACCTCTCGCTCAGCGACATGGGCGAAGACTACGACGGCGAAGCCACCAAAATAGACCCTGGGCATCCGGGCGCTGCGGACTGGACTTTCCGCACCTATCTGGACGTCATCCGCCACTATGACGTGGACGGCATCCACTTCGATTTCGTGCGCTACGGCGGCGAGCGGTGGGGATACAATCCCGTCAGCGTGCAACGCTATAACGAGCGCCGCGGCAGACCGGAAGGCTTTCCCTTCTTTAAGAGCGAGCGGTTCAAGCAGTGGCGGCGCGATCAGGTCACCGCGCTGGTGCGCAAGACCTACCTGTACGCCTGGACAGTGAACCCGAAGGTGCTGGTATCGGCGGCGACCATCACCTGGGGCAACGGTCCGGAGACCGACGATGCTTGGACCCGAGCAGCAGCCTATTCGCGCGTGTATCAGGATTGGCGCGGCTGGATGGAGGAGGGCATTCTGGACTGGAACATCCCCATGTGTTACTACAACGAACAGAAGCACGCCCGCTGGCTGGACAACTGGATGCGCTTTGTGAAAGACCATCAGTATCGCCATTACGCGGCGGTTGGGCTGGGAAACTTCCTGAACCCGGTCGAGGACACCCTGAAGCAGCTGCAGCGCGTGTGGGAACCGACGCGGCATGGCAACAAACCGCGTGGCGTTTGCTTCTATTCCTACGCCACTACCAACACCGACGCCGAAGGCAAAGAGCAAAAACACAATCCTGCCTTCTATGAGGCACTGGGCAAAGCTTTCGGAGGCTGGGTACCGGTGCCCCCCGCGATTTGGAAGGAGAAACCCGTCAATGGGCACATCAAGGGTACTATCCTTCATGCGGACACCCTGAACCCCGCCGACCACACGCTGGTGACGCTGAAGCGGATGGGTCAGGAGCGCGAGCAGTACGTGGACGGCACGGGCTTCTTCGGCTTTGTGCACCTGCCGCCCGGAGAGTATAAGGTGACAGTACAGCCGCGAGTGGGGAAGGCATTGACGCTGAAAGTAAAAGTAGAGGCAGGCAAGGTGACCACGCGCAACCTGTTGCTGGGCAGCACGCCGGCAAAGCGGGTAAAGAACCTCGCGGATCTTTCCCGTTTGCCAGAGGGTACCGAGGTATTGCTTGAGGAGCAGGCGGTGACCGCTGGCATGCCGGGTACTGCTGGCGATTTCCAGATTGGCGAGGTCACGGTGCGTATACCCGTCGATCTGCCATTGCCGTTCATCCAGGGCGATGTGGTGAACGTGAAGGGTACGCTACGGCGTGAGAACGGGCAGGTAGTGATTGATGGCGCGAAGGCGGTGCTGGTAGATATGCTCCCGAAAAGGTAGACAATGATAGGCTGGCAGCTCGCTAGGATACACTCTTAGCAGCGTAGTGCACTGGGCAAGAGCGGGTTGTTGATTTACCTTGATAACGCATCCTCGCCCGCCGTGTCGTGATTTTTCGCAGACGGCTGTGGAGGGCAGGCTTAGCATTTCAGTAGCCTGCTCGTGGAGAAGGCACCCGACGAGTCCGCACTGTGAACAGCCCTCGATTTGCTGCGCACGACCTGTGCGTGGCGTCTGCTTCGCAGGATTTTCAATATGGGAGGATGGTGTACGACTACTTTCCCCGCATACCTACAGGTTCGGGTCGCCGCTGGCGGCGTCGAATGGGTATCTTTGCTGCCATCTTGCCGTGCGGGGGTCATACTCCCGTGCGCCCACATGGTACAAACCGGTGGCAGGCGTCCATTCATATCCATAGGCGGCGTTCCAGCGGAAGGGGTTGAAGGTGGTGCCGACCTGCTCGATTGGGTTGCCCCACGCATCGTAACGGTAACGGTCGGTGATGTTGCCTGAACTGTCAAGGAGCAAACGGGTGTGTCCCAGACCATCCAGCACATCATACCGCGTTCCGGCTGGGGAACGCTACCACAAATAGCTTATGCGTCTTCCTTAGCAAAATGCAGCAAACAATGATACAGGCTGGCATATTCTACCACTGCGGGCATATCCTTCCTGCTTCGCCGTTGCATCCAGTAGACCACATATACCTTGTCATCATGCGGGCGTGCGATGACCTCCACAGTCCTATCCTCATCTAACCAGCCAACAGTAAAGAAGCCTTCACCGTACCCAGACTCAGGAAGCTGTTGCAACTGGATGTCCATCCAACCCTCAGCAGAACGGATTCGCTTGTAATGCATGGCTAATTCCCAGAGAGAAGAAGGCATGTCTGCCGGCGAGATGTCCACTGGCACTATCGCAGGCTCACAATCAAATTGTTCCGGGTCGGACAGCACTTGCAGAAGCCTCTGTTTCGCTTCTTCTACACTAAATTCCCGGTTGAACCGTTGGGCAGCCGCTTGCTCCTGCTGTAGGCTTTTGGACACGTCCCGCCAGAGCCACCTATCTAATAGCATCCCAACGAACTTGCCAATAAGAAGTGCTGCTGCCATGTAAAGCAGCCATGATGGCGGGAAATCCATCCTTGTTGTGTCGGCGACAATGCCCATACCCGTCTCACTCCGCGCACTCGTTGCGAACTAGGCGAGCTGTTACGGTATAACGGTTAGTGTTCAACCGCAGGAAGTTTTCAAGCCTCTCCATCTTGCGATGCCGCTGTAGATGGGCACCAGTATCTATTATCTCAAGGTTCCACCTTCCGCTGTGAATGCGCGGAGGTAAGCCGCCAACAGGGAACAACGTCCGTCTGCCGCCTGGGTGACCAAGCAGAGGATTGCGGTGGTGAACAATGAACCCCTGATCAACCTGCTGTGTTCGCCGCAGCTGTCTCACAAATCGCTGGGCCTCCTTCCGCAAGGCACGATAGCCTACCCTCGCGCTTTTCTTCACAGCTATCTTGGTCAGTCCATATGCCCCAAGCGATAGAAGCATTTCAGTAGCTATTTCTGTACGCTCTCCCCAGATGTACGCAGTGCTACACTGATTTACTGCTTCATTCGCGCCTATTTGCTGTCGTATCCAGTTGGTAAGCCCAAAAGTGAGCGAGTCACCAACACCGGCGAAGAAGTTCGCTAGGTCATCTAGCCAATCCTGCCCGCTCGGGTCTTTGGCGTTCACCGGGTCATTCCCACAATACCGATACAGGTTCGGGTCGCCAGAGGCGGCGTCTATCGGGTCGCGTTGCAGCCAGCGGGCGGTGCGGGGGTCGTACTCGCGGGCGCCCACATGGTACAAGCCGATGGCAGGCGTCCACTCATATCCATAGGCGGCGTTCCAGCGGAAGGGGTTGAAGGTGGTGCCCACCTGCTCGATCGGGTTGCCCCATGCATCGTAACTATAACGGTCGGTGATATTGCCTGAACTGTCAAGGAGCAGGCGGGTGTGCCCCAGACCATCCAGCACATCATACCGCGTTCCGGCTGGGGAACGCTACCACAAATAGCTTATGCGTCTTCCTTAGCAAAATGCAGCAAACAATGATACAGGCTGGCATATTCTACCACTGCGGGCATATCCTTCCTGCTTCGCCGTTGCATCCAGTAGACCACATATACCTTGTCATCATGCGGGCGTGCGATGACCTCCACAGTCCTATCCTCATCTAACCAGCCAACAGTAAAGAAGCCTTCACCGTACCCAGACTCAGGAAGCTGTTGCAACTGGATGTCCATCCAACCCTCAGCAGAACGGATTCGCTTGTAATGCATGGCTAATTCCCAGAGAGAAGAAGGCATGTCTGCCGGCGAGATGTCCACTGGCACTATCGCAGGCTCACAATCAAATTGTTCCGGGTCGGACAGCACTTGCAGAAGCCTCTGTTTCGCTTCTTCTACACTAAATTCCCGGTTGAACCGTTGGGCAGCCGCTTGCTCCTGCTGTAGGCTTTTGGACACGTCCCGCCAGAGCCACCTATCTAATAGCATCCCAACGAACTTGCCAATAAGAAGTGCTGCTGCCATGTAAAGCAGCCATGATGGCGGGAAATCCATCCTTGTTGTGTCGGCGACAATGCCCATACCCGTCTCACTCCGCGCACTCGTTGCGAACTAGGCGAGCTGTTACGGTATAACGGTTAGTGTTCAACCGCAGGAAGTTTTCAAGCCTCTCCATCTTGCGATGCCGCTGTAGATGGGCACCAGTATCTATTATCTCAAGGTTCCACCTTCCGCTGTGAATGCGCGGAGGTAAGCCGCCAACAGGGAACAACGTCCGTCTGCCGCCTGGGTGACCAAGCAGAGGATTGCGGTGGTGAACAATGAACCCCTGATCAACCTGCTGTGTTCGCCGCAGCTGTCTCACAAATCGCTGGGCCTCCTTCCGCAAGGCACGATAGCCTACCCTCGCGCTTTTCTTCACAGCTATCTTGGTCAGTCCATATGCCCCAAGCGATAGAAGCATTTCAGTAGCTATTTCTGTACGCTCTCCCCAGATGTACGCAGTGCTACACTGATTTACTGCTTCATTCGCGCCTATTTGCTGTCGTATCCAGTTGGTAAGCCCAAAAGTGAGCGAGTCACCAACACCGGCGAAGAAGTTCGCTAGGTCATCTAGCCAATCCTGCCCGCTCGGGTCTTTGGCGTT
>Ga0209691_1001081_pt1 | contig 17068 bp, 8 predicted proteins | sample YNPMSBMetaG_FD_187120 | JGI IMG/M metagenome (GOLD analysis project Ga0209691, IMG submission 187120) | Anoxygenic and chlorotrophic microbial mat microbial communities from Yellowstone National Park, USA - YNP MS-B MetaG (SPAdes) (version 2) ... | reverse complement strand
CTCCGACTTTGTCGCCGTTCCACCGCCAACAACTCCGCTTCGCTTTCCTTGATTTCTTCGTGATACTTTATCATCTCCCTTTCTCCTTTTTCTTGAACTTACTCATTCCTACTCAATTTTGGTATTAACTTTCAACTCCAAACAATCCGTGTGTTCTGTGTGCTGTTCTTCTTTGCGTGCGTTGTGGTTATATTGCGACGCACTCTTGCGCAACTCTTCAAAACAAACTATTGCCCAACGATGCGCACGCTTTTGCTTCTTTTCGGCTCACTGTTTCTTGCCACATGCAATCCAACCAAATCCACACAAGGCTTTGCGGACTTTGAAGAAGGTCGGCTCGCCTCGCTCACGACAAAAGTTTCGGATTCAGAGGAGTCTTCACTGCCGCTGGAAGTTGTCGCCGCAGTGCCACAAGGCGAAATCACTTCGCCCGACCAAGCACAAGCGATTGCCGTCATGTTCAATCAACCAATGGTTAGTGTAAGCGATGAAGCGCAAACGGCTTCTGAAAAAACTCTCGTTCAAATTAAGCCCGACATCAAAGGCACAACACGCTGGCTTGGCTCACGCACGCTCATTTTCACGCCAAGCGATTCGCTTCCTTTTGCAACGACCTTCACCATAACCGTTCCGAAATCGCTCAAATCACGGTCAGGCAAATCGCTTGCCGAAGATTACACCTTCACCTTTTCAACGCCAAGCGTGCGGCTCGTTGAGCATTACCCTTACAGCACCTATCAGCAACTTGGTTTGAAAGACACGCTCGTGTTGAAGTTCAATCAAAAGGTTGATGTGAGCCTTGCAAGCAAAATCAAAATCGAAGATTCAAAAGGCAACAGCGTGAAATTTTCGCTCTCGCAAAAGAGCGCGCCTGACCTGAAAAAACTCATTGACTTTTATCGCAAGACCGACCGCTATGCACCTGCTTTTTGGTTTGAGCAAAGTCAAAACGCCGACAAGATTCTTTTCCTTACGCTTCAAATGACCGCAGGCGAAACCTATAAACTCATATTTGATGAAGGGAAATCATCGTTTGACTTCGCGCCCTTCAAGCCGTTTGAACTTGAAATCGGAACAGCGTTTGAACTCAAACCGAATGAAGGCATCACGCTTGCGTTCTCAAATCCTGTCTCAATGAAAGATTTGAAATCCAACATCACCTTTACACCGAAAATCGATTCTGCTTTTGATAGCGACGAAGGTGCATATTACGCCAATTCACACACGCTCTATCTGCCGTTCAAAGCCGCCACAACTTACACGATGACGATTTCAAAAAATCTTGTTGACCGTTTCGGCAATAAACTTGGCAAAGATGTAGAGGTGAGGCTCAAAGTTGGCGACTATGCGCCTCGCGTTGTGATTCCAACAGGCGTGGGGCTTGTGGAGAACGAATTTAGCGACACTACTTTTTATCCAAGTCTTCCTATTCGCGGCATTAACCTTCCATCGACCGAAATCAAATATGCCTCGCTTTCGCCCGAAGACGTGATGAACTTGAAGACCGATTACTACGGAAGCAATTTCAACGTGCCTGCTTCAAAACTGAAATTCAAGACGATTGAATTTGAGAACAAGCGCAATGAAAGTTCGGTGCGGCGATTTGATTTGCGCGAAGTCTTTGGCGGCGAAAAGTCAGGCATTGCATATGTCGAAGTTGAATCGCCTTCGCTGTATGAAAAAGGGAAGTTTGAAAAACTCTCAACGCTTGTTCAGGTCTCATCGCTTGGGGTTTCGGCGAAGTGGTCGCGAGAAAATTCGCTTGTGTTTGTTACACGGCTCAACGATGGAAGCCCCGTGGCAAACGCAACGGTGCGCGTCTATCAAGGAGGCAAACTGCTATGGTCGGGCAACACGAATCAAAAGGGCGTAGCGGACATCACAAAGACGATTGATGTGAACGGCGCGCCGATTTACGCCGTCGCCCTGTTTGAAAAAGAACTTGCTTACACCACATCGGGTTGGGATTATGGCATTGAGCCGTATCGCTTTGGACTTTATGACATCGGTGGCGAAACCGATTACTACCCGAAAACGACGGCGGGGCGCGTGTTTACGGAACGTGGCATTTATCGCACAGGCGAAACGATTTTCTTCAAAGGGATTCTGCGTGAGTTAAAACAAGGCAAATGGAAACTGCCGACGCGAAAGCAAGTCTATGTAACGGTGCGCGATAGCAAAGGCGAAACGATTTACAACAAATCGCTCACGCTTTCAACTGAATTTGGTTCGTTCAGCGATTCGCTCATAACGAAGCCTAATGCGCCACTTGGTTACTACACGATTCAAGTCAAAGGCTCAAGTAGCGAAGATGATTTCAATCTCTTTGCAACCGATGAGTTTCGCGTTGAAGCCTATCGACCTGCGACATTTGAAACGAAAATTTCTTCATCACAAAGTTCATTTGTTCGAGGCGATGTGTTTGTTGCAACTGTTGAAGGGCGATACCTTTTCGGCGCGCCAATGATTGGCGACAACGCCACATGGACGCTCACGCGAAGCACGCTCGAGAATTTTTCTTTTCCCGATTACGACGGCTACTTCTGGCAACCGCTCTCGTGGAGCAGACCAAGCGAAGACCAAACTGGCTCATTGCTTGCATCAGGTTCAGGCACATTGGATAAACTGGGGCAACTCTCTCTCTCGCAAAAGTTGGAGTTCAACATTTCTTCGCCGTCAATCCTCACGCTCGAAGCCGAAGTCATTTCGCCCTCGCGCCAAGCGATTGCAGAACGGCAGAGTTTCAAGTTTCACCCCGCACAGTTTTACATCGGCTTAAAACCCAAAACAACCTTCACGAAAGAAAACACAGAACTGCCCGTAGAGGTCGTAACGGTGGGCGTTGACGGCAAGCAAGTCTCACAGAAGGTTTCCGTCGAAGTCGTGCATCGGCAATGGGTAAGCGTGAAGCGTGCAGGCATTGGCGGCAGATATGAATGGCAATCGGAACAAGTGGATAGCACGATTTTTAAAACCGACCTTTCCACAAAAGACAACGGAACAGCAAGTTTCAACGCACCCATCAAAGGCGCAGGACTTTATTTCATCAGAGCCACAGCAAAAGATTCCAAAGGCAATACGGCACGAAGCGAAGCCTATACCTACGCCTACGGCGGCGGTTACTCGGCGTGGGAACGCACTGATGATGACCGAATTACACTCGTATCCAACAAGAAAACTTACAAGCCAAATGAAACGGCTTCGATTCTTGTGCAATCGCCTTACGAGAGTGCAACGGCGTTGCTCACGGTTGAGCGCGAAGGCATTTTGGAACATAAAGTCTTTGAACTCAAAGGCACTGCGCCCTCAATCGAACTGCCTATCAAAGAAGATTATTTGCCAAATGTGTATGTATCGGTTATGCTTATCAAAGGCAGAACTGCGCTCCCGAAAGCCGGCGAGAGCGATTTGGGAAAGCCGTCGTTCAAAATTGGCTATGCGAAGCTGTCGGTTGAGCCAAGCAGTAAGAGACTGCAAGTAAAACTCACCCCGAACAAAAAAGAATTTCGCGTGGGCGAGACGCTCGAAGCAGAATTGGAAGTCCTTGATGCTAACGGCAAAGGCGTGAGAAGTGAAGTTGCGCTTGCCGCTGTTGATGCAGGCGTGTTGAATCTTATCGGCTATTCGCTTCCTGATGCGTTTGAGACGTTTTACCGTGAGCGTGGTTTGGGTGTGAGAACATCGCAAAGTCTCTTGCACCTTGTTGAGCAACGCAACTACGGCGAAAAAGGCGAAGCACGTGGCGGCGATAAAGGCGGCGAAGGCACCGGCGGCTATGCGTTCCGACAAAATATGATAACCACACCGTATTGGAATCCAAGCCTTATCACCGATGCAAACGGCAGAGCCAAAATCCAATTCAAACTGCCCGACAATCTCACCACCTTTCGCTTGATGGCAGTGGCAAGCACAGTAGAAGCCTTCGGCAAAGCGCAAAGCGATGTTGTGGTTAATCAGCCACTCACGATGATTGCCGCACTGCCAAGATTTGTACGCGTTGGCGATAAGTTTGAAGCAGGCGTAACTGTGAGCAATTACACCAATCAAAAAACCAGCGTCAAAGTAAGCGTAGCGGCAAGTGGCGTGAAGTCTGTCGGCGAGTTAATGAAAAGTGTTTCGCTTGATGCCAATCAATCCAAAGAAGTTCGATTCAAATTTGAAGCGGAAGCAGAAGGTAAGGCGGAATTTGCTTTCACCGCCGAAAGCGATGCAGGCAATCGCGACGCGATGAAAACCGAGATTCCCATTCAAACGCCTTACATCAAAGAGACACTTGCGCTTGTTGGCTCAACGGAATCAAGCGTTTCCGAGACCGTGCGCATTCCAAAAACAGTGTATGCGAATTTGGGCGATGTAACTGTGCAAGCGGCATCAACGGCACTCGTAGGCTTGCGCGAAGCCGTGCGTTATGTGTTTGAATATCCTTTCGGCTGTTTGGAACAGAAGACTTCGGGCGTATTGCCTTATATCGTCGCCGCCGATTTGATTCCATCGTTCAAGCTCAAAACGCAAGCCGATACGGCAAAGGGCGGCATCAAAGGTGTGGTTGAAAGAACACTCGCGGAATTTGAAAAGTATCAGACTTACAGCGGTGGATTCGCCTATTGGCAAGGCGGCTTTCAAGCGAATGACTATGCGTCGGTCTATGCAACCTACGCCATGCTCAAAGCCAACGAAGCCGGCTACGATGTGGAAGAGAGTGTGTTGCGAAATGCGCTCGGCTATTTGCGCACCGTGCTGAATAAATCTGATGAATCGATGTATGGCACAAGAGCAACTTCGGTTATCAAAGCTTACGCGCTCTACACGCTTGCAATAGCGGGTGAATTTAATGCGTCGGCGGCGGAGCGATTGTATCAAAATCGGTCATCGCTTTCAGCAGAGGCAAAAGCGTATTTGCTTCGCGTCTATGTCCGACAAGGCACGCCACTCTTTGCCTCAAAAGCAAAAGGCAAAATTAAATTCGGTAGTAATGCGCCAGAACGCGCCGAAACACTCGCTCGCGACCTGATGAACATGGCAAAAGTACAAGAAGCCACAATTCACTTCGAAGACGGCACAGAAGAAGACTATACTTGGACATTCGGCTCAAATATCAAAACCACTGCGATTGCCATTTCTGCGTTGATAGAAGCCAATCAAGAAAAAGCCTTCGTTGAAAAAGGCGTGAATTGGCTTCTTGCTTCTCAAAAGAACGGACGATGGAACAACACACAAGAGAACATCTTTGCGCTCGAAGCCCTGAATCTCTATTTCAAAAAGTATGAACGCGCAGAACCGAACTTCACTGCGAAACTTGTGCTTGCTTCGCAAACGCTCTTGGAGCAAGCATTCAAAGGGCGCACGCTTGATGTGAAAGTGCAATCAATAGGATTGGAGAAATTCTCGAAAGGCACAAATCTTGCGCTAAACATTGAGAAAACAGGTGCAGGCAAACTTTACTACGGCGTGCGGCTTGCCTATTTCCCAACATATGCGCTTCAAGCACGCGACAACGGCATTGCGCTCTCTAAGCAAATTCAACCGCTTTCAGGTGCAAGCAAAGACGGCACAATTAAAGCGGGCGATGTCGTCAAAATCACCTTGCAACTTGCTATTCCCGAAGAAATGCACTTCGTTGCGATTAATGACCCACTTGCGGCAGGTTTGGAAGCGATTGACCCAACGCTCAAAACATCAAAACTACCAGTGTCAAAATCACCAGAGGAAATCATACAACTGCTTAACAAACTCTCTTTTGCAGATGAGAGCGAACTTGCGGAGATGTTGCCTTCACGCACCTTTGACCACATCGAACTTCGAGATGACCGCGTAACGCTCTTTGCCGAAAAGCTTAGGCGCGGCGTGCATACCTACACCTACTATGCTCGCGCAATTACTTGTGGCACATTTGTCATGCCGCCAAGCACCGCAGAAAAAATGTATCAGCCCGAAGTCTTCGGCAGAACAGGCACAGCACGGTTGATTATCAGCGAAAAGTAGGGGTTCGAAGTAAGCACACATGCGTTGAGAGGAAATGACTTGTGAAATTAGTTGTTGGAGAATCGCTCGACCGATAAAACGCCATCTACTTTTTTGATGCGCTCGACCACACGTTGAAGATGCTCAATGTTTTTGACATAAAGAATAACCGTGCCTTCAAAAATACCGTCTTTGGCGTTAAGCGAAATAGAACGAATGTTGATGTCGGATTTGACAATAACTTGTGTGATTTCGTTGGTCATGCCGATTTTATCCTTGCCACGAATGCGCAAACCTGCAAGGAAGTCGTTTGAAGAAGTCGGTTTCCATTGAACAGTAACAACCTTCGGGCTTTTGAGGATTTGTTCGTTATTGACATTGACGCAATTTCTTCGGTGAATTTTCACAGTGCCGCCTGCGGTTACAAGTCCAATCACCTCATCGCCTGGAACAGGGTTACAACACTTAGCGTAACTATGTGCCACATTTGAAAGCCCTGAAATGATAACGGCATCGTTACTACTGTCGGCTTTTAAGCCGTGAACTTCGCGGGCTTGTCGCGCAAAATCTTCGACTGTAACGGGCGGGACACTGTTGTGATTTTCAGGCTTAGGTTCAGGTTTTGGCTCAACTTTGGGTTCGATGTACTCGAGAAGTTTGTCGCTGTCAATTTCCTTTGCGCCAAGTGCGCGGAAAAAATCCGCAGGCGTAGGAAGTCCGTGAAAACGGGCAAGTTTAACAATGTCGTTTTCAGAAAAAAGACGCTTGGTTTTGGAAACCAGTTTGTTCCAAATGTTGCGCCCTTCTTCAATTTCTTTGCGGCGCGTTTCGTTAAGAAACTGTTTGATTTTGAGTTTTGCCTTGTGCGTTACGACAAACTTTTCCCAATCGGCTTTTGGCGTTTGATGTTTCGAAGTGAGAATCTCGACTTGGTCGCCTGATTTTAAGCGGGTTTGCAGGCTAACCATTTTTCCGTTGACTTTTGCGCCAATACAGTGCGAACCAACTTCGGTATGGATTTCAAAAGCGAAGTCTAAGGCAGTTGCACCTGCGGGCAGTACTTTCATATCCCCCTTCGGCGTAAAAACATAAATCTCATCTTGATACAAGTTCAAGCGGAAGCCTTCCATGAAGTCTTGTGCCGTATTAGCGTTTGCAACGAGGTCGCGCGCCCACTTTAAGAGTTGGTCAATGCCTTCATCAGCCGAAGTTACTTTCTCTTTGTATCGCCAATGTGCCGCAATCCCATTTTCAGCAAACTCGTGCATTTTGCGCGTGCGAATTTGAATTTCAACCATCTTGCCGCCAGGCACAATTACAGTCGTGTGTAACGATTGATAGCCGTTATGCTTTGGAACGGAGATGTAATCTTTGAAGCGCTCTGGAACAGGCTGATAAATCTGTGTGATGTAGCCGTAAGCACCGAAGCAGTCAGAGGAATTGTCAGTGTCTAAAATCACGCGAATCCCGTAGATGTCGTAAATCTGGTCAAACGACTTATTCTGCTGGCGCATCTTGTTGTAGATGGAGAAGATGTGTTTCGGTCGCCGTTGAATTTCGAACTTGAAGCCGCGCTGTGTCAGTTCTTTTTGGATTGGGATTGAAATTTTTTCCAAGAAGGCAATCCGTTCAGAGCGCGTCAGGGCAAGCCGTGCGGAAATCTCGTCGTAGGCTTCACGGTCAAGGTATTTGAGCGAGAGGTTTTCAAGTTCAATTTTGATTTTGTTCAAGCCGAAGCGATGTGCAAAGGGGGCGTAAATGTCGCGTGTTTCCGTTGCGATTTTGACTTGGCGATGCGGCGGGAGCGAGTCAAGCGTGCGCATGTTGTGCAAACGGTCGCAAAACTTGATGAGAATGACACGAATGTCATCAATCATCGAAAGAAGCATCTTGCGAAAACTTTCCGCCTCTTTGATTTCGCGATTAGCGAAGATGCCTGAAATTTTTGTCAGACCTTCAACAAGCCGCGCCACATCGCTGCCGAACTCGTCGTGCAAATCATCGAGCGTGTAGTCAGTGTCCTCAACAACATCGTGCAAGAGCGCAGCGGCAACCGAGACATCATCGAGCGGAATTTCTTCCAACATAATTTTGGCGACTTCAACCGGGTGGTAAAAATACGGTTCGCCTGATGCGCGTTTTTCCGCACTGTGCGCTCGATAGCAAAGAAAAAATGCACGCCGAATTAAATCTTCATCGCACTTGCGTAAGCGCGATTTACAGAGTGCCATGAGCTCATCTAATTTGACATAGTGTTCTTCTTCAATTTGCGCAAGCATCGTTCGATTCGTTTTTGTGTTGTTGAAAACGAGAACGGAAATTATCAGGCGGAAAATTTCAGAATTAAACGAATTGTTTGCTGAAAAACAATTCGTTGCGCTTGGTGAATTTAAGTGTAGCCGAAGTCGCGTAGGTGGCTATCGCGCTCTCGCCAATTTTCGCGCACTTTGACGAAGAGTTCAAGAAAGACGGGGCGTTGCAAAAACTCTTCAATATCGCGCCGCGCACTTTCGCCGATTTTCCGAATTGCCGCGCCACCTTCGCCAATTAAAATCGCTTTTTGCGACTCACGCTCAACCACAATCGAACAGCGAATCACATCTTTGCGCTTCGGATTTTTCTCAAAATTTTCTTCAAACGAGTCGACAACCACTTCGGTCGAGTATGGAATTTCTTCCCTGAACTGCTGAAAAATTTTCTCGCGAATGAGTTCGCTAACAAAAAAGCGTTCAGGCGCAGTGCTTAAAATATCTGTTGGAAAGAGCGGCGCATCGTGCGGTAAATACGGATAAATCGCTTTGATGAATTCTGAAAGATTAAATGCAGTGATGGCAGAAAGCGGCACAATCTCATTAAACGAAGCTTCTTTGGAAAGCCTGTCCAAAAGCGGCAAGACTTCCTCTTTGCGCAGCAAATCAATTTTGTTCATGACTAAAATCTTCGGCTTTGAAAGGCTTGCAATGCGTTGAAAGGCAAGGTCTTGTTGAAGCGTGCGTTTCTCATCGTGATAGCATTTTGAGTCGATAATGAGAATCACGACATCGGCATCGCTGGCGGCAGTGTCGGCAGATTTGAGCATGGCGTTGTGGAGTTTGTATTTCGGCTTCATCACGCCGGGCGTGTCGATGAAGACAATTTGGCACGGACGCTCGCCCGTTTCTTGATTGAAAATGCCGACAATTTGCTTGCGCGTGGTTTGCGGCTTTGGCGTAACAATGGAGAGTTTTGTGCCAAGCACGGCATTGAGCAAGGTTGATTTACCTGCGTTTGGCTCGCCGATAATGCTGGCGTAGCCTGCTTTGAACGGATATGGCTTTTCGCCCAAAAGTTCGGATTCGTTCATCTGAAACTGTATTTTCGCAATGCTGAAAATTCAATATACAACGCAAAGCAGAAGAACATGAGAGCAGACTACGAACAGCGAGAAAGTTTTTGGAAGATGGTCGATTGGAGCGTCTTGCTTTCTATTGCGGCACTGATTTGCTTCGGATTGCTTGCGATTTATAGTGCGTCTAACGGCATTGGCAATCTTGCCAATTTCTACAAGCAAACCACATGGCTTGTGATTAGCCTTCTGGCTATCGTGGTCGTGTTTTTTCTGCCGCTCCGCACGTTTCAAGATTTTGCTTATTTGGCATATATCGTCTCCATCATCGCGCTGATTGCGGTGCTGATTTTCGCGCGTAAAATTGCGGGCAACGCGGCGTGGCTCCAAATTGGCGGGGCAAGTTTTCAGCCTTCTGAACTCGCAAAAATCACGACCATTCTTGCGTTAGCGCGATTCCTCTCAAACAAAGACAACGATATTCGCCAACTGAAAAATTTTGCGATTGCCGTTGCGATTGTACTTGTGCCGTGTGTGTTAGTCTTGCTCCAACCTGATGCAGGCACAGCACTGACTTACCTCACATTCATTGTGCCGATGATTGTCGTGGCAGGTTTTGATTTCTACTACATCTTGCTTTTGGGCGTGCCACTGGCGTGTGCGCTGTTGGGCTTTATCAACCTTGTTGGATTCATTGTGCTCGAAGTGTGTGTCGTGGTGTTAATGATAGTGTTGCGCCGCGATTTTGCTTGGTCATTAGTATCGCTTCTTGCAGGTGCAGGCGCGGGCATTGCTTCAAACATTTATGCCGCAAAACTCTTAAAGCCGCATCAACTCAAACGGATTCAAACCTTTTTAGACCCAATGAGCGACCCACAAGGCGCAGGCTACAACGCCCTGCAAGCCAAAATCGCCATCGGCTCGGGCGGCTTGTGGGGCAAGGGCTTTTTGCAAGGCACGCAAACGCAACTACGCTTCATTCCTGCACAATGGACGGATTTCATCTTTTGCGTGGTTGGTGAAGAGTTCGGATTTTTTGGCACATCACTCGTTGTAGGGGCATATCTCTTGTTGGTCGTTCGCTTAATGCGCCTTGCAGAAAAAATTAAAAATCGATTTGCCATTCTTGTCTTAACGGGTTTTGTCTCGCTCTTGCTTGGGCATGTGATTATCAATATCGGAATGACGATTGGACTTATGCCTGTGATTGGGATTCCATTGCCGTTTCTTTCTTACGGTGGCTCTTCATTGCTTGCGAATATGGTAGCAGTGGGAATTGTGCTGAACTTCTACAAGCATCGGCGCGATGTGAGTTTTTCGTAATTCATCACCCAACTTTCAAAATGACTGTGATTGTCATTGGCGGCGGACTGGCAGGACTTGTCGCCGCATATCGTTTGAAGCAAAATGGCGTTGAAGTTTTTTTGCTTGAATCTTCAAAAACGATTGGCGGGAAAATTGGTGCGCGAAAGGTCGGAGGCGAACCATTTGACGTTGGCGCAAACACGGTGCTGGAATCCAATAACGCCATTCAAAAACTCATTGCCGATTTGGGATTAGAAAGCGAAAGGCTCTTTGCTTCACCACAAGCCGATGCGCGGTGGATAGTGAAGCGTGGCAAACTCGTTGCGCTCCCGACTTCTCCGACTGCGTTCCTGACAACGCCGCTCTTTTCACTTGGCGCAAAACTTCGCCTGCTCTGCGAACCCTTCATCGCTAAAGCCACACGCGAAGAAACCATCGCCGAATTTGCAACCCGCCGATTTGGAAAGGAAATTTTGGATTACGCCGTCAACCCATTTCTCATCGGCACTTACGCCGCAAAGCCCGAAGAACTTTCGGCACAATCTGCCTTCAAACTCATGAGCGATTTAGAATCGAAATATGGAAGTGTCATAAAAGGCGCGCTTACTCGTGCCAAAGAAGCAAAGCAAAACACAAAGCCTTATTCAGGCAAAATGTTTTCGTTTGCGGGTGGCTTTTACACGGTAATTCAAAAACTTTCTGCCGCGCTTGGTGCATCGGTTGAACGTGGTGCAGAGGTACAAGACATTCAGCGCGAAAACGACGCATGGCGTGTATTTTATATTCAGCAAAACGAAATGAAGTCGCGCACAGCCACGCACCTTGTTTTTGCAACGCCCGCTGATGTAACTGCAAGTTTGATTCAACCGATTGATAAAACCGTAGCGAACGCACTTGCCAAAATTCCCTACTCGCCTGTCGCACAAGTGTTTCTGGGCTTCACAAGAGAAGAAGTTGCACAGCCAAACGGCTTTGGATTCCTTGTGCCTGAAAAAGAAGAACGGCAAATTTTAGGTGCTGTCTACAACAGTGCAGTTTTCCCGTCGCGTTATCAAACCGTTGCATTCACGGTATTTCTTGGTGGCTCGCGTAAACCTGAATTGGTGAAGTATAGCGACGGCACGCTGATTGAAGTCGCAACAGCGGAACTGCAATCCATCTTGAACATCAAGGCGCGACCTGTTGTAGAGAGCGTAGCAAAATGGGAACGTGCCATTCCACAGTATCGCATAGGACACGCCGATATTCTCGCAACAGTTGATGCGTTGGAAGCAAAAGAAAAAACACTGGCATTTGTGGGAAATTGGCGCGGCGGCATTTCTGTGCCTGACACAGTTGCACAAGCCGAAGCAGTGGCGAAGCACTTGATAGCCGCTAAACAGTGATTCAGGCAAGCGCAAACCACACTGAATTTTCAAGAACAATTTACTGGGTATAACTAACGCCATGTTCAGATACTTTACGGCGGGAGAGTCGCACGGACGCGCACTCTCGGCACTCATTGACGGAATGCCTGCTGGTGTTCCGCTCACGCCTGAACTCATCAATCGCCACTTGGCGCGACGGCAACAAGGCTACGGACGCGGACATCGAATGAAAATCGAAACCGATACCGCCGATATTCTCAACGGCGTGCGCTTCGGCAAAACCATCGGCGCACCAATAACACTGCTCATTGAAAATCGAGATTGGAAAAATTGGACTGAAAAGATGAGTCAGTTCGAAGACAAATCGGATTCAGTCAAGAAAATTCACGTGCCGCGTCCTGGACATGCTGATTTTACAGGGCGATTGAAATACGGCTTTGACGACATTCGCCCTGTGATTGAACGTTCATCGGCACGCGAAACAGCAGCGCGTGTGGCGGCTGGCTCTGTGGCACGGCAGTTTCTCAAAGAACTCGGCATTGAAATCGGCTCGTATCTCTCGGCTATCGGCAGTGCGATTGAACCCGAACACATGCTTGCTCACGAAGCCCTTGCGAGCGGCGCAGAAACTTTGATGAGCCTTGCTGATGCCTCCCCTGTGCGAATGATTCACAAAGAAACCGAAGAAAAAGCCATCGCTTTGATTGATGAAGCCAAAACACGTGGCGATACACTCGGCGGCATCATTGAAGTCTTCGTAACTGGCGTGCCGATTGGACTTGGCTCTTACGCACAGCACGACCGAAGATTAGATGCACATCTTGCCGCCGCCATCATTTCCATTCAAGCCGTCAAAGGCGTTGAGATTGGAACAGCATTTCGCAATGCCATCAGTTTCGGCTCACAGGTTCATGATGAGATTTTTTTAGATGCACACGGCAAACCCTATCGTAAAACCAATCGCGCGGGCGGCTTAGAAGGCGGAATGACCAACGGCGAGCCAATTCACTTGCGCGTCGCTATGAAACCAATTTCAACCTTAATGAATCCTCTGCACTCGATTAACCTTGACACGATGGAAGAAGAACTCTCGCACATTGAACGCTCCGATGTTTGTGCCGCGCCTGCGTGCGGCGTGATTGCTGAATCGGTCATTGCGCCGGTCTTGATGAACGCAATTCTTGAAAAATTCGGCGGCGATAGTCTAACCGAAATTCAGGAGCGACTCAATCAACACAAAGCAGAGTTAGCCAAAGCCTTTGCGAAATAATTGTGCTGAAAAATTTTAACCGTATATTCGAGAAAGCCCCGCCAGAGAGAAAAAGAGAAACAAAAAGCCATCTTGAATGAAGCGACTGTTACTGCTGACTGCCACATTGCTTGTGGCTGACCTTTCATTTGGGCAACCGCAACCGCAAGGCGAATTCCATCAACACCTGTTCAAGAAATCTCACACAGAGCGCGTTCAGCGGGGGAAATCGTCAGAAATGATTGGGGTTGTGGTCTTCTCAACGCAAGAAATTCCTCGATTAGGAACTATCAAAGAAATTGAGCCAATACTTGGCACAGAGTTTCGCCGCTATCAATGTGTGTGGGCTCGATGTTTCTTACCAAAGCATCTTGGCGCACTGCCCGGCGGAATGCCAAACCGCATCGTGTATCGAATGATTGTTGATGGCAAACAGCACTACGAAAAAGAACTCACAGGCGAATATCTACCCTTGCCTGAATGGTCATCGTGGATGATTCAACTGCCTGATGCCCTTCAAGAAGGTTACGATACCTTGCCGCCTGAACCCGTGCAATTGCGGCTCGAAGTGTGGGCAAGCAAATCGCTTACCAAAGACAGCTCGGAACGGCTTATCGCCACAGGCGAATGCACGCTTCAACCCTAATTCCCAATTAACACGCACATGTGCGGCATTGCAGGCATCTTCAATTATAGCCAATCTCCGAACCTCATTTCAGACTCAATCCTCAAACGCATGACCAGTGTCATTGCCCATCGCGGACCTGATGATGAAGGCATTTACATTTCACCTGACCGCATGCTTGGCTTCGGCTTCCGCCGCCTTGCTATCATTGACCTTTCGCCCGCAGGACATCAACCAATGTCAACGCCCGACAACTCGCTCTGGATTGTCTTCAACGGTGAAATCTACAATCACCTCGAGCTCCGAAAAACCCTTGAAGCCAAAGGCTATCGCTATCGCTCTAAAACCGATACCGAAACCATTCTCTACGCTTATCAAGAATACGGCTTAGATTGTATTGAAAAATTTTATGGAATGTTTGCGATTGCGATTTGGGATTCGCGCAAAAAAGAACTCGTGTTAATTCGCGATAGAATTGGCATTAAACCGCTCTACTACGCTTTTGCCAACGGCGCGCTCATCTTCGGCTCTGAAATTAAATCCATTCTCGAACACCCCTCACTCACGCGCACACTCAACACGCAAGCTCTTTATGACTATCTCACCTTCTACGCCACGCCGCCGAATGAGACGATGTTCAAAGGCATTTACAAGTTAGAAGCGGGGCATTACGCCGTCATCAATCGCAACGGCGAGATGAGAAAAACAGAATGGTGGGATTTGAATCACCGCACGGAACATTTCCCGAAAGAAAAATTTTTGTCCGAAGCCTTTTGTGTTGAGAATCTTCGGCGATTGCTTCGAGAGTCCATCAAACTGCGCATGATGTCCGATGTGCCCTTTGGCGTGATGCTCTCTGGCGGCATTGATTCTTCGCTTAATGTGGCACTGATGAGCGAACTGATGATGCGCCCTGTGGAAACATTCAGCGTCGGCTTTAAGGATTTAGAGAAATACAACGAACTCGGCTACGCACGACAAATTGCAACAGAGTTTAAAACCAACCATCACGAAATTTTGCTGACCGAACAAGATGCGATTGACTTTCTGCCCGAAATGGTCTGGCACCAAGATGAACCCAACGCCGACCCTGTGTGCGTGCCGCTTTACTTCGTAAGCAAACTCTGCCGCAAGTCAGGCACGATTGTGGCGCAAGTCGGCGAAGGCTCGGACGAAGAATTTTCAGGCTACACGCAATATTTGCGAGAACTCTGGTTTCAAAAGTATTATGACTCCCTCTTGCCTGAATCGCTCAAAGCCTTGTTTTATCAAGTGCTACGGCGCGTTCAGCCGCTCTCGCTTCTTTCTGATTACGCTCGCCGAAGTCTCTATCAAGAGCCAACCTTTTACAGCGGCGCAGTAAGTTTCACCGAAGAACAAAAAGCCGAACTCTGCACCACGCCCTTCCTTCACGATTCCCATTCTTCAGCAAGAATTTCCAAAGCCTATTTCAAACGATTTGAATCACTCTCGACCCCATCGGAAAGTGCAGACGTTTTGCGCAAGATGATTTATGCCGAGTTCAAAAATCGCTTGCCCGAATTGCTTCTGATGCGTGTGGATAAAATGTCAATGGCAGTCTCAATCGAGGCGCGTGTGCCGTTTCTTGACCATCGCTTGGTCGAGTTCGCAATTCAAATTCCCGAATCGCTCAAAATCAAGCACGGCGTTCCGAAATACATTTTGAAAAAAGCGGCAGAAGGCATTATTCCGAACAATATCATTTATCGCCGAAAGCAAGGCTTTGCCGCCCCCGCGATTGAGTGGCTTCGGAACGGAAAACTCTCGCCGATTGCCGAAGACCTCGTGCTAAGTTCAGGCTTGATAAAAGAAAATCTCTTTCGGAAAAAATTTATCAAACGGCTCTTTGAAGAGCATCGGAGCGGGAAAGCCAATCGAGGACAACAACTGTGGTCGCTTCTTGTGGTATCGCTTTGGTATGACAGATTTTTCGGGAAGTGAAAACCGATAAGTTTTGCGTGAATGATTCAGTAGCAGTGCCTTATTTTCAGCAAGCAAATGCAAGACGAAGCAGTGCGACACTCTTCACGATTCAAGTTCCGAACAACATGAACACCTCTTTCCAAGCCGCTTTTGAGCAAGTGAAAACATTAGTTGCCGATTTCAAGGCAAATGAATTAGCATACCTTGAACCCGCTTACTCCGAAGCACAAGTTCGGCAAGATTTCATCGATAAGTTTTTCACAGCACTTGGCTGGGACGTTGCACACACCGCTCAAAAAAATCCCTATGAACAGGAAGTCAAAATTGAAAACCGTGTCAGCATGCAAGGCTCGCAACGCCGCGCCGATTATGCCTTTTTCCTTGCGCCAAATTTTAGAGATGTCAAGTTTCTCGTTGAAGCCAAAAAGCCCTCGTGCAACCTCAAAAACGCTGACGACTACTTTCAAACCATCTGCTACTCGTGGAACCGCAACGCACCCGTCGCCGTCCTTACTGACTTCAAAGAACTGCACATTCTCGATGCACGCTTCAAACCGAGCATCGCCCATGCACTCGAGCGCGGCATCAAGGTGTTTCACTATTCCGATTATCTAAACGAAGAAACCTTCGCTGAAATCTACTTTCTTTTCAGTCGCGAAGCCGTTGCAAATAACTCGCTGGAAAAGTTTGCAGAATCGCTCCCGAAGCCCAAAGGCATTAAAAAAAGCGCGCTCAAAGATGGTTATCAAAAGGTCGATGAGGCTTTCTTGGAAACGCTTGATGAGTGGCGCGAAACGCTTGCCAAAAATTTCAAAGCGAAAAATCCCGCGCTCAATGGCGAAGCCCTCACCGAAGCCGTTCAACGCACGCTCGATCGATTAGTCTTCACGCGCTTTCTTGAAGACAAGCAAATCGAAGAGCCAATGGTCGAGCATTTCGGCAATAAAGGCGATTCGTGGAAAGCCTTCCGCGCCCATTGCCGCGAACTCGAGCCCAAATACAACGGACTCGTGTTCAAACCGCATCCGATTATCGACCGTGAGGACTTCGTTCCGCCCGATGAAAAAGTCTTCAGCGACATCTGCAAAGAACTCTCTGGGTCAGAGTCACCTTACAACTTCGCTGAAATTCCGATTGCGATTCTCGGTAGCATTTATGAACGCTTTTTGGGCAAGGTGGTGAGCGTTTCGGAAAAGCGCGCCAAAGTGATTGAAAAGCCCGAAGTGCGAAAAGCAGGCGGCGTCTATTACACGCCTGAATACATTGTGCGCTACATCGTCGCCGAAACCGTC
>Ga0209691_1001080_pt1 | contig 17070 bp, 13 predicted proteins | sample YNPMSBMetaG_FD_187120 | JGI IMG/M metagenome (GOLD analysis project Ga0209691, IMG submission 187120) | Anoxygenic and chlorotrophic microbial mat microbial communities from Yellowstone National Park, USA - YNP MS-B MetaG (SPAdes) (version 2) ... | reverse complement strand
CAGCGACCCCGCAGCGCTTCAGTCCGGCGCGCAGGGGCAGTTCGCGAACCGCCTCTGCTGCGCTGCGGCAGCCTGGCAATTGATGCATAGCATGCTCGCCAATCCTTCAAGCACTTATGGGTAATGCTAAGCCGCGTGCGGGAGAATCAGAAGGGGTTACTGCTCCCGGCTGTGAATACACCCGATGCAGGGTGTATTCGAGGCAAAACCAGGGTGGGCGACCGTCGCCCATCCTACACAACGCTGGCCTGTAGCACACGGATTGGCCTGAGCGGACGAATCTGATAGTTGCGACAGGCAGCCGGCACGACCAGCGAGTCATATTGGTTCAATTGCACAGCCTGGTCGAGATATTCAACGATCGCCGCGCCTTGAGCAACCGTCAACGCATGGAAACTTTGTCCCTCGGTATCGAGGGCCAGCGTTTCTGTGTGCGATGCCAGCAGGTTGAATGTGAAGTAAGGACAAGTAACCAGGCGCTGCGCATCGGTATCGAGCATGGGGCGCAGCGGCTGTGGCGCGCTCCTGGCCTCCGGATCGGCCACGGTCATGGCCTGCTGAATATGCAACGGTCGGCCCGCGCTGGCCGGCCGCCCCCAGTCCCACACCCGATAGGTCAGGTCCGAGGTCTGCTGCACTTCGTAGATCAGCAACCCCGGGCCCAGTGCGTGGAGCGTGCCAGCGGGAATAAAGATCGTATCCCCTGCCTGCACTGACCATTCCTGGAGCACGTCTAACAATTGCCCTCGCTGGATGGCCTGGGCAAGGGCTTCTGCGGAGATGTTCTGCTTCACCCCGGCCAATAAACGCGCGCCCGGCGCTGCCTCAAGCACGTGCCATGCTTCGGTCTTGCCAAAGTGCCCTGGCCCTTCCAACGCGACCGCATGCGCATCGTTTGGGTGCACCTGCACCGAGAGCCAATCCTGACAGTCCAGCAGCTTGATCAACAGCGGGAAGCGGGTTCCCGTGCGCGCAAGCGCGGCTTCGCCCAGCAACTCGGCACCTTGTTCGGCCGCCAGCGCGCCCAACGTGCGCCCGGCGTAGCGCCCTCTGGCGATCTGGTTATGTTCGTAGATCACCCACGCCTCGCCGATCGGTTGATCAGCGTCTGGTTTCAAGCGCCGGCCACCCCACACGCGGGGTTGGTAAATCGGGAGCAATTGCAAAAGTTCAGACATTCACTATCTGCTCCAACGCACGAGCGCATAGTCTAGTGGCAGGATAGCATAGTTGCCTTCCTCGCCCTTGGGCCTGCCATGCAACGCCCTGCGTGGTTCTTGAAACGCCACAGGCGCAGAAGAGGGGTCAAGGTGCGGCACCTCCACTTTGTCGTTGAGGTTAAAAACTATCGCGACCAATTCGGTGTCTGACCAGCGCCAAAAGCCCAGGCAGGTGTCGCACGCTTCGACGCGCTCCATTAGGCGAAAGTGTGCGCTGCGCAGGGCTGGATGCTCACGACGCAGACGACCCAGCTCGCGGTAGTAATTCAGCAGCGAACTGGGATTCAACTCCTGCTCTTCAACAGAGACGCCATCCATTGGCCGATTGTTGCGGTTGGCCGGCTTGAACCAGGTCGTCATCCCTGGCCCTCGTTCGTCGGTATACCAGTCCATCGGCTCGCGGCGGAACTCGTCGTAAATCGGCCCAGGGCCTTTTACGCCACGCATGCCGATTTCCTCGCCGTAGTAAACGATGGGGATTCCTGGGCTGAGCATTGTGAGTGCGGCTGCCAGGCGCATGCGCCTGATGTCGCCGCTGACTGCCGAGGCGATCCGGTTGGTGTCGTGGTTAGACGCGAAGCGCACGAGCTGCGCGCCGCGCGGGTATAGGTCAAGCATGGCGCGATAGGCCGGCTGAAGCAAGACCGGAGCGACCGCGCCGTTCAATACGCCCTTTCCTACGGCGCTCTCCCCGCCGGAGAGGCGCAGATACCAGGGGAAGTCAAACAGGGCGTCAAAGCCCTCCTCAAAATATCCGCGCAGCACGGATGGTTCGCCGTCCCATACCTCGCCCAATAGAACGGCTTCGGGATGCTGCGCCTTCACCTTGGCCCGCAGCTCGCGCCAAAACCAGTATTCCACGCCGCGCGCGTAATCGGCACGCAGCCCATCAACCCCCAGCGACAGCCAAAATAACGCAGCGTCAATGAGATAGGCGTTGACTGCCGGGTTGGTGTGATCCCACTCCGGCAGATCAGCAGCGCCGAAGAACGAGGCATACGAGAGGTTGTTCGCGTCCTTAAAGTTAAACCATTTGGTGTAGGGCGATTGAGGGTTGCCGTAAGCGTCCTGAAAAAAAGGATGCCCGCGCGAGGCGTGATTGGCGACGAAGTCCACGATCAGGCGCATGCCGCGCTGCTTCATCTCCGCCAACAAGCGTTTAAAGTCGTCCAAAGTGCCAAACTCCGGGTTCACCGCTTTGTAGTCCACCACGTCGTAGCCGTGATACGTGAGCGAGGGGTAATGCGGATTTAGCCAGATCGTGTCTATTCCAAGCGACTGAATGTAGTCGAGCTTTTGTCGCACGCCTTCTAGATCGCCAATCCCATCGCCATTAGAGTCGTAGAAACTGCGCACAAAGATTTGGTATAGGGTGGCTTCGTTAAACCAGGCCGGGGTCGAGATGACTGGACGGCGATCAGGCGTTGGCTGGCCCGCCGGGCGGTCAGCAGATGTGACCGGCGCTGCCGTTGTCGCAGTAGGCGAGGGCAACGGCGTCGGTCTGGCACAGGCACTGGCTGCTAACGTGCCGAGGACGGCAGCGAGGATCCATATCCGATGCATCGTCACACGCTCCTCAAGGCGAAGATTGCCGGCTGTAACCCCCCTAAGTTTATGCGCAGCGAGCGCTCGCATCGCCACACGTCGCCCATCTGAGCGAGCAGCCCTTGCATCAGGCGCACCTCAGCCGTGATCACCACAAACCGCGCCCCGCGTTTAGCGACCCTTCGGGCTTCCCGCAGGATTTGAGGATAGAGCGTCACGTTCTCCTCATGCGAACCTACTTGGCTGCCGAAAGGCAGATCGGCAACGAGCGCATCTACGCCGGCATCGGGCAATGGCAGGCGTCGCGCATCCCAGGGATAAAGCTCAAAAACGCCCCTGCGAAAGGCAGCGATGTTCTGCTGCGCACAGTCCAGCGCGCGCGGGTCAATATCGCAGCCGATCAGCCGGCGCGCTGCTCCAACCAGCGCGCGCTCAATGAGTAGCGTGCCCGACCCGCAGCACAGGTTGAGATAAACATCGTCGGGCTGCGGCTGGGTCAGAATCGCCATGACGTGGGCGGCTGTGGCTTGGAGCGCGCCATCCACATTGCAGACACGCCAACTGCGAGTTGCCAGCGGTCTAGGGGAGAGGCGTATGAGCACATCCCAACCGTCGCGGCTGGGCGAAGGGCGGACGCGGATCAGTAGATCGCCCGATTCGTCCACGGGTTGCAGACCGGTGTGCGTCGCGATGGTTTCTCTAAGGCGAGACATCACCGGCGTATGCGCGCCGGCCGCTGCCAGCATGAATGTGCGGTAGGTCTGGGGCGGATGTAGTGAAAGGATGGTGTCCACTTGCCTTAGCAAGACGCGTTGATGTTGGTCAGCAAGCAGCGCCCTAGGGCGCGGCACGGCGAAGCGCAATAGCCGATAGACGCTCAAGACCGTCTTTAGGCGTAGCAACGGCGCGAGGTGAGCAGCAGAGAAGGTCAGTACTCCTGGGCGCGCCACGTGTACGCGCTGACCACCTTGCTGAGCGATTTCGGCGCTGGCGAATGGCTCTAACCCCGCGATGACGTCTGCTTCGCAGGGCTGCGTTCTCACGATGTTCTCTGGGTGGCGCGCCTGCCGGCTTGGGCGATCCGGATAGGCAGGCCGGTGTAGAACTGGCGCAGGGTAGGCAGATACTCGGTGATGTCGTAGCCGGCCCAGTTGCCGCGGTCGCTGGCTTGGAAGATCGCCCCGCCGATGATCGGCGACGGGTATGCCTTGCCGTCTATCACCAATGGTGCGCTTTGCAGGCGTATGTACTTGTCGCACCAATCCGCAAACTTCTCTTGGCTGTAGTTGTGGGCTTTGAAGCCGCCAACACCGGCCTGGTCCAGCCCACATTCAGAGCAGTAAATGGCGCGCACGCTTGGGTCAAAGCCACAGTGGGTAAACAAGAACTCCCAGCGCCGCTCAAACCACTTCCATTCATTGGGCTGGTTGATGTGGTTGGGGTTGGGCGAGTAGAGATGCATGTCGAAGGCGATCAGGCCGTTGTTGTACGCCGGCGCGTACAGCTCGCGGATGATCTGGCAGGTTTCCGAATTAGTGAAGTCAGGCGTGCCCATCGAGAACGTGCCTGCGGCATAGGTCGCGCCGCTGCCCTGCCTGATCCTCCGGGCCACCTCGATGTCAATTTGTGCCCGCCGGCGCAGGTCGTCGCCGTCCTGTCCCAGTTGATCAGCCTCGTTCAGCCCAATGTAAATCAGCTCGCGATGCTTTGCGCTATCCAGTCCGTTGATGATTTGCTCTACGCTGGGCACGACACCGTGCGGGAAGAAGCGCCGCGCCATCACCACTGCGTCTGGGTAGGCGCGCTTGAGTTCGCTGGCGCCGGTGAAGTTATCCATGCATAGAAAGAACCGACAGCCGTTCTTTGCTTCCTCAAAAGCAACGGCGCTATTGGTCATGGCATGAATGCCCAGCTTAAACTGCCGCGCCGGGTCTATGTCGTCATCAGACACCGGCTCCTCAAACTCCAGCCAAGTCGTGGACACGTAGGCGACCACGGGCTGGTCGCTCTCGCGCGGCCCGTAACGCAGTGGCCGGCCGCTTGCCTGGAGTGGGATGGCTGCCCAGCCATCGCGCACAGCGAGCACGCTCAGCTTCGCCCCTTTGGGGAGCATGCCGATGATCGCGCCGTCCATTGCGGGTTTCAATCGGACGTTGAGCAAGCTGGCAGTCACAATTGCTTTCATGAGGCGCTCGATCTCGCTTGGGGGATTTCCCTTTCGATGTTCAGATGATGAGTGTAAGCGGGCAACGGGACTCGAACCCGTGATCTCTTGCTTGGAAGGCAAGCGCTGTGCCACCTCAGCTATGCCCGCCTGTGCGCTTATTATGCTTATTATATAGCCGATGCGCGCGGTCTTTATTCACTGGGAGTGCTCAACTTTGGGGTGATTTGGCTCACCGAGATGAGAGGCGCAGAGAGCGCAGAGGATATGTAAAAATCTCTGCGTCCTCCGCGTCTCTGCGGTGCGTGTTTCTTGTATCACCTTCAAGTGGCGCTCTCCCTATTCACTCGCGGGGCAAAGCGCCGGGCAGGCGAAGGCCGATCTGGGCCTATGCTCTGCGCTGCGCCGTTGAGCACCTGCGCGCGCTGGCGTAAGCGATGGTTGCTGCTTCCACGCCCACGCACCGATCTTGGCTGCGCAAACGCTTGCCGATCCTCGGCTGGCTGCCAGCCTATAAACGGGCTTACCTGCCGGCCGATTTGATCGCCGGCCTGACGCTGGGCGTGATCGCTATCCCGCAGAGCATGGCCTACGCGCTGTTGGCTAACCTGCCACCCCAAACTGGCTTGTACGCAGCAATGGTGACGCCCATCGCTTACGCGGTGTTTGGCACCAGCCGCGCGCTGTCAGTCGGACCGATGGCAGTGGTCGCCCTGCTCACCGGCAACCTGGTCGCTCAGTTTGCCGCGCCCCAAAGCCCCCAAGCAGCGCAGATCGCGCTGGGCGTGGCCTTGCTCGTGGGCCTCTTGCAAGTCGTCCTGGGCTATTTGCGCATCGGCTTCATAGTGAACTTCCTCAGCTATCCGGTGCTCTCCGGCTTCACCACCGCAGCCGTCATCGTCATCATCCTGAGCCAGACAAAACACCTGCTGGGCGTCTCGCTCGCTGGTCCGGCCCCGCCTTTGTTCGAGGCGATTCATTTGGTGGAGGCGCTGCCCAGCGCCAATCCCTTCGCCGTGATGATGGGTGGCGCCAGCATCGCCGTGATGCTGGTGTTTAACCGCTGCCTTGGGCGATGGTTGACGCGCCTGGGCGCTTCCGAAACCGTAGCCGGCTTGGTGGCGCGCGCCGGCGGGCTGGTGGTGGTGAGCGCAGGCACCTTGCTGACCTGGCTGCTGCGGCTGGACGAATCCGCCAATTTGCAGATCGTTGGGCGAGTGCCGGCTGGGCTGCCGCCGTTGACGATGCCGTTCGTTTCCGTGGACATGCTGGGCGCGGTTTTACCCTCGCTCTTAATCCTGACCGCGATCAGCTACGTAGGCAGCGTCTCAATTGCCAAATCGCTCGCCAGCCGGCAGCGTGAGAAGGTGGACGCTGACCAAGAGTTGATCGCCCTGGGCGCGGCCAACATCGTCGCTGCTTTCACCGGCGGCCTACCGGTCAGTGGGTCATTCGCCCGCTCAGCCATTAACGTCGCCTCTGGCGCTATCACGCAGCTCTCTTCGCTCTTCGCCGCGCTGGTGATCGCTTGCGTCTTGCTCTTCTTCACGCCATTGTTCTACTATCTGCCGCAGACTGTGCTGGCAGCCACGATTGTCTCCACCGTGATCAGCCTGCCCGACCTGGAGATCGTTCGGCAGGCCTGGCGCTATAGCCGAGCGGACTGGCTGACGCTGGTCGTGACGTTGGCCGGCGCGTTGCTGCTGAGCGTCGAAGCCGGGCTATTGCTGGGCATTGTCTCTGCGTTGGCCGTTCATCTTTGGATCACCTCGCGCCCGCACATCACGGTGATCGGCCGGCTGGAGGGCACGGAGACATATAAAAGCGTCGAGCGCTATACGGTGAAAACATGCCCTCATGTCGTCGCCTTGCGCATAGACGAGAGCTTATACTTTGCTACAGCCAGCGCGCTGGAGGATGCGTTGCTCAACGCTGCCTTGGATCACCCGCAGGCGACCCATATCGTGCTCGATTGCAGCGCCGTCAACCGCATTGACCTGAGCGCGCTCTCTGCGCTAGAAACAACAGACCGCCAGCTCAAGGCGATTCAGGTCACGCTGGTGCTCACCTCGGTGAAAGGGCCGATCTATCGCCATTTGCTCAAGTCGGGCTTTGTGGCGCGCTTTGGCCCGGAGCGCTTTTACCTCTCCACGCACGCAGCAATGCGGGCGCTGGGGTGCGATTGACCTTACAATTGCAGAGCGATGCTTGCCAAACTAAAAGCTTTCGCCGAGAAACACCCGCGCTTGGCTGCCTGGATCCTGCTGGCGATCGGCATGGTGATCATCCTCATCATCGCTGCCCGCGATGTGGGCCTGTTGTGGAATCAGTGGCTGTTTTTGATCCTGGCCACCATCGGGCTGGCAGGGCTGTGTGTGTGGATTATTAGCTGGGAGAGCGGGGATGACACCTCGCAGACGTCGGCTTAGCCGGCGCATTGTGCCCCAATGTTGCGCAAGTCCTGACGCAGCTCCGGACAGTTGCGGGTGGTGTCGTTGGGGAAGTCAATGGTCACCTTTTTGCCGTCATCGTATTGCAAGACGATGGCAAAAGGCTGGTCGCCTTTGTATTTGCGCAATGTCTTAAGCACGGCCTCCAAGCGCGCAACGTCGCTGTGCGAATCGCCATTGCGTTGAAGGACGACGTAGAGTGGCTCACGCGCCGCGAAGATCGGCGGCACGTCCTGCGCGCGCGGATGGGGGTTCTGGATCGCGGCGTCGGACGGCGGTCGCTTTGCGCTTTCGGGGGGCGCAGGCGGGGAGACAGCGTGCGCCGGCTTCGGCTCAACCGGCGCTTGCGCGCCTGCCTCGGTCTGCACCTCAGCGCGCGCGATGGCGGCGTAGATGGGCGCGATGAGGTCTTCGCTGAGCGCATCGCCATTGGTCGTCTCGAACGCCGCGTCAACCGGCGCGTCGTCGGCGCTGCGGGCAATCTCGAAGGAGTCGCTGGCCTTCTCGACCAGAAGCTTGGGGACGCCGCCCGCGGCGACCTCGGCCTTGCCCCAGATCAGCAGGGGTTTGTCCTTCTGAAAGAGGTGTTGATAGTCCGCCCAGGCCTGCGGGAAGATGGTCAGCTCCAGCCGGCCGTAGATGTCCTCCACCTCGGCGAAGGCCATGGTCTTGCCGGCCTTGGTGGTGTGCGGGCGCACCGCGGTGACCACACCGGCAACCACGACCCGCTGGCCATGGTCGCTCTCGGTGAGGGTGGCGCTGGTGTGCGTGACGTAATGTTGGAGGGCGGCGAGCTGGGCCTGGAGCGGGTGTTCAGACACATAAGTGCCGAGCAGCTCGCGCTCCTCCTGGAGCAGCTCTCGGCGCGGGATGTCCTTAAACTTCTTCGGCAGCACGATCAACTGCCCGCTGCTGGCATCATCCAGCGCGTCGAAGAGCAGCCCTTGGCCAAGCTGCGCCGCCCTGCGGACGGTGTTGCCGGCGTGGATGATCTGGTCAACGACCTCCAGCAACTGCGGGCGAGCGCCGAATTCGTCAAACGCGCCGGCCTTGATCAACGCCTCCAAGACGCGCCTGTTGAAGGTGGACATGTCCACCCGACGGCAGAAATCGTCCAGCGACCTGAATGGCCCGCCGCGCTTGCGTGCCTCGACGATGGCGCGCACCGGCCCCTCGCCCACGTTCTTGATCGCCATCAAGCCGAAGCGGATGCGCCCCTTGCTCGGCTGATGCTTGGCCGTCGGCGGCAAATCCTCGATGGTGAATTCGGCATCGCTGGCGTTGACGCTGGGCGGCAAGATCTCGATGCCGTGCTGGCGCGCGTCGGCGATCAGGGCGGTGATCTTCTCGGTGTTGCCGCTCTCGCAGGTGAGCAGCGCGCACATGTACTCGAGCGGATAGACGGCCTTTAACCAGGCAGTCTGGCAGGTGATGGCGGCGTAGTCCGCGGCGTGCGCCTTGGGGAAGCCATAGCGGGCGAAGTACTCGATGTCGCCGAAGATGGCATCGGCCAGCTCGGCCGGATAGCCCTTCTTCACCGCCCCTTCGCGGAACTTGTTGCGGTGCTTGAGCAATTGCTCCGCGTTCTTCTTGGCCACCGCTTTGCGGATAGTGTCCGCCTCGCCCACCGAATAGCCGGCGATGTCGCGGGCCACGCGCATGATCTGCTCTTGATACACGATGATTCCGTAGGTCTCGCTGAGCGCCGGGGCCAAATCTGGGTGACGATATTCCACCGGTTCTTCGCCGTGCATGCGGCGGATGTAGGTGGGGATATATTCCATCGGCCCAGGCCGGAAGAGGGCCAGCGCAGCGACGATGTGCTGGAAGCGCGTCGGCTTCATCTGCATCATCAGGTTGCGCATGCCCGTGCCTTCCACCTGGAAGACGCCCTGCACATCGCCCTTGGTGAGCAACTGGTAGATGCGCGGGTCGTGAATCGGGATGTTGGTGAGGTTCAGCTCGACCCCGTGGCGCGCCTTGATCAGCTCGCACGCCTTGCGCATGATGGTGAGCGTGGAGAGGCCCAGATAATCCATCTTGAGCAGCCCGATGGATTCCAGGTGGGTCATCTCGAACTGGGTGACGGCGGTGAGCTGCGGGGTGAGCGGCGTGCCGGTGAGCCGGTTGAGCGGCGCGTATTCCACCAGCGGGCGATCGGCGATCACCACGCCGGCGGCGTGCGTGCCGGCGTTGCGCACCGTGCCTTCCACTTGCACAGCGCGGTCGTATAGCTCGCGCACGTGCGGTTGCGACTCATACAAGCGCTTCAGCTCCGGCACCTGTTCTAACGCCTGCATCAGCGTGATCGGCTTGCCGGGGATGGCGGGGACCAGCGCGGTGATGCGCGAGACCTCGCCGAGCGGGATATCCAGCACGCGCCCGACATCCTTAAGCGCGGCGCGAGCAGCCAGCGTGCCAAACGTGATGATCTGGGCGACGTTGTCGCGGCCGTATTTCTCGATTGTGTAGTCCACCAGCCGGCTGCGCTGATCGTCGGGGAAGTCCATGTCAATGTCGGGCATGGACACCCGTCCCGGATTGAGGAAGCGCTCGAAGAGCAGGTCGTTGCTGACCGGTTCGATGTAACTCAGGCCGAGCACATAGGACACCATGCTGCCGGCAGCGCTGCCGCGCACGTTCCACCAAATGCCGGCCTCGCGCGCGAAGCGGATGAGGTCCCAGACGATCAAGAAGTATGTTGCGAACCCCATCTCGATGATAACGCTCAGCTCGTATTCCAGGCGCTGGCGCAGCGCGCTGGGCCGAAGGGCCGGGTTATCGCGCGACTCCGGCAGCGCCAGCGGCGAACGGGCCGTCAAGTCCACCGGCACATCCGGCTCTGGCGATTCCGGATCGGGCTGGGCCGGGATGCCATAGCGCGCCTGGAAGCCCTGGTAACACAGGCGGCGCAGGTAATCCGCGTCGCTGCTGAAGCCGGGCGGCAACTCGAAGTGCGGCAGATGGAAGGTGCGCGACTTGAGCGACACCTCGCAGCGCTCGGCCACGGCCAGCGTGTTGCTCAGCGCCTCCGGCGCGATTTGGCCGAATAGCTCGGCCATCTCCTCGGCGCTCTTGAGGTAGTAAGAATCATTGTTGAAGCGCATGCGGTCCGGCGCCTTCAGCAGCGCGTCGGTCTGAATACACAGCATCAGGTCATGGGCCGGCGCGTCCTCGCGCAGCACGTAGTGCACGTCGTTGGTGGCGATCAGCGGCACGCCCAGCTCGCGCGACCAGTCAATCAGCGTCTCGTTGATCAGCTTGAGTTCGGGCAGGTCGTGGTCCTGAAGCTCGAAGTAAAAGCGGTCGCCGAACACCTCCAGATACCACTGGGCGATCTTGCGGGCCTGCTCGAACTGGCCCTGCGTGATCAGGCGCGGGATCTCGGCAGATGAGCAGCCGGATGTGCAAATCAGGCCGGCGCTGTGCTGGACGAGCGCCTCGTGGTCAATGCGGGGCTTGTAATAGTAGCCCTCGAGCTGGGCGAGCGTCACGAGCCGCATCAGGTTCCTGTAGCCCTCGTTGTTCAGCGCCAGCAGCAGCAGATGGTGCGGGCTGCGGTCGAAGTTGGGGTCCTTCTCCTGCATCCTGCGCCCGCGTTTGCAGAGGTAAAGCTCGACGCCGATGATGGGCTTGATGCCGGCCTCGGCGCAGGCGTCGAAGAACTCGATGGCCCCATACATCGCACCGTGGTCGGTGAGGGCCAGCGCCGGCATGTTCAGCTCCTTGGCGCGCCGGACGAGCTTTTTGATGCTGCCGAAGCCATCCAGCAGCGAATACTCGGAATGGACGTGAAGATGGACGAAGCTCATTGCTCGCGCCAGGCAGTGGGTTTCGCCATGAGCATAGCACAGCGCCGGGCGCAGGGGGGTGCGTTCACCAATAGGGGCGACCGCTCGCGGGTTGATAATTGGCAAAAGTTGTTTCATGGAGGGCGGGCAACGGCAGTGCCGTCGCCTACCCAGCGTTCTGCCCCAGCCGTGAACGCCCCCTTCGTGATAGCAAGGTGGTATAGTCTTTTCGTCAAACCCCACTGATGGAGCAATAAACATGTCACTCGAACGAACCGGTGAACTCACACTTAAAGGAAATCCGCTCACCGTGATTGGGCCGCGCCTCAAGCCAGGGGATAAGTTCCCAGCAGTCAAGCTCACCGCGCCGGATTGGAGCGAGGTGGACCTGGGCACATTCAGCGGCAGCGTGCGCTTGATCAGCGTCGTGCCCTCCCTCGACACCGGCATCTGCGACGCCCAGACCAAGCGCTTTAACGAAGAGGCCGAGCGCCTGGCCGACAAGGCAAAGGTGATCACAGTCAGCGCTGACTTGCCCTGGGCGCAGAAGCGCTGGATGAGCGATGCCGAAGTGAAGAACATCGTTGTTCTCTCTGATCACAAGGACATGGCGTTCGGCGATGCCGCCGGCACCCACGTTAAAGAGATGCGCATCGAGCAGCGCGCCGTCTTCGTCGTGGACAAGGATGACACGGTGACTTACGTGGAATATGTGCCGGAGATCGCCCAACACCCTGATTACGACGCTGCCCTAGAAGCCGTCCACAAGCTCATCAGCTAGAGCGCGATATGCGCGGGGCAGGAGAGCAATCTCCTGCCCCGTCTCGTTCGATGCAAGCCGTTCGCCAACTTGCCGAGAGGCTAATCCAGAACGTCGAGCGGGTGATCTTCGGCAAGCGCGATGTGATCGAGCTGACGGTGATCTGCCTGCTCTGCCAGGGTCATCTGCTGATCGAGGATGTGCCTGGGGTGGGGAAGACCATGCTGGCCAAGGCGCTGGCGCGCTCGCTCGGCGGCAGCTTCAAGCGCATTCAATTCACGCCCGACATGCTGCCGTCGGACGTCACCGGCAACTCTATATACAACCAGAAGACCGGCGAGTTTGAGTTTCGCCCTGGCCCGATCATGGCGCAGATCGTGCTGGCCGACGAGATCAACCGCGCCACGCCGAAGACCCAGGCCGCCCTGCTGGAGGCCATGGAAGAGCGGCAAGTCACCGTGGACGGCGTGACTTACAGGCTTGGCCCTCCCTTTCTCGTGCTGGCTACCCAGAACCCGATTGAATACGAGGGCACCTTCCCGTTGCCCGAGGCGCAGCTCGACCGCTTCCTCATGCGCGTCTCGCTGGGCTATCCGTCCCCTGAACAAGAGATGGCCATCCTCGATGCCCAGCAGTTCAGCCATCCAATTGAGAAATTGGGGCAGGTGACGACCATCGAGGAAGTGGTGGCGATGCAAGAAGCGCTGAAATCCGTCTATGCGGATAAGCTCATCAAGGAATACATCGTGACGCTGGTAGATGCTACACGCTATCACCCCGACGTGTATCTGGGCGCCAGCCCGCGCGGCGCGCTGACCCTGTTCCGCACGGCGCAGGCGCGCGCGGCCATCCACAACCGTGACTACGTCATCCCGGACGACGTGAAAGCGCTCGCGCCGGCCACGCTCGGTCATCGCATCATCATCAGCCCCGCTGCCAGGTTGAGGGGCACTGTAGCCAGCGACATACTAGACGAGTTACTGCGCACGACGCCGGTGCCCGGCGCGCGCGTCAAGTAATGACTCGCTACCGCGTCATTTGGCTGCTCTTCCTGCTTGCGCTGCTTGGGGCGCTGGGCACTGGTCGCAGCCTGCTGTGGGCCGCTGCCGGCAGCCTGTTCGCGCTCATCTTGATCGCGGTTGGCTGGGCGTGGCTGGGCGTGAACTGGTTGCGCATCTCGCGCCGCACCTTTGCCCGCACGGCCCAAGTTGGCCAAGTCCTGGAAGAAGAGTTCAAACTCGCCAACCTCAGCCGCCTTCCCAAGCTATTGGTGGAGGTGCACGATCTATCCACGTTGCCCGGCCACGCTGCCGGTCGCGTGATCGGCCTGCTTGGCGGCCATCAATGGCGAGGGTGGCGGGTGCGCACTGTGTGCATCCAGCGCGGGCGCTACGCCCTCGGACCGCTGATCGTCTCCAGCGGCGATCCGCTCGGCATTTATCAGCTCCGGCGGCGGGTCGGCAGCGTGCACGCGCTGCTGGTCTATCCGCTGACGTTCGAGTTGGCGCGCTTTCCGCTGCCGGCCGCGATCTCAACCGGCGGCGAGGCACTGTATCGGCGCACCCACCACGTCACGCCAAACGCCGCCGGCCTGCGCGACTACATCAGCGGCGATAGCATCAACCGCATTCACTGGCCGACCAGCATCCGCCGGCAACGCTTGACCGTCAAGGAGTTCGAGCTTGATCCAGTTGCGGACGCTTGGATTGCGGTGGACTTGTGGGCCGGTGGGCACTTTGGCCGCCAAGATTTTGAAACGGCGCCCGCGGCAGCGACAGTAGAAACGCTGCTGCCGGCCAGCAGCGAGGAATACGCGATCGCCATCGCTGCGTCCGTCGTCCAGCACCTCGCCCAGCGGGGACGGGCGGTTGGCTTGATCGCGCACGAAGCACATCGCTTGGTCATCCCAGCCGAACGCAGCGAGCGCCAGCTCAACAAAGTGATGGAGGCGCTGGCCGTCGCGCGCGCGGTGGGTACGATTCCATTCGATGGTCTGCTGAGCATGGAAGCGACGCTGCTCAGGCGCGGCAGCAGCTTGGTGGCCATCTCCGCCTGGCCGGAGCCAAGCTGGGCCATCCCCATTCAACAGATCACCCACAGCGGCGTGCGGGTGGTCGCCATCGTGATAGACGGCCAATCGTTTGGCGCTGCCCAATCGAGCGAAGCCGTCATTACGGCGCTGGCCAACGCCGGCGCCATCGTGCGGGTCGTGCGTTGTGGTCAGTCCATCCCGCTCGCGCTAGAGAGCGAGCCGGCGCACGCTCGGCAGCAGGTGCGCGGCACGGCGCTATAGATAGTCGCCGATCAACAGGCGCAATCGCTCGCGCGCCTCAGCGGGGATGCGCTCTCGTGCGGTCATGATGGCGAATTTCATCGCGCCGGCGCTCTCGTGCGGCAGGGTAGGAACGACCGACGCCAGGTTGGCGATGGCCTGCTGCGCCAGCGCTAAGTTGTCGTGCAGGCGCTGAACCACCATGTCCACGGTGACTTCACCCTCTGCCTCGTGCCATACGTCGTAGTCAGTGACATGGGCCATGATGGCGAAGTCCAGCTCTGCCTCGCGGGCCAGGAACGCCTCTGGGCAGGCCGTCATGCCGATAATGTCGCATCCCCAGGCCCGAAAGGCCAGGCTCTCTGCTTTGGTGCTGAAGCGCGGGCCTTCGATGGTGATGAACGTGCCGCCCTCGTGCACCGTCCCGCCGGCTTGGCGCACCGCCTGTGCCAGCGCAGCGCTCAGCGACTGGGAGAACGGCCTGCCTACCGAGACGTGGCCGACGATGCCGTTCTCGAAGAACGAGTAGGCGCGCTTGCCTTTAGTAAAGTCGAACAACTGATCGGGCACGACGATATCGCGCGGGCGGAGGTGCTCGCGCAGGCTGCCGCACGCGCTCACGCTGATCACGTGCTTCACGCCAAGCGACTTAAGCGCCCAGATATTGGCACGGTAGGGCACCTCGCTGGGGCTGTAGCGATGGCCGCGCCCATGACGGGGCAAAAAGGCGATGCGCTGGCCGTGGTATGTGCCGATGACAATGGCATCGGATGGTTCGCCGAAGGGTGTGGTGATGCGTCGCTCCTCAACCTCCGTCAAGCCGGGCATCGCGTAAAGCCCGCTGCCGCCGATCACGGCAAAGGAAATCGGTTGTGCGCTCTCCATGACCACACATTATCAGCGCAGCGCGCGCATGATCTCAACCACCTGCGACTGCTTGATCGCCCCGTTCCAGATGCGCTGGATAACCCCGCTGCTATCCACGAACACCGTCGTAGGCATGCCAAGCACGCCATAGGCGTCGCTCACTTCGCTGCTGGAGTCGTCCACGACCAGGTAGGGGATGCGGTTGTTCTCGGCGAACTTGCGCAGGTTCTCCGGGTCGTCGTTCGTGCCGACGCCGATGAACTCGATATTCGGGTCGCTCCGCCGAAGCTCGTCATAGGCGGCGATCAGCGCCGGCGTTTCTTCTAAACAGGGCGGACACCACGAGGCCCAGAAGTTTATCAACACGCGCTTGCCGCGCAGCGCGGAGAGTGAGACCGTTTGGCCATCGAAGGTGCTGAGCGTGAAATCCGGTGCGGGCGCACCCACGCGCAGGCGGCTCGTCGAGGCCGAGGATAAGGTGGGCAGATTGGCCGGCTGCGTCGTGCTGCTGCTCAGTATCAGCACGGCCAGGCCGACCCCTACCAAAATCCCTACTGCGCCGAGGACCAAGGGAGCGATCTGCCGAGGCATCATAGGCTTCTCCTTGCCATTGGCTGCGCTGGCCGCTGAACAGGCTGCGCAGCCCCGTCAAGTAAGGGGAAGATCAGCCAAGCCACGCTAAAGCCAAATAATCCACCGGTGATCAGGCGCAGGATCCAGTTGCTCTCCCGGTATGGCAGCAGCCCGAAGGGCGGCTGGCTGAGCAACTGCGAGAAACCATCCAGGCCGATCGGCAGCACGCCCAGCGCCACGAATAGCCAGAAGGGCATTGGCCGCGCGCGGCGGCGGGCTAACGAATAGGCTATCCCGCCCAGCCCCATAGATACATAGATGGCGATGTCGCGCTGGCACAGCGCGACCTTGTATCCCATGCGCGGGTTGCCCTGAAAGTCGCGCGCACGCAACAAGCCGAGAGCATACTGTGAACCGCTGGCGGAGATGCCGGAAAGCTGCTCGAACGTCTCCCGGTCATAAACAAAGCGCTCGCCGAACAGAAAGAACGAGCGAAAGCCATAGGTGTGACAGGTTAGCTTATAGGGCTGGTAGATGAGCTGCGCCGCTCCATCCAGCCCAAGCCATTTCAGAACAGGCGCTGCAAAGGGCAACAGCCCGTATGTCAGGAGGATAGCGACCAGCGTCGCCAACCAATGACGCTCGAGCCAGCCCGACAGGCGCTCTAGAAACTTGACAATCGGCCTCATTCTAGCGCACGCTTGGTATGGGCCGCTGCACCCAGCGGCTGCTTATAATGAGTCGAGACGCAGGGTCTCGCCTCTGAGCTTCAGGAAGGGAGGAGCAATTGATGAAGCATTCGCTCATACGCTCTGTCAGCGCGCTCACAGCCGTCGCCATCGTGCTCGCTGCATGTGCCCAACCGACCATTGAACCCAGCGTCACGCCGGCCATCACCGTTCAAATTAACCCCTCGGTCACGCCAGGCCCCAGTCCCACCCCGCGCCCGCTCGGCAGCCCGATCTTGGTTGACCGATCGCCGGCCCAAGGCGAGGAGTTGCCCCCTGATAAACCGATCGAGCTGATCTTCGACCAGCCGATGGACCGGCGCTCAGTGGAGCAGGCGCTGGCCATCCAGACCAGCACGGGGACGCCGGTGGCCGGCAAGCTCACCTGGGTCAGCGACAACCGCGCGCTGTTCACGCCTGAGCGCGGCTGGGAACGCGAGACGACCTATAACGTCTCAATCTCAACCAGCGCGCGCAGCGCCAAGGGGTTGTCGTTGGCCCGTCCGGCATCGTTCGGCGTCAACACGATCGGCAAGCTGGCCGTGGCCCAGACCATCCCCGCGGACGGCGCGCAGGACGTGGCCGCCGACGCAACGATCACCGTCCTGTTCAACCGGCCGGTCGTGCCGCTGACGATGCTCGACGCCCAGGCCGACCTGCCGGCGCCGGTCACGTTCAACCCGCCTATTCCCGGTCGGGG
>Ga0209691_1001070_pt1 | contig 17169 bp, 14 predicted proteins | sample YNPMSBMetaG_FD_187120 | JGI IMG/M metagenome (GOLD analysis project Ga0209691, IMG submission 187120) | Anoxygenic and chlorotrophic microbial mat microbial communities from Yellowstone National Park, USA - YNP MS-B MetaG (SPAdes) (version 2) ... | reverse complement strand
CCTTCTAATACCTACATTGCAACTGTTTTAGCCGTAAGTTACGTTCAAGCAAAACCTGTTTTCGTTGAACCTGAATGCTTAACCTACAACCTAGACCCTAATTTGATGGAAGAAAAAATTACTCCCCAAACAAAAGCAATTATACCGGTTCATTTGTACGGGCAAGCTGCTAATATGACCGAAATTATGAAAATAGCTCAAAAACATCAATTGTTTGTGATTGAAGACAATGCTCAAGCTCATGGGGCTATGCATTCTCATCAAATGACAGGTACCTTCGGGCATATCAATGCGACAAGCTTCTATCCTTCCAAAAACTTAGGCGCTCTCGGCGATGCGGGAGCTATTACTACAAATTCAGAAGAACTCTACGAAGCTGTTAAAATGTATCGGAATTATGGCTCAAAAGTTCGTTATTACAATGAAGTTATTGGATATAACTCGCGTTTAGACGAGCTTCAAGCCGCTTTATTGCTCATCAAACTTCAACATTTGAATTCCTGGAATGAACAAAGAAGAAATTTAGCTCAACTTTATTTTGAATATCTTTCTGATTTACAAGAAGTTATATTACCGAAAACCCATCCCGCCAATACTCACGTGTATCACTTGTTTGTCATTCGTTGCCTTAAAAGAAATGAACTGATTGATTACCTAAGAAAACATGAAATTGATACCCTCATTCATTATCCCGTACCCCCACACCTCCAAAAAGCCTATCAACATTTGAATTTTAAAAAAGGAGATTTCCCAATTGCAGAACAGTTAGCAGATGAAATGCTTTCTTTACCACTTTACCCTGGCTTGCAAAAACAACAAATTGAATACGTTTGCGAAAAAATACGTTCTTTTTACAAGAATTGAGTTTTATTCTATTGAAGCTCAAAAAGTATTCAAGAATTCGTGTAACTTTGCGGCTTTAATTTATGTTACGCACACATACCTGCGGAGAATTAAGAGCTACTGACGAAGGAAAAATCGTTACCCTTTGTGGATGGGTCCAAACCACCCGTGATTTTGGTAATTTTATTTTTGTTGATATCCGTGACCGCTACGGCATTACTCAACTTTCTATACCAGCTACCTCCGAAAATTTATATCAACAAGCCAAAAAATTAGGTAGAGAATTTGTTATTCAAACGACGGGCAAAGTAGTCATACGAGAAAATAAAAATCCTAAAATTCCAACGGGAGAAATTGAAATTATTCCTTCCAGTTTAGAAATCTTAAATCCTGCCAAACTACCGCCATTTAAGATAGAAAATGAAACAGATGGTTCCGAAGAACTACGCTTAGAATTCCGCTATTTAGATTTACGGCGCCCTATTATGCAAGAAAGGTTAATTTTACGAGCTAAAATAGTAAAAGCAGTTAGAGAATACTTAGATGAAAACGGTTTTATAGAAATTGAAACGCCTTTCTTGATAAAATCTACGCCAGAGGGAGCTCGTGATTTTATTGTTCCTTCTCGTTTACATCCGGGGCATTTTTATGCTTTGCCTCAGTCTCCCCAAATTCTCAAACAGTTGCTCATGGTCGCAGGGATGGATAAATACTACCAAATTGTCAAATGTTTCCGTGATGAAGATTTTCGTGGGGATAGACAACCTGAATTTACTCAAATTGATTGTGAAATGTCTTTTGTTACACAAGAAGATGTGCTTCAACAATTTGAAGGACTTACAAAATACGTGTTTAAAAAAGTTAAAGGCATAGAACTTCCTGATTTTAAGCGACTTACTTATCAAGAAGCGATGGAAAAATATGGTACCGATAAACCTGACCTTCGTTTTGATATGCCTATTATAGATTTTACAAATGTCATTTCTTATGCTCAATTTCCTCCATTTGAACAAACAATTCAAGCTGGTGGTTTAATTTTAGGTATACTTTTAAAAGGCGGTTCTTCGTGGTCCCGTAAACAAATTGACCAACTTACGGATTATTTAAAAGCACCTCAACGCGGCGCAAAAGGGTTAGTTTATATCAAGTATGAAGAAAATGGTTTGAAGTCTTCCGTTGATAAATATTTTAATGTTGAACAACTAAAAACTCTTTTTGAGCATGCCAAAGGTGAAAAAGGAGATATGCTTTTGATGATTTCAGAGAATAGCCCTAACAAAGCACGTAAAATAGCAGGAGAACTTCGTTTAGAAACTGCTCGTAGAGCTCAACTTATTCCTGAAAATGAATGGTCAGTTTTTTGGGTAATTGATTTTCCTTTGTTTGAAAAAGATGAGGAAACACAAGAAATTGTCAGTGTACATCATCCGTTTGTGATGCCCAATCCTGAGGATTTACATTTGTTAGATAAAGACCCTACGAAAGTTCGTGCTTTGTGTTATGATTTGGTTATGAATGGCAATGAAATTGTGAGCGGTTCTGTGAGAATTCATCGTAGAGATTTACAAAATAAGATTTTTGAAATTCTTAAGCTGAGTACAGAAGAAATAGAAAAGAAATTTGGGTTTATGTTGAATGCTTTTGAATATGGAGCGCCACCGCATGCCGGTTGTGCTTTCGGTTTAGATCGATGGATTATGCTTTTAGCTAATGGGCAAACTATTCGGGATGTGATTGCTTTTCCTAAAAACTCTGCCGGTAGAGATATGATGCTCAATGCTCCTTCTACGGTAGACGAGAAAGCTTTAAATGAAGTTCATATTCAAATGAAAACTTAAAACCACGAATTACACGAACGTACTCATGCACGAGTGATAGCTGAGCGAATAACGAACTCTCCGCAGCCTGTCCTGGGCGTAGCGAGTAGAACACTTAAATAAAAAATTACTCAATCAATATTTCAAGACAATAAAGTTTTTATATTTGCCTTGTAATTTTTGTAGAAAAATGCTACCTCATGTTTCAAATTTTTTAAAAATCTTTTGTTTGCTTGGTATATTGTGGAGTTGTCATACTTCTAAGGAAATCAAGCCTTCTGAAAACGCTCAAAAAGAATTGCAGGAAATTCTAATTAACGTAAAGGATGGAGAAACGATTTGGTTAGGTGAAGGTACTTTTTATTTTACTTCCACTTTATCTTTGGATGGCAAAACAGGTATAACCATCAAAGGAAAAGGACCGCAAAAAACGATATTGTCTTTTAAAAATCAAAAGGATGGAGCTGAAGGTTTAAAAATTAAGGGAAGGAATATCACATTAGAAGATTTTGCGGTGGAAGATACCAAAGGCGATGCTATCAAAGTTCAGGATACGGATACCATTACTTTTAGAAATGTACGTGCTGAATGGCTCGGAGAACCTAAAACTACCAATGGAAGCTATGGTTTATATCCTGTTACTTGTAAAAATGTACTCATAGAAAATTGTTATGCACGAGGAGCCTCTGATGCGGGTATTTATGTGGGGCAATCGGAAAAGATTATTTTAAGAAAAAATGTAGCTACGGAAAATGTTGCAGGTATAGAGATAGAAAATTCTACGGATGTAGAAGTATATGAAAACCAAGTTTTTAATAATACGGGTGGTATTTTAGTTTTTGATTTACCTAATTTACCTAAAAAAAATGGGGGCAATATAGTGGTAAGAAATAATTTTGTTAAAGATAATAACTATAAAAATTTTGCGCCCAAAGGGACGACGGTTTCCATACTGCCATCAGGTACAGGAACCATGGTATTAGCCTGTAGAAAAGTTCATTTTAAAGAAAATCAAATTCAGAATCATCAATCCTTAGGGATTACGGTAGTTTCTTTTCCTACAACAGGTTTACCGATGAAAGATGAAAAGTACAATCCCTTTATTTCAGAGGTTACCATTGAAAAAAATGTAATAGAAAACAGTGGTTTTGCGCCGGATACAACACGCCCCTTAGGTCAACTTTTGTATAAGCTCTTTCAGAAACAAGTTCCGAATATTTTATTTGATGGTTTATTACCGCCGAACGCCCCGAAAGATTTTCGTGCTGTTTGTTTAAGAGAACAAGAGGGAAGTTTTGTAGATATAGATGCAGCGCATCAATTTAAAAAACCGATAACTGATAAAAAGTTATATGAATGCAAGTAAGGTTTAAACTTTTGATAAAGCAAACTCAATAGATTCAAGCAAATCGTCATTATCTTCAATACCGACGGAAAGCCGAATAAGGGTATCTTTAAGACCTGCATTCAATCTATCTTCACGGGAGATAGAGGCGTGAGTCATCGTTGCGGGGTGCCCTACGAGTGATTCTACACCGCCAATGGGCATAGTTTTTGGGGGCTATGCTAAAAAAAATAAAAATATCTTAAAAGGGTTTTAGGATAAGTTAATTTAGCGTATATTTGCAAGTACTTAAATCAGCATAGATTTGTGGAAAATGCTTATGTTAATAAAGTATTTTTTAAAGATGCAAGAAAAATGTCGGAAATCCCAGACAATTCAATTCATTTAATTGTTACTTCTCCACCTTATTTCAATATAAAAGATTATTCAAAAGATGGTTATCAAAAAAATCAAATATCTGATAAAAAGAAAGAACAGATTGGGGATATTCAAGATTATAAAAAATATATTGATGAATTGTTGTTAGTATGGAAAGAATGTGAAAGAGTTTTAAAACCAAATGGCAAATTAGTAATCAATGTACCTTTAATGCCGATGCTTAAAAAAGATTTTAATACACATTACAATAGACATATCTTTGATATTAATGCGGATATTGAACATTCTATTTTAAATAACACAAATCTTTTTTTATACGACATTTATATTTGGAATAGAACAAATCCTTCAAAAAGTTTAATGTTTGGAAGTTATCCGTATCCCCGAAATTTTTATGCACAAAATACGAGTGAGTTTATTACAGTTTATGTTAAAGATGGAAAACCCGATAATAACGTACCAGAAGAGATAAAAGAAAAAAGCAAACTTTCTGAGAAAGAATGGGTGGAGTATACAAAACAAATTTGGAATATACCTATTCCAGGAAAAGACGATATTGCATTTGGAAAACATTCTGCAATAATGCCAGAAGAAATTGTAAGACGTTGTATAAAATTATTCACTTTTGTTGGAGATATAGTTTTAGACCCATTTGCTGGTTCAGGCACTACTCTTAAAGTTGCAAAAGAACTTGAAAGAAATTTTGTGGGATATGAGATTATGGAAACCTACAAACCTATTATTGAAAAAAAATTAAAATCGGTTTCATTTAAGCAAGAAAAAATCGAACTCCAACTATGAAATTAGAATTAAATAATATTTATTTAATGGATTGCTTTAAATTTTTAAGCAAAGTAAGTAAAAATTCAATAGATTTAGCAGTAATAGATCCGCCATATAACTTAAAGAAAGCCCAATGGGATAACTTCAAATCTCACGATGACTTTTTATCTTTTACTTTTAAATGGATTGATTTATTAATACCTACAATTAAAGAAACGGGAAGTTTATACATATTCAATACACCATACAATGCTGCATTTATATTAAGATATCTTTTAGACAAAGGTTTAATATTTCAAAACTGGATTACGTGGAATAAAAGAGACGGATTATCAGTTTCAAAAAAAATATTCTAATGCACAAGAAACAATACTTTTTTTTACAAAATCTAATAAATATACATTCAATGTTGATGATATTAGAATACCTTATGAATCTATTGAAAGAATAAGGCATGCCACAAAAAAGGGCATTTTGAAAAATGGAAAAAGATGGTTCCCAAATCCCAAGGGCAAATTATGCACTGATGTTTGGCATTTTTCAAGTGAAAGACATAAAAATAAAATTAAAAAACGGATAACTGATAAAAAGTTATATGAATGCAAGTAAGGTTTAAACTTTTGATAAAGCAAACTCAATAGATTCAAGCAAATCGTCAGTATCTTCAATACCGACGGAAAGCCGAATAAGGGTATCTTTAAGACCTGCATTCAATCTATCTTCACGGGGGATAGAGGCGTGAGTCATCGTTGCGGGGTGGCCGACGAGTGATTCTACACCGCCAAGGCTTTCAGCAAGTGTAAACAATTTTGCATTTTTCATAAACTGAAAAGCGCTTTCAATAGAATCATTTTTTAGAGTAAAAGAAACCATTCCCCCAAAATCTTTCATTTGTTTTTTAGCAACGTCATGATTTTTATGGTGTGGTAGCCCAGGATAATAAACTTTCTCAATTTTCGGATGGTTGTCTAAGTAATGAGCGATAGCGTATGCATTTTTACAATGTTGAGCCATCCTTAGATGAAGGGTTTTAATTCCTCTTTGAACTAAGAAACAGTCAAAAGGAGCAGGTATGGCACCACAGGAATTTTGTAAAAAAGCGAGTTGTTGGTATAAATCGGGGTTATTGGTCATGATACAGCCCATGACTACATCGGAATGCCCTGCTAAGTATTTGGTAGCAGAATGTACAACGATATCAGCGTCTAAATTTAAGGGGTTTTGTAGGAAAGGAGAAGCAAAGGTATTATCTACAACGGTTAAAGCATGGTATTTTTTAGCAATTTGTACAATAGCCTGAATATCAATAATATTGAGCAGGGGATTAGTAGGCGTTTCAATCCAAAACATTTGGGTATTAGAATTGATAACCATATCAATTAAATCAATTTCTTGGAGGGGAATAAAATGAAATTTGATACCAAATTTGGCAAAGACTTTTGTAAATAATCTAAAGGAACCGCCATAAAGGTCGTTAGTACAAATTACTTCGTCACCGGGTTTTAATAATTTGATGACGGCATCTTCGGCAGCCATTCCGGAGGCAAAACAAAGGGCATATTGAGCATTTTCAAGAGCGGCTAAGGTAGTTTGCAGAGCAGTTCGGGTAGGATTTTGAGTTCTAGAATACTCGTAACCTTTGTGTTTACCAGGCTCTTCTTGAGCATAAGTAGAAGTTTGATAAATGGGCGTAATCACTGCGCCGGTTGAGCTATCAGGGGCATTTCCTGCATGAATACATTTTGTTCCGAATTTCATATGTTCTATTTTCTATTTAACTTCAAAACCAATAAAAAGAACATCATCCGTTTGTTGTTGATTGCCTTTCCATTCATCATAAGTTTTTTTGATAAGTTTAACTTGTTCATTCAAAGGTAGTTTGTAGGATTCTTTGATGAGGTTTCTTAGTTTTTTAGGAGTAAATTTTCTACCTTCGGGACCGCCGAATTGGTCTACAATTCCATCAGAAAACATATAAAAACGGTCTCCTTTTTCTAATTGAATATTTCTGGGGGTAAAAATTTTATTAGCATGTTGGTCACCACCGATGGGAAAGCGGTCAGATTTCATTTCTATGAATTCGCCATCGATTTTTTGGATATATAGAGGTCTATTAGCACCTGCAAATTCTAACCAATAAGTTTTAACATTAAATTTTACGAGAGCCATGTCCATACCATCTTTACTAGTGCCACTTTGTTGATGTAAAAGAACTTGCACGCGTAAATCAAGTAATTGGAGAATTTCGGAAGGCTCACTAATAGAGTTTTCAGTAATAATAGATTGCAGAGAATTTTGCCCGAGCATACTCATTAAAGCTCCAGGAACACCATGCCCTGTGCAATCAGCTACTACCAAGAAAATGTTATCTCCTTGTTTATCAAAGAAGTAAAAATCACCGGATACAATATCTCTTGGATTGTATAGGATAGATATATTAAGGTATGGGTTATAAATTTCAGGATTGGGTAATAAGGCTTCTTGAATTCTTTTAGCGTAAGCAATACTTTCGTAAATTTCTTCGTTAATGATTTCAAGTTCCCTTTTTTGTTCATTGATTTCGCGAGTCGCTTCCTCAATTTTTTGAGCTAATTCTTGGTTTCTTTTTTCTAATTTCTTTAAGTTATATTGAACGATAAACCAAACAATAGCGACGATAATAATTAGGTAAATGATATAAGCCCAGATGGTTCTGTACCAAGGTGGAGAAATATAAACATGAATCAAATCCGGGCTACCTATAGTTCCATCGGCTGCTTGTGCTCGGACATGAAAAGTATAATGTCCTTCTGAAATACCATTTAGCGTAAAAACAGGTGAACTTTGCCATTCAGACCAATTTTCTATAAGCCCACCGATTTTCATTTGAAAGGATTGCCCATTTCCACTCACTAAATCATCACTAGATGCTATAATTTTTAATACCGTACCATAAGGAACAACAATAGATTTTGCTTCTTGATTTTTAAAGTTCCCTAATCCACCGTACAAAATTTCTTTTTCATTTTTAAAAAATCTGATAAAAGTTTTAATAGGCTTCGGCTTGTATTGAGTAAGATTTAATTTGATGAGTTCATCAGGGTAAGCAATCCAAGCAGTTTGGTTATTGACATAAAAAGCTGTCGGTAATTCTTTTCTAAAACGCAAAAAAGATATACTATCCAAAATAATGGCATTATTAGACATTTTGAATGGTAAAATGCCTGTGTTATCATAGGTAATAAGATGATTTCCTGAAATCCATAGTCTTGTTTTAGCATTTTGAAGATGTTTAAAGGAAGAAAATTTATTTTCATTTTCTAAGGTAAAATAACCTTTTGAAGTTTCTATAACTAATTGATTGTTAATAATATGAGCTGTTGCTTTTGGAGTAGGTATTCCTTCTTCTATACCGAAAAATTTTGCAGTTGTCGGAGGAATAAATTTTACTAAGCCTTTATAGTTAGTGCCTATCCATATATTATCTTTTGCATCTTTGACGATACTGTTAGTTTCTAAGGAAACGTTCTGAATAAGATTATCAATTTTATATTTTCCGTCCACCCATTGAATATTTCCGGCACAATCTTGCCCTGCAAACCATAATAGATTGTTTTGGTTATTCAAATAATATACAGGTTTTTGGTCAAATATCAATTGAGAATTTAAATCTGTAATAGTTGATACGCCTAAATTTGATGCGACAAATAGTTTATCATGATAAATAGTTAATTTCCAACATTCTATATTTTCTAAACCTTTTACTGAAATAAATTGATTACCTGTTTTTTTGAAAACACCTGTGGTTGCAGATAAGTAAATTTCTCCTTTCCATTCAATGATAGAGGTTATTTTACCGCCAACATTATTCAATGAATAAACTTCCATGGGCAGATTTAATAAAATTTGAGTTATTCCTTTGGCAGTGCCTACCCATAAATTATCGTCTTTGTCTACAAACAGGCTATAAATGTTGTTATCAGGCAAAGAATTAGTTTTGTTAATTTTTCTTAATAATTTACCTTGGCTGTTCAAAATATAAACTCCAGAATTATAAGTTGCAACTGCTAAATTTCCGTTAGAAAATGTTGCTAAATCAATAATATGAAATTTAGAAAAATCGGCGTCTGCATCTGTTTTAAAAGGTATCAAATTTCCATCGTAAAAAAATAATTCATCACTTAAAGATACGACTATTTGCTTATTTTGATAGGGGCATATTTTGTAAAACCCCGTTGAGCTTATTGCTTCAAAATTTTTAGTTGGAAAAATATTTTTATCTTTGATAGACTTAAAACCACCTTTTTCTGAGTAAATCCATGCTTCTGTTTTATTTCCGCCCGTACCTTCAATAGTATGCGTCCATTTTAATTGAGTAGGTTTATTCTCTAAGTTAGAAATGTCTAAATGATAAATACTTTTATCTGTTATAAAAGTTGCCTGATTACCTACTACGTGAATATAAAGAACTTCATTAAAACTAAGTTTATTGTCTAACAAATTTTTGTAAGATTTATAGGCATAATGATGATTAGCATTAGGAATTAGAGCGCCAAAATCTTCTTTGCAACCCACGAAAATAATGCGGTTAGGACCCATGGCTAAATAACGTACAGGATTAGGTGCCTCAATTAATTTCCAATTAGCTCCATCAAAAATTAGAACCCCATCATTATTCGCAAAATAAAGAAAATTATTTTCATCTTGGATAATATGCCAAACTAAATTATTAGCTCCGATGTCTTTATAAGAAAAGTTTCTGACAATTGGATTCTGACTTTTTAAAAAGTAAAAAATTAATAAAAAAAACGCAAAGGTAGTTAGCAAGAATTTCATTTACTTTGATTTTGATTTCGGTGCAAAAATATAAATTTTTTGTTTCCAAGGCTTTGCCAGTTGTAAATAAGCCTAATAAGCCTATCACCCAAAATTTCATCATTTCAATAACTAATTTTCCGAGTGTTGTTCCCTAAGTGGAGATAATTTGCTATCTCTTACTCTTAATAAAGTTTTTTATTAAAGATTTATACGTATTTTTGTACTTATGTAAAAGTACGTAAAAAATGAACAAAAATCATCTACTAACTAACGCTAATGCAATCAAGATAGCAAAAAAATTTAAGATTTTGGGGCATCCTACCCGAATAAAAATCATATGTTTATTAGATGGGAATAAAAAAATGTCTGTAAGTGAAATACTTTCACATCTTCAAGAAGATAAAATAGACCAACCGACATTATCACATCATTTAATCAAATTAAAAAACGCAAATATTTTAAAATCCAAGAAATCTGGGCTTCATGTTTATTATGAATTAGCTTCAGAACGTTTGGTTCAAATCATTAGTAATTGTATAGAATAAAAAAAATTCAAAATGTGAAAAATTATTCTAAACAAAAAATTCCAGGCAATTGCTTTCCTTCTAAATATTCAAGCAAAGCACCGCCACCAGTTGAAACATAAGAAACAGAATTTACTAAATTAGCTTTTTCAATAGCAGCTGCGGAGTCACCACCTCCAATCAAAGAATATGCCCCGTTTTGAGTAGATTTTGCTACTGCCTGTGCAATGGAAAATGTACCTTTTGCAAAATTATCCATCTCAAAAACGCCCATAGGTCCGTTCCATAAAATTGTTTTGGAAGATTGAATAACTTCTGAATAAGCTTGAATAGTTTGGTATCCTATATCTAAGCCCATCCAGTCCTCTGGAATATCTTTAACGCTTACAGTCTTAAATTCTGTATCATTTTTGAACTCTTGAGCAACTACTACATCCGTTGGTAATAAAATTTTGACATTCAAATCTTTAGCTTTTTGTAAAATCTCTTTGGAAGCTTCAATTCTATCGTCTTCGCATAAAGATTTACCAATAGAATAACCTAAGGCTTTTAAAAAAGTGAATGCCATACCGCCCCCAATCAAAAGGTTATCCACCTTTTCCATCAAATTTTGGATTATCAAAATTTTATCAGAGACTTTTGCTCCGCCGATAACGGCAGTATAAGGCTTTTGTATGTTATTTAAAACTTTATTTGCGTTAATCACTTCTGCTTCTAATAAAAAACCTGCATACTTTTCTTGAAAAAATTGAGCCATTACAGCAGTAGAAGCATGAGCACGGTGGGCTGTACCAAAAGCATCATTTACATAAACTTCTGCTAAGGAAGCTAATTTTCTGGAAAATTCTATATCTCCTTTTTCTTCTTCGGGATAAAAACGTAAATTTTCCAGTAATAAAATTTGACCTGGTTTTAAGTTGGAAGCGATTGAGAATGTTTCTTCACCTATACAATCTGATGCGAAAAAAACGTCTTGATTTAAAAGGTTTTTTAAAGTACTGACAACATGTTTCAGGCTATATTTTTCTTCATAACCTTTTTTAGGTCTACCGAGGTGAGAAGCAAGAATAACCTTAGCACCATTTTGTATTAAGTGTTGAATAGTTGGCATTGCGGCGCGGATGCGTCTATCATCCGTAACTTGATAGTTTTCATTTAAAGGTACATTAAAATCTACGCGTACAAATACACGTTTATTTTTTAATTCAGCGTTTTGTATATTTTTCATAATGGACGTACTTGTAATAAAAATAAAAAACCCTAAGAAAATATACCTTAGGGCATATATGATAAAATCAGAAAAATTTTGCTAAAATGTTCACTAAATCAGCAGTTCTACACGAGTATCCCCATTCATTATCATACCAACCTACAACTTTTACAAGGTTCCCCATTGCGGAGGTCTGTTGTGAATCAAAAATACAAGAATGCGAATTTCCGATAATATCCACAGAAACTAAAGGGTCAGTAGAGTATTCCAGAATACCTTTGAGGGTTGTTTCAGCGGCATTTTTCATAGCTTGGTTGATTTCTTCTTTGGTAGTTTCTTTTTTTAGGATAACGGTTAAATCAGTAAGAGAACCGTCAATAACAGGAACACGCATAGCTACGCCGTCTAATTTACCTTTGAGGTGAGGTAAAACTAATCCTACTGCTTTTGCAGCGCCCGTAGAAGTTGGAACGATATTTAGAGCAGCAGCGCGAGCACGTCTTAAATCTTTATGCGGAGCATCTTGCAAATTTTGGTCTGCTGTATACGCGTGGACTGTTGTCATATATCCTTTTTCAATACCAAAAACTTCATCTAATACTTTTGCCATCGGAGCTAAGCAGTTCGTAGTACAAGAAGCATTGGAAATAATGTTCATTTCTTGGGTAAGGATATGTTCGTTTACACCAATTACAATGGTGGCATCTACATTTGTGCCTGGTGCAGAGATAATCACTTTTTTGGCTCCTGCTTCTAAATGAGCTTTTGCTTTTGTTCCATCGGTAAATTTCCCCGTACATTCTAAAACGATATCAACTCCCAAATCGCCCCATTTTAAATTGGCGGGGTCTTTTTCTGCGCTACCTATAATTTTTTTGCCGTCTACAATAATATAATTTTCATCACCTGAAACGGATTTATCCAATTTTCCGTGAGCTGAATCGTACTTTAATAAGTGAGCAAGCGTAGCGTTATCTGTTAAATCGTTAATTTTTACAATTTCTACATTAGGATTGTTGAACAATCTTCTGAAAACTAAACGCCCAATTCTGCCGAAACCATTAATTCCTACTTTTATTGCCATTTTCTTTTTTATAGGGTTATAATTCAGTATAAAAATGACGCAAAGTTATAGAAATTTCATGGAAAAACAAACTTATCTAAGGGATATCACGTTAAAAATGTTTCAAGCTAATTACTTATAATATCTTGACAATGAACTACTTGATTTTTTTTGTTCCATTGATAAAAAATTAAACATTCTTTACCTTCAGAGATTTTCCATTTATTTCGTATTTCTTCAACTTTCATGGGAAAGTGCTTTCTAATAACTTGTGCATTCCATAGATGCTGTTTTCTTTGGTAATCTTCAAAATCCTTTAAATCAATGATTTTCAAAATTTTTTTTATTCTTCCGTAATAGTTCTGAGGGATTTCTTTTAAAAATAAAAAACCGTCATGTTCAGAGGTTAATTTTCCATGAGTAAGGTAAGCTAAGTAATTTAAAGCATGAGCTTTGTTAAAAGCGACATCTGGTAAGAGAACATACTGATAAAAATGAAAATCATCATTTGATGTGTCATTAGAAAGATGGGGGTGGAAATTCCATTCGTAGACATAACATTCGTTTTTATGGAGCAAAGAAAGCCTGTAATTAAGATTGCCGTTGTAATTTTTGTTCAATAAGACTAGTACTTCTTTGCATTCATTTTCTTTGGAGATAATCCAAATCCACTCGATGGAATGAAACCATTTAGGAAGTTCCTGAATTTCAATCATTGGAGATAATTTGATGAGAATTCGTGAAGAAAACGAAAATAAATGAGGAAGCAAAATTAAAACATTAGGGGAACAATCTTTAGGATGATAAACTTTTTGATTTTGTATTTTTCGGGAAGGGTCTATGTAAATAAGGTCATATTTTAGGGTATTAAAAGCTAAAAATTGCTCTGCTGAGGAAAGAATGCAATGGATGTTATCCATATGGAGTTGTTCTGTATTAAATTGTAAAAGCGATAATAAATCAGGTTCAGGTTCTATGGCAGTTACGGAATGAAATTTTTTAGCGAAAGCCATAGTATCTATACCGAGCCCTGCCGTTAAATCTAAAAATTGAGAACCTTGAAAAAAAGTAGCTTTATGTGTTGCAACTGCTTCATCAGTAGCTTGTTCACATACTTTACCATAGAGTAGCCCGCCAGCATGAATTAGGTTAGGAAATTTATTTTGATATTTTTTTTCATTTGAAATAAACTCAGATAAAATCAAGCTATATTCCTTTTCTGAAAAATCTTTTCTAATATTTTGTAGAAATTTAAGCAGATTTGAGATATCTAAATTTTTATATTTTTGAATATCCGAATAAATTTTTTTAAAAAAATCTTTATTCATTTGGTTGAGCATATTTTTAAAAGTTTTAACTTTGCAAAAAGTTTACAAAAAAATGAAAAAAACAATTGCAGCTATTGCTTTGATGGCGATTATTTTGGTAGGTTTACAATCCTGTTCAGGTGGTGCAATGTATAAAAGCAAAGAATGCTTCGGACAAAAGCCTAACAATCACAAGTTTCAATAAAATTATTTGGAGGATTATTATCAGAAGCAAAAGCCCTGTACTCTGTAAGTGTGGGGCGTGCTTTATTTGTTGATTGTTTAAATAAATTTTTGTATATACTTTTTAGTTATTGATAATAAAAATTCTCTTTACATTTGCGAAGGCTTTGGATATGCAAAACATTGTTTTATTTGGTCCCCCTGGTGCAGGCAAAGGTACTCAATCTGAAAATATCATCAAAAAATATCAATGGGTACACCTTTCAACAGGTGATATGTTAAGAAATGAAATGAAGAACCAAACTGAATTAGGGCTAAAAGCTAAATCTTTGATAGACAAAGGGTTATTAGTTCCGGATGAAGTGGTGATAGGAATGATAAAAAACCAAATTAACCAACATTTGGATGCCAAGGGATTTATTTTTGACGGTTTTCCGAGAACAGTCGCTCAAGCTGAAGCTTTAGATCAAATGCTTTCAGAGCTCAATTTATCGATTCACTCTATGATTTCTTTAGAAGTACCTTTTGAAATTCTGAAACAACGCCTTTTACAAAGAGCCAAAGAACTAAACCGCACGGATGATACCGAAGAAGTAATTGAAAAACGTATTCAAGAATATAATTCAAAGACTTTGCCCGTTGCAGATTATTACAAAAAACAAAATAAATTACATGCAATTAGTGGAGTAGGTACAGTGGAAGAGGTTTTTTCTAGAATTGAGGCTGTACTTCAGGCATGAGTTACTTAATTAAACAAGCTCAAATTACTAATGAAGGGAGGTCTTTTGTTAGTGATTTGCTAATTAAAAATGGCAGAATTGAAAAAATAGCTTCGCAAATAGAGGTAAAATTTAAAGTAAAAGAAATAAATGCGGAGGGGTTATGGTTACTTCCTGGTGCGATTGATGACCAAGTGCATTTTCGTGAACCGGGTTTAACTCATAAAGCGGATATAGCAACTGAATCTAAAGCTGCTATAGCCGGCGGCACTACTTCTTATATGGAAATGCCTAATACCGAGCCACCTACTCTCACCCAAGAATTACTTGAACAAAAATATACTATGGCTTCCCAAAAGTCGTTTGCTAATTATTCCTTTTATATGGGCGTTTCCAATGATAACTTAGACGAAGTATTAAGAACTAACCCCCAAAAGGTATGTGGCTTAAAAGTATTTATGGGCTCATCAACGGGTAATTTATTAGTAGACAACGAAATAACCTTAGAAAAATTGTTTGCAAATGCTCATATGTTAATTGCTACTCATTGCGAAGATGAACAAACTATCCGTAAAAATTTATCGTTATATACTCAAAAATATGGCAATAATTTAACAGCAGAATTTCATCCATTGATTAGAAACCATGAATCTTGCTATTTGTCATCTTCAAAAGCAGTTGCTTTAGCTAAGAAGTATAATACTCGCTTACATGTTCTTCATATTTCCACTGCAAAAGAACTACAATTATTTGATAATCAAACACCTATTGAAAAAAAGAAAATAACTTCTGAAATTTGTGTACATCATTTAGCTTTTCATTCTGAAAATTATAAAACCCACGGAAACTTAATAAAATGGAATCCTGCTATAAAAACCAAAGAAGATCAAGCAGCCTTGTGGAAAGGCGTTTTAGAAGGTTATTTAGATGTTGCAGCTACTGACCATGCTCCTCATACCTTTGAAGAAAAATCTTTACCTTACTTAGAAGCTCCTTCCGGCGGTCCTTTAATTCAACATAGTTTACTTTTTTGGTTACATCAAGTTCAAAATCAAAAAATTACATTAGAAAAAGTTGTACAATTAACTGCTCATAATCCTGCTATTTTATTTCGGATTGAAGACAGAGGTTTTATACGAGAAGGATATTATGCGGATTTAGTCTTAATAGACCCTTCAAAAAAATATACCGTAACCAAAGAAAATTTACATTATAAATGTGGGTGGTCACCGTTTGAAGGTTTTACATTTGATGCAGAGATAAAAACAACCTTCTTAAATGGGGAAATAGCTTATGATAGAGGTCAATTTTATGGTATTTTGGGACAACGATTAAGTTTTAGAGTTTAATAGCCAAAATTCGTGTTTGGGGAAAAAAATAGCTGCCTAGATTATAGACAGCTATCAACTCAAATATTCCGAAATTTATTTTAGTTTCTGTATTTAGAAAATTTAGGGTTATCTTTCATGATACCGAAGACCGGATTACTGAAAATTTCAGCTTTGTAGGATTTATCTAGTGCAATGGCTCTATCTAATTCATCGATGCATTTGTCAGTTAAACCTTTATAGGCATAGACAATAGCTAAATTAAAGTGTGCTTCTGCGATGTTTTCATCTAAAGCGATTGCTTCTTTAAAGTCTGATTCAGCTTCTGTAATGCGGTTGGCTTTTAATCTTGCAACTCCACGATTATTTAAAGCAGCTGCAGCGTTTTGATTTTCAGAAAGTAAAGCATTAAATTGCTTAATAGCACCGGATAAATAACCTACTTTTTCCATCATGACAGCTCTGTTTAATAATAAGCCGTAGTTATTAGGATTCTTTTTAACATACTCATTATAAGCATCTAACATTTTCATTCTATCAGATAAGGAGTATTTATAAGCAAATTTAGTTTTGAAAGCTAAAGAAGCAATGCCGTATTGGTCATTATTGGGGTCAAGAGCTTGAGCTTTTTCAATATCACGAATAGCGCTTTCTATATCGCTGAGCCCCCAGTAGTAAGTGGAACGCATCGCATAAAGATTAGGTTTTTCGTTATTGGGAATGAGCTTATTTAAGATACTTAAACCTTTATTAGCGTCAGTACCTTTAACGTATTTACCGATGGTCATAGTTTTTGTTGAAACATTATAAAGCTCAGGAGAAATTACTGGCAAGGTAGAAGGGTAATAATCCGTGTACATTTTATCAGGTTG
>Ga0209691_1001067_pt1 | contig 17210 bp, 25 predicted proteins | sample YNPMSBMetaG_FD_187120 | JGI IMG/M metagenome (GOLD analysis project Ga0209691, IMG submission 187120) | Anoxygenic and chlorotrophic microbial mat microbial communities from Yellowstone National Park, USA - YNP MS-B MetaG (SPAdes) (version 2) ... | reverse complement strand
TATAACAAATTCACCTCTCAGAGTTCTCTCCCTCACTTCTTTTGCCTTTTCTTCCCAGTTTCTTTCTTTGTGAAGTGGAAGGATTTCGTTTTCAAAAAACTCCCTCAGGGTCATTCTCGGTGCGGTGTCTTTTCTCCCAGCAGGTCTTCCCACACGGACAAAGTGCACGCAAGGAAGGTTCTCCTCTTGGATGGGTTCTTCCTCTTGAGTTTCTGTAGGAGGAGGTTTTTCCCTTTTTTGTGGAGTTTTTAGTTTCTCCTCAATTCCAAGCAAAGAATAGAGTTCATGCTTCATAAGGTCTATAGCCAGAAGGAGAAGGTCCATAATTTCGTTAAAAGGAATATCCTCCTGTTCAAGCAAGGATTTTATCTTTTGCAGGGCTTCCTCTACAGTTTGTTCTTCCACAAAGAGAATTTTACTAAAATAATTCCCATGAAAGTGATAGGGTTAGATATAGGATTTGGTCATACCAAAGTAGTTCATGATGAGGGGAAATTTAAGTTTCCTACTTGGATTGCCTTTTGGGTTAGCACGGGCGTGGAGGATGTAAAGCCCATTGAGTATGAGGGGGCTTACTATGTGGTGGGTGAAAAGGCACGGTTTTCAGGCAAAAGGATTGAGATAGCAGGGATAGACGAACTGATAAAGTATTATCCACTGATAACAAAGTATGTGCTTGAGCAGCTGGGCATTCCTCCAAAGAAGGCTATGGTTATCACAGGACTTCCTCCGGGTTATGCGGAGAGAGGCAGAGAACTTACCAAGATATTCTCAAGCATGGGAATGAAGTCTATTATTGTCTTTCAAGGATTTGGTATTTGCACTGATGTTATGGAGAATTTTCCATCTGGGCTTGTCATAGACATAGGCTTCAACACAGTGGATTACCTTTCTTACAGTATGGAGGCGGGCAAGCTTATTAAAGAACTATCTGGGACTATTCCCAATCTCGGGGTGATAACTGCGGTGTCCATATTCAGGGACCTGTTGCCTACCCAGAAGGGTGCCCTAAAGACGAAGCCTTTGTCTGGGCTTGTGAACATCTTTTTGGAAGGCCAGTGGCGAGGAGAAGACCTCTCTCAACATAAAGAGAAAGCCCTTATTCAGTGGAATGAGATAATCAAGGCAAGGTTAAGGCAGGAACTTGGTATTCTTTATGGAGAAAAGTCAGATTTGATAGTGGCGGGTGGTGGGGCATACTTGGTGCGTCCTGAGGTTTTCTCTGCGGATGATAGTGCACCTATGGAGATTTACATTCCACCAGAACCTGAGTTTAGCAATGCAAGAGGGTATCACAAGCTGGGAGTAAGCAATGGGTGAACTACTCCACCTTACAGAAGATGGAGACTTCTTGCGGGGGTGGATTAAAGTGCTAAGGTGTTCTCCAGAGATAGCGGAGAGGTTAAGCAAAAGACTTTTGAGGAAGGGTTTGGTGGTAGGGTTTTTGAAGGAAGGGGATGCGGTCTCTCCTTGGATAAACAGGGCGGATGTTGTGTTTATAGTCAAGGATGGAAAAGCAAGAAGTCGTTGATTTAGGCCTCCTTGATAGGGTTTTTAACTCTACACTGGATGGTAAAAAAGTCAAAGCCTACATAAGGGCGGACAATAAAGTTTTAAATCCCTTTTCCACCCTTGATATTACCTTTGAGATAGATGGAGAGGTTGTGGGCAGTGCCCAGACGCTATTGAAGTGCGACATCATCGGTTCCTGTAAGTATTGCTTTACCAGAAACTACTCCCACATAGTTTTGATAAAGAACCGCATTGAGAAGACCCTTGACACGAGGTGGGTAAATGTTCTGACTTGGGATGGAGAACCTATTTTTGAGGACGACTACTACACCAAGATAGTTATAAAGCCAGAGTATATTGCATGCTTTCATCAAACTGAGGATGAGGAAAGGTTTGTGGTATATAGGTATAGCAGTATAAGTGTGGAGAGGAAAGGCGGTCTTGCAATGGTGATGGTTTTGGAGAAGGAGCGTATTATCAGATACTTTACAGAAAACCTTGAGGTTCAGCTATGAGAGGACTACTCCTCCTCCTTGTTCCCGCTATAGCTTATTGCTTTTGTTTTGAGGACGCTGGGCGGTATTATGGAGTATCTCCGCAACTTCTTTGGGCTATAGCAAAAGTGGAAAGCAACCTCAACCCAAAGGCAATAAACCGCAACAAAAACGGAACCTACGATATAGGGCTTATGCAGATAAACTCCTCGTGGTTTGCCTATCTCAAAAAGCACGGAATAGACCCATCTTTACTTTGGGAACCCTGCTATAATGCCCATGTAGGTGCAATGGTTTTGAGGCACTGCATTGATACCTACGGCTACAGTTGGAGGGCAGTGGATTGCTACAACAAAGGCAAAAAAGCAAGGGAAAACTCCATGTATGTGTGGAAGGTCTATAAAAGTTTACTCCAAGCCCAAACTTATGCAAACGATATGCAAAGTCCTTAGATAACCTTCCAAGAGGGTTAACTAAGTCTTCAAGGGCTAAAAGAGAGTTAGTTAACCAAAGCTATAATTAAAGGTATGCGTGTGGTAGAGGTGTTAGAGAGTAGTTGGTTCAAGGTCAATCCTTTAGGTGGGGGGCTTGTGTATATGGAGGGAGGGTTATCCCCTCGGAAGATGGGACTTCTTAGGAGGGAGGAGGTGGATCCAAAAATTCCGCATCCTCTTTTGAACCCGCTTCAGACTGCTTTTGAGGTGTTTTATGAGGATGGGAATGCGGTGGTGTCGGCACCTACCTCTGCGGGTAAGAGTTTGCTTGCCTATTTGTTTATGAGACGACACGAGGGCAGGGCGGTGTATTGTGCACCTACGAAGGCTTTGGTGAATGAGAAGAAAATAGAACTTGCCCGCTACTATAAGAGTGTAGGCATGAGGACTGGAGACAACATCCTTGAGAACCTAAAGGAGGCAAAGCACGATGTGGTGGTGGCGGTGTATGAAAGTTTAGCACAGGGTCTTAGGAATTCTGCGGACTGGGTGAGGGACATTTCTGCAGTAGTTTTAGACGAGGCGCATCAAATACGGTCTAAGTGGATTGTGGAGGAGGTGATCGCCTATCTTAAGTCCGAAAACATACCCATTCTGGCTTTGTCTGCCACGCTTCCTCAAGAGGACGAACTTGCCCGGTATTTAGACACCAACCTTCTTATCAAAAGCAGATGGCGACCTGTTCCTTTGGAGAGGAGATATTTCAGCCTTGCAGAAATTGTCCGAGGGAGACACTATGAGAAGGAGGCGGAAAAGGTCTTCCACGCAATCTATGAACTTTCCTCTCCAGAGGAACAAACCATCGTATTCGTTCCGAACAAAACACTTGGCTGGGCTTTGCTTGAATACGCTTACAACAACAAGCTTGGTATTCTCAACGAGACGGCGCCTTTTGATATGGAAGAGGAGGAGAAAAGACCGCCCGAGATTGCCTTTCACAATGCGGACATTCCAAAAGAGGAAAGAGAAATCATAGAGAAAGCCTTTAGAGAGGGAAGGATAAAGAAACTTATTGCCACACAGACCCTTGCCTACGGTGTAAACCTTCCTGCGGACAAGGTTGTCGTCTTCACAAGACCCATAAAGAAGGGAAACAGGTGGGAACTTCTGCCCAACGAGTTTGACATCCTTCAGATGGAGGGAAGGGCTGGAAGACTTGGGATAAAGAACAAAGGAACCGCTTGCTTTGTTGCTATGGCTGGGAGAGATAGGATGGTGGAGGATCTGCTAAACAGGGCTAAGAGGGAGAGGTTCAAAACCGCTTTAGAGGAGGAGTTGGATCAGGACGCCCTCTCTCTTTTGCTTCTTTTGGGCATCAAAAGACACAAACTTAATTACGGTAAATTCTTGCAAAATCTTTATTCTTACAAACACATAAAGAAGGAAGTTGTCCAGAAAGTATTAAGTTTTTTAGAAGCAAAGGACTATATTTCCCTTGGTAATGTTCTTCAGAAGGGAGATTTTTGTATCCGTTCTGGTATCCCACCCACTCGCTTTGAAGACTTCCTTGAGAGACTTCGGATAGGCATGGACAAAACCGCCATTGTCAGGCCGCTAATAACGAAAAGACTTGACAGCTATAAATCTTTTGTGAAGAAAGTGGAACCAGAACATAGCTTCCGCGTTCTCTCAAGGACCGCTGGGAGGCAGTTTGAGGATAACACCTTTTGGCTTGTTTTTTACACTCAAGGGCTAACTATACACTACCCCTCCATAGCAAGACCGCCCGGAGAGTTCTCCACCTTGCGGACAGAAGCCCTTTATGTTTTCAGAACGCTGTATGAACTTAAAAACTTGGGAGTGATAAACTGGTTTTTCTCGGAACTTTTGCAAATTGCCCACTCTATAGCCTACGGGGTTCCCATGGAATACTCCTCCCTTGCAGGCATCAAAGGAATAGGGCACATATACGCCAACTACCTCTGGCGGGCTTTTTATGAGGAAAAACTTACCCACGAAATCCCTCCGCTGCTTTCTCCCACCAAACAACTCATAGACACCCTCTCCAAATACCAAGAGGATATAAAACCCGCACTGGAAAAAAGCTTTGCAGAACGCTACGCAAAGAAAGACAAAAAACCTCAATCCATTAAAAAGGAGGTAGAAAAGAGGATTAATCATATCTTCAAGCTTATTGAAAAACAGGAGAACGGCTGGCTGATTGACGACCACATTCTCACCATTGCAGGCTTTTGTCTCTCCCAAAAACTTCTTCCTAAAAAGAAAGCTATTGAAATTCTTAAGTCTCAACTGGAAAAGGAAGAGATAGAGTTCTAAGAAGGGAGAAAGGGAGAGGGAGTTCTTACTTTTCCTTGCAAAGGCTGGAGTATAATTTTGCTTTATGTTCAAACTCCTGCGGGCTTTGAGAACTCATAAGTTCTTCCTTCTGGGCTTCACAATTGGCTTTCTGGCTTCTTTTGGCACTCTCTTTCTGAACAGGATCCTCTCCAAAGAAACCTTCAAAGAACAAAAAGCCCACGAAGGCACCCAAAAGGGTGCCCAGCACAACCTCAATTAGTTTGCCCATTTAAAAACCTCCCTTTAGCCATATCAATTAACCTTTTTGCTTGGGAGACTGTTAGGGTGTTTTCCCTTGGGGCTTGACTGAGGGACGACCCCTCTCCCAAAACTCTTTCCACCATCTCCCTTGTTAGCTTTCCTTCCTGCACAAGACTTCTTATATACCTTTTTTGATTTTCAGAGGCGGGCACCTCCCTTACATCAGGAAACAACCTCTTGATTACTTGGTTTATAAAATCCTCTCCAACAAGCCTCTCCAACAACCTCTTCATCGCCCTCGTAAAGGCCGTCCGTGCCATAGTGTCCTCCTTCCCCTCACTCCTATACGCCTCTCCCACCTCACAAAAAGTTATCTCACTCTCTCCTATCTCCACCGTGCACGATACACTCACTATCACCATCTCAGAACTGGCATAATCCACCTTCACACTCTCCTTTATACTCCCGCCCATCTCCACCACCTTAGCCACAAGATACTGCCAAAGCTTCAACGCCAGCGGCCTGCTTATCTCGTAATTGTGCCCTATCTTGACAACTAACTCCCTGTTCTCCTCAATCAAAGCCTTTAAATCTTCCAACCTTACTGGCAACACCTTCAACACCTTCTCCATAGCAACACCTCCTTCAGGTAATTATTTTAGTCTAAATTACCTGAATTGTCAAGAGGGAGTTAACTAAGTTTTCCTTGTTTGCTTTTGAGTTGGTTAACCCCTGTCTATTTTCTTTTCAGAACGACAAGATACTCCCTGTCCATCCTCTGGTCTTCAAGTCCTGTGGCAGGATTTTTCTCTGCACGGAACATAACCCTTGAGACTATCCTGTCTATGTAAGTTTTTTCATGCACCCACTCTCCGGTAGAAGAGAAGGGAGTTTTTGTTTTGAGAAGTGGGTATATCAAAAATGTTCGCAGAACTCTAAGCGTTGAAGAGTTTAGAGGGTTTGTTTTGTATGATAGCGTAGCACCTGTGGTGTTTATCAACAACAGAGATAGCACTCATGGGAAAGCCTTTACCCTTGTCCATGCCATCGTGCATGTTTTGGCGGGAGAAAGTGCGGTTTTTGATTGGGAAAGCAAAGAAAAAACTTGCTTTAAAGCGGCCTCCAAGTTTTTAGAAGACATTCAGTTAGAGGAAAAAGAAACCGCACAGCCAAGCATTATCAATTATTGGAGTAGAAGATTTCTGACACTTTTGATAGAAGCAGTAAATAGCGGCATCCTTTTGCACACAGACATTACAGACATCACAAAACTAAGCCTCAAAAAGCTTCTCCCTTTGCTTGAGGGCAATCTTAACCGCTAAATTCAGCATGCTCCTTACATTATCATTGACATTCACAACCCTGATGTTTTCTTTAACCCACTCCCGCAAGAAGTCTCCATCTTCTGTAAGGTGGAGATGAATTGCGGGAAAGTTGACAAACATTCAGTTTCGGAACATAATAAACATTATGGCACTCAGGGAATTGGATAGTAATAAGCATTCAGTCTTTCTTTTGTTCTACCATCTCATTTTGGTAGTGAAGTATAGGAAGAGGGTTATAGATGGGAGGGTTTCCGCAAGGCTAAAGGAGATGTTCATAGAAATTGGAGGAAAGTATGGGATAAGTTTGGTGGAGTGGGGAGGAGAAGAGGATCATATTCATTGTTTGTTCAAAGCCAAGCCCACTACTGCTTTAGCGAAGTTTATAAATGCATATAAGAGTGCATCTTCAAGAATCATAAAAAAGGAGTTCCCTGAAATCAGGAAACAGTTATGGAAGGAGTATTTCTGGTCCAGAAGCTATTGCCTGCTAACAAGTGGCGGAGTTTCTGTAGAGGTTATAAAGGAATACATCAAGAGACAGGGAAATGAAAAAAGCCTATAAATACCGCATTTATCCTACAAAAGAACAGGAGATATTCTTTGCTAAAACCTTTGGGTGTTGTAGGGTTGTTTGGAACAAGATGTTGGCAGAAAAGCTGTCTGCTTACGAAAAGGGAGAACCCATACCAAGAATTACGCCTGCCAAGTATAAAGAAGAGTTCCCCTTTCTCAAAGAAGTAGATAGCCTTGCCCTTGCTAATGTGCAGTTGCAACTTGAAAAAGCTTTCAAAAACCACTTGAAAAACCCAAAGCACTTTGGATTGCCTAAGTTCAAAAGAAAAAAGGACAAACAATCTTACACTACAAATAATGTGAATGGTTCCATAAAAGTAGATTTTGAAAAAGGGTTGTTGTATCTACCAAAGATAAAGGATGGGATAAAGATTGAACTGCATAGGACCTTTGAGGGACAGATAAAATCTGCCACCGTGAGTAAGACAAAAGACGGTAAGTATTATGTTTCCATTTTGGTGGAGACAGAGGAACCAAGAAACAAGGTTATAGAACCCGAAAGCAAAGCTTGTGGAATAGATTTAGGGCTTGAACACTTTGCCACTATTACCAACGATTTTGGGACTTATAAAGTTGAACATCCCAGACACCTGAGGCGGGCGGAGAAAAGACTAAAGAAACTTCAAAAAGATTTATCAAGGAAGCAAAAAGGGTCAAAGAACTATGAAAAGGTAAGGCAAAAACTTGCTAAGCTATATGCTTACATATCCAACGCAAGGAATGATTTTTTGCATAAACTGTCCAAAGCCATCATAGACGAAAACCAAGTCGTGGTGGTGGAGGACATAAATGTAAAGGGACTAATGCAGTCAAACCTTGCCAAGTCCATCTCAGACAGTAGCTGGTCAAAGTTTTTGACCTATCTCAGGTATAAGGCAGAGTGGTATGGAAGAACTCTTCTTCGGGCAGATAAGTTCTTCCCATCTTCTAAGCTATGCCATTGCTGTGGCTATAAAAAAGAGGACTTGGCTTTGGACGAAAGGATTTGGACTTGTCCTGTATGTGGGAAAACCCACGACAGGGATGTGAATGCGTCTATAAACCTTTACTTCGTAGGGTTGGAACGACCCGAAGTTAAGCCTGTGGAGCATGCTCTGGTGGATGACCATATCCCGCAAGGGATACCTAAAAAGCCATCATGCGTTGAAGCAGGAAGCTCCACCTTCTATAAGGTGGAGTAGTTCACCTGTGCGGGTGCAGTCCAGCACAGAAGAGGCGGGAGAGGCATGCGTGGCTATGAAGGAGTTTGCCAAGCTTGTGAAAGGGAAGGAAAAGGAGGTATTGCTTTGTCAAGAGGGAGACAAGCTTGTGGTTGAGGTGGGAAGTGTGAAAAGCAAGCTTTCGTTGGGTTCTGTGGAAAAGTTCCCAGAGTTTCCGGTTCCTACCTATGAGGCGGTGTTTCCTACCAAGCTTTTGAGGGAAGCTATAGAAAAGGTGGGGTTTGCGATGCCTAATAAGGACAACGATATGGATTATCTAAGGCGTGTGCTTATGGATGGAGAGGGGTCTGCAGTCAATTTTGTGGCATCAGATGGGTATAGGTTGGCTTTTATGAGGGTGGAGGTTCCTTTTGATATGAAGCTGGAGTTTCCTCAAAGCGGGCTAAAGGTTCTTTTGGAACTTTTGAAGAGAGAAAAGGGAGATGAGGTAAAGCTGGGCAAAGGCGAAAACTTTGTGTTTATTGCGGGGACAGACTGGGAGACGGCTTTGAGGGTTTTTGAGAGGGAATATCCCGATTACAAAGCGGTGGTTCCCAATGAGTTTAGAATAAGGGTTTTAGTGGATGTGAAGGAGTTGGACAGGGCTTTGGAAAACTTTTCCCATTTAGAGACTGTCCTTTTCCACATAGGAGAAGGACTAAAGCTGAGGGCAGAGTGGTCTGAGTATGGAGAGGAGAACGAGATAGAGGTTGAGGTGCCCGCAACAGTAGAAGGAGAAGGGCTTGTTATAGCCTTCAATCCTAAGTTTATAAAGCCCTTTACAGAGATAAACGAGGGCACGGTGGAAATGCTGTTTGTGGGAGATGAAGAGTATCCTGTGATGTTAAAGCTTAGTGAAGACTACTTTTACTTGGTAATGCCAAGAAGGTTGAGGTGAATGTCAGAAATTGGGGGAGGGGGCGGTTATATAAACAATAAGGAGGTGTGAAAGATGCTAAACAAAGAAGAACTGAAGATGTCTTTAAAACTTTACAAGGATAGTCTGGGGACTGAAAGGTATAAGGTAAAGCCATCCGCAAGAGTGCCCGTGGAAGTAGGACAGCTTAGAAACCTCTTCTGGTCGCCAAATGAATATGTTCTTGTCTATCACATTGAGGATGAAGGACTTGTCCATGCGGTGCCTCTAACGGTGTGGGTCAGTCTCACAACCTGTTCCACAAAAATTTACTTGCCTGAGTATGTAAAGGGCTTTCCAAAGCTTTATGCACCCTTGCCCTTCCATGTTTACATAAGAAGGGAAATTTTGGAAGAAGAGGGAATTCCCGTCTACAAAATCAAGCCTGAAAACATAGAAAAAGTCCTAAGAGATGTAGACAGGTCTCCCACTTGGTCCGCCATAAAGCCCATAAGGGATTTTCTCAAACTTGTCTGGAAACGCTACGAAGACCTAACACTGAGTTCTCTGTTCTATACGCACCACATAAAGGAAAGGACTAACCATCTGTAGATCTTTTTTCAAAAAAGAAGCGAGGTCTTACCGCCACCCATAAACCTTCCTTAAAAGGGTGTCTTACAACCATCCACAAAAGGTTTTTATATTCCTCAACATCTAATATCTGCCCTTCTTCAGGCTTTATTCCTTGTATCAACCAAATACCCTCCACCTCCTGCCTTATCTTCACTTTCCACACATTAGGTTCTATCTCTCTGATTACCTTAACCACTTCAGCAGTCTGATATAGGTCAGGATCATCTGGAAAGAATTCTATAACATCCCCAACCTTCGGCTTCTCTCCTTCTACTTCCACTATCTCTTCCCACATTTCTATTCCTCTAAACTCCCACGCATTAGAGTTTATCTCCTCGTTCCTTGTTTCCTCAGGACTAACTTCCCTAATCACCTCCACAGCCTTTATCCATCTCTTCACAGCATCTCCCTCACCCTCTTCACTTTCTCCTCATCCGCCAAAAGATCTTTGATCATCTCCATCAAATCCCAAGCATCCGCATAAGAAAAGAAATGCACAAGCCGACCCTTTTCATCCCTCATAGTAGCACCCGCCTTCTGATGCACCTTGCCGATCCACCAATCACATGCCCTGAAAAACTCCTTTATCTTCTCCCGCTTAAACTCATCCACTCCTCTTTTAACTCTCTTCTCCATCGTGCTCATACCTATTATTTTAGTTAAAATTTTCAGAAATGCAAGGTTAACTAACTTAACACAAAAATGCTTTCACTTAGTTAACCCTCTTGATTTTCTGGTAAAAATGGCTAAAATAATTTTCTGGAGGAAAAGTGGCTATGAATGATAACAGGGCACCCGAGTTTTCCTCTGAGGGAAATAAAGAACAAAGAGAAGGCTTTTTACTACCGCAGAAGAGGAGGATATTTTATTCCCGCAAGCAGGTGCTTAAAGCCATATCCAATGGCTTTAGGAACACTGGCAGGGTTCCTCTTCACAGGTTCCAGTTGTTTACCCAGAAGGATGGGAGGCAATACCCTCTTTATGATTTTCTTGCGGCACATCCTCGCACAATAGAAAGAGTTTTTAACTTTGCTAAGAAGAGGAACTTGGCTATTTTTCATCAGGGCACTTTTTTCTTACGCAGAGAAACTGCAGAACAACTTGTCAAAAACCGTGTGGAGGTTTACAAGGAAGAGACAAACAAGAGAAAGGCAAGGGAGAAAATTGCCCGACTTGATCTTCTAACCCTTTCTGGACCCAACAAACTGGTGAGGTTGGTATATAGGGTTTTGATTGTTGTAAATGATAAGGATGGGCGGACACTCTGGAGGTTTGTGAAATATCTTTGGAAGCTAAAGATTTACCCAGAGGTGTGGGAAAAAGAAGATGGTTATCGCATATACATATACTTTTACTCTTCAAAAGTGTATGAGGAGAAAAGGGTCAAAGATAAAGAGGGAAACGTAAAGGTGGAAAAGCGGGAAATGGGCTACATTCTGGCCTACGCCAGTGATTACAGAATAAGAGATGTGGAATTTGCACTGGAACACCTCTGTTCCAAGATTGGACTGAAAGCAAGCATAATTTCTGCCAGTAAGGGAATGTGGGTAGAGGAAATTCCCAATCCTTTGGAGGGCGGTTTTTCCACCAAGCTTTACATAAGAGGTTTCCCTCTTCCATTGGAGAACCTGTGGAAAAAACTACTTAACGTCTGGCTTCCTAAGATTTACCGACTATCGGACAATGTCCAAAAACCCAAGGACCCTGAAAAGGCGGAGGAGGCACTAAAGGAAATGGATAACTTACTCAAACACTCCTCGGTTTTCCATGCCCTAAACCAATACGGAACCCTGAAAGCTTGCAGACAGCTGTGGAAGGCAGGCTATAGTCTGTCGGATATAGACCAAGAACTCAGAAAACGCCTTGATATACGCACAAAATCTGATGAGAAAGCCCTTCAGACTTTCCTTGAATACTTCTACAAGCACTACACCAACATAGGAAGGCCAAAGGTGTGGCGGAGGCAAAAGAAAGAACCCAAGCATGAACACTATTGGGAACTGGCGGAAAAGGTTAAGTCCGCTCTTGAGGAAGGCTACCGAAAGAAAACGCATATAGCAAGATACTTGGGCTGTTCAAGAGGTAGGGTTGAGAACTTACACAAATTCCTCCGAAAACATAGCTATGACTTGGCGGATCTGCTCAACCGCTACGAGGAAGTTATAGCTTTTCTTAAAGAACATGCTAAGGGAGGGAACAAATGGCACCGTAAAAAAGAATGGGACAAATCCGCTTGGATACAGGAATGGCAAAAAAGAAAAGAAGAATACATCCAAATCCGCAAAAAAGAGGCCACACTAAGAAGGGAAAAGAAAAGGGCACAGCTGGAAGCAAAAGGTATAAACACAGACCGCTGGAGACAGGCACCTGTTCAACTGCTTCCCATAAACCCTTGGGAAACTACCTTCTAAAAACCAAAAGGACACGGCTAAACTTGAATAAGGTTAACTATATCTCCTTATTGATACGCAAACTTAGTTAACTCCCCCTCTTGACAATTTGGGCGATTTAAACTAAAATAATTACCTGAAGGAGGTGTGGCATGAGGAAGAAGAAGGTTGAGAGGTTTGAGAGTATTGATGGCAATAGGATTGTTTGGTATTGGGACTCTTGCCCTTGGCGGGAGTTGAAGATTTTGAAGAGGAACAAGACATACCTTGTTGAAAGTGTTGGAGACGGGATTTATCTGGTGAAGGAAATATACAAAAAAGAGGTTTACCTCAAGGAACGAGAGGTTCTCATTTGTCTTAACAGTGGCACGGTATACTTGGAGAAGCTTGGGCGTAATGAGAGTGTGTTTTTCACTAAGAGTTTATCCACATTGTTGGATGGTGCTATTGCCATTGAGGTATGGACAGGGAAGGAGTGGGAGTTGATTCCAGTTCCAAAAGATAAGAAGGAGAAGCGGGAAGAAGAAGAGAAAGAGGAAGTAATTTCCTGAAGGAGGGTATAGAAATGGGAATGGTGAAGGAAAGCCTTTTTGATGTGTTGGAGGTTGCGTTGGCAAGCTTGGAGTGTATTGGGCGGGCGTGGGAAAGAGGAGACAGGGAGATGCTTGAGAGGATGTGTAAGGTTTTGGGAGAGTTCAGCAAAACAAGGAACTGGGAGAACATAGCAGACCTTCTTTGGCTAACACAGAGGTTAAGAGGGGTTTTAGAGAAGGAAATCTCTTAAAAATCCAAAAGGTAATTTGTCCAGATGCACTCAATCCTTCTCTGGTCCTTTTCAAGACACGCATTCTCTCCGAGTATTCCCGTTTGCCTTGTCCTCCCTACCGCATGGCATCCCACATCAAAACATACCTTCTTCCAACCCGCCTTTTCCAACTCAAAGTATAGGTCGTTATCATAGCCTGATAGCATTATTTTTGTTTTAGACCTTGTAAGAAGCCACTCCACCAGTTCCTTGTGGTCTTTTCGTGTCATCTCAAACCTGTATGCGGAGGGCTTTCTCCTTGTGTTGGGAAGATAGGGAGGGTCAAGGTAGAAAAAGCCCGCCCACTCCCAGTCGTTGTATTTCTCCATACACTCCCTCCAGTGAAGGTTCTCTATCTGAACATACATCAGCCGCATGTGAATATACGGAAGCATCTCTATGGTAGAAAGCCAGCTGGAAACAGACGCAAAAAGTCCAGCTTTTTTTGACTTAAAAGCATGACGCCAGCCAGCTTCCGCCTGCCCGCTAAATCCCTGCCTCAGTGCGGTAAAAAACCTCCGTGCCCTCTCCACTGGGTCTTCACACTCTTTGTAAGTCTTCCTACAAAACAAATACTCCTCCCTCGCATAAGGCGTTATAACCACTTTTCTATAGAACTCATCAAAATGGTCCCTGAGAACCCTAAAAAGATTTACCAGTTCTCCATCTATGTCGTTATAGACCTCCGCACCTACGCTTTCTTTGGCAAAAAGCAAAGACGCACCACCTCCAAAAACCTCCAGATAATACTCATGCAAGGGCACATACTCAAGCAACTTGCTAATTAAATTCCCCTTTCCACCATAGTAAGTTATAGGAGACCTAAGCCTCATGCCTTATCCCAACCGTTCTCCAAAATTCTCCCCTGTATAAGACAAACACCGCTTTTCCTAACCTGTAGAAACTCCGACAAAGTTTCCACCTTCTCTATTATAGGCCTTAACTGAAGACTTTTTATCATCTTCACCAACCAAGGCATTATCTCTTGAAGATGCTTTATATCCAGCTTAACAAAAGGAGGCTTTACCCTCAACAAAATATCCAAAGAATTCCACCCACTCCCAAAATCATCAAGACAAAACATAAAACCCAGCCTATCTAAAATCTCCTTTAACTCCCTTGAACTTACCCTTCTCTTCTCACTTATCTCCAATACCAAACAATGCTTTAAATCCTTACATTCTTTCTCAATCACATCCCAATAGGCCAAAACCGTGCTCCCAAAAACATTCACAAAATAAAACTCTCCATCCCTCTCAGCCCTCCGTATACCCTCCACATGTTCCATAAATATCTCCAAATCCTCCCTCTCCGTGCATGCCTCAAAAAACCTCTCCCTGTCCTCCACCCCACGATAAAGCACCTCATATCCCACCACCCTCTTGTTCCTCAAATCAAAGATGGGTTCAAACTCCCGCATGGAAATACCTCCCTATGTAGATTGTCAGAAAACATCTCAGATAAGCTACAACTGTCAGCCATACCAAGCTTAAGTTTCATTATAGCACCACCACACACCACAAACACCCTAACCCTCTTGCCAATTAAGGGAATTTTGACTAAAATAATATCCTGAAAGGAGGTGATGGAGATGGAGAGAATGTGGGAGAAGTTTGAGGCGGCTGTTTTGCTGTTGGAGTGTATTTGGAGGGTTAGGGAGTGTGAGAACGGTTATGCGGTAGAGAAGGCTTATGATATTTTGGAGGAGTTTTGGAGGATGGGCGATCGGGAGAGTTTGGAGGAAGTGAGGAAGCTTGCAGAGAAGATAGATGAGGTGATAAAGGGGTGTGATAGACATGAGGTTTAGTGAAGAGAGGGAGGTTTTAGAGAGGCTGGCGGAAAAAATACAGCTTCACATAAGGTTTGCGGGCTTTGGACTGCCCAATGTTCTGTATGAGTGGAGTTTGATTTTGCGGGTTTTGTATCTCACTCACATGGATGAGGAGTATGACCAAGTTCTTAGTCTTCTTAAGGACTATCTGGACGGCAAACTGGACTTTGAAAGCCTCATCAAAAAGCTAAAAGAAATAGAAGAGACCTACGAACAACAATCCCAGTAAACCCTGAAAGAGAAAGAAAAGGAAGAGTTCCTTCACCACCCAAAACTCAACTCTATCTTCCGAGGTGCTACATCCTCATAGGTCTCTATATGCACCTTCTCTCCCAAAAACTCTTGCAAACCCTTTATCCTCTGCCCGCCTTTTCCGATGATGTGCCCTGCCAACCACTTGGGAACCCTCAAAACAAGCTTGCCATTTTCTCTTTCCAAGTAGTAGCACCTTTTGAAATACTTGTCTTTCACTACATAAGCCTCTCCCTTCAGAAGTTTTTCCCTTTTCTCTTGTCTTTCCCTTTCCCTCCTTTCCCTTTCCAGCCTTTCCTGTTCCTCCTTTCTCCTTCTTTCCTCTTCCTCTCTTTGTGCCCTTTCTATCTCCCAAGCCTTTCTCTCCTCTTCCCGCTTTTTCCTAAGTCCCCGTGCTACCTCATTCCACTCCTCCAGAGGGCTATTTTCCTCCATGTAGGACGCATACCAACACATCAACGCAGGAGTATTTGGGTGTTCATCACAATCAAGACAGACATATCTCTGGAGTTCCTCCTCAAGGGCTTTCTTGGTCTCCTTGTCTATAAAACAGAACTCTATCTCCTCTTGGCTATACCTTTGGATTTCTCCTTCTATATCCTGAGGGCACCAATCTACTTTTAGTATCACTATCTCCTTGTCTATCTCACAGTCCCAAACATTGTAGGAAGGGACTGGCAAGTGCTTGATTGCATAAAAGCACTTGTGGGCTATATCGTAGCCTGCCTTATCAGGAAGAACCTTTTTTGTGAAGTGCCTCCTCACACACTCTATGAGGGCATTTCCGTATGCCCTCTGTTTATCAAGGGCATCAAAACCCTCCCCTAAAGAGAGGGTCCTAAGCACCTCTTGGGCACATCTTTTCACAAGTTCCTTTACATCCATCACCACCACCTCCATACTGTTTATTAAGCAACCTTTTTTGTTATTTCTGACAGGATGGGAGATAGCCCTGTGCGGGCATAAGTCTTCTCATCCAAAACAATCACTTCTTCAATGCCAAAGTTCTCATTGACCTTTTGCAAAAAGTGAATAGCGGATTCCAAGCTGGCTATTTTAGGAATGCTGGCTTTATTCACAAGATAGGTCTCTCCTGCTTTGCCCTGCACCAAGACTTTTTTCTCTCTCGGGTCTACTCCTATGTATAGGTCAATGTTGTCCCTTCCCACCCTCTTTAGCAAATAGAAATGCACCACACCAATCTTCGTTCTGAATTCCACAAAAGGAATTAACTCCTCTTGAGAAGTATCCCTCCCAAGGTCTAAGAGGTTCCAATAGATGGACGCATCCAGTGGGTCAATATTGTCCTCCTTTACTGGCATCATACTCCTATCCCTAAAATCCTTCACATACCTTCCAAGCCTTGCTATCTTTCCTAAAAGCTTCTCCTTTTCCCACTCTGCCACCGCAAAATTCCCTACCTCATCCACATAACCAACTGGCAACCGATCATTCCTCGTTCTCTCCCTCACAACCGTTAGCCCATCCCTTACCTTCCCATCCACAAAAACTACACCCAAATAACACTCGTTTCCCAACTTGTAAATCCTTGCCAATCCCTCCTTTACTTCCAATTCCGCTTCCATAACAAACTTCCTGTAAAAATAGGGCTTCCACCACTGCCCTATGTCCTCCTTCCAATAAACGGCAATTTCTAACCTTCCTCTCTTCATGGCTACCACCTCCTTCAGGATATTATTTTAGTCAAAATTGCCAAAATGTCAAGAGGGAGTTAACCAAGTCAGAATGGAAATCCGCAAACTTAGTTAACCCTTTATAAGGTTAGCTGGGCAAGGACTTCTAAGGATTTTTCTTTTTGGGCTTGGGCGTAGATTTCAAGGGTGGTTTTGCTGGAACTGTGCCCTAAGAATTCTTTGAGGAAGTTTATGGGAAGTCCTTTTCGTGCAAGCCACACTGCGTAGGTGTATCTAAATCTGTGGGCATTCACGGGAATGTTGTAGCCAAGGGCTTTGAGTTCTTTTTCAAGGTCGTGGAAGAAGTTTAGGGCGGTTCCCTTTTTGAGTTCAAGCACTTTCACAGACTTGGGAAAGGCAAGGGCATATCTGAAAAGCTTCTCACCAGAGGAAAGTTCCGACAGTCTTTTCTCAAAAAGCTTTCTATACTCCTCTTTGAAAAACACAAGGGGGGTTTCTCTTTCCTTTGAAAACTTCCCTTTCACCCGCACAAGGTAAAAGACCCTCTTCTCTCCTTGACTGCTTAACATCTCCCTTTTAAAGATGTCTTCTTTTTTCACAGACAGTGCCTCAGATAGCCTCAGCCCAGAACAAAGTAAAAATACAGAAAGAAGGTAATAGACAGGAGGCTTGGGTTTGGTTCCCTCAAGGGT
>Ga0209691_1001066_pt1 | contig 17215 bp, 12 predicted proteins | sample YNPMSBMetaG_FD_187120 | JGI IMG/M metagenome (GOLD analysis project Ga0209691, IMG submission 187120) | Anoxygenic and chlorotrophic microbial mat microbial communities from Yellowstone National Park, USA - YNP MS-B MetaG (SPAdes) (version 2) ... | reverse complement strand
TGCTGGATCCGTTTCTGGGTGTTGGCACGACGATCATCGCTGCCTATCGGCATAACCGGCGCGGTGCTGGCTCAGAGATCGTCGCGCGCTACGTGGAAATCGCTCGCGAAAGGATAGAGCGCGCAGCGGCAGGTGTCCTAAAGACCCGTCCAATGAACACCCCAGTGTTTGATCCAAAGTGCGCAGGCAGTTCGCTCACCAGTGCCCCTTGGCTTGACAAGAAGTTGAGCGGTGAGCACGCCGAGATGCAAACCCGATGGGACGACTCAAATTGCGGGTGAATGCGAATCGTTGAAACCTATTCGCACCTGAATGGGTTGGAATACCTGCTTGTGCATAAGCCGGCCTTGTGGGAAGAAATCCAGTCTGTCATAGCCCAGGTCAACGCCGCCGGTTGCCGCACGAAAGTGAGCCGAGAGCAACGCAGATTTGGTGAATTGAAATATAGCCCAATCGCCCTCAACAAAGAGTTCGCCAGGCTGCTGAGAAGCAGCGGATGGGTAGAGAGTCGAGTGTCGTACTGGGTGACCAGTGATGTTAAGTTGATTAGACAAACGCTGTTTAAGCCTCCCGACCAGCAAAAACAGGAGATCCTACAATCTGGTGCTGAGGCAATTTTTAGTTATAACCAAACCGACTTTGTAAAAGATCGCGTCGCCTTGGAGGTGCAATTTGGTAAATATGCCTTTGTGGCATACGACTTATTTGTCAAGCATCTTGCCTTCTACGTGCGCGACGAAATAGATGTGGGGGTAGAGATACTCCCGATGAAGTCTTTGCAGAGTGAGATGTCGTCAGGACCAGCTTACTACGAGGGCGAGTTGTACAATGTAATCCGTAACGGCAGAGGCGTGCCGGCAGTGCCGTTGGTTATGATCGGCATCGCCCCGTGAGGAGGGACTCAAACATATATGGTCACGATAGAAGCAGAAGTTCACACGACAAACGGCAAACCTTACAGCGTCATCGGCCGGCGGGTGTTGCGGCCAGATGGCGTGGACAAGGTGACCGGCCGCGCACAATACGGCGCGGATGTCAAGCTGCAAGGGCTGCTCTACGGCAAGGTGCTGCGCAGCCCGCATGCCCATGCCCGCATCCGCGCGATAGACACCAGCGCAGCCGAGCGATTGCCGGGCGTAAAAGCCATCATCACCGGCAAGGACCTGCCATCGGCCGAGGACAAGGTCGCCAAGAGCGGCGAGGGCAGCGTGAACTACAGCTACCTGCGCCAGAACGTGCTCGCCCAGGACAAGGTGCTGTATCACGGCCATCCGGTCGCCGCCGTGGCCGCGGTTGACATTCACACTGCCGAGGAAGCCCTGGCGCTGATCAAAGTGGAGTACGAACCCCTACCGCCAGTGCTGGACGTCCTCGAGGCCATGCGCGACGACGCGCCGATCCTGCTGCCCGGCCTGCGCACCCGCGAGCTGGGCGAAGTGGTCGGCGATAAGCCCACCAACATCGCCAGCCATGAGCAATTCGCCCGCGGCGACGTAGCCGCCGGCTTCGCCCAGGCGGCTGTGATCGTCGAGCGCGAGTTTCGCACCAACACCGTCCACCAGGGCTACATCGAGCCGCACAACGCCACCGCGCTGTGGAACGCCGACGACCACATCACGGTCTGGACCAGCACGCAGGGCGCTTGGGATCAGCGCCGCGACCTGAGTGCCCTGCTCCAGGTGCCGATCTCCCGCGTGCGGGTGATCCCGATGGAGATCGGCGGCGGGTTTGGCGGCAAGTTCGCGCTCTACCTAGAGCCGCTCGCAGCGCTGCTCTCGCGCAAAGCCGGCCATCGGCCGGTGAAGATGTGGATGCAGCGGGATGAGGAGCTGAAGGCCACCGGCCCGACCAGCGCCTCGGTGATTCGTGTTAAGGCCGGCGCGCGCGCCGACGGCGTGATCACCGCCGTCCAGGTCTGGATGGCCTATGAGGCCGGCGCGTTCCCCGGCTCACCGGTCAGCGCCGGCATGGGCGTCATCTTCGCCCCCTACCGGCTGGAGAACCTGCTGATTGACGGCTACGACGTGCTGGTGAACAAGCCGCCGGCCCAGCCTTACCGCGCCCCCGGCGGCACCAACGCCGCCTTCGCCGGCGAGTCGGTGATAGACGAGCTGGCTGAGCGGCTGGGCATGGACCCGATCGCCTTCCGCCAGATCAACGCCGCCAAGGAGGGCGACCGGCGGGCGGATGGGCCGGTCTATGGGCGGGTTGGCTACATTGAGACGCTGGACGCGATCGCGGCTCATCCCCACTACAACGCGCCGTTGCCGGCCTCCAGCGCCCCATATATCAAGGTCGGTCGCGGCGTCGCCAGCGGCTTCTGGTTCAACTGGGACGGCAAATCGTCGGCCTCCGCCACGGTGAACCCTGATGGCACAGTGGCCTACCTGGAGGGCAGCGTGGACATCGGCGGCACGCGCGCCTCGCTGGCGATGATGCTGGCCGAGACGCTGGGCATCCCCTACGAAGACGTCAGGCCGATGGTCGGTGACACCCAAACCGTGGGCTTTAACGACGGCACAGGCGGCAGCCGCACGACGTATGGCTCCGGCGTCGTTGCCTATCACCTGGGTCAGGCCATCATCCAGGAGCTGAAGAAGCGCGCAGCGGCGCTCTGGCAGGTCTCTGCTGAGGCGATCCAAGTCGAAGGCGACCGCTACATCTGCGGCGATCGACAGATCACCTTTAAGGAATTGGCCGAGAAGCTGGACGAGACCGGCGGCCCGCTGAGCGTGAGCGTCTCGCTGGATACCAAGGGGGCCATCCCTGGCTTCGGCACACACGTCGTGGACGTCGCTGTGGACACCGAGACCGGCAAGGTGACGATCCTGCGCTACACCGCGTCCCAGGACGTGGGCCGCGCCATCCACCCCAGCTATGTCGAGGGCCAGATCCAAGGCGGCGTGGCGCAAGGCATCGGCTGGGCGCTGAGCGAAGAATATATCTACGACGATGAGGGCCACCTGCTGAACGCCAGCCTGCTCGACTATCGGATGCCCACCGCGCTGGACCTGCCGATGATCGAGCCGGTGATCGTGGAGGTGCCCAACCCCAACCACCCGTTCGGGGTCAAGGGGGTGGGCGAAGTGCCCATCGTACCGCCGGCAGCGGCCATCGCCAACGCCATCTATCAGGCCATCGGCGTGCGCATCACGACGTTGCCGATGAAGCCGGCGGTCATCCTGAAAGCCCTGGGCAGGATTTAGCGCGGCGCTTTGCCCACACGCACCCCACTTCCTCGCTCCGAGCGCGCTGCGGTGGCCATTGCGACGCTGGCGCTGCTGGCCGGCCATTTCTCGCCCTGGGCAGCCCACGTCACGGCTGCCTTGACCCGCAGCGCCCACGAGCTTTCCATCATGACGAACTTCACGCCCGGCGCTGGCGTCTTTTGGAATGAGTGGTTCCTGCTGCCGCTGTGGTCGGCGGCGCTGTTGATCGCGCTGTTGGCCGGCAAACGTTGGCTGGGCCTGGGGCTGAGCTGGCTGGTGGCGTCGCTTGGGCTGCCGGCCTATCCGCACCTGCTCACGGCCTACGCGCATCCGGAGTATCGCCTCCAGTTCTTCGTCACCCTGGGTGTGATCGGAGCGGCAGCCGGCCTATTTGCCACCGGCCACACATTGCACACGCTGCTGCGCCTGGGGGTGCTCTTCGCCTGCGCCCTGGCCCCCGCCGTCCCTTTGGTTGGCTACTTCATGGTCAAGCCAGCGATCGAAGCGCTCTATCAGGGGACGGTTGGCATCGGCCTGGGCTGGTGGCTGACGCTGGCCGGCGTAGGCACGCTGCTGCTCCAAGTGTTAAAATCTTGGCGAGCGATGCGTGCCTTGCCCGATCAGCGCGTCAGCACATCACCGGTGAATCTTCTAGGGCCAGACGCCCCTCGGCCATGAGATCGCGATTCGCGGCGAGCAGACCGGTCAAGTTAGCCTGCGCCTTTGCACTTGTGCTGGCGGCCTGTGGCGGTGCCGCGCCACCGCCGAGCGCGACGCTCTCCTCGCCGGCGGCCAATGCCCAGGTCATCGTTGGCGAGCAGATTCAGATCATCGGCAAGATCACAGGCAGCGGCGTTAGACGGGTGGATATCTTCATCAACAACCAGCGCTACGCCACGGTGGACCAGGCCGTTCGCCCAGATGAGTTTGAGTTCGTCGTGCCGTGGGTGGTGCCGGCGGAATTGATCGGCACTGCGGTCATCCAGGCAAAGGGGATCGGCGAACAAGACCAGCCAATCGTCGCCTCCGAGGCGATCTTCGTCGCAGTCCAAGCGCCGCCGGCGACGCCCACGCCCACCCCTGAACCCACGCCTGTGCCGACCGCGACGCCGGCTGAGTCAGCGCCGCCTGCAGCCACCAGTGAACCGGCGACCGTACTGCTTGGCCCGTTGGCCGGCAACGATTTTGTCAACGTGCGGGCTGCGCCCGACCTCAACGCGCAACTGTTGGGTCAGATCAGCAAAGGCCAGAGCGTGCCGGTGCGCGGGCGAACTGCGGATGGGACGTGGTATCAGATCACCTATCCGGCTGGGCCAGGGGGCATCGCCTGGGTCTATGGGCCGGCGTCCAGCATCACCGGTGACGCCGGCACGTTACCGGTGGTTTCAACCGCCGGCGGCGCGGCGAATAACCCGCCGCCGAGCGGCCTGCAACCGCCGTTTGTTCGGCTCAAGGCCGGCCAAGAGTTCGCCAACCTGCGCACGGGCCCTGACGTGGCTTATCAGAAAGTTGGCGAGCTGAGAGCCACGGGCGTCAACGCGGCTGCCGTGAGGGGCAAGAGCGCAAATGGTCAATGGTGGCAGATCGCGTTCACCGGCGCGCCGGGCGGCGTAGCTTGGGTGTTTGGTCAGTTGGTGGATTTCACGGGTGACCCCAACATGGTGCCCGTCGTCCCCGCGCCGCCGCTGGCGCCTGGGGCAGGTGCGCCCTCCGCGCCAACGGCAGCGCCGACGCCGGCAGCCCCGCTGCCGACGCCCACGCCGCCCCTTCCGCCTTCGGCAGTGCTGCCCTACAGCCAGAACATGCGCTTCTCGCCGCGCGATGACATCGGTGATGTGCCGCTCGGCCATCAGGGGCAGCCCAAGACCGCGACCCTGGAGTGGCAGATCAACGGTGCGATCAAAGCCGAGCTGGAGATCACCACCCAGCCTGGGCCGGGCATCTTCCAGAACTGCCCTGCCGGTAACCTGGCCAGCATCACGCCAAACGACCCGGTGGGCAAGCGCATGCCGCTGCTGCTGCCCAGCGGCACCTTCCAGTTCACCATTCCCGACAAGGGCTACTATCTGTTCACCATCTACGTCGTCAAGGCCGACGGCAGCACCACGACCATCCCGCGCAACGTGATCGTGGATTGTTACAAGACGCAGTAGCAGCGATGCTGCGCAGACTCGGTGACCCCGCAGCAATGCGCTCGGGCGCGAGTCTAGATTCTTCGCCGGCGCTCAGAACGACAGGGTTGGGCGTCGCCTGGGTTTTGGGCGAGCAGCGCAGCGCGTGAATGCACCCCGGTATGCGCGACGTGATAGAGTCCCGAGCGATGAGTAGAAAGACGGCCAAGCTCGGACTTTTCATCGCATTCGCGCTCACCGCGTGTAGCGGATTGCCGCAGGTGGACCTGGAGGGCATCATCGCCCGCGCGGCGGCCACCCCAGTCGTTGTGATTGAGGACGATGACGCAACACCGGTGCCGGCCACCCTCTCGACCGCGGCCTTGGTCAAGCGCCGCTCTGCCATTCGGGTTGGGATTCGCTACGATGCGCCACCGCTGGCGAGGGTCAACGAAGCGGGCGAGTTAGAAGGGATGGACGTTGACCTGGCGCGCGAGCTTGCCCGGCGCTGGCTGGGCAGCGAACGCAATGCCGAGTTCGTGCAGGTGACGACAGCCACGGCCGCCGAGAAGGTGGCCAAGCGCGAGGTGGACTTGGCCCTGGGCGGGCTGACCATTCAGCGCTCGGCTGAGCGCATCGCCGATTTCAGCATCGCCTATCTCAGCGACGGCGAAGCCATTCTCACCCGCGCCGGCGAGTTCGCCGACTTTCGCAGCCTGGCGCGCCGGCGGGTGACCTACGTGGACTTTGCCACCGTGGTAGCGCTGGGAGACATTCAGGCAGCGACCAACCTGACGGTGGCGATTCAGGCGCGCAATTCATACCAAGCCGCGCTGAACGATCTGCTGGATGGCGCGACGGACGGGGTGGCCGGCCGCCTGCGCCGCCTGCGCATCGCCGCCGCGGAGAACAGCGCATTGTCTATTCCTGTAGTGCTGACCAACGAGCCGGTGGCGATCATGCTGCCGCCCAACGATTCGGCCTGGGCCGATCTGGTGAACTTGACGCTGGCGGCGATGATGGCCGACGGCACCTTCCGCCGGCTGCACGAGAGGTGGTTTCGCACAGCGCCTGAGCCTCTGGAGAGCGTCCCCCAGCCATCGCCGCCGTCGCTGGCCAGCCTACCGAACACGATCGAGCTGCGGAACGCACTGGGCGCCATCCGAACCACGCAAAGCATCCGCGTGGGCCTGAATCCGCAAGCGCCGCCTTTCTCGATGTTGAACGACGCCGGCCAGCCGACGGGTTACGAGGTCGCGTTGGTGCGCGAGATGGCCCGGCGCTGGTTCGGCGACCCAGGGCGCGCGCAATTCCTCCCCCTCGCGCCAGACCAGGTCGCCGCTGCCCTGGCGGACGGGTCGGTTCAACTCGCCATCGGCAGCATTCAGCGCGTGGGCGAGAACGAACGCCGCATGGACTTTAGCCTGACCACATTTCACTCGGCCGGCGTGCCCTTGGCGATCGCCCTGCCAATGAACGACTCTGGCCTGCGCGACCTGGTGAACTTCACCCTACAGGACATGCTGGCGGATGGGACGCTGGGGCGCATTTTTCAGCGCTGGTTTCCCGACCAGCCGGCGCCGGCCATCCCACGCTGGTTGGGGAGCGAGCCGGGCGCAGCCGCGCTGCTGGCCGGCGACTCCTAAATGCGCTCCATGACCAGCAGATGCGAAAGGCCAAACACGCGCAAGGGCGAGCGCTCAAGGCGGTGCATGATGGCGCGCAGCAGCCGGCCAGGGAAGCCGAGGCGCGCAACCAGGTTATCGAAGCCTGGGTAGATTTGGGTATGCGCGATCAGGCGCATCGGCGTGCCGTGGAACAGCTCCCGCAGTTGTCGGCCTGTGTAGGCGCGCACATGCGGCGCAAACCGGTTGCGCCAGCGCGTCGGCAGCCAGTTGACAAACGGTTGATTGCCAAAATAGTAACGCCCGCGCCAGTACACCCCGTGCGTCTCAAAAGGGTACCAGCGGTTGGGGACGAAGATCACCGCCCGCCCGCCGGGCCGCAGCACGCGCGCGATCTCGCGGCAGGCCGCGCGGTCGTCGCCGACGTGCTCCAGCACCTCGTTGCTGAAGACCACGTCGAATGTGCCATCGGCGAAGGGCAACTGCTCGGCAGCAGCAGCAACCAATCCCCGAACGCCTTGCTGGTACCCTATGCGCAGGCGATCGACCTCAATATCAAAACCGACCACGTGCGGCGTATAGCGGCGGATCGCTTGCACATAGAGGCCGATGCCACAACCGAACTCCAGCACGCGCCGGTTAGCAAGAGGCGCAAATCTATTTAACATCGCCAAGCGCCGTTCTTGACCGGCGCGCCAGACAAAGGAGGGGTTGCCGCGCTGGGCCGCCTTGGGGGTGCTTTTAAGGGCAATTTCTGGCATTTACTAAAGTTATGGTAATAAATAAGCTCTTCGGTTCACACTTTTGGTGATATACTGGCGAGCAGCCTGAGGGTATAGGTAAATCCTATCATAAGAAGCTTAAAACTTAGACAGTTTTAAGGTCGGCTGCCCTGGCCGACTTGCGCTCAGGGCGCAGCCTGATAAAATGCATGTCCCTTCTGAATGATCGGCTTAGATTTGTCTTAGCCACAGGCGACCTTTTCTAAGCTTGGTCTAAAATCAGAAGTGTCTCACGGATTCAACGCCAAGGATCAATTGCTATGAAACCAGAGCAAGCGTGGCGATCTGTGCTGGGTGAGATCGAGGTCACAGCCGGCCGCAATAGCTACATGACCTGGCTGCGCAATGCTCGTCTGCTCACCTACGAGGACGGCCAGTTCGTGATTGGGCTGCCCAATGGCTATGCTAAGGAGTGGATCGAGCAGCGCATGCTCAGCGACCTGAAGCGCATGCTGAGCGAGCGCCTGGGGCGAAGCGCGGAGCTGACGCTGGTGGTCATGTCGCATGCGGGCGGCGAAAGCGTAACGCTGCGCGAGCCGGCCCTCGCGCGCACGGACGACGCAAACGACGGCCTACAGAAGCGCTACACCTTCGAGGCGTTCGTGGTCGGCTCAGGCAACCGCATGGCCCACGCAGCAGCGATGGCGGTGGCCGAAGCGCCGGCTGAGCGTTACAACCCGCTCTTCCTCTATGGTGGCTCTGGATTGGGCAAGACGCACCTGCTTCACGCGATCGGCAACTACGTCCGCCGGCGCAACTTGCAATGTCGTTACGTCACTTCAGAGGCGTTTACCAATGAGCTGATCAGCGCTATCCGTTCCAATTCACAGGAGGCCTTTCGCAACCGCTATCGCTCTGTGGATATGTTGCTGATGGACGACGTGCAGTTCATCGCCGGCAAAGAATCCACCCAGGAAGAGTTCTTTCACACCTTCAACGCGCTCCACAATAACAACAAGCAGATCGTGCTGACCAGCGACCGCGCGCCGAAGATGATGGTGACGCTCGAAGAGCGCCTGCGCAGCCGCTTTGAATGGGGGCTGATGGTGGACATCGCGCCGCCCGACCTGGAGACGCGCATGGCCATCTTGCAACACAAGCTGGCCCAGATGAAGCGCAGCATTCCGCCAGAAGTGGTCGAGTTCGTCGCCAAGCAAATCCAGAGCAACGTGCGCGAGCTGGAAGGGGCGCTCACCCGCCTGCTGGCCATCTCGGACATGACCGGCCGGCCGATCACCGTCCAGTTTGCGCGCGACACGCTCGCTGACTTGGTGGGACGGCGGGCACACATTACCCCCTCGCAGGTCATCGAGACCGTGGCGAAGTTCTACAACATCTCGGTGGCTGAGATGGTGTCCCCCGCCCGCAACAAGGAGCTGGTGCAGCCGCGCCAGGTGGCGATGTACCTCATCCGCCAGGAAACGGACGCCTCGCTGCCGGAGATCGGCAACTTATTGGGCGGCCGCGACCACACCACGGTGCTGCACGGCATCGAGCGGATTAAAGACCGGCTGGAGACAGAGGAGCAACTGCGCCGCGAGATCATGAGCGTGCGCGAGCAGCTTTATCTAAACGTCACCGCCTAGGGCGGCCAGAGCGGCGTTCACATCGTCGAACAGGGCTGTGCATACGTCGGCGAGCGCCGCGCGCTTGGCTGGGTCGCGGGCGACGCCGAATCCGGTGACGTGTATCTGAATGCCGGCGTCCTTCAGCAGGGCGGCTGCGCGCTGTCCGCCGCGCACGCCGCCAGCGTTGTCCTCGATGATGATCACGCGCCGGCCGTCGAGCGCGCGCAGCGCCCGGCTATCGCCGCCGGTCACAAAGGCATGGGCGGCCAGCACAGCATCGGACAACGGCACGCCGGTCGCGCATAACATTGCTGCCATCGCCTGTAGCGGGGCCGGCTTGGCGTAATCCCAGGTCGTTCCTCCCTTGACGTCGGCCAGCCAGCGCATCGCGCCCAAGCCCACCAGCGGCAGGTCGGTCATGCCTAACTGCGCCAGCGCGATCTCGGCCTCCGGCGTTTGGTACAACCCAGGCCGGCTGCCGTCCGGCGGCAGGCTAGGGCGCGAGGTGTAGGCGCTCGACGGGTGCGCGCGGATGATCTGCGCGGCCCGCGCATCGGCGATCGGCACGTCCATTGTTTCCAGGAACGACGGGCTTTCCAGCTCGGCGTTCAGCCCAAAGTGCGCCTCAAAACGGCGCGAGCCGAGGACGAACAGGTAGAGCAGGCGCGTCGTCGGGCTAACGCGCGGATCGCTCACGTCGTCGAGCAGGCGATGAATATCGGCATGGAGATGAGGCGGCGCCTCGCTCAGCAGCAAGGCACGCGCGCGCTCGTGGGGGCGTCCGTCGAAGGCAGCCGTGCGCCGCGCCCACGCGGCGAAGTCGGGCCGGCCAGGGTTGCCACGGGCAGCCTCGACCAAATTGATGCCAACGTTAAAGGCCGTCGAGTCCCACTCGTTGGAGTAGCCATAGGCGTGGAGCACGTTGATCTCTTGCTCGTCTGGCGTATAGGTGGGCACGCCCCACGCCGCGCACACGTAGCGCGCGGCCTCCACTTGCGCGCGGCGGTAGCCGCGGTCTTCGATCAACGTGCCGTCTATGTCCAGCAGCAAAATGGGCGCGGTCATCGCGTCAGGGGGTGGGCGCTCGAGGATCAACCAGGCCGGCGTCTTTGAGCGCCTGCCACAGCTCAGCCGGCGGCGGTTGGTCGAGCGCGCGGACGTTCGCTTCGATCTCCTCCGGCTTCTGCGCGCCGACGACGACGCTGGTGACCGCCGGATGGGCCAGCGCGAAGTGCAGGGCAGCCACCCGCAGCGGGACGCCGTAGCGCGCACACATGGCGTCTATGCGGCGGACCTTCTCCAGGATGTGCGCGGGCGCCGCGGCATAGTTATAGCTGGCGCCTTCGCGCGCGCCGGTCACCAGGATGCCGCTGTTGAACACCCCGCCCAGGAACACCGCGATGTTGCGCTGATGGCAGTAGTCCAGGAAGTCCAGCGAGGTTTGCTCCAGCAGGGTGTAGCGGCCGGCCAGCAAGAAGCAGTCCACATCTACGTGTTTGGCGAACTCCCACTCCATCTGCCATTGGTTCATGCCCGCGCCCACTGCGCCGATCACGCCCTGCGCGCGCAGCTCCAGCAGCGCGGGGAAGGCCCCGTCCAGCGCAGCGCGAAAGTAAGTGTCCTCCAGCCCCGTGCCCTCGCCGCGGTTGAACTTGTCGCCGTCGGCGTCGTGTACCAACACGCTATCTAGGCGGTCCACCCCCAGCAGCGTCATGCTGCGTTCGACGCTGCGCAGGATCGCGTCGCGCGAGTAATCGTAGTACGAGCCGCCTTCCGGCTTTGGAAAGCGCCCCGCCTTGGTTTGGATCACGAAGCGGTCGCGCGGCACGCCCCGCAGAGCTTGGCCGACGACGCGCTCGGCTTCGCCGCGCGAATAGAGCGCAGCCGTGTCAATAAAGTTGATCCCCAACTCAAGCGCGGCGCGGACGGTGGCGATGGCGGGGGCAGCGTCGCCCACCCGGTCCAGGCCCAACAGGAACGCTGTGCCCAGCCCTAGGCGTGTTACTTCCAGATTCGTGCGGCCAACTTTGCGACGGGCAAGTGCGGTCAATGTCATAGGTCAACCCTTCTTTCACGTGAGTTTGGATTTACGCAGGTGCGTTTACGAACATCGTTCTGCTCGCGATACCAACTGTCATGCTGAGCGGCGCGAAGCATCTAAACGCTCGCCCGACCAAAGCCTCGAGAAGCCACCAAGCTGCGGCGCTCGGTGACCTCGCAACGCCTCAACCGGGTGCGATTCTAGACCCTTCGATCAGGGTGACAGGAGTGCGTTCATGGTTAGGGGCAGAACCCTGGGTGGGCGACGGCAGTGCCGTCGCCCACCCGCTATAAATCAACTTTCTGCCGGTTATCAACCTGCGAGCAGTTGCCCCGACTGGTGAACGCAGCTGGTCGCGCCGAGCATACGCGCCCCAAACTCTTTAATAACGGAAAGTCTCACCGCTGCTCTCTTCGAGCGCTGTGCGTTCACGGCTGCGTCGCACGCGCTGGCTGACGCCGGCCAGGCCGACCAGCACGAAGAGGATCAGGGCGGTGCTAAAGACGCCAAGCACGTAGGCACCCGCGCCGCAGGCCATGCCGATCGCGGCGACGGCCCAAATGCCGGCTGCGGTGGTCAGGCCGTGCGGCGTGTTGCGCTCGCGGCGCTGGATGATGCTGCCGGCGCCTAGGAAACCGATGCCGGCGACGATCTGGGCAGCGACCCGGCCCGGATCACCCTCCGCAAAGGCAAACAGGGAGAGCACAGTAAAGAGCGCAGCCCCCAGACCCACCAGCATGTGCGTGCGCAAGCCGGCGGGTTGCCCCTGCCACTCGCGCTCCAGCCCCACCAGCAGCGAGAGCAGCGCCGCGACCGTGATGCGAACGCACAGTTCAAGCTGAAGTTCGAGCGCCATCCCGCTGGGTCTTGAGCAGGTCGAACGCCATCAGCGCTGCGCCGATCACGCCGGCGCGGTCGCCCAACTTGGCCGGCACGATCTTGACCTGGTCAAGGTTGACCTTGTTAATGGCGTGCTGCTTGGCCACCTCGGAAATTTGCGGCAATAGCCAGTCGCCAAGCGCCTCGATTACGCCACCGCCGTAGATCAGCATCTGCGGATCGAAGGCGTTGATCAGCGCGGAAGCGTGCAGGCCCAGGTAGTATGCGGCGCGGCGCAGCACTTCGACCGTGAGCGGGTCGTTGTTGCCGACCGCTTTCGCCAAGATGCCGCTGGTGATCGCGTCGGCGTCTTTCTGCTTGAGCAGCTCTGGGAGGATGCTCTGGCGACCGGCGGCCAAGCCGGCGCGCAGCTCGCGCTCGATGGCGCTGCGGCTGGCGAGCGCCTCGATGCTGCCGCGTATGCCGCTGCCGACGGCGTAAGGGCCATCGGCCAGCACGACCATGTGGCCGACTTCGCCGGCGCTGGCGCGCCAGCCCACCCATAAGCGGCCGTTCAGGATGATGCCGCCGCCGATGCCGGTGCCGACGAACACCGCGATCATGCTGTGGCTGCCCTGGCCGGCGCCGACGCGATGCTCGCCCACGGCTGCCATGCGCACATCGTTCGACACCATGACGGGCACCGCTTGCCAGCGCTGTAGCGCCTTGGCAAGCGGCACGTTGTGCCACCCCGGCAGGTTGGTGAGCTGCACCACCACGCCCTTCGCGCTATCCACGACGCCCGGCGCGCCGACGCCGATCGCCTCGATTTGCTCTTTTTGGACGCCGGCGGATTCCAGCGCCTCGTCCATGGCTTTCTCGATGCGCTTGAGCACGACGGAGGGGCCTTTCTCGGCGTGGGTGGATTTCTTCGCTTGGCCGATGACCCGGCCTTGTGCGTCCACCACCGCGCTCATGATCTTCGTCCCGCCGAGGTCAACGCCGATTGCGTATCTGGTTGCCAACGCTCTACTCCTGTGTGATGCTACACCAGATTGTGCCACGGGTTCTTCGCCGCGCTCAGAATGATGGGTGAGGCAGGGTACCGGTGACCCTGGTGCGCTCGAGCGGGCGCGCCTTCGCTCGCACGCCATCCAGGACGTCAGCCGGCCCACGCCGCCGATAAGACCTCGGCCTGCTCCAGCACCGTCTGCGTGGCTTTCTCCTGCTTATCCGGCGGGTAGCCATACTTGCGCAGGATGCGCTTGACAAGCGTCCGCAGATGCGCACGCACGTTCTCGCGCAACGTCCAATCAATGGTGACGTTCTGGCGCACCGTGTGGGTCAGCTCGCGCGCAATGGCGCGCAGCGTCTCGTCGCCGAGCACCTTCACCGCGCTGTCGTTGGTCTCCAGCGCGTCGTAAAAGGCCAGCTCCTCTTCGCTTAGGCCCAGGCGCTCGCCGCGCGCGTTTGCCTCGCGCATCGCCCTGGCCAGCGCGATGAGTTCTTCGATGACCTGCACTGTCTCAATCGCGCGGTTCTGGTAGCGGCGGATGGCCTGTTCCAGCATCTCGGCGAACGAACGGGCCTGGACGATGTTTTTATGCCGGCGGATGTTCAGCTCGCCCTGAAGGAGCTTGCGCAGCAGCTCAACGGCCAGATTGCGCTGCGGCATGTTGCGCACCTCGGCCAGGAACTCCTCCGAGAGGATAGAGATGTCGGGCTTGGGCAGGCCGGCGGCGGCAAAGATATCCACCATGCCTTCGGGCGCGATCGCGCGCGAGACAAGCTGCTGAATGGCAAACTCTATTTGCTCCGCATCTCGCCTATCGCCAGGGGCGCGCTTGGCCAGCGCTGCCCGTACCGCCTGGAAGAACGCCACGTCGTCGCGGATGGCCAGCGCGCGCTTGTGGGGCACGGCCAGCGCAAACGCGCGCGAAAGCGCTGCGACCGCCCTGAGCAGGCGTTCTTTGCCGTCCTGCTGGGCCAGGATGTGTTCTTGGGCCGCCGGCAGCAGCCCCAGCCGCTCTTGCGGCGTCCCGCACGCCCACTTGGACCGATCGAAGCCGTGGAATAGGCCGCAGCAGATCTCGTATTTCTCCTCCATCACCCGCGCGGCTTCTTCCTGGTCAATGGCCACCGGCCCTTGGCCGCCGCTCTCGGTGTAGGTCGCCACCGCCTGTCGCAACTCGTGGGCGAGGCCGAGATAGTCCACGATCAACCCGCCGGGCTTGTCGTGAAAGACGCGGTTGACCCGCGCGATCGCCTGCATCAGCCCGTGGCCGCGCATCGGCTTATCCACATACATGGTGTGCAGGCTGGGGCAGTCGAAGCCGGTGAGCCACATGTCGCGCACGATGACCACCCTGAGCGGGTCCTCCGGGTCGCGGAAGCGCTTGGCGAGCAGCTCGCGGCGCGGCTTGTTGCGGATGTGCGGCTGCCATTCAGCAGGATCAGCCGCCGAGCCAGTCATCACCACTTTGAGCACGCCTTTGTCATCGTCCTCGTCAACCCAATCCGGGCGCAGGCGCGCGATCGCCTGGTACATTGCGACGCAGATGCGCCGGCTCATGCAGACGATCATCGCCTTTCCCATCAGGGCCTCCAGTCGCTGTTCAAAGTGCGCCACGATGTCTTGGGCCACCAGCGCGATCCGCCGCTCGGCGCCGACGATGGCTTCGAGCTGCGCCCATTTGGTCTTGAGCTGTTCCTTGCGCGCGGCTTCCTCACCTTCGGTGACTTCCTCGAACGCCTCGTCAATCTCGGGTTTTAGTTCTTCTGGCAGGTTGAGCTTGGCCAGCCGGCTCTCGTAGTAGATCGGCACGGTCGCGCCGTCTTGCACCGCGCGTTCGATGTCGTAGATGCTGATGTAATCGCCGAACACGGCGCGGGTGTTGGCGTCGGCTTTCTCGATCGGCGTGCCGGTGAAGCCGATGAACGAGGCGTTCGGCAGCGCATCGCGCAGGTGGCGCGCGAAGCCGTCTATGAAGTCATATTGGCTGCGGTGCGCTTCGTCGGCGATCACCACGATGTTGCGACGGTCCGAGAGCAGCGGATGGCGATCGCCGCGCTCCTCCGGCAGGAATTTCTGGATGGTGGTGAACACCACCCCGCCGGCAGCCCTGGCCAGGAGCTGGCGCAGATGCTGGCGGCTCTCGGCCTGGATCGGCGGCTGGCGCAGTAGGTCCTGGCAGCGGATGAAGGTGCCGAAGAGTTGGTCGTCGAGGTCGTTGCGGTCGGTGAGCACGACGATCGTCGGGTTCTCCATGGCCGGCTCGCGGATGATGCGGCCGGCGTAGAAGGCCATGGTCAGGCTTTTGCCCGCGCCCTGCGTGTGCCAGACCACGCCGATGCGCCGGTCGCCGGGCGCGCCGCCGGCCGGCCGCGCCAGATAGGTCCCTTTGCCCTCGGCCAGGCGGCGGGGTTGCGCCCTCAGCTTGGCCGCCCGCAGCGTCTCCTCAACCGCCACGCGCACCGCGTGAAATTGGTGGTAGGCCGCGATCTTCTTGACCAGCCGGCCGCCGTCGTCCTCAAAGACGATGAAATCGCGGACGAATTCCAGGAAGCGCTGCGGGGCGAATAACCCTTCGATCAGCACTTGTAGCTCTGGAAGGTGGGGGTCAGCGGGCGCGTCGCCGCCGATCGTGCGCCATGGCTTGAACAGTTCAAACCCCGCGCCCAGCGCGCCGGCGCGCGCGACCAGGCCATCGGAGATGGCCAGCACTGCGTTGGTCACGAAGAGCGAAGGGATCTCGGCTTGGTAGGTCTGGAGCTGCCGGTGGGCGCTGCGCAGGGTGGCCTCTTCGTCGGCAGGGTTCTTCAGCTCCAGGACTACCAGGGGCAGGCCGTTGACGAACAGGACGATGTCGGGCCGGCGGCTGCGGCGGTTCTCGAGCACGGCGAACTGGTTCACCGCCAACCAGTCGTTGTTGGCCGGATCATCAAAGTCAATCACGCGGACCTGTGCCCCGCGCAGGTCGCCCTTGGCATCGCGGTATTCCACCGTCACGCCATTCACCAACAGGCGGTGCGAGGCGCGGTTTTGCTGGAGCAGGTCGCTGCCTTGCGGCTGCGCCAGCTTGCGCCGGGCGTCCTCCAGCGCCTCGGCAGGCAGGTTGGGGTTGAGCCGGCCCAGCGCCTCGCGCAGCCGCCCTTCCAAGATCACTTGATCAAAGCCCTGCCGTTCGGCAAACAGCCCGTCCGGCGCGATGTGTTTGACCTGCCAGCCGGCGGCCTCTAGCCAGGCGAGGGCCAGAGATTCAACCTCGGATTCCTTCACGCCGGACATCGCGCATTGCGGATTATCGGCCAATTTGCGCGGTGTTGGTCGGGGATGCGGCAGTCGGGGCATTGGCGTTGGGCGTGATCTTTGCGCACCGCCTCCTAGCTAGCAACCGCGGTTCTCTGGATCGCTCGCCCAGCGGGCCGGATTCTCAACGATATATCGGCGAATTCGCGCCAGCGCCGCTGCATCGCGGATGATGTGTTCGTAGAAATCGCGCTGCCAGACTTGCGCTCCGGGCGTGCCGCGCTGGTCGTTGATGCGTTTTGTGGACACCGTTTTGAACGCGCCCACCAACCGCCCGACCGTTTTGCGTTTGGCAGGCGCGGTCGGGGCGTTGGTGGTTGGGGCGTTGGCGGTTGGGGCATCGGGCGCGGTCGGGGCGTTGGATGTGGTTGGGGCGTTGGCGGTCGGGGCGTTGACGGTTGGGGCATCGGGCGCGGTCGGGGCATTGGATGCGGTTGGGGCATTGGATGCGGTTGGGGTATTGGCGGTAGGGGCGGTTCGCGAACCGCCCCTACCGCCGTCATCACCGCCCCTACCACCGTTATTGCCGCCCCCGCCGCCGTTATCACCGCCCCTACCGCCATCATCACCGCCCCTGCCGCCGTCATCACCGCCCTGGTCGGTGATCACGATGATCCCATGTATGTGGTTTGGCATGACGACCCAGGCATCCAACGTGACGTAGTCGTATTGCGCGGCCAGCCATTGCCATGATTCGGCGACGATCTGCCCGACCTCGCTCAGATGCATCACGCCATCCACCACCTTACCA
>Ga0209691_1001048_pt1 | contig 17488 bp, 16 predicted proteins | sample YNPMSBMetaG_FD_187120 | JGI IMG/M metagenome (GOLD analysis project Ga0209691, IMG submission 187120) | Anoxygenic and chlorotrophic microbial mat microbial communities from Yellowstone National Park, USA - YNP MS-B MetaG (SPAdes) (version 2) ... | reverse complement strand
ATGGGATAAGTATCCAGTACAGAATTCCTGTTATAACAAAAAAGTTAAGAAGACTTTATAAAAAGTTCACCAGAACTCAAAAGGGATCTAACAACAGATTAAAGTTAAACTTTAAAATACAAAAACAATTTGAAAAAAGCAACAATATAAAGAAAGATATAAAAAACAAAATAGTGCATTGTATCAGAGAAAACTTTTCAATAGTATGTTTTCAAGATGATGATATACGTCAGTGGCAAAGGATATGGGGGAGTAAGGTTTTGGATACTGCAATAGGTAAATTTAAGGATATTCTTAAAGAAAGAATACCAATATCTGTTGTGGTTGACAAAACTTTCCCCTCAACATATCTTTGTAGCCACTGTGGAACTGTAAATAAGATATCTCTTGCTGAAGAAATTTATAAATGCTCTGTGTGTGGCTTTGTTATGCATAGGGATTTAAAAGCAGCAAGGGATATATTTTTTGAAGGATTAAAACAGCTACCTATGGAGCATAGGGAAGCTGCCCTGTTGTATCAGGGAAGATACGCCTGTGGAGAGGAGACCTCTACACGGATGCTGGAATACCTAAACAGTATTCCATACATTCGTGCAAGTTTTCTCTATGAAACAGGAATCCTCACTGCTTTAGCGTGAGGTAGCTCACAAACGGAACAGATAATATAACTAAATAATTTGAGGGGGTTGTTATGGCAACTTTAACACAAAATGGTGGCAGTAATTCAGGAACATTTAAAGTCCCTCAGCATCTTCATAAACAACATCAAATTTTATTTTTTGAGAGTGATGAACTTGCATTGATAGTAATTTTATTTATGTTTGCATTAATTTTTGGATATATTTTTTGGTTACTACTTTTTGCTTTACCTATAGGGTACTTTAAAGTTAAAAAGAAATTTTCAAGAGGAGTACTTAGGCACATGCTTTATGTTATGGGTTTAATAAGTTTTAAAGGGACACCTAATTATTTTGAAAAGAAATTTAACGAATAATATAAAACTATAAGAGGTGATAGGGTGGAAATGAAAAAATATCTTGAAGAAAAAACAAATTATGTGAGGTCGAACAGGCTTTTAAAGTTTTTTATTATTGTAATAGGTATTGCAATTGTAATTCAGTCATTTGTAATGTATAGCCTGTGGAAATCTCAGCGAACTATTTTAGTTCCACCCAATATAACTACACAATCATTTATATCAGGGAGTGATGCCAGTGATGAATACTTAATAGCGATGGCAAGGTATATAATGATGCTAACTGCATCTTATAACCCAGGAACTGCAAGGGCTCAGTTTTCAGACTTCTTAAAACTTGTTGTTCCTGAAAGGTTTGCTGAGTATAAAAAGGCTTTTTATGATATTGCTGACAAAGCAGAAGCGGGAAACGTTTCTTCTTCATTCTTTGTTTCTTCTATAAAGATTGACAGAACAAAAAAAGAAATGCTTATTCATGGGGTCTTAAACCAATGGACACAGACTAAGCAGTTTATAACAGACGAACCAAAAGACTATTTACTAAGTTATGAGATCCGTGATGGTATGTTTTATGTAAGAGAGTTAAAAATTTATAGCAACAAGTAAAAAGGAGGCTTCAGTGAGAAACGTAAGATGTGGATTATTGGTAATAATGCTTTTACTGCTATGTGTATCGGTTGTATTTGCAGAAGATGAACCGCAAAAACAGAAATGGCAGACCATAGGCAATGCAGTATTAAGATCTGAGCCTAATTTGAACAGTGAAGTAGTTTCCTATGTCAAGCAGGGGATTATTGTTGAGGAGATTGAACAGACAGCTAAATGGATAAAGGTAAAAACACCATTTGGGAAAACAGGATGGATTAACAAAAATTTACTTGTTCCTGTTTCAGAAAACAATTCCTGTAAAGGTGTTCAGGGATTTTCAGCGCTTTGCCCTATTAACAGTCAGAAAAAACAAATTCAAGGGGCAGAAATACCAATAAACCAAAAAATAAATGCTATGGTACAAGGAAATGTTGCTGGAGCAGAAAATAAGGAGTCAGAAGTAACCTCTATAACTACCAAAATAGATAAAGAAAAAATTGCAGGTGTTTCCCCAACTAAGACTGTTCCTGAAGGTATTCCTCCTGTAAATAGCCCAAACAACATGCAACCAAACTTACAACCGCCTTTAGCTCCACAAGCTTTTGTTTCTGGTGAGTTTTTACAAAATGCAGAACCAGAACAAGTAGGTAGTTTTAAAACTTCATATATTGTTGACCCTGAAACAGTCACAGCAGTAAAAATGTCTTCTTCTGACATAAACAGAATTGTATGCCCTGTTGACATAAGAGATGTTGTTTATTCTGAAGAAAAGGGGTTGCAAGTAAAAATATCAGGTAAAAATGCTTTTGTTAAATTCTTAATTAAAAGAATTGGCACAAAAGAAGAATACAGTAAAATTCCGTCAGACATTTATGTTGTTTGCGGGGATAAAGTTTACTCTATAATTGCATTCCCACAAAGACAGCCTGCAACAACAATATATTTGCAGGATAAAGGGCAAAAAGTAAAAGGAGTAATTGAAAAATACTCTGGTATGCCAATTGAAAAGAGAATTGTTGAGTTAGTTAGGTCTTTTTCAAAGGATACTCCACCAGAAGAATCAGAGTTTTATCCTCAGAAAAAGGAATATAAACTTTATGAAAATTTAAGAATTATTGAAAAAGGCAGATATGTAATTCCTGGGGAAGGTATGCAGATAAGAATAATAGATATAACAGCAGTTAGTTTATCTAAAGACACTAAATTTATAGAAATTACTGAAAAAGATTTTCTTAGAGTAGAAATAACACAAACACCTCTTGCTCTTAGTCTTGACAAATTAAGGCTTTACAAGGGAGATACAGCAAGACTTCTTGTAATAGAAAAAAGCAAGGAGGAAGAATAATGGCAGATACAGCAAATAAGAAAATTCCTATAGAAAAACTCAAAGAAAAGTGGAATACTTTAAATCCACAGCAAAAGAAAAAAGCAGTTGTTGTTCTTTTTGCTATTGGTATTATTGTGGTATCTCTTCTTGGGTATATGGCAACTCACCGTGGCAGTAATCAAGAACCAGTTAAAAAAGAAGCTACAGGTAAAACAGAAGAGATAAAACTTGATACAGGAGTTTTACAAAAAACACAGCTTGCAGAAAGCCAAAAAGAAATAGAAGCTTTAAAAGCACAAATAGAAGAACTAAAGAAAGAAAAAGAGAAAGAATCTGAAACGAAGAAAGCTATTGAAGAAGAAAAACAAAAGAAAGAAAAAATGCCTGATTTTAAACAACTTCCTCCTATTCCACCACCACCACAAGGAGCAGTTCCACCGCAAGAACTACCACAAGAGCAGCCAGCACAGGTTAAACCACCTGAGCCACCAAAGCCTGAAATTATTGGTGGAATAGGCATAGTCTCTCAGGCAGAGAAAAAAGAAGAAAAAAAGGATGAAAAGAATGATACTGCAAAAAAAAAGTTTTATCTACCAAGCTCTTTTATGGAGGCGACAATTCTTTCAGGATTGGACGCACCAGCAGTAGGCAAAGGTGATGCACACCCAGTGCCAGTGTTGTTAAGAATAAAAGCACCAGCAGTATTACCCAACAAGGTTAAGGCAAACCTTAAGGGCTGTTTCATTATAGCAGAAGGGCTTGGGAATCTTGCTACTGAAAGAGCTGATTTAAGGCTTGTAAGCCTTAGCTGTATAGACAGAAAAGGAAATGCAGTGATAGACCAGAAAATTAAAGGTTTTATTGTTGACAGTGATGGCAAGATTGGATTAAGAGGGAAAGTGGTAAGTAAAATGGGAAGCACACTTGCAAGAGCATTTATAGCAGGATTATTCAGTGGACTTGGGCAGATTACAGGTACACAAGCATGGAGCTATAATGTAACAGGATCAGGGACTGTATCTACCATTGAGCCAGGGAAAATGGCTCAGGCAGTAATTGGTTCAGGAATACAAAGTGCAGTAGGTGAATTACAGAAATTTTATCTTGAACTTGCCAGACAAGCTATTCCTGTAGTTGAAATACAGGCAACAAGAAATGTAACAGTTGTAATCAGCGAAGGAGTAGAGTTAGAAGTCAAAAACTATAACTTAAAAGATTAAGGAGTAAACTTGTGAGAACAGAGTTAATTCAGGGAGAAGTAATTTTATATCAGACAAGAAAACACTGGATAACTTTTGTTACAGCTATACTAATTACAGTAGGATTAGGTTATATAATTTATTTTCTGTTTAAATCAATTTTAGGGGGAATTTTATTTATAGTCGTATGCATTTGGTATTTCTGGGCAGAAAGAAAAAACAATATCTGGGTAATAACAAATAAAAGAATCATAGATGAATGGGGAGTTTTTACAATTAACTCCAAAGAAACTCCTTTAGACAAAGTAAACAATCTTGTTTATAAAAAAGATATACCTGGAATGGTTTTAAACTATGGCACTATTTTCATTCAGTCAGCAGCAGAAAAAGGAGAAACTGTAATAAAAATGATTCCAGCACCTGAAAAGTTTGTTCAGGCAGTAAGTAATGCACATGAAATATCAATTTCTGAGACACTTATGGAATGCCCTTTCTGCAAAGAAATAATCAAAAGAGATGCAATTAAGTGTAAGCACTGTGGAAGTCTCCTTAGGGAAATTGATATACAGGAGAACATGCAAACAACAGAGAACTTAGAAATTAAACAGGAAATTCCTAAGACTGATTTACCTGATAATAAACCAGAAGAAACAGAACTCAAAGAAAACAAATATACAAATGTTAGAAAGATAGACAATGAGTGGAAAAATCAATTCACAAAACAATCAAAAAAGGAGGAAATTTTATGAGAATTAAAAATATCGCAAAAGCTTTACTTGTAGGAAGTTCTTTATTGTGCCTTACAGCCTGTGCAGGAACTCTTAATCCATATCAGGGAGAGTTTGAATGCCCACAGGCAGAAAAAGGAAAGTGTGTTTCAATACAACAAGCATATCAGGAATCTTTAATTAGTTTTGATGACAAGAAAACTCCTGATAAGAGAAAGGCTAAAGAACAGGAAGATTTTTATAATCCTGTTGAGTCAAAATATACAACAGAACTTTTTGGTAGATTATCTTCCTTACTTAAAGAACCAAAATCTCCTATTGTTGTTCCTCCAAAGGTTGTAAGAGTTATGATACTTCCATATCAAAATGGAGAAGGCAAAGAGTTTTATTCTGCAAGATATGTTTATATATTTAGTTGAAGAGCCAAGATGGATACTTCAGAACTTAAAAACACTTCCCCCAGAAGAACAGCAGGAAACAGAAAATAAATAATTTTGGATTGTTGGTTTATAAACTCCTTATCAGATAAGGTTACTCTGTTTTTCTCCTTTCTTGTGGAGTAATTTTCTGAAAACTTAGAAAGGGGGAACTAAGATGTTTTTAAAATTTTTAAGAAATACATTAATAATCGTTCTATGTATAGTTTTTCTTACTGTTCCAACTTCAGCAGGCTGGCTGGATAACTGGTTTGACCAGGCAACATCAACTGCACCAAATTACTTTGAAGGGCAAAAAAGAGGATACTTTACTGCAGGATCTTTTTCTGCAAGGATCCCTACAAGTAATGATTACCTTTTTAGCATTGAAAGACCTCGTGTAAAGTTTGGTTGTGGTGGTATTGATATGTTTTTAGGTGGTATAAGTTTTACAAACTTTCAATACCTTGTGAATAAGTTTCAGAGACTTATACAGGCAGCACCGATAGTGGCATTTCAGATTGCTTTAAATACCCTATCTCCGACACTTAATCAAATACTTGGCAATGTAAATGAAATAATAGATGCATTAAACCAATTACAGTTTAATGAGTGCCAGATATTAAAACCTTTCACAACATTGAATTTAAGAGATGATGATGCAGGAGCAAAGTTTGAAGCAGCTGCTAAGACAGCACTTGATTCATTAGGGGCAACGACTTTATATTATTCCCTTTTTGAAGGGTCAAAAGCTGCTGGCTCTCAAGATAAAGTAAAGCCTATATCAGGAAATACAGTTAGTGCTGATCGTACAATTGATGGATGCCCTGCTGAGGTACAGCAGTTGGTCCAGAATTCAAACTTAACTATATATCAGTATGTTGTAAATCAGAATCCTAATTTATCATTCTTTGTCCCTTATTTAAGGGCAATGGTAGGTGATTTAAAAGCTGTAAAAGGAGCATCGGTATATACATTTTCTTATGACCCCCCTTGTTCTCAAGCAAAAACAGAACTTATAAGAAATGGAACTCTTTATATTAAAACTTGTTCTGATAATACTTCATGTTGTATCCAAGAAAGTAATACAAAACTAAACGATAAAGTAGCAAATATATTATTGTCAGCGATGACAAAAATAGAAAGCAAACAGGCAATAAGCTCTGGCTCTGACTATATTAAGATTGCTCAGATGTCTCCTTTACCTGTTCACATGCTTATGAGATATAGCATGGTTACAAAAGATCCATCATTGCTTGTTGTTGTTTCAGATACTGTTGCAAAGGGGTCTTTTTATAATGCTACTTTAGATATGATTAAAGAGTTGGATAAAGCAATTGCTTATCTTGAAAAAGTAGCATCTATTGGTGGGGCGAATACTTCTCAAGATAAACCATGCAGTATAGATTTTGAGGTTAAAAACAAAATAGCAATGTTAAGAGAAAACTTAAAAGAGTTTGCCAGTGAGCTTAAGACTGCATATATTGCAAGTGTAAGTGAAACTAATCAGATAGCACAATATTCTTACCTGTATAGTCAGTTTGAGAATAAAGCATTTAAGATACTTTCAGATAAGTTTGGATCAGGAACAGCAATGAGGGCATTTTAATATAAAATGGTTAAGTTATCTAAAATTTTACTCCCAATATTATTATTCGCTGTTTTTTTAAATTCAACATCTGTATATGCTGATACATGGGAAATAAAAACTCATGGAGGCTATGAGTCAGCTGTTTCAGCATGGCAAAAGGTAGCACTGATATTTAGTGATAACAACTATAAAACGCTTGCACTTCCTGTTGCAGTATTAGGGTCTATAATTCTTTATTTAAGTGTTGCTACAAGGATTGCACTTGGAGGGAAAGGAAATCTTCTTGCTGGCTGGGCAACTCCATTTATGATAGGTATTATTATATATATGGCATTTATTATCCCTAAAGACAGTGTTGTTATTTATGATGAAACACTGAACAGAGGGCCACAGCAGATAGGCAATATCCCCAAAGGTATCGCAACTATAGCAGGCTTACTTAACAAAATAGAAAACGGATTTACAGATATTATCTGGAAAGCATCAGACCCATCAACAGATTACAGAATTCAGGCTGGGGGAACGGGATTTACAATTATTGGTAACTTCCTGATGGGAGTTGATGCTTTGCCTGCATCTTTTAAAGCAACTCTTGATAAGTATGTTCATGACTGCGTTTTAATTGAACTTCAGCGAACTGGGACTCAACTAAATCTTAATGCTATTCAGAGTGGACAACAAAAGGCAAATTTTGTAATCCAACAATCAAGAAATCCTGCTTTATTTACAGTTTCCTACTTAAATTCAACCACAGGTGATGCAATGACATGTCAAGATGCAGGGCAAGCGATTTTAAGTTGGTTAAACAATCCAGATAATGTTAAACCTATGGCACAGCATGCCTGTAAGTCAGCAGGATACTCTCCTAATAATGTAAATAGCTACAATGCATGTGTTAATACTGCAACCAGTATTCTTGCAACAGTAACAGGCAATGATCTTGTGGCTCTTTGGGGCAATAATTCTTTGGCAGCACAAAGTGCATTAGCAACTGCAATTCAAGATGTTGTAACTCAATACAACCCTGAAAATGCAATAAGAGCACTTGCTACTTCTCAATCTATGTCTTCGTTTATAGGGATGGGGGTTCATGCAAACTCATGGATCCCTGTAATTAAAGAGACACTTATGGCTCTTGCTGTAGGGCTAACTCCATTATTTGCAATAATATTAGTAACTCCACTTGCAGGCAGAGCATTTTCTATAATGGCAGGAATGTTTGTGTGGCTTACAGTGTGGGGGATTATTGATGCAGTAATTCATAGTTTTGCAATGGAACAAGCTTTCAATAATGCAACAATGTTGAAAAGCACAGACGGTTATGCATCAGGGATAACAGCAATGATGCTTTTCCCAACATATTCTCAAAAAGTAGTAGCAATGTTTGGTGCTGTGAGGTGGTTTGGATTAATGCTTAGCTCTGTTATAACAGGTATGTTTCTTAAATTTGGTGGAACAGCAATGGCTATGCTTGCAGGGTCTTTAAGTGGCACTGTTCAGTCAACAGGTGCAGCTTATGGAGAAAAAGTTTTAAGAAATCCTGCAGGATTGTATAATGATGCCATTGCACAGACTTCAATAACAAATGCTGCTAAAATGACTCCTGGTGGTTTGGCAGGGTATATGGCAGGGATGACTGCTTATCAGGGTGGTTCTATGGCAGGGCAGGCTAGAGTGGGAAGTAAATATGGAGCAGGAGGGATTGCAGAGTCAGGGTTTTTATCAGGAGTTGAAAGTACAGAAAGAGGTCTTTCTTTAGGAACATCTGAAAGAGCAGAGATGGTTGGTAGAGTAGCAGGAGGAACGGCAGTTGGTGGGGCAGTAGCAACTAAAATGATGGCTGAAGCTATGGGATATACTGGCTCAGATGCTGACAAAGCAGCACAATTAGCAACATTTAGAGGGAGAGGGAATGTGTTAAATAAAACAGAAGCCGAAAATTTGAACCTAAAATTGTTTGGCAAAAAAGATGGGGCTTTTGAATCAGGTATGAAGTTGGATTTTGGTATATCTGGAGACGGGCAATATTATTACAAAGGGATAACTTCCGATGGAACCAAGTTGGTGGAAGTGGCAGGGAATAAACAAATAACAACAATGAGGGCAACTAATGTAGATTTAGGTGGTGGATATAAAGGATTAGCTGGAGATCTGATAATGGAAAAAGATATAACAACAGGGGCAACTACAACAAGATATTCAGGGATTATTGCTGATAAAAACGGGAAAACTTATCAAGGAACTTTGACAAAAGATCCAGAGGGGAATATAGTGTTAGTTGATGGAGAAAGTGGCAGAAAGTTTGAATCTAAGGATTATACAGAAAATCAAAATTGGAGTGGTAATTACAGTGGTATAGATTTTAAACATGCAATATTTACACAAAAAGGGGATAATATTAATATTTCTGGAACTAATGCAGATGCAACACTATTAAGACAGATAGCAAGAAAGGCAAGAGCTTTAGGAGATACAAAGGCAGCAGGACAGATAGAAAAAATAGCACAAGGATTAAAACCAGGAGAGTCTGCATCATATAAGATTACGGGGGATAGTCGAGGGAATATTGCAGGCATAGAAGTTGTAAGAGAGTCAACAGGACAAAAGGTTGATATGGGAGTTTATAAAAAGACACAACAGACTAGGATTGGGGATGATACAAGAATTGGGAATGAAACCACTAAAGGGGATAGAGATACAGATTTAAATTGGCAGGGAACTTTTGATGGAATAGAATTTGTAAGAGCAGAAAAAACGGTTCAGGGCGATTTGGTTTTTATAAGAGGAATAGGTAAAGATGGGAATTATTATACTATTGTTGGAAGACAATATAAAGATGCTAACGGACGTTTGATTCAGGAAACTATATCTAAAGATATTGATGTAGGACCTCGTTACGATGGTTCTGCCATGGCAATGGTTCTTTCAGGGAAAATGCCTGCATTAAAAACAGATCCAGAAAAATATAAGTTTACAGCTGCCTTTACTTCAGAAGTGCATAACATTTTTAGTAGAATGGTTAAAAATACAACTGGGCTTCGAGGTAATTTAGGAGTAGGAGCGGGAGGTTCAGGAATAGGATTTGGTGCATCTGGGGCAAGCGTTTCAAATTACAATGAACTATTCCATGAAGTTAAAAATATAGTATATAGAGTTGGTTCTAATCCAAACTTAACATCACAAGAGTTAAAAGAATGGTTTGACAAAAAGATGAAAGAAGTAAGAGAACAGATAGAGCCTGAAAGGGTTCTAAAGGAGACGATGTTAAATCCTTTACCAGAGACTGGGAAACCTGGTCCTACATAAAAATATAAATTTAAGTTAAAAATTTCCTGTATTGTTATTGTCATCAACGTTGTAAAAATTGTTTTTATCATAATCATCTTCATAATATATTAAAAAATTAACAAGAGAATCAAAAGAGCCAACTAAAGAAAAATCTGTTGGGTCTAAAAAACGGCTATTACAATAATCCCCTAACTTTATACTATTCGATTCTGTAGCAGATAAATCTTCTTGATTTTTTAAATCGTTTCTTTCAATATTAACTGGGAATTTTTCCTCAGGCTTTTTTTGTATCCCTTTCTCCATTTTTTCACTTATTTTCATAAGCAATTTCCCAAACATTTTTACCCTCCTTTTTTATTTTTATATAATATTACAACTTTTTGGTAACTGATTCAAGAGGAGATATTAAATTCTTTGCAAATTTTTTGCAAATCATTAATTATATTTTCCAAATCAATTTCTTTAACATTAAAATTTTTATTAAAAAAGTCTATAACAGGTTCGAAACTTAAAAAGTTAACATTTGCAACAAGAGTTCCACTCCCAGTATTTTGTCTTCTTAAATTTGGATTGTAAGTATTGCATATTGCAATTTTTTCGGCAAATTGAACTCTGATTTGATCCTCTGATGGTCTATATTGGGCATAAATTATTAATATGGTTTTAACATTAATTTTATTTAATTTTCTATATACTTCAAGAGCATCATTTTCGATATTAATAATGTCTTCTCTACAAGTAAATTTAACTGCAATTTCTGGACATTCCTGTTTTACTTTTTTAAAAAATAAATCTTTTTTTATCCCAGTAGTAGCTACTTTAAAATGACATCCTCCGACCACTAAGCTAAGGCTTTAGTGGCGGTTTCCTTAACGGAACGCCCCTGACTTGAATACAGCACAAGCTCAGGTAAAGCTTCTCGGGGAAGCAACCGAACAAGGCTAATTAACGAAGCCAGAGTCTGCTGATGTCTCGCTACTATGTCGGGCATTTTGCCACACATAGCAACCTGAATGTTTCCATCCAGGCTTTGGAGTATTTCTCTAATCCAGTATCTTGCTCCAATATTATAAGAGGCAGACAAATCGCAATTATACCATTTCCAATTTCTAAAAAGTGCAATTTGTTTATTCCCTACACGTCTTACAGTTCCCGAACCATCAAAGGCATTGTCTGAAGTTCCACTTGCTAATACTCTACTGAATCTGATACCTTCTGCATATGATTTGTATTTGGTATATTTTTGTATCCGCCCCTGCAACCAGTATTGGAGTTTCTTTCTTAATTTTTTGGCTCCATAAAAATCTTTTGGAATTTTAAATTTACCAAGATGCTCAAAAACTATTGCTTGGCAGTTATATGCCTTTGCAATTTTCACAAGCCTGCGAGAACACTGTTGTGCAATCTCTTCCTTGAGATTTCTAACCATCTGCCAAATTCTTTTACAAAAATTTTCTCCCTTAGGGATATTGTAAGTTTTGGAGCTTTTAACTGCTATAGCGCCAATTAGTTTGTTTAGACGGTCTTTTTCTCTGCCATAGTTAATAAACTCTCTATGGAGGACAGTTCCGTCTGAACAAACTACTGATACTGTAGCAGTACAATTAAGCCCAAGATCTACCCCTAATACTGGTTTTATAAAATTTTTATCCTGAAATTTAATATTTCTTTCAAACGGAATATGCAAACTCCACCGTTTATTTTTTTTAACCAGCATTGGATTTTGCCTTACCCATCCTTCTGTTTCAGGGAATCTGGTAAGGTTAACAGGTGTAAATGGGAGAATAAACCATATCCAGTCTGAACCGTTATAAAGTTTTAAAGCAACCTTTCCATTTGAAACCCATTTAGACATTTCTCCTTTATAAAACACAGGGAAAGAATTTTCTTTTGCCTGAAATACTGGAGGTTTGCTTTTTGGTTTTTTACCTTGTGCAATTCTCTCTTTATTTTTATCTTCCCATTGCCTATATCTTGTTATATAGCTTGAAACATTCCCTATAGCCTTCATTATAACCATACGTCTAAAATAAGAAGGGAATTTGTAGAATTTTTTATCAAACTCTTGGTAAATAGCAGTATTTTTAGATGTTGAATGGATAAGTCGTTCTACAAAATTAATCCTTTGCTTGCTAAATGATAGTTGTTCTATATTTTCCCATTCAGCATAAACTACTTTATTAACATATTCAAGGGCATCTCTATAAATGTTTAAAGTATAATCAAAATAACGTGTGTAGTTGCGCAGTTTTTGTATTGCTGTTTTTGTGACTATCATGTTATGATTATAATTAGTTATGGATAAAAAGTCAACATTAAAATCGCTATATCATTGTGTGTATAAACTAAGTTATCATTTAGTTCTTGTAACAAAATATCGTAAAAAAGTTATTACCACTGATATACTTGCTGAACTCCATAAGATTTTTGTAAATACTTGTACATTATGGGGTTGTGAATTAATAGAATTTAATGGAGAAAGTGATCATGTCCATTTATTAATAGAATGTCACCCTAATATTAAACTGTCTAATTTTGTAAATAATCTTAAAACAGTATCCTCAAGGATTATACGAAAAAAATTTGCATCTCATATTAATAAATTCTATAACAAACCTGTATTTTGGCATCGGTCTTATTGCATTGTTTCTACAGGAGGAGCTACGCTAGACATAATAAAACAATACATAAAACAACAAAATATCGCCTAACTCCATTCTAACTAAAAAAGTTCAGAATGGAGAATGCGGCGATTTATTGTGTTCAATCCCAAATTTAACAATTTTATAGTTTTTGCAATATTTATTAAAGATTTCTATAAAAATTCTTTCAAAACTTTCTGATATAGATAATCTATCTATAAAATCATTCAATTAATTTTTCTCCCGATAACAATAAATTGATTGGCAATATTAGGCACAAATGTTGTAGGGAATCCATAAGGATAAAGTTTCTTGTTATCCTGTACTAAAACAATCAATCCTTGAATAATAAAACCAACATCTTCTAATGCATTTGCAATATCAGCATGAAACATATAATATTTCTGTTTATGTCTAAAATCTGAAACAATAATAGATAAATACTTTTTTGTTTTTAAAACTCTGTAATATTCTTTAAAATGCATTTTTAATGCTTGAATAAAGTCTGAATATTTTTCAATATTTGATAAATCATGATTATGTTTGCCATAATTGGTTTTAAAATTATTTTTAATTCTTTGTTTTGCTTTATGATCTATTTTATCCAAAATTCCCCAGTAAGGAGGGCTTGTAACAATAAAATCTATTGAATTATCATTTATGGATTTTAAAATTTCGTATGAGTCATTACAATAAACCTTTATATCAATCTGAGAATTAAAAAGATTTTTACTGTTACTTACTCTTTCCTGTGCTATATTAAACCATTCTTCATATAATTCAATGCCAATAAAATTTCTGTTTTCTTTAATACTTGCAATTGCTGATGAACCACTACCCATAAACGGGTCTAAAACAGTTTCTTTTTCTTTAGTGAAAAATCTTATTAATTTTGCTACGTCATTTTCAGAAAAGGTTGCAGGATGTAGTTTCTTTAGTTCGTCTCTTGGAGGAGACTCGGAAAACAATACCCCTGTCTCTATTGCATTTTCAATAAATGTAAAATTTTTTATATCAGTTAAATTATGCCACACAGTCTTTGTAGTTTTTACCCATTCTTTACCGTTGAGATTGTTTAAAGAAATAGGTTCCTTTTTTCTATTCTTTAAGATTATATTTTTCATTGGTGTCTATATAATATTATAACTTTTTGGTAACTCATTCAAGAGAAGTTTATGATAAAACAAAAAACGGTGGATTTTAACTCTGAAAATTGAATAAAATATCCATTAACTAAACCGATACTCTGAATGTAGAATTGTTTAAGAAATAAAAAAAGAGGCTAAAAATAAATGTCTAAAGAAATGGCAGTAAAAAATAAGCCTATAAGTAAAGACTTAAAAAATTTTATGCCAATTTCAGCACAATTACTTAGAGAAAAGTTTGGCTCCACAAGTTATATCTATTTTTATACTAAAGATGAATTAAAATTCCTCTGGGAAGAATTAAAAAATAATCCAAGTGTAATGGCAACAATGGATAAGTGGGCAAATACTATGGAAACATTTTATGGGTATAAGCCTGATATTTCGCTATTTTTAGACCACGTATATCTTAATATTTTAGCTAAAATTGCTGTTTATTTGAAATTTGAATGTTTAATAAATATGGATAAAATTATTGATGTTATTAGCGGGAAATATTTTACAGCCAAAGGTATTATAAATTTTGTTGGGGAAGAAGATGTATCTTTGTGGGTTCTTAACCATAAAATAGAGAATAAGTCTCTTCCTTTACTTTATTCTTTTTTCAAATCATTAGCAGAATATGATTTTTCTGAAACAGATGAAGATATTTTTAAAGAAATATATGAAGAAATAATTAATTGTGAAGAGAGACATAAAGCTGGTGAATATTACACACCAGAATGGCTTGTACAGCTTACTTTAGAAAATGTGTTTGCCTTATGGGAAGAAAAAAAAGAAGGCATCCCTAAAATTTTAGATCCTGCCTGTGGTTCAGGCACTTTTCTCTATCGTGTTATAAAATGCTTAATCAAAAAAGGAGCATTTTTGAAAGATATTGTAAAAAATGTGGCTGGTATGGATATAAATCCAATAGCTACTATCATAGCAAAAACGAATTATCTAATGGCAATCAGCAATTTAATTAAAGGTTCAGAAAAAATAATCTTACCAATTTACAGAAAAGATTCTTTAAATTTTCAAGAAGAGTTTGATTATGGCATAACAATTGACAAATACGACATAATTGTTGGGAATCCGCCCTGGATTGTTATGAGGTCTATGAAAAATAAAGAATACCAGAACTTTTTAAAAAGAGAGACCTTAAATTATGGTTTACTTAGAAAAAAAGATGTTCATCTTTTTACCCAAATGGAACTTGCAACGCTCTTTTTTTGTAAGTGTGCTGATTTATATTTAAAAAAAGATGGGATTATAGCCTTTGTTATGCCAAGAAGTGTCTTAGCAGGAACAATCCATCATGTCAACTTTAGGAAGTTTAGAAAGCCCGCCATAAAGATAGCTAAAATAATTGATCTAGAGAAAGTAAGCCCTCTCTTTAATATGCCTTCTTGTGTATTAATTGGGTTAAAAGGAGGCACAACTAAATATCCCGTATTATTAGAAAAGTATATAGGGGAATTACCAAGTAGGAATGTCAAATTTTCCCAGGTAAATACAAAACTATTTACAGAAATAAGCAAATATATTCCTCCAGATTTCTCATCAGAACCAAGTTATTACTATGATAAATTTAAAGTTGGAGCAAGTATATTTCCAAGATCATTATATTTTGTGGATATTATATTTTATGCAAATTCTCAAGCAACTGTGAAGACTTCTCGTGAAATATATCAAATGGTTAAAGAACCATGGAAAATTTTATTAGAAGGCATTATAGAGAAAGATTTCCTCTATGCCACTTTGTTAGCTTGGGAGATAATTCCTTTTGGTTATATCAAACTTCGCCCAGTCATACTTCCAATTAGAGAGTATTCTAAAAGGTATAAATTATTAAATTCATTTGAATTACAAAAAGAAGGTTTTGTAGGTATAGGAAAATGGTTTAACAAAGCACAAGATATTTGGTGTAAGGTGAGAACAGAAAAATCGGAGAAACGATTCCCAAGTTTATTGGATAGGTTGAACTATAATAATCTTCTCTTAATTCAAAATCCATCTAAGAGATATAGTGTTTTATATAATGCAACTGGCACTAATTTGTTTTCCTGTGTTATTGATAAGTTATCGCTACCATATTTCATAGTAGATGGGGGGAAAATACAGCCAAAAGGTTTTATTGCAGATGTTAAAACATGGTTTTTTGAGACTGAAAATGATATGGAGGCATATTATTTAAGTGCTGTTTTTAATTCAGAAGTACTTAGTAAAATAATAAAACCTTTACAACCAAAAGGACTTTTTGGTGCTCGTGCAGTTCATAGGAGACCTTTACTCTTTGCGATACCTAATTTTGATAGTAATAATTATATGCATCTAAGACTTGCTTATATTGGGAAAAAGTGTCACGAAGAAGTAAAAGCTATGAAATTTGAATACAAAAATAATATTAGAAAAGAAATAAAGGGGAAATTTAAAAGTGAAATAACTGAAATAAATCAAATTGTATTAAAAATTTTAAATATTAGTGAAGGAGAGAAGTAAAATGCCATATGATATGCAACTGTTATTGCATACACTTAAAACCATTAAGGATATTTATGAAAATGCTATTACAAATGGGGAATATATTAGTCTTATAAGATCTGAAAAACTCATTAAATTACTTCATGAATATGCAATTAAAGAATTAAAGAAAAGGGTTGAACCAAGCTGGATTATTGCAGATAAAAAGGTTTATGGATTTCCAAAAACTAAAAAGCAGGATATTATAATTCAGCCTCCACAAAATGGCGAAAATATGTCTGTTGGACCTATTATGGCAATTAATGTGCGAAGTCAGTTAAGCTCTATTGATAAAAATTACGATACCCTTTTTGAGAGAATATGTGCAGAAGCCTTAAATCTTCATAATAGATTCCCGTATATGGTCTTAGGGTATCTTTATTTACTTCCCCAAATTGGATATGACCCAAAAGCTGCAAAAGAAAATAGAGTAGAACTATCCGAGAGATACAATCTTGAAAAGTACATTTTAAGTTTTTTATCCATTGCAAATAGAAAAAGCCCAAGCGATGTGCTTTGGAAATATGAGAAAATATGCCTGTTGATTGTTGATTTCAAAAGCGATCCCCCTAAAATTATGGATGATATGCAAATGTTTTTAAACGAAGGATTGGTCAGCGAGAAATTTGCTCAGCTTTATACTTTCAATGAGTTAACCATAAAAGATTTCTTTGATGAATTATACAAAGTAATGATGGAAAGATACTATTTACTGGGATTTTAGATAAACCTGATATACGAAAAATGCCCTTTTAACTTTTCTGTAAAACTAAAATCAAGAAATATTCTCTTCAATATATTCCCTTACGGAATACTGTGGAGTTCTATAAAAAACTGACTCATATTCAATAATTTCTCCGTCTTCTGTTGTAAGCCATGGGACATCATTATGAGAATATTCGCTTATTTGAGAGGCATTCATATCACCAAGTTTATTTAAAACATCATCTATTACCTCAATTTCAGTAGCTTTTAATTTTGTAAGGTCTGGTTTTCTTAATGGTAAATATTTAGTTTGTGGATATTGAAAATAGTTGCTTTCTACTTTCATAATTTCTCCTTTTTTAATCATTTCATTGATTA
>Ga0209691_1001037_pt1 | contig 17550 bp, 9 predicted proteins | sample YNPMSBMetaG_FD_187120 | JGI IMG/M metagenome (GOLD analysis project Ga0209691, IMG submission 187120) | Anoxygenic and chlorotrophic microbial mat microbial communities from Yellowstone National Park, USA - YNP MS-B MetaG (SPAdes) (version 2) ... | reverse complement strand
TGCTTTGGCTTGGCCCCCCATGGCCGCCAGACCTCGTGCCGCTCCAATCCGCACCACCTCCGGCTGTTTCTCATCCTTGAGCAGATTGTGCAAGAGCGGAACCACCTTCTCCGCAGGCTCATCACATTGGCCTAGGCAATGCGCCGCCGCGCCCCGCACTTCTGCGTCTTTGTCCTCTAATGCCTTGTAGATGTACGGCAATGCCTCCGCCACCAGCGACTTCTGAATGGCCGCCAAACGCCCTAGTTCCTGAAGGGCCACCACCTTCTCCTTGGCTGTTCGGGCCGACTTCAGCTGCTCTGTGTATTTCTTGGCTTCCTTCAACTGGGCTGCCCGTACAGCTTCCAGACTGCTCCCCAAATACACTAGACTTGCCACCAATAACCACCCAGCCACCACATGCGCCGCACGTCCCCACATCATCGCACATCCCCCCGAGTTGGAAAACTTTTGCACTTCCGCGCCGAACCTTTCCACATCGCACGAAAATGCTTCTGCCTGATGAGGAGCTACCCCTCCTATAATTAATCTAACGCTTGGATGAGCCCGTAAGTTCCCCCTCACGACCCGCTATGCCAAGCTCCTACCTCTGAGGAACAGACACAGTCAGCTTTCCCTCGGCACGGCACAACACCATCGAACACGCCAATGTACCCGCCCCTGACGGCCAGGCACAATCGGCTTTCCTCACCTACCACCTCAGGGCGATTCAAGTAAACGAACTGGAGGTATGAATTCATCTCATATCGGGCGGAACCATTCGCTATCCTCAGAGGCAAGGCCCAAAGGTATGCTCATTCGCCAGAGGAGCAACTCCCAGGCCTCATCCCACTTGGTCCTGGAAGATTCCGACACGGATTTCGTCAACCCGTCGGGAGCAACATACCCCCCGCACAGGACTTCAGATAAATGGAAAGTCTGGGCCATCGGATCGACCTCACGCCCTTCCATGTTGGCTATCCACGGCGGGGCAGCCGGGACATCACCCCCATTCACACCCATCACCACGAACAGCAACACCCCAAGCCAATGTTTCTTCATGATACCCTCCGGGTCTCTGGCTCCCCCCATGAACCTCCCCCCATGCACCGTTGTCAAGAAGCAATCCTCACGGAAACCCCACCTAAAGAGGAGGGGTACCATAGCAACTTTTGCACTACGTGCAAGGCATCTCCGACAAAACTGCAATGAACTAAGCCAGAGAGGGGTACACACCATGATGACTAGACATTCCCAGTTTTTGGGAACAAATTATCAGAATCAAGATGGATCTGATCTGACACTTCTGCGAAAAACCACCGACTCGAATCCAGCTGGTCCAGGGTAGCGAGCGGAAGCTGCTTGATGTGTCGTCGCTCAAACTGGTTCCGTTTCTGAAGTCTCAATATCTGTCGCCTCTCATCTAGCAACAGCGATTCTCAGGGATCGGCAGCACTAGCGATATTCATCTTGACTTACAGACGGAGGTCGCTATCGTGCCGCCCTAGCAGGTGAGTATGGTCTGAAACAAGGGGGAAGCCAGACCACAGGGGGATAGGTCGGAACATTGTCGTAAGGGAGAGCCAACGATGACGGCTGACGCGGGCAGGGGGAAAGGTTGGAAGCGACGAGATTTCCTGCTTCTGTCAACCTGGGGACTGGCTGGTATTGCAGGTTGTCACAATTTATGGGATGGCCGTAATTTATCAAATAAAATACAGAGTCGATCTCAGATTGGAGATGATCCGAAATTTGATTTAGATGATTCAACAACAATTGGAAGTAAAAGCACCGTGGGCAACACCGAACCGATTCCGGTGAGCGGTGTCGGCTTGGTCTCCAATCTCCCCGGGACAGGAAGCAGTGCTCCACCGGGAGGTTGGCGCAACATGCTCGAGCAAAGCCTAAAAAAACAGGGAGTAACTAACGTTCGAGAATTTTTGGATGATCCTCAACGGCGTACATCACTTGTATTGGTTTCTGCCTTGATTCCTCCGGGCGCCCGGAAAGGGGAATTGATTGATGTCGAAATCACTCTTCCTGAGGAAAGCAAAACAACGAGTTTGAAAGGAGGCTATTTACACCACTGTGAATTATATACATATGATACTACTGGCAATATTCGTGCAATGCTTCGTGAAGGAAAACGTATTGGTCCTAGTGGAGATTTGAAACTGGGCGATGTCTGGGCAGTGGCGTCCGGTGAATTGATCGCTGGACAATTTCTGCCCCGACGCGCGGATGTTCCCGAGGAGGTCGAAAAAGATGCCGAAGGACGGCCTCTTTATCGCTCCGCCCGGATTTGGGGTGGTGCCCGTGTTACCCGATCCCGTCCCTATCACATCCTGCTCAATCCCGCGGATCAGAATCCGCGTATGGCGGCCATTGTAGCAGAACGTCTCAACTCGACTTTCCATAATGCTACTGATGCATCTCATAAAGTAGCGGATGCTAAAACTCGTGAACTGATCCTGGTACATGTTCCCTATCCTTATCGTAACAATCATTACCGTTTTCTTCTGGTGGCCCGCCATGTGCCGATTCTCCCTACTCCTCCTCAAAGTCTCTACCGTCGCCGACTGGAGGACGAGTTGCTCGATCCAGCCACATGTTTGACAGCAGCGATCAAGCTCGAAGCATTAGGGATGAGTAGTATTCGGCCCTTGCGGGTTGGTCTGGAAAGCACCTCGCCTTGGGTTCGCTTTGCCGCTGCCGAGGCCCTGGCTTATCTCGGGCAAAGCGATGGAGCTGCCGAACTGGCTCGCCTGGCCGAGGAACACCCAGCCCTGCGCGCACCTGCCCTGAAAGCCTTGGCTGCTCTCGATGACGCCGCTGCTGCGGATCGCCTCGTCGACCTCATGGGGCGAACCGATCCCGAGCTCCGGTACGGCGCTTTCCTAGCCTTGCGTTTGGCGGACGACCAACATCCTGCCGTACGGGGAATGCCCATCCACCGATCTTATCACCTCCACCTGGTGGCACCAGGTACCCCGGGAATGGTGCATTTGACGAGTGGCCGCCGAGCCGAAATCGTCCTCTTCGGAGACGATGTCCTGTTCCGAGGTCCGTTCACACTCCCCATCGGTACTGAGTACACTGTCAAAGTTCCGGGAAGCGGCTCCGCCACTCTGACACGGATTGTCAAAGTTAAGGACGAATGGGTCGAACGACAGGTGAATTGCTCAGCGGATGTCGGTTCGGTACTTATCGCCCTGGGACAAATGGGTGGAGGATATGCCGAAGCCGTGGAACTGATCCGCCGCGCCGATGCTGCCGGTGTCCTGTCTTCATCCGTCCTGGTCGATGCCATTCCTCTGGAACTCAATTTGCGGCAATTAGCCTACTTTGCCCGTCATGATCCCAGCTTGCGAAAGGCAGATGCCGAGGTGTCACGCCTGGGGGTCAGTCGCCCTTCCGTCGAGAACGCCGATCTCACCCTCCCTACCCCAGATGCCGACTCGACGCCTCCGCCAACACCACCTCCACGTCCACCCCTGAATCGGGAACCGGGGCGACTCTTCGGACCGAAACGGCAGGAACCGCCAGTCGCTCCCACTGTTCTCCCAACTCCAAGAGAATAACCACTTTCTACCCAAATAACCAGAATACGAGAGACATGGATATTTTGTTATGCTTTTGAGGCTAGAATTAACGGGATTCAAGTCTTTTGCTGACAAAACTGGTTTTGATTTTGCTCCGGGTATCACAGCCATAGTGGGACCGAATGGCTCGGGCAAAAGCAATATTGTCGATGCTATCCGCTGGATTCTCGGTGAGCAGTCCGTACGGAATCTTCGCGGCGGTGAAATGACCGACGTGATTTTCCACGGCTCGGCCCAACGGAAAAGCTTAGGAATGGCCGAGGTGAGCATCGTCCTGGACAATCGCCGCCGATTGCTGGCCCTGGAAACTGATCAAGTCCAGTTGACTCGACGCGTTTACCGAGACGGCACTGGAGAATACCTCATCAATGGACAGCCCGCGCGTCTCAAAGATTTCAAGGAGATATTCCGGGGCAGTGGAGCGGGCAGCAAGGGGTACACCATCATTGCCCAAGGGCGCGTCGAAGAATTGCTGCACGCAGATCCCCGTCAGCGTCGGGAATTGTTTGACGAGGCCGCGGGCATCAGCCGCTTCAAAATCCGCCAGGACGAAACGTTGCGGAAGCTAGCAACCGTTGAAAGCAACCTGGCCCGGTCGCAAGACCGGCTCCAACACCTGGCCGCTCAACTGCATACCTGCCGACTTCAGGCAACCAAAGCCCAGAAATATCAAGAATATCATTTCCGCCTCAAACAGCTCCGCCTGATCTGGGCAAAAAACGAAGAACTCCGCCTACAGCAAGCCCTTCAACACGTGGAACAAATGATCCTTCGGACACAATCGAATATAGGTCAAATACAAAGCGATATCCAAAAATATCAAGATTTGCAACATTCTGATGAACAAAATATAGAAAATTACGAAAAAAATTATCGAGAACTGTCTGCCTCCTTGGCTCATTGTGAACGCCAGATCGCCACAGAACGGATGGGCATCCAGAATTTGCATCAGAACCTGGCTCTGCTGGAGGATGAAATGCTCCAGATCCATCGCAGGTGGTGTGATATTACATGTCAAATATACACAATGGAGCGAGAATATCAGAAGTCGGAACTGCAATTCAAAAACTTAGAAAATGAGGTCCAAACCCTTCAGGAACTGAAACACCGATGGGAAGCTGCGATCACGACCATTCTATCCTGTTGTCGGGAGCTGGATGCCCAAATGGCTCAACTTCGGGAGCAACAATTCGACGCAGTTCGAGATGCCGCTGCCGCCAGGTCCGCCGCCCATTCCGCTCACGCCCATCTCACCCGACTTCAGCAAGAGCTTCAACGCCGCCTTAGCGATTCCTCTCAGGCCGCTACACGACGCCAAACCTTGCAGGAAACACAAGCACAATTAATAAAGGTGAATCAAAAGATACAAGACGACTTACAAGAAATATCGAATCAAATTACGCAACATATAGAGCGCAAACAATATGTATATAATGGGATAAAATCTTTATATGACGAACTCGACGATCTTCGTATTCAATACAGCAGTCTTCGTGCACGCCTGGATTTCCTGGAGGAGTGGGAACGAACCCACAAGGGAGTCGGAGAAGGAATACGGCAACTTTTGGAGAAACGGAACCAATTCCACGCGACGAATCCTCACCACCCCCTCGTCACGGAGACGGTCGGGCTTGTGGCGGACCTGCTCATTGTTCCGCGCAACATCGCGCCCCTGGTAGAAATCGTATTGAGAGATAAGGCTCAATATCTCGTGGTACGCTCCGAACCATCCTTGATCACACTGTTCAAAGCACTCCAGGACATCTGCGCGGGACGTGCAGGTTTACTTCCAATCCGGACTCACCCTTCCTTTTCCAGACCAGATTCCCCAGAAATAAAGATCCTGGCCGATCTGGTCGAGTCACCCATCGCGGGTCTGCCCGCCCAACTTTTCGGCGACGTGATTCTAGCAGAAAACTGGGAACACGCCAGCGCGTTGCGTACACGCTATCCCAGCTTTCGTATCGTGACACGACAGGGACACTTGTGGGAAACCGATGGCTCGGTTTTCTTCAGCCCTCTTCATAGTACCAAAGGTCTTGTCTCACAAAAAAGCGAATACCGTGAGCTACGGGAACAAGCACACCATTTGCTTGATCAAATACAGCAAAAAGAAAATAATCTAAACTCTTTGCAAAAAAATTTGAAACAAATAGAAGATTTGTTGACAGAATTAGAAGAGCAACGCGCGGTGCTGGAAAAGGCTGCCCTCGAGTCCCACCAGAAACAAGACCAGCTTCGTCAGGAACTGGAACATTGGGAGGAGCGCTGGTCCCTCCTCTGTCACGAAACTGAAGCGCTGGAAGAAGAGTTGCGTCGCGCTGAGAATGCCTGGCTGGAAAGCCACCAACAAGCAGAACGTGCCGAGCAAGCAGCGGAGCAAATCCAGAAAAGTCTCGAGCAGCTTGCGCAAAACTTGCGCTCAGCTCAGATGGATTATGAGGCAACACGCGAGCATCTTCACGCTACAGAAATGAAACTATCCCAAGCACGCTCTCGTTACGAACACCACCAAGAACACCTCTCCCAACTGCGTACGGAAATCCGCAAACGCCACGCGGAAATTCTCGATGTCCAATCCGCCCTTCATACGCTTCAGACACGATATCAGCAGACAGGACTGGAGATTCTTCAGGCGGAAAGTCGCCTGTCACAGCTTTATGCAGACAAAGAGAAAGTCGAAAACCACCTGCGTCAAATACATCAACTTTATGAGACAGAGCGTCAGAATTGGATGGAGCATCGTACTGTTTTTCAAGAAATACAACGATCTCTTGATCAACTCAAGAATCAATTGCATCAACTAGAAATGCAACGGCAGGACCTGAAGAATCAGCATCACTATCTTTATTTGCGTTTGCAAGAAGAGTTGCAAATGGACCTTCCCAATCTGCAATCGCTCCTGCATCAAGCGGAGCATGCGGATATAGAGCAAGCAAAACTAGTCCAGGAGATGGATGAACTCAGGCAAAAAATCGCACGCTTGGGTGCCGTGAATCTGGAAGCCCTGGAGCAACTTCAGGCTTTGGAGAAAGAGTATGAAACGTATTCGAGTCAACACAAGGACTTGCAGGAGGGGCAACGGGCGCTCCAGGAGATTATCCAGCAGCTCAACCGAGATGGTTGCAAGCTGTTTCTCGACACGCTTACAACAGTACGAGGACATTTCCAAGAACTGTTCCGTAAGCTGTTCGGGGGAGGACAAGCCGATATTGTACTCGAGAACGAAGCCGATATCTGGAATAGCGGTGTGGAGATCATCGTTCGGCCACCGGGTAAGGAATTGCGTTCCCTTTCGCTTTTGTCGGGAGGAGAAAAAACTCTCACGGCGATTGCGTTGCTTCTGGCGTTCTTTCGTGCCCGCCCCAGTCCCTTTTGCATCCTAGACGAAGTCGATGCTGCCCTGGATGAAGCGAACACTGTTCGCTTCGCATCGATCTTACGGGAATTTCTCGACGTCAGTCAGTTCATCATCGTTACCCACAAGAAACGCACGATGGCCGCGGCCGATCGACTTTGGGGAGTAACCATGACCGACCAGGGAGTCAGCCGCCTCTTGCCTCTGCGGTTTGAAGATTGGGAATCCCCAGCCCAGGCCGCCTGAAATCTCGGGGATTGTCATCGTACTGTTCTGTGGAGAGTGTTGCCCTTTTCTTGATGCCATTTCCTGACCATCACGAGCATCCCACTCCCACGTTTTATATCCTTAAACCCTAGTTCACACAACTCTGCAGCATCAGCACTCTGTCTCCCAGAGCCAGTCTCATAGAGCTTTCACAGAGGCTTTGCCAGAAATTCATACAACATAGATAGGGTGACATATGGATAGATAACCGTGGGAGCATCAACGGCTTGGGGCTCATCAGCCTGTTCTACATCCTTACAACTCGCCGGTGGTGGAACGTGTAACTTGTGAGGTAACACCAAGGGTGGGATTGCCCCGACGGGGAGGATCAGACTATGGGTGAATCAGCAGGAGTGGCGTCCAGGGCAGATAGTCCTTTGGCTATGATGGCAACAAGGGGAGAAGCGATGCCACAACCGAGAATTTTGATCATCGAGGACGAGCGCGGTTTGACCCAATCCCTCTCGTGGTATTTCAACCGCGAAGGGTATGAAACGCATGTCGCTCACGATGGTCAGGAGGGGTTACGCAAAGCTCAGACTCTTCTTCCCGATGTTGTGCTTTTGGATCTGATGCTACCCGGGATGGACGGCCTGGAAGTATGCCGGCTTCTTCGCGCAGGCGAACGAACGCGCGACATCCCGATCATCATGATCACCGCCAAGACAGAAGAGACAGACCAGGTTGTGGGTTATTCCATTGGGGCGGACGATTACGTGGCCAAGCCCTTCAGCAACAAGGTGTTGCTCCATAAGGTAAAGGCTCTGCTACGACGGGTGGCCGGTCAGAGCGACGCGGGAGATGTGATCGAGCATTTGGGAGTGCGGATCGACCGCCTCCGCCATCGGGCCACCCTGCATGGGAAACCTCTGGTCCTCACCCCCACCGAGTTCCGCCTGCTTGAGACGCTCGTGCGTCAACCGGGACGGGCATTCAGCCGTCATCAGCTGATGGATGCTGCCATCGGAGAAGGGTCCATCGTCCTAGAGCGCACCATCGACGTGCATATCAAAACGTTGCGACGCAAGCTAGCAGAGGCAGGGGGAAGCGCCGACTTGATCGAGACCGTGCGTGGTGTGGGCTACCGATTCCGCGAAGAATCACCCGCGTCATCTGGAAGCGAGTAGTCAAATTCCATCCAGCAACAACGAAGTAATCCCGTCCCGAGTTTTCCTTCTTATGCGAGGGAAGCCGGTCGATTTTCACAAGTCTGATTGGGCACAACACAATATGGGACAGAGCGGGGAGAAGGCTCTGTCCCATTCAACAGTGTTTTATCGATCAAGAGGGTAGGGCGGGGTTTTGCCCGACCAGGAGGGTGGGCTGACCGCTCTTAGGGGTGTCATCGCGGGGGTTTAACCAGGTGCAGTGGTTGTCATTGTGATGGCGGAGGGGGAGGATTTCCTGGGATACCACCGGGCCGCGGTCCGCCAGGAATCAGAGGGATCAACGGAGAACTCGCTCCGCCTGCCGGTGGAGGAGGTGGTGGGGGTGGTGTAGCACCGGCTCCCCCGGGTGCAGGCAACCCCCCCGGAAAACCCCCACCCGGCGCAGGAGGAATTCCCGGCGGCACTATACCGCTATTGCCTCCGGGAGGGGGAGGTACTTCAGGGGGTGTAGCTCCACCGCCACCGGGAGCCGGCAAGCCACCGGGGAAGCCACCTCCACCGGGTGCCGGTAAACCACCAGGGAAACCGCCTCCCGGCAAGCCACCAGGGAAGCCACCGCCGCCACCACCGCCAGCAGCATTTCCCGGTTCTCCTAAGCGACCCCCTGTATCCTCAGTGTCGATAATCACACCATTGTGGAAAATCAGGTGCCGGCCATCAGGGGTCAGGTAGAAGTGACCCCCGATCTTTTCGCCTCCTGCCGAGACGAGCGCGACCCGGTGCTTCAGCTCGACAGGATCATCAGGATCGGCAACGTCATAGATGTCGAGGCCGGTGTCCTGCAGGGAAGCGACGTAGAGAGATTTGCCATCCGGGGAGAACTCCACATACCCATTGTTAGCGGCTTTCCAGCCGGCGGGGAGTTTGATTTCCTGGACGCCCTTTTCGGAGGCGATCACGATTTTCGCCGAGAGTTGGGAATGCTGGGGCATGCCTCCACCGATACCCGGCGCGGAACCTGGGCCTGCTTCATCACCGAGTCCACCCCCTGGAGGGACTGGTGGCAATCCGATGCCACCGATCCCGCCCAATCCTGGTCCACTGGGGATTCCAGGAGGTCCACCAAGATTCGGCCCGCCACCAGCAAAGCCAGCTCCCTGGGGAGGCAATCCCGGTGCTACTCCCCCAATCCCTCCGCCGGGAGGTCCGAGGCCGGGGCCAGGTCGGCCGGGTTGTCCGCCGCCGGGTCGGGCTGGTCCACCTCCCGCCGAGGGAGGTTGGGACACGACGGAAACGAAAATGTGGCCTTTCGACGTAACAGCCAGGTCGTTAGGAGTACCTTCTACAGGCAAAGGATAGTTTTTGACAAAACTCAAGTCACTAGCACTCACAAGGCGGACTGCTCCCCGACCACCGGCTGCCATCTCAGTCAGGATCAGGTGTTTGCCATCCGGCGACAGGATCATGTCACCAGCCGGTGCAGGCAAGTCACGTGTTTTCTCCGTCCTTCGAGAGGATGTGTTGACCACGCTGATCGTGGATTTCGTGGGCCGTCCCCCTGCGACTTGGGTGGTGAGCACATAAAGCTGGCTTCCATCCACGCTGAGCACTAAGCTCCGGATGAAACGGTTGGTCGCGTAGAAGGGGATGGTCGCTATCGGTTTGAGTTCAGCACTATCTTCGACCTTATTCTCGTAGAGAGGTTTGAGATCATAGATCACCACATCCCCCATCGCCACGGGTAGAGTCATCGCCTGTTGGGCCAACTGAGCCAGGGCAACTTGGTTGTCTGCCCGCGCCGCCACTGCGTAGAGCAGGCCCTGTTTGTCGTCCACTACCCCTCGGGCGAGTAAATGCGGTAGCTTGTAACGGCTAAGCGGAGCGAAGTTGTTGTTGACATCGTAGCGTTGGAGGAATCCTTGCAAGCGACTCCGTTGCTCCATCCGCGGACTGAAAGCCAGCAACTCACCTTTCGTCTTATCGAAGGCTGCCGAGTAAAAAGTCTCGATCTGCGCCTTCCGTTTGCCATCCGTGATGCTCCCCAGCGCCGGCCGGTTGGGATTGAACGGACCTGTGGTCCCACCGGCACCGGGAAGGGCAAAACCTCCGCCACCCCCTTGAGGCGGCCCGATCACATTACCGCCACCTCCCGGTGGAGGCACAACACCACCCGGCGGCGCACCGATACCACCTGGTGGTACACCAATCCCACCTGGTGGCACACCAATCCCACCTGGAGGTCCTGCAGATGAGCCGCCGCCTGGAGGAAAGCGTGGAGGATTCCCACCTGGTGGATCCACAACTGCTCCTGAACCATCATCCGGCCCTCCAGGAGCCGTAGCACCTGGATAGCCAGGCGGGAAAGGAGAATTGCCACCTACACCGGGCGGAACGAAGCCCCCACTTCCTATCGGTCGTCCTCCCCCACCAGGAGGCGTAAAGTTTGGTGGACCACCTCCCGGCGGTATCCCGGGAGGCACAGCTGCCCCAGCACCTGGACCACTGCCACCGCCGGGAACACCCGTGTTGCTACCATCAGCCGGGGGCGCATTGCTCTCATTGCTGCCAGTTGTCGAGGCGGAACTGGTACCGGAACTGTTTTGGGCACTGTTCTGTTTACTGTTATTTCCAGTAAACAGGAAGACGGCTCCCACTACCAGCAGCACCGCCAGCAGACCACCCCCACCGATGGCCGCGATGAGAAGGGTGTTATCTCCCGATGATTTCTTCTTGGTGCCACGACGAGGCCGCTCATCCTCGTCTTGATATCGGACAGCAGGAGACTGCGGCCGTGTCTTCGCCCGCTGGGATACGTTCCCTGCTGCAGCCGGTGAACCCTTCGCTCCACCATTCGCTACCGCTGTAACGACTGCTGGAGCAACCGTTCTCGCAGGGACTTGTATCTCAGTTTGACACGTTGTACACCGGATCCGTTTTCCCGCCAGGTGATCCGGTAGCTGTAAGCTGGCCTTACAACCAGGGCAGATAACTGGAATAGCCATGGGTTTCCTCACAACGAAAGCGGAACTCGATTCCTCTGGTTCCTCAAGGGAAAGGCCGGCAGCACTAATTTTTAAGACGTAGCAACCCTACCGAGCGTTTTACATTATGACGTAGCTGCACCACCGAGCGTTGGCAAAATCACGACCGAGCTAATCTATTGTTCTCAGCCTACTGCATCGTCCTGAAGATTGCAACGGGGCAAACAAAAAACGTTACATAATGATGCCCAAGGTCCTGTTAACCCTTTGGGAACGCTGAGAGGCGTACTTTCCTCCCCAGCCGTTCCCATCTCGGTTGGGTCTCTTGGTCCCGGCCCGGCCTCTCATTTACCAGCCCTGCAAGAGTAGATAGCACCATAATCAGTAGAATGGCCCTCACCTCGGTCGCTCCAGGAATGCAGGGGCGGCATTCAGTTGGAGAAAATTACGGACACGGGCTCTTGAGAGGCCTCTTCAGGCAGTGAGGTAAGACGGCGCCTCTTCCTGGTGTTTTCGCCAACGCCGTAGGCTATAAAACAGGAGGCCGACAGCTGCCACTATAGCCACAATCCCCGCTGGTTCCGGTACTGGCACCAATTCATAGAGGCCGGCGGTTGAGGTGGTCAAAAAAATGCCGCCGCTGGGAAATCCCACAAAACGAACGGCCGCAAGGAAACTGCTATACTGTTGGTTGGGATTCTCCCCGATATTGCTGAAATAGACACGTCCCTCGGTGCCCGGTTGAAAGATGTCGCCGGACCAACCGCTAACGATGAGATTACCACTAGGTGTCCCGCTGATGCCCGTGAATGTCAGGCTGTGTTGTCCTCGGGTCAGAGCGATAGTCGAGGTACTGGCCAGTTCCAACGCACCCAGAATGTCGCTATGCCCCACCCCTTCTCCCGTGCTGAGCGTTCCACCTTGCAGCCGGACCGTACCAGCGTCGGGCAACTGATGATCCGCGGCCAGCAACACCGTACCACCACTGGCTAGGGTCAAGTTCCCGCCGAGGGCATTCTGACCTGCGGTTTTATTCAACATCAGGATACCCCCGCTGACCGTTGTTGTGCCACTGAAGGTATTGGCGGAGTTGCCGCTGATTTCCAGGAGGAAGTTTCCGAGTTTGGTCAGACCACCCGTCCCGCTAATGGTGCCGCTGAGTGTGATACGACCGGAACCATCCCCTTCCACAGTCAAACCTGTCCAACCACCGCCAGCGGTGGTATTGGTCACAACGATGTCACTGGCAATGATGAATGCGCCGCTTCCGTGCTGGACGACCTTCGGGGCAAGAACACTGGGGCTGCCGTCGCTGTTGACTCCAAAGATCAGAGAACCGCCCGTGATGGTATTTGCGGCGGTCGCACTGCTGTTCAAGTTCAACCGAGCCAGTCGAACCGAACCGATATCGTTCGTGGCGGTATACCCTGTGCTCCCACTTCCCCCAAAGTTGAGCACGATGTTCGAGGTCACCTGGGCATAAGGTGGCAGGACAGGGGCAGGATTGGAAAAACCGTATCGATTATACCACTGATTATTCAGATAAACGATCCCCGACGAGGAGCGCCAGCGGGAATTGCTGACGTTGAGATTGCTGCCCGAGACCCCATCCAGCCAGTTTCCTGTGGTGTTGTTCCACTCGTAAACATTCCAGCCGATATCCAGGAGCATCGCAATTTCGTAATTGAGCAACCGCTTCACGCGATTGGGGGGTGTCGAGTAGTACATCAGGGCGTTGGTGTCATTAACATGGCTCACGCTCGACCCATCACGATAAGGGTTGGGGGCGTACAAGGGGATAGCAGCTCCATAAACTTCCTTACTATAAGGGCCAATAAAAAAGAGGCCACTGTTGGGGTCATTTCCCGATGTAAACACGGAAGAGTTCCCAACAAAGGACGCATAGTTCGGACTGTTTATATCCGTATTGAAAAGTGCACTGGCATTGCTGCCACTTCCTTGGTAAAGATAACGGTCATAGACAGCATAAATATCGGGCGTCCCTGGGGTCCGGTCCGCCAAGCCCCGCCCTTGAACATCCGTCAAACTTAGAAACCCAACACCATGCACCAGTTCATGAATGGCCACGGAGACCATGTCGTATTTGTTCGAGGCCGGAGATTGACCCACATAATTCCAGCCATAACTGAAGTTAAAATCCCCCTTTCCATCGACACCATTGAAAGGACGTGTATTGGTACGAGCCGCTTGATAGATACCGCCGTTTTGAAAACTGCCATTGCTATGGATTACAAACTGACTGGGACCGAAGGAGGCCAAATAGCCAGCACCACTGGGAGCGGAGCGGAACTCGATATTCACGGTCCCGCGTCCATCCAGCACGGTGTTCAGATACTGCGTGGCAGCAAGGATCGAATCCCGGCGAAGTTGTCCTTCGATTGGGTCATAAAACCCCGTCCCCTCAGGATCAGCGTAGGTGATATTCCAGGTGATTTGGGCGGTCAAAGGGGCGCACCACACCAGAATCCCTGTCAGTGACCATGCCGGCACAACCAGCTGCCGCCTCATGGTGATGTTTCCTTACTTTCACTTCCAAATCAGAAGAAGTTACCGAGGTATGCGAGTCATGCAAGAAACATTGGAATCGAATTTTTAGCTTACACTTCACCATCCTTATGGCCAAGAGGTCTTTGAGGGAAATTCCAAAAAATCGGCTCCTGGAATATCGGGCCCGGTGGACACCCTCAGCTCATAGCGGACTCAGCTCATAGCGGAATGAGCGGCGAAAGTTTGCTCGATAGCCACCCCAAGGGAGGGAAGCTAAAAGTGGGTCTCCTCAGCTCATAGCGGAATGAGCGGCTGGCCCGTACGAGGTGGGTCATAAAGGTGCCGTGAAGGACAAAGGCTGGACCCGGGAGAAACCGTCGGGACATCCGGAGCAACCGGTCTATTAAGGATTGCGGGCATAACGTTCGATCAGGACCCGGGCCGTTTCGGGCCGCATAATGGCGGGGTCGGGCATTTCCCCACGGCGGAGCATTTCCCGCAGGGCGGTGCCGCTGATGTTGACCGGTTGCCAGCCGCGGTCGGCATATTCATCGACGAGAGCGACGCGTCCCAATTCCTTGTAGTAGGCAGCAAAACCGACTTTGAGCGGTTGGATCAGCAATTCGCCGCGGAGTTGGTCGAAGATGCGTTGGGCCGCCAGGGGATCCCAGATGTCGGTTTTATCGTCGTAGGGCGCGTCGGCATGTTTGCGACCGATGATGATGTCGGTGAAGCCATAGTTTTGCCGATAGATGGCGTGCATAACTGCTTCTTTGGGACCGGCATAGAACATTTTGATATCGAGGGCGATCAGGAGCACATGGTCGTGAAATTTGCGACCCAGGCGTTGCCAGAGTTGCTCATCGATGTCGCCCTGGCCGAGGGCGTGAGAGTCGATCAAGGCGCGGTAGGTGCGGATGCGGGTAGCAGCATCGACGTCGTCGCTTTTGGTCTCTCCGACAAGCGGATTGAGGACGGCACCTGCGAAATAACCGGCGCGGGTGAGGCGCTCCAAACCCACCACCAGAGCATACTCATGGGCCCGATGTAAAGCGTTGCGTGTTTGGAAGGCTACGATCCGTTCCCAGCCCTTTTGCTGAAACAGAGCACGAGTTTCGCGTGGGGTGAGGATCAAATCCCCGTATTCCGGGTGCTTGGGCTGAGGCAGTGCCCAAATGTCGCCTCCGACCAGATAGGTCCTTGGATCATGATTGGCGATCCGCGCCCCCGGATGATCCTCACGCGGGGTACCATAGACGCTGTGATTGTACTTTTTCTTGTCCCAGGGATACACATCCTGGACTTCGATCACGCCCACGCACTGGCCGCGCTCATTAACCAGGGGATGTTTGCTGCCGGTGTTCAAGTGCCGGGCAACACGTTCCTCAACGGGGAAAGCCAAGGGGATGGTCCAGGCATACTTGCGGCCCTGGCGGATGATCACCTGCTCCTCCAGCACACGGTGGTATTCCTCCCGTGTCATCGGACCGGTCAGAGGCGACAATGCCCCGTCCGCTATGCGATAAAGCGTGGATAGATCCGCATCGGAAACTACAATCTCATGCGTGGAAGGCGGATCCAGTACAGCAACCGTCCGGTTGATCGGTTCGGCTACACCACCATGAGGCGGGATCAATTCGGGCATGGATTCCTCCGTGAATTTCGAGGATACGATCCAGTAGCGTTATCGGCACACCAGGGAAGGGTCGTTGACACACCCTACCGACAGCGTATAGCAGACCGCGGCATTTTCCCACGCTTGCGCAACAGTTTATTTCCCGTTTCTAATATTTCCCGTTTCTACAGCGAAGAAGGGAATCAAATGACGTACTGGGGACCTTCGCATTGGGCCACCAGGTCCGCAAGCGTCATGTGCTTGAGCACATCTTCCTCCGCCTGACGGACTCGCAGCCAGACAGTCTGCAATTGACGGAAAAAGGGACTGAGCTGGTAGCGTCCATCCTGAGTTTCCGGTTTGGGGGGTGGGTCCGTGACCTGCAAGATATCGTAGAGGGTAATCGTTTCCGGGGACCGACTGAGAGTATATCCTCCGGCCGCTCCCCGTGTGCTTTCCACCAGACCGGCATACTTGAGAGCTAAAAGAATTTGCACCAGAAACCGCTCCGAGATGTTGTGTCGCTGAGCGATGTCCGCCACACGTATGGGACGTTTTTCCGCGTAGCGGGCAGCCAGTTCCAACATGGCAACACAACCATATTCAGCTTTGGCAGATCGTTGCATAGCAGCGTACATGTAGGGCGAAAACCAAGGGATACATACCCATCACCAAGCCTTTATGTCCGTCGTCCTGACCAGGTACGGATGATTTCACAATACCTGATCTACAAGGAACAAGTGCTCCTACAGGGGAACAAGTGATCTCAAAATCCTACCTATTCCCATCCCCCTGTAATGGCCCCCAAGCAGGTGGTTCCCACCATCCGCTCAGGCCTAATGCATCGAAGTGTCAGTAGGTTCGGGCTGACAGCCCGGACTATATCCCACTACCGTCGCTGTGCTCGATCACATGCAGACCACATTCTTTCTTGACTTTGCCTGCCCAACGTCCTGCCCGATCATCCTCTCCCGGTTGGACCGGTCGAGTACACGGCCAGCAACCGATGCTGGGATAGCCCCGATCGTGCAAGGGATTGTAGGGTACATCGTGTCGCACAATAAAGTTCCACACGTCACGCTTGGTCCAATGCAGGAGTGGGTTGACCTTGACCAACTGGAACTTGGCATCCCATTGCACTACCTGAGCCTTGCTGCGCACGTCCGTCTGGTCTTTCCGGATGGCACTAATCCACGCCAAAGGGGAATAACGGGCAAGAGCTTGCTTCAAGGGCACAATTTTCCGATCGTAGCAGCATTGATCGGGTCGGATGGTGTACAGCGGGCCGCCGTGTTCCGCCTCATACTCCGCTACACTCTGTTCGGGATAAATGTACTCAACGGCAATTCCATAGCGTTGGAGAATCCGCTCCCGCAACTCCAACGTCTCCGGGAATTGATAACCCGTTTCGAGATTGATGCAAGTCACCGTCGGCTCGATCTCGGCCAGCATGTGGATCACGCAGCATCCTTCGGCGCCAAAAGCCGTGGCCATCAGCAACCGGGGGTGAAACCGTCGTACCGCCCACTGCAATATCTCTTGAGGGGTCGCTTGATCCAATTGCTGGCAAGCCTCGGCAATTTCTTCAGAGGTCATCGGTGCGGGAACCGACAATGCCCCCGGCTGTTGCGTTACTTCCTCTCCCGCCGTGTGCCCATGCGCTGCCTGATTTGAGGTTCCCCACGGACCCGTGGTTTGGGGAACCACTCTGTTCACCGAAGTTTGATCACTCGTGGCAGAAAGTAGCCGATCCATACAAAAATGCTCACATTTGTCTATTTCACATTTTTTACTTCACCACGCAGAGGAGGAGGAACTCCCTCCCCAGTAAATCTCCATATTTTCCATCGTTATCGTAGTCTTTCGGCGGTTTTCGACAAGTCCGAGGGCCGCCGCGTCGGAAAAAACTGCGAAGTACATAGAAAGGTACACACGGATTGACGCTTGGTGAGGGGCAACAACTTACCGTTGAGGAAGTTATAGTTTACCATTATTGAGGAAGTTATAGTCAGAAAACCGCACAAACAGATCATACCCTTGAAACCAAGTCGGAGCCCCGGTTTCCCCTGAGGTGGGGATCAAAGCCGGAGCATCATAAGGGGAGGATGGCGCCCAAAATAGGGCCACAAGG